>LNAP01000594.1_pt1 | contig 39885 bp, 37 predicted proteins | sample 602601 | NCBI WGS metagenome assembly LNAP01 (sample SAMN02440304, study PRJNA202911) | soil metagenome | biome: Subtropical and temperate rainforests or woodlands; isolation source: soil samples (1 kg each in a 20% v/v slurry with milli Q water) were... ... | reverse complement strand
GCGCTCATGCAGGGCTGCGACACCGCGCTGGGCCGGGCCGCTGCCATCACCCACCGCTTTCAACCACCACAGAGGAACTGAACTATGCCCTACGTCAACATCAAGATCACCAGGGAGGGGGCGACCCCCGAGCAGAAAGCCGAACTGATCCGCGGCACCACCGACCTGCTGGTGCGGGTGCTCCAAAAGAACCCCGCCACCACCTTTGTCGTGATCGACGAGGTCGAGACCGGGGACTGGGGCATCGCAGGCGAGACCGTCACGGCGCTGCGCCAGCGCAGCGCGGAGAGACTGGCATGAGCGCCGCGCCGGGCCGTCCCAAGCCAGCGCGCACCGCAGCTCAAAGAGCGGAGGTGTTCCCTTGAGCGCAGCCACCTTCCAGGCACTGCATGCGGTGCTGCAGAATTACTTTGATGGTCTCCACCTCAGCGACACGCAGCGCCTGCGCCAGGTCTTTCACGAGGCTGCGGTGTACGCCTGCGCAACCGACACGCCCCCGTTGATACGGAACATGCCCGAGTACTTCGCTGTCGTCGACGCCAGACCCTCCCCTTACAGCCGGGGCGAGCAGCGCACCGACCGTGTGCTGTCCATCGAGCTGGTGGGCTCCAGCACCGCGCTGGCCCGGGTGGTGTGTTCGATCGGGCCGAAGCACTTCACCGACCTGCTCAGCTTGATTCACACCGACGGTCGCTGGCAGGTCATTGCCAAGGTCTTTCACTACGAGCTGTCGGTGCCCGCCGCTGCCACCGTGCCGCCCTGAGGTTTTGGGATACTGGGGTTCATGCGTTCGAATTCCCCATCCTGTCCGGTGCGTGCCGAAGCCCTGCTCCCATCCACCCTCACCCGGGCGGGCCTTCAGCCCACGGCTCCGGTGGGGGTTTTTGACAGCGGCATTGGCGGCCTGAGCGTCTTGCAGGCGCTGCGCGCCGAGTTGCCGCGGGAGCACTTCGTCTACCTGGACGACAGCGGCTTCGCCCCTTACGGCGAGCGCGGCGATGCTTATGTGACAGAGCGCAGCCGGACGGTCACGCAGCACTTGCGCAGCCGCTACGGCATCAAGGCCCTGGTGATCGCCTGCAATACCGCCACCATGGCCGCCGTGGCGCAGTTGCGCGCCGAGCACCCTGACCTGCCCATCATTGGCGTGGAGCCTGGTCTCAAGCCCGCAGCCGCCGCCAGCCAAACCAAGCGCGTCGGCGTCATCGGCACGCGCGGAACTGTCACCAGCGCCAAGTTCGACGCCCTGCTGCGCAGCCTGCGGGGTCAGTCCGAGTACCTCGTCCAGCCTTGCGACGGCCTGGCCGATGCCATCCACCGCAGCGTGACATCTGCCGACCTCTCAGAGGCCATGGCACTCTGCAAAAAGTACATCGGCGCCATGGGCCGATTTGGCACACAGGTGGGTGAAATCGACACCCTGGTGCTGGGGTGCACCCACTACGTGTTCGTCCAGGACCAGCTGGCCGCTCTTGTGGGGCCTCAAGTGCAGATCGTGTCCACCGGCGAGCCCGTGGCCCGTCACGCCCGCCGCCTGCTGGAAGCCGCCCAGACCCTGGCAACCGCCGGACCGGGGCGGATCCAGCTCACCACCACGGGCAACACTGCGACGCTGCAGGCCGCCGCCCGGCGCTGGCTGGGCTTTGCGTCTGAGCCCGCCTTCGAGGTCGGCGCCGAGCAGGCCTTGCCGACAAAGTTGTAGCCGGATGACGAGGTGCGCGTAACAGGCATGCCTGAAAACCAGCCTCGGCAAGGGCAGCCATCCCAGCACAATCCCTCCATGAGCCGCATTGCCCAATACATTGAGGCCGCTGAGCGCGACAACACACGCCGAAGCTACGCCGCAGCCATTCGCCATTTCGAGGTGGAGTGGAAAGGCCTGTTGCCAACGACCGCTGATGCGACCTCCCGTTACCTGGCCGATCACGCGGCCACGCTGGCGATCAGCACCCTTCGTCAGCGGCTCGCCGCACTGTCCCGCTGGCACGTCGACCATGGTTTTGCAGACCCGACCAAGGCACCCTTGGTGCGTCAGGTTCTCAAAGGCATCCGCTCCATTCACTCTGTTGCAGAAAAGCGCGCACGACCCCTTGAGATCGATGTCGTCCAGCAGATCGATCAATGGCTGGAGTTGGCCATCGGCAATGCAGAACGCTGCGATGACCGATCGGCGCTGCTTCGCCACACCCGCAACCGCAGTCTGCTGCTGCTGGGATTTTGGCGGGGATTCCGATCCGACGAGTTGGTCAACCTGCGTGTGGAGAACGTTGAAGTCTCGCCTGGCGAAGGGCTGTCGTGCTACCTGAGTCGCAGCAAAGGCGATCGGCAGATGCTGGGCCGCGTCTACAAGTGTCCGGCGCTGTCCCGCCTCTGTCCGGTGACGGCTTTCAATGCCTGGGTCAATCTGGCCGGCCTGACACAAGGCCCGGTGTTTCGCAAGATCGATCGCTGGGGGCGAATCGGTCAAGAAGGGCTGCATGCCAACAGCCTGATCCCGTTGTTGCGCAGCCTTTTGGCAGAAGCCGGGGTCGCGGCTTCCGAGGCATACAGCAGCCACTCCATGCGCCGTGGATTTGCCGGTTGGGCGCGCGCCAGCGGTTGGGACATCAAGGAACTCATGGAGTACGTGGGTTGGAAGGATGTCAAATCGGCCATGCGTTATCTGGATGCCTCCGGCAGCACACTTCAGGCCCGGTTTGAGGAGGGTCTCGCAGCACTGCCCCCAGCGGATCGGTCACCACCGCCTTCGATGCAAGCACCGACCGAGCAAGCCAAGGAACAGGCCCAAGGGCCCCGTCTGCCTGAGCCCTCAACTCCATCGGCAATCCTGCGCGTCACAGTGTCGCTGGCCCGGTTCAGCCCACAATCGCGCGGTCTGGCGAGAGCCCGGCGGCTGATCGAGCAGACCTGCTTCGAGCGCTATGCCATGCAGCGCCTGAACACCGAGGGCACACAGTACGAACTGACCGTGCCCTACGAATCCAGGGATTCACTGGAAGAGGAGATTGCCGCTTTGCTCGATGACATGTACCGCATCGCCGAAGACAACCAGTGCCTGCTGGAGACCACGTTTCACGAGCCGGCCACCGACTCGTATTGGGACTGAAGGGACGGGAGATCATGGCGGATGGCGCGACGTACCAGCGGGGTAGGCCTCGCCAATGACGACCCTTCACGAGACGGCCTACCCCCATCTGAAGCCCGATCTCACCGAGCGGGAGCTGGCAGAACTCTACACACCCACCGAGGCGGAACGGGTGCTGGTGGCGGGAGTCGGCAAAAGGCCGTTGCCTCGCGTGGCAGCATTGATTCATCTGAAGGTTTTCCAGCGCCTGGGGTATTTTCTGGCACTGGCCGATGTGCCGCAAGTGATCAGGGAACACGTTGCACAGCACGCAGGTGTTCTGCGGGCGCCAGCGCTGGCGGACCTCAAGCGCTTTGAGGCCTCAGGCTCGCGCATGGTGGTCTTCACAGCATTGCGCCGCCACCTGAACGTCAAACCACTCAACCCGGCGGGGTACGCCTGGCTGGACGTCGTGGCGGACACCGCGGCCGAGACGAAACACGCCGTGGCCGACATCATCAACGTGATGCTGGAGGAGCTGGTCCACCACCGCTACGAATTGCCCGCTTTCTCGACGCTGGACCGGATGGCGTTTCGTGCCCGAGAAAAGAGCAACAACCAGCATTTCTCCGCCATCGCTGGGCAACTGACGTCACAGACCAAGGCCTTGATCGATGGCTTGCTCAAGACGGCCACGAGTGAGTCGGCGTCACCCTGGCAAATGCTCAAGCGCGAGCCCAAGCGGCCCACCAACAAGGAAACGCGCACCTACATCCAGCACATCCGGCGTCTGCAGCACCTGGTCGAACTGCTGCCCAAGCCCGAGGTGCCGGTACCCAAGCTCAAGCAGTTCAGGCTCCTGGCGCGCGCGCTCAATGCCACTGAGATGGCCGAGCTCAAGCCACAAAAGCGCTATGCGCTGGCGGTGATCTTCATCCGGGCGCAGCACGCCCAGTCGCTGGACGACGCTGCCGACCTGTTCATCCGCCTGATGCAGAACCTGGAGAACAATGCCCGGCAGAAACTGTTGTCCTTCCAGCAGGAGCGCGTCCACAAGACCGACATGCTGGTCGGGCAGCTCAAGGACATCCTGGGCGCCTACCAGTTGGATGGGACCGACACCCAGCGCGTCGAAGCCATCAGCACGACCCTGGTGGCCGAGGTGGACGAGCTGCTGAGCGAATGCGAACAGCACCTGGCCTATGCCGGGCGCAACCACCTGCCGTTCCTGCTGCAGCCGTACAAGATGGTGCGAGCGCAGCTGCTCAACTGCATCGACATCGCGTCGCCCAAGGCCAGCAGCGAGGACCTGGTGGTGGAGCGGCTGATGGAAGCCCTCTCCAAACTGCGCGACAACCGCGCCGACACCGTGCCGCTGGACGTGCTGGGCCTGAGTGAAGACACGGATTTGCGCTGGATGTCGGCCCAGTGGAGAAAGCTTGTGCTGGTCAAACCGGCAGGCAAGGGCCGCGCGGAGTCCGTCCGCCGCCGGTATTTTGAGCTGGCCGTCATGCACGCCGTCAAGGACGATCTGAAGTCCGGAGACCTCTTCATCAAGTTCGGGGAGCGCTACGACGACTACCGCGAGCAGTTGGTCGACGACGAAACCTTTGAACGCGAGCTGGGCGACTATGGGCAGGTCACGGGCATCGAGACGGAGCCCGGCGCCTTCGTGTCGAAGCTGAAATCGTCCATGGCGCTGCGAGCCATGGAAATCGATGCCGGTTTCCCGGAAAACGCCCATGCAGAAATCGTCGATGGGCGCCTGATCCTCAGAAAACCACCTCGCTCCGACATCGTCGAGGCGGCCGCGCGCATCGACGGCATGATCACCGAGCGGATGGAAGCGGCCAGCATCGTGGACGTGATGATCGACACCGAGCGGTGGCTGGACCTTCACAAACTGTTTCGTCCGCTGGCGGGGACCGACAGCCGCCTTGAGGACCTGCGCATGCGCGTGATCACGACCTTGTTCTGCTATGGCTGCAACCTGGGTCCTGTTCAGACAGCCAAGTCGATCAAAGGGTTGAGCCGGCGTCAGATTTCCTGGCTGAACCTGAAGTACGTCAGCGAGGACCTTCTGGACAAGGCCATCGTCAAGGTGATCAACGCCTACAACAAGTTCGAACTGCCCGGTTACTGGGGTACCGGCAAGCATGCGTCGGCCGACGGCACCAAGTGGAACCTGTACGAGCAGAACCTGCTGTCCGAGCGCCACATCCGCTATGGTGGTTACGGCGGCATCGGCTACTACCATGTCTCCGACAAGTTCATCGCGCTGTTCAGCCACTTCATTTCTTGTGGCACCTATGAGGGCATCTACATCCTCGATGGGCTGATGAGCAACGAGTCTGACATTCGACCCGACACGATCCACGGGGACACGCAGGCGCAGAGCTACCCGGTTTTTGCGCTGGCTCACCTGCTTGGCATCCAGCTCATGCCGCGCATCCGGGGCATCCAGGATCTGAAATTCCATCGCCCGCAGGCGGGCGCCGTGTACCAGAACATCAATGCGCTGTTCAGCGACGTGATCGACTGGCAGCTGATTGAACTGCACTTGCCGGCGATGCTGCGGGTGGCGGTGTCGATCAAGACCGGCAAGATCACGCCGTCGGCCATCCTTCGCCGGCTCGGCACTTACAGCCGCAAGAACAAGCTGTACTTCGCGTTCGTCGAACTCGGCAAAGTGATCCGGACCATGTTTCTGCTGAGCTACATCGGGGACGTCGGACTGCGCAAGGTGATCCACGCCGAAACCAACAAGAGCGAGCAGTTCAACGGCTTTGCCGGCTGGTCGTTTTTCGGGGGGGAGGGGATCATTGCCGAGAACATCCGGCACGAGCAGCGCAAGGTGATCAAGTACAACCACCTCGTGGCCAACATGATCATCCTGCATAACGTGGTGGGCATGACACGTGTACTGCGAGAGCTTCGCGACGAAGGCACCGAGATCACGCCGGAGATCCTGGGTGGCTTAGCGCCGTTTCGCACGGCCCACATCAACCGGTTTGGGGACTACACACTCGACTTCCGACGGAAGATCGGGCCGCTGGATTTCGAAGCCACGATTATTCCAATTGAATCATAGGGTTAGGTTCGTTTCTGCGGTTTTTTACATGAATCCCTGCCGACCCTCTAGAAAAACTCCTCCTGCCCATGGTGGGCAAAACGGTGAAGGGCAAAGCCTCGGACGGTTCAGAAATCGAGTATCCGCGAACGATTTACACCAACATCAACGGCCTGCAAGTCGATCATGAATTGATCGATGGAGGGGACAACCAGGGCTTGCGCGATTGGCACACCTGGGCAAAGCCCGGCAGCTTGATCGTGTTCGATGAAGTCCAAAAAGTCTGGCCCCCGAGGCCCAACGGTTCCAAGGTGCCCGACGACATTCAGGCCCTCGACACGCACCGACATATGGGCGTTGATTTCGTCTTGATCACGCAAAACGTCATCAACCTGGACAAGCACATTCACGCCCTTGGCGGTCGCCATCTGCACGTGCGCCGCATAGCGAATATGGCGCTCGCTGTGGTGTACGAGTGGGACCACGTAAGTCGCGGCCTCATGTTCTCCAAGAGCATCACCAAGAGCCCATGGCGATTCGATAAAAAAGTGTTCAAGCTCTATAAAAGCGCAGAGCTACACACCAAGACCGCTCGGCGTATGCCCGGCCTCGTCTGGTTCATCGCCGCCGGCATTGCTGCGTTTGCGTTCCTTGGTCCCACGCTCAAGGCCAGGATGGAAGAACGTTTTAACCCTCAACCGAAAGAGATCGCGCAGCAGGGCGCGAAACCCGCCACGGTGGCCGGTCCGGTTGCTGCGCCTCCAGTGGTTGAATCCGCCTTCATCGATGATCGCATTGCATTCATTCCGCGCATTTCCACCAAGCCCGAAACCGCCCCAGCGTATGACGGTCTGCGCGTCGTCATCAACATGCCGCAAGTCTCTGGCGGTGTCTGCTTCAAGGGCGTCTGCAAGTGCCTGACCCAACAGGGCACGGACGCCGGTCTATCCCATGCCGAATGCAAAACATGGATGCAAAACCCGCCATTCGACAACTACCGCCAGCAGGTCATTGCCGTGGCTCCTTTGCCCTACGGTAGCCCTTCGGCTGGTACACCGTTGCCAGCGGATCAAATCGCTTCTGCTCCCGTTCAGAACGTAGCCGAACGGCCCGCGATTTCCGGCGTTTCCAACCCGCGCGCAGAGTCTCGCCAGCCTTCACCGCTGCCGCCAGGATCACCAGTACACCCAACACCGTCCATGGGTGCGCCATCAACCATTGCGCCGCCGAATTTGCTGAATCCATACCGCCGAAGCTAGCACACTCAACTGAGAGACAAACGGGCCCCGAGAACGTAGGCCTTGTGCCGGAGTGGTGGGGTCGGGGTATGGGGTGACAAACCCCATGTAAACCGTTGTGCCATCCGTACCTTTTTTAATTCGCACATTTCATGCGCGGCAGTGAGTGACACAAGGCGGGCAAGCGCAGCGCCGCACGCTGCCGGGGCACGATTGACGCGCCGCAACATCGAGTAGATACGATGTATATTATGTTAATTAACTAAATTCACGTCCAGCCAACTAATCCTGTAGCCCGGCATCCGCTGAAGGGAAAATGTCAAGCCTTGCAGCCGGGCGATGGATTCAACGCGGTCGCTGGACCACATTGGCTAGTTCGAGCGATTGCTCGCTCTAGCTCGTGCTTTGCGAGTTTTCACGGTGGACTGCACCGGATCGCTGGTCGGGATCGTCGGCAATCGATCGCGCAGTTCGCTGAGGACGGCGAACATCTCAGTGCTGCGCTGGTCAAGCTTTGCTCGCAGGTCTTTCGTTTCGTCTCTGGCGGCCTGCAGGTCTTTGACGATACCTGCTTTCTCAGCCTGCAGTGTGCCCACATGGGCCTCCAGCTCCCGAGCTCTCTCCAGTGAAGCCGACAAGGACTTGGCAGATTCCCGGGCGTCGCCCTCCAATTTGAGCGCCAGCCGCTTCGATTCTTGGCGCGCCCGATCCACCTCTGCATTGAGTCTGCGCTCCTGAGCCTGAGCACGCTCCTCCAGACGCGTGCGTTCGCCCCGGTGGTCAACCTCCTTTTCCTCCTGGCGCCGACGCTCTGCATCCGCTGCCAGGCGAAGTTGCTTGCACTCTGAGCGTGACGTGGCCAGCATTTCCAGGCTTCCCGCAAGTTGCTGCTGCAGCTCCTGAACCAAACGGTCCATTTCGGCGATCTGCGCATCCCTGGCCTGCATAGCCAGGTCATAGGCTTCGCTTCGGTCGGCCAGGCGCTGTGTTTCCTGTGCCAAGACGTCCTGCGCCTGGCGTAGCGCCTCAGCTTGCACGCTCAGCTCTTTACGAGCTTCGGTGAATTGAGCCGTTGCACGCTCGTCAGCATGCTGGAGGGCCTTGCCCCAGATGGCTTTTGCAGCCCTGACAACCGGGGCGGGCAAGGGGACTTCGGCGCCATCGTCTTGCTCAATTGCATCCACCGGAGACTGCAGCCGCTTGGCCAGTGAACCATACCAACCATCAAGCATCGGCCCCACAGTATTTGGGGAGCCACGGCCGAGCTGTTGTCGCACGCGCTCGATTGTCGGTCGCTCACCCAGTCTGAGAACGGTGTCGGCGGCTGCCCAAACTTCCTCCATCTGCACACCACGTGGTCCTCTAACAATTTTTGACTGCATCGCCCTGCTCCACTATATTTTTACCATCGATAATCGATGCTTATCGTTATTTATCTTTGAATCATGTTGTAAACAATACATCATATGTATTGAAAATGAAAACAGTGCCCCTCTAACCCTTGTTTTGACCATGCGCCTGCCGTCCCTGAGAAATGCTCCTTCCCTGGAGCCGTCCTCCCTGTCACAGGTGACGGCGCAGGCCGTTGAAGAATTGATGCGCGAGGGTGAGTCCGCGAACACGCTGGCGAGCTATCGCTCTGCATTGCGCTACTGGGCTGCCTGGTTTAGCGTTCGGTACGGCCAAGCCGTCACGTTGCCATTGCCGGCGAACGCCGTCCTGCAGTTCATCGTGGATCATGCGCAGCGGACCACCGCCGATGGCCTGGCTCACGAGCTGCCGCCTGCCATTGACCAGGCATTGGTGGATGCGGGATTCAAGGGCAAGCCGGGCCCGATGGCGCTCAACACGTTGGTCCACCGGATTGCAGTGCTGTCCAAGGCCCATCAACTGCGCGAGCTCAAGAATCCGTGCCAGGACCCTAAGGTGCGTGAGTTGTTAGCCAAGACGCGCCGCGCCTACGGCAAACGCGGTGCGCTACCGCAGAAGAAAGATGCGCTGACCAAGGATCCGTTGATGGCCATCCTGGACACCTGCGATGAATCACTCAAGGGCATACGTGACCGCGCCCTCCTCCTGTTTGCCTGGGCATCGGGAGGGCGCAGACGGTCTGAAGTGACTGGTGCGACCATGAAAAATCTTCGATGCCATGGACCGGACAGTTTCACCTACACCCTCGCCTACTCCAAGAGCAACCAGACTGCGGCGGAACGACCGGAGAACGTGAAACCTCTTGGGGGCATTGCGGGCGAGGCCCTGCAGGCGTGGTTGACCGCTTCAGGTATTGAGGACGGAGCGATTTTTAGGCAGGTCAGGAAAGGCGGACACCTTGGAGAACCGCTCTCCCCTGCTGCCGTGCGAGATATTGTTCGAGAGCGAGCAAAGCTTGCCGGGCTGCCGGAGGTGTTTTCTGCACACTCACTGCGGTCGGGTTTTGTGACAGAGGCCGGTGTTCAAAAGGTGCCTTTGGCAGACACCATGGCAATGACTGGGCACCGTAGCGTCGCGAGCATCGTAGGTTACTACCGCCCTTCCAGAGACAACCCAGGAGCCAAGTTGCTTTGATAGGCCGACTCCAAGGATGTATCGAATGGCGGTATTGCAGCGTAATGAGTAGTTCGCCATGGTCAGCTTCCGGGTAAGCCAGGCATCTCAAGGACTCAACAGTCAGGCAGATATCACGAGTCGGTACCAAAACGCTGGCGCAACAGGTGTGCCAAAGTGTCTGCATGCAATCAGGTCAATCGCAGGCAAACCAACTTTGCAGCCCATTGTCTGAAGGCATTCTTTCCCTTGCTCGGATTCCACAATGACACGCATGTGTTCAAACCACTGTGCCATGTCCTCAGGCAGCCGAATAGGAGCCTCCGAAGCCCCTGATGAAAAATGAGCTGCATGAAAGTACAGGTGCTCGTGTATTTGCTTGTCTGGGTGCCACAACTGCGCACACGTCTCTGGGTAGTCCTGAACCAACCCTTGTCTCAATACGCCATACGACTCCCCCTGTCCCAATACAGCACACAACCCAGCCAGAACCGCAATCATCCAAGAGGTCTTCATCAACTTGTCGGCTGTTTGACCAGAATGCCAGCCACCAATGTCCGCCAAATCGTCGATGGAATCGCTGTCAATCGGAACATACCGCTTGGCTTTGAAGGAGTAATCGATGTTGCGAATGAGCGTCTGGAGCCAGCGTTTGGCGATGTCCGAGCGTCCTGTCAGCACCAGCAACAACATGCCAAGAACGATGTCTTGGCTGTGCCTATCAAAACATGGCGAGTTGCAAATGCCGTTGCTGGAAATCAGTGATGCAAGCGCTGCGGCCACGGTATCTGCATTCTCGTGCTGTGCTACTCGATCTGCATCATCACCAGGAACTGACAGTACATGGGTCAACCCGATGGATGCCAGCATGCCGATTTGCTCAAACGCTACTAGCGACAGCTCCGCACTGTCGGACGCATACCCCAGCAGTCCATCCTCAACGTAACAATGCGCTTGTAGCTTTTTGAAATAGTGCCTTCCAACGGTCAGATACCCTTGCCAAACTGACCCAAGTGCTTGGGTCATGTCGTTATCTGAGTCCCACCCTTCAAATGCTCGCACTCTGTGCCATGACCACAACAAGGCTCGTTCTATAGCCCGCAATCCTTGGCGACCATCGCCGTCCCCAAGTGCCCATGAGGCAAATGCATGGGCGGCAAAATTGACCACTCGCAAAGCCTTCAGCAAATCCTTCTTTGACATTGAGGCGCCGTCAGGCACACCTTCAGAATTCCACCCAAGGGTTCGCAGCATCATCCGGTGCAGGTCTCTTTGGTCGTATTCGACATCGGCAGCCAAGGCCAATGCACGCCGCAAGTTTCGTCTGTCTTCGTCATGGAAGACATGTTCATCCAGCAGGTGGCGCTCAATCAAAGTGGACAGCGTGTCAAGCCCCCAAAACTCAATCAATGCCCGGTCTTTATGATCATTTACAAAACCGCTCCAACTTGCCTGAATAGTTTGTTTCAGTTCGCCATTGGTGACCACGGCGATACGGACAGGCTTGCCAATGTCTTCGGCCTCCACATGAGATTTGAGATAAACATCAAAAATCTCGTTCAAGCTGGGTCTGATGGCTTGATCACTTCTCTCCCACTCCGTGCGCCCGATGTCTTTTTGTTTGATGACCAGCAAAAGCAGTTCAGCTTGCCCGGTATCTGGGTTGATGCCACGGGTTGCAATATCGACGCCAAACTGCCGATTGCCGGTTTGTGGGCGGGCAATTGGCACGTAGCCCATTTCGACCAGTAAATCGGGTAGCAGTCTGTCCAGTTCATTGCGCTCTTTGAGAGTGCGCAGGTACTCGGCAATGACAAGGGCCAGTCTCATTCGCCTTCTCGCTTTGCAATACGGTAGAGGAGTCCAGAAATTGCGTAACCCACTGGGTCTGTGAGCGCACGTTTGGGCATGCTGATCGAATGTGAAAAACTTTGCAAATGCTGCGTAGGCCCGACTTTGTTGTCTGAAACTGAGAACCAACCTCGACCGGCTTTCATTGGGATCACTGTAGAAATTAAACGAACGATGGACTTTTCATTGGCCGCTTCCATCGCCTCTTCCATTTCCCGTGCCCGATTCAATTCAATGGCTCTGCGAAGTCTCATGGGTGGACGAAGTTCATGCAATCTGGGCAGGTCATCCATGGCGGTACTTCGCCTGAGAAGGACGGCATGTATCTGCCCCAGTAACTCCTTTTCAGGGGAATTGGCCATTTTTTGCCGTACTTTCAAAGCCTCCATCGTGCCATGCGCGTAGTCCTTGCCAACCTCGTCTGTCAGCAGTGAGTACACCCAACCAAAACTACGGTCGGGGGCGTTGTTTGTTTCCAGCAAAGAAAACGTCAGTGACAACAGTGTTTCCTCTGATATCACATAACCAAGCAGCCGACGAGCCAGAAACCTGAAGTCTTGCGCGGTGAATGTGTTGAGAACTTCTGGCGAAAAGGTTGGCGACTTCATTCCACGGATGTGCAAGTAGCTGATAAGCCCGCCGAAGGCCACGGCAAGTTGCTTCTCGGGCGCAACCAGCCAGCACGTGATGACAGCCTGGAAGCCCGACTGGTCATTGGCAATTTGCATGATGGTCTGGTCAAACATCTCAATCAAGGCTTTGTCATTCAAGCTTGAGCCGCCATGGTGGATGAGCCATTGAGTTAAGCAATCCAGCACCAACGGTCGGTGCTCGGGTGTAGCATAAAGCTGATGCAATACCCAATCAAAATTATTGATGGCATTTTTTTGCGATGGTAATAGCCCAACCAGTGATTGCAGCAAGGGTTTGAAATGAAGGGATGACACTGGCAAGTCTTGCTGATTCATGAACAAGAAATCAGCAATCACTCCAAGTGTGTAATCGCCAGGCTCCGATGCCATTCGAACCAGTTCTAACAGCAAGCGTTCGTCCTTCAATGAAGCGTGGGCCACTGCGCGAATCGCTGCATGTTGAATTTCAGAGGACGCACCGCTGGTTTTGTTAATCAGGCCTGCAACGCAGGCGTCCAAATCACGGTCGTTTAATTTGTGAGTTTGTATCGCTCTACCCATGGTCCACAGCGCAGCCCCCGCAATAAGAGGATCAATGTCTTCGGCATCCTGCCTGGATTTTTCCAATGCAAGAGATTGCTGGTCGGTATGCATGAGTGCTTGCAAGGCTGTGCTGTACAAGCTTTGCATGGACTCCGACATATTCGTTCTGGTGATGTGCCAGACATCCCAAGCGATCTGCGATTCTGACTGTAAGCGGCGCTCAATAGCATTGAAGATCATCCCTCCAGCCATGTCACGCTTTGTGAACTCGTGCTGGGCATCAATGACTGCCACGACTTCCTCTGATCGGATGTTTGGCAAATGCGGCAGTGCTTTCTCGAGCAGATGAAGTACGTCAAAGACACGCCGACTTTTTTCGCCGATGACCTTCGCTGCCCATAAAAGCACACTCTCGTTCTGGCTGACCAAACCCAACAAGCGACCGGATGCCGAATCAGGGTGACCAATTTCGCTTCGCCACAGTCCGTATGCCGCATCAAACAACGTATCGGTCCCGCTCAAGGGCATCACTTGCTGAAAAGTTGCCAATGCAGCACAGCGATTGCGGGCTTCTAGATTGGCGAATTCGATTTCACCTTCAACACAATGCCAAAGCGGATTGCCTTCGACTGCGGTCAATTCTGAGGTGCTGAATGGGCTGTACCTCAGATTCGTATTTTTTCGTTGATGAAGAGCGAGTGCTGCATCCAGAACGGCTTGTGGAATAGCTTGCATTGTTGTTGATTCTGTCATTTTCAGAGACCCCCTCACAGATAACAATCGACCGACTGAGATCGAGTGTGACATCAGTTGGATGTTGTCAATACGCCGCTCCACAACCGAAACTCCTCAAAATTTAGAATTTGGTTTGAAAAATTATCACTGCATAGCCGACGGTCGGCCTGCAGATGCCTACGACCGCTTTGAACAAGGCAAATCCTAAATGTCTACTTCTGCTAACAGCCTGAACCTGCCCTCTGTCGGCCTCTGCGCAAACTATTGGTACCGTCGCCGCTGAGGACGTGGCTGCAGCCCACCCCGATAACCCACTCACTGCTGCGGATTGAGCAGTGCGAGCGCCTTTCGTTTGCCCATTTTCAGCACCTCGACAATGCGTTCCAGTTGCGCAGCCCGTGGATGCACCTGACCGGACTCCCACTTGTAGACGGACAGCGATGAAGCGCCCAGCAACTGGGCCATCTCTTTCTGAGTGATGCCGAGTGCTGCTCGTTTCTCCAAGAGGGTCTGCGCCTTGAACTCGCGGTGCTTCGGCTTCTGGGGTGCGGCTTCGTCAATCGCAGCTTTGGCTTGGGGCTCATCCGCGGATTTGAACTGGCGTTGGGCGGCTTTGAGCTGGGACGACATCGCCTTGACTTCCCGCTTCAATGCAGCGATCTCGGAGCGGTGGCTAGTGATCGCCTTGCGCAGGCTTTGCAGCTCCGGCTTCAGCTCCTTGCGCGCCATGCGAACGACTTCGGCGCGAAACGCATTCGAAAAATTGTTCATATTTCAATGGTAGCCCGCGCGCCAGTGCACTCGTCGGCCTCTACCAATGAGGCAGGCGCGCCCATCACGATGGCGCAGGCAAAACAAAACCGCCAAGGATACGGGACCTCTGGTGGTTTTGAATCAAGCCTCTCGGCCAGAAAAAACGCGGCTTACTTGCGAGCCTTGTCCGCCTTGTCCGCCTTGTCCGCCTTGTCCGCCTTGTCCGCCTTGCGCTTGGCGGCCTTGGGGTCCACCACGGCCTTGAACTTCGCACCCGCCACAAACTTCGGCACGGTGGTCGCTGGGATCTTCAGGGCGGTACCGGTCGATGGGTTCTTGCCGGTACGAGCCGCACGCTTGACCGACTTGAAGGTGCCAAAGCCCACGAGTTGCACGGCGTCACCTTTCTTGACGGCGGTCTGGATGGTCTCGATCAGCGTTTCCAAAACAGCATTGGCAGCTGCCTTGGACAGATCATTTTTGGAAGCCAGGATTTCAACGAGTTCTGCGCGGTTCATGAATACTCACGGTGTAGAGGGTGGAAAGCCTGATTTATAACGCCGCTGCTGACACGGCCCTTGCTGCGACTCAATGCGGCAGTGCAATTCTTGGCAAAAACTCCATCCCCGTGCGCTTGACCAACTCCTGGTAGCTGATCGGTCGGCCCACCGTCTCACCCTCCCGGTTCTCCTGCCAGTGCGCCCAGGCCCGCTGGGTGGTGGCGTCCTTGTGCATGCGAGGCCAATCGCATCAAGCTCGCCTTCTTCGAAGTTCAACTTGCTTGACGAGCGCGTAAAGCGCAGGGATCACGGCCAGCGTCAGTACGGTCGAGGAAATCATGCCACCGACCATCGGTGCGGCAATGCGGCTCATCACTTCCGAGCCGGTGCCAGTCCCCCACATGATGGGCAGCAGGCCCGCCATGATGGCAACGACTGTCATCATCTTGGGACGAACCCGCTCGACTGCGCCTTCCATGATGGCCTCATAGAGATCTGCCACGCCAGGCACCTTGTTTTCAGCACGCCGCCGGGTCTGAATCTCTTCCCAAGCATGGTCGAGATAGATCAGCATGATGACACCCGTCTCAGCCGCCACCCCAGCCAATGCGATGAAGCCCACCGCGACGGCCACCGACATGTTGTAGCCCAGCCACCACATGAGCCAGATACCGCCCACCAAGGCAAACGGCACCGACAACATGACGATCAAGGTTTCGGTCAGCCGCTTGAAGTTCAGGTACAGGAGCAGGAAGATGATCAGCAAGGTGACCGGGATAACCACCTTCATTTTCTGCACCGCGCGCTCCATGGACTCGAACTGACCGCTCCATGTGGCGTAGTAGCCGGGCGGGAACTTGACCTGCTCGTTCACTGCTTTGCGCGCCTCGGCGACGTAGCCACCGACGTCACGCTCTCTGATGTCCACAAAGATGTAGGCTGACAGCAATCCATTTTCGGTGCGGATGCCCGGTGCGCCCTTGGCCACCTCCACGCGCGCGATCTGGCCCAGCGGCACCATGGCTCCATCCATGGTCGGCACCAGGACCTCGCGAGCGATCTGCTGCGGATCAGACCGCAGTTCGCGCGGGTAGCGAACCGTCACGCCAAAACGCTCTCGCCCTTCCACCGTGGTAGTGACCATGTCCCCGCCGAGCGCCGTACCAATGACTTCCTGCAGATCACCCACCGCCAGCCCGTAGCGTGCCAGCTGCGTGCGGTCAGGCTCGATGTTCAGGTAGAAACCGCCTGTGATCCGCTCCGCGAATGCCGAGGTGGTGCCGGGCACCGCTTTCACTACGGTCTCGATCTCCCGCGCCAGGCGTTCCATTTCGTTCAAGTCCTTGCCGAAGACCTTGATGCCAATGGGCGTTCGGATACCTGTGGACAGCATGTCGATGCGCGCCTTGATGGGCATCGTCCAGGCATTGGAGACGCCCGGAAACTGCAGTGCCTTGTCCATCTCGGCGATCAATTTGTCGGTGGTCATGCCAGATCGCCAGGCTGACTCAGGCTTGAGATTGATGACCGTCTCGAACATTTCTGTTGGTGCGGGGTCGGTGGCCGTGTTGGCTCGCCCTGCCTTGCCATAGACCGATTCCACCTCCGGAAAGCTTTTGATGATCTTGTTTTGCGTCTGCAGCAACTCGGCGGCTTTGGTGATCGACATTCCGGGCAGCGAAGCGGGCATGTAGAGCAAGGAGCCTTCATTGAGTGTGGGCATGAACTCTGACCCTAGCTTGCTGGCCGGATAGAACGACACCCCCAGCACGATCAGGGCAAGAGCAATGGTCACCTTCTTCCAGCGCATCACACCGGCGATGATGGGTCGGTAGGCCCAGATCAAGAACCGGTTCACCGGGTTACGTGACTCCGGCATGATGCGCCCGCGAATGAAAATCACCATGAGCACCGGTACCAGCGTCACCGACAGCAGCGCCGCACCCGCCATCGAGAAGGTCTTGGTGAAGGCCAGCGGCGAGAACATGCGTCCTTCCTGTGATTCCAGCGTGAACACGGGCAGAAACGACACGGTGATGATGAGCAGCGAGAAGAACAGTGCCGGGCCGACCTCCTTGCAGGCGGTGATCATGGCTTGCGCTCGCTGCTTGCCGTCGTGCTCGGGCGGGAGCCTCTCCAAATGCTTATGGGCGTTCTCGATCATGACGATGGCTGCATCCACCATGGCACCGATCGCAATTGCGATACCGCCCAGGCTCATCAGGTTGGAATTCATGCCCAACAAGCGCATCGCGATGAAGGAGATCAGCACCCCCACGGGCAACATCAAGATAGCCACGAGGGCTGATCGAATGTGCATCAAAAAAACCATGCAGACCAAGGCAACGATCAGGCTTTCCTCCAGCAGCGTTCGCTTGAGCGAATCGATGGCCCGATGAATCAGGTCGGATCGGTCGTACACCGCCTGGATACTGACCCCTTGTGGCAACCCTGCCGAAACTTCGGCGATCTTCTCCTTCAGGTTATGAATGACCTCCAGGGCGTTCTGGCCATAGCGGGCCATGGCGATGCCAGAGACCACCTCCCCCTCCCCATTGAGTTCGGTAAGACCGCGTCGTTCATCGGGAGCGATTTCGACGCGGGCAATGTCTCGAATCAATACGGGCGTACCCTTTTCGGCCTTCACGACCAGATGCTCAATGTCCGCTACGCCACGCAAATAGCCTTTGCCGCGCACCATGTATTCCGTCTCGGCCATCTCAACGACGCGGCCGCCGACGTCACGATTGGAATCCCGAATAACCTGTGATACCTTGGCCAACGGAATGCCGTAGGCCCGAAGCTTCACCGGATCAACGGTGACTTGGTAGGTTTGGACAAAACCACCAATGGATGCCACCTCGGCAACGCCATGTGCCTTGGTCAGCTGATAGCGCAGGTACCAATCTTGCAATGTGCGCAACTCGGCCAGCGTCTTGTCCTTGGCAAGCAACGCGTACTGGTAGACCCAACCCACGCCGGTGGCGTCAGGGCCGATTTGCGGCGTGACACCCTTGGGCATTCGGCTGGATGCGAAGTTGAGGTATTCGAGCACGCGCGAACGTGCCCAATAGATGTCTGTGCCATCCTCAAAGATGATGTAAACGAAAGACGCTCCAAAGTACGAAAAACCTCGCACCACTTTGGACTTGGGTACCGACAGCATGGATGTGGTCAACGGATAGGTGACCTGGTCCTCGACCACCTGGGGCGCTTGTCCAGGGTATTCGGTGTAGACGATGACCTGCACATCGGACAAGTCCGGCAGCGCGTCCAGCGGTGTTCGCAGTGCCGCAAACACCCCCCCGGCAATGACAAACAGGGTGGCCAGCAGAACCAGGAAGCGGTTGTTTCCCGACCAGTCAATGATCTTCGCGAGCATGGTGTTCCCTGACGGTCAGTTATGGCCGGTGTGCGCATTGGCCGCCGCGTTGCCCACGGGTTTCACGGAGGTGATCACCCATTCGCCCTGCCCACGCTCCACAAACTCGAAGGCGACCAATGCACCAGGCTTCATGGCCGCCAGCAACCCGTTGTTGGAGACCTTGAACTCCATCGACATCGCGGGCCATTTGAGGGTAGGTATGGGGCCATGGGCAATGGTGACCATGCCGGCCTTAACGTCCAACTCCTCCACCTTGCCTTCACCCTGATGCCCGACGGAGGCAGCAGGCTTGCCCGCATCTGGGGTGCCTTGTGCGTCCGGCTTGGTTCCAGGCGAGGAGTGCCCAAAGCCCCCCAAGGCCGCCTTGAGGTTGCTTTCTGCATCGATCAGGAAATTGGCAGCGATTACCACCTGCTCTCCCTCGCGTACCCCTTCGATGACTTCAATGCGGTCGTCGCTGCGTGCGCCCACTTTGACATCGCGGGGTTCGAATCGGCCTTCCTTGAGCTGCACCAGGACGATCTGGCGCGTGCCGCTGTCAATCACGGCCGAAATCGGCACTGTCAAAACAGTGCCCTTGCTGGCGGTCGGAAGTTCCACCTGGGCAAACATGCCTGGCTTGAGCAAGCCACCCGTGTTCGACAAATCGACGCGCACCTGCACCGTTCTGGTTTCAGGCTTCAGGGTGGGGTACACATAGCTGACCGTCCCCTGGAACACCTTGTCTGGGTAGGCGTTGATCTGCACCGTGGCCTTGCCCCCCAACTTGACCAATCCGATGTCTTGCTCGAAGACATCCGCGATGGCCCAGACCGAGGACAGATTTGCCACCTGGTAGAGCATTTCACCCGGCATGAAACGCATGCCTTGGACGGCCTTCTTGTCGGTGATGATCCCAGCCACTGGGGAGCGGAATGTCAGCGTGCGGCGGGATTCTCCGGATTTGGCCAAGGCCTTGACTTGCTCGTCCGCAATGTCCCAATTGCGAAGCCGCGCCAGGCTGGAGTCGGCCAGCTCACGCATGCCACGCTGTGCCTCACCCGAGGCATCCTTCAACGCATCGACGCCCTGGGCTGCGATGGCGTACTCGCGCTGAGCGGACACCAGTTCGGGACTATAGACCTCGAACAGCGGCTGCCCCTTGCTCACAGCCTGTCCTGTGACGTTGGCATGCAGACGCTCGACGTAGCCCTCAAATTTGGCAGCGATGGTGAAGGTCTGGCGCTCGTCTGGTTCGATGCGTCCGGCAGACCGCACCACCTTGTCCAGTGAACGCCGACTTACCGCCTCAGTTCGCACGCCGAGTTTCTGAATCTTTTCGGTACTGATGCGAATCTGGTTGGAATCGGTTTGTGCTTCTTCCTGCTCTCCCTCGTAGACCGGGATGTAATCCATCCCCATCGGATCTTTTTTCGGTGTGGGAGATGTGTCGGGCAGCCCCATCGGGTTACGGTAGAAAAGTACCCTGCGCTCCTTCTTGGCGGAAACATCAGAAGCGCCCGGCGACGCAGTCTGCTCACCACTGCGGACTTCGGATTGGCGCTGCCCCATCCAATAGCCACCGCCCGCCGCCAACCCCGCGGCGACGATAGCCAAGAGTACGCCTGCCTTGAACCCTGTTGTCATTGTTCTTCCCCTACGATGCTTTCAATGCTGGCCAGCCGCTTCTGTGCGTCTACTGCGGCTTTGATCTGATTCAATTTGGTTTGGCGAATTTGGCGCTGCGCATCCAGCAAGGTTGCAAAATCCACCTTGCCCGTCTGGTATCCGGCCAGCGCCGAGCGGAAGGTCAACTCGGATTGCGGCAAGAGGCTGTCCGTCGTCAACGCCAGCGAACGCCGGGCAGACTCGAAACCTGCCACGTTGGCGTAAAGGTCTGCCAAGACTTGGTTCATGACGACTTCCTGGCGTGAGCGCGCAGCGGCCAACATGGCCTCGGACTCCCGCTCCTGGGCGCGCAGCGTGTCTTGCTGCAGGGGAATGTTCACCTCGACCATCAATTCCCACTCTTTGAGCGATCCCCGGTACTGAATCGGAGAGATGCCGACGTTGAAGTCGGGGTAACGGTTCTTGAGGGTCAACTCCCGGTTCTTCTCGGCAACCCGGATCTGGGACTCTTCCGTGCGCAGCAGCGGATTGTTCATCCGGGCGCGCACCTCCAGGGCCGCGAAGCTGACTTGCTCCAGCGACGGCAGTGGACGGATCTGCTCGGGTGCCGCCAAAGACTCCGAGGTCGGACGCCCCACGAGCGCATTCAGTCGGGCCTGGAGCTGGCGGCGCTCAGCGTCCAGTGCAATCAGTTCGTTGCGCATGGTGGACTGCTCCACCTGCGCACGGATCACGTCCTGTTGCGCAGCAAGCCCGCCCGCGTAGCGGACCTGGGCAACCTTTTCCAGCCGCGCCATCAGGTCCAATATTTCGCGCGACAAGCGTTCGTTCTGATCCAGGTAATAGAGCTCGGCATACGTTGTCTTGATCTTGCCAGCCAGTTCAACCCAGGCGCCTGCTGCACGGCTTCTCGCGGCTTCTGCTTGCGACTGAGCCACCTCGCGCTTCAGACCGCGTTTGCCCATCCAGGGCAGATCCTGCATCAGCAGGTAGCGGGTACTTCCGACGCGCCCCGGCAACAGGGTGGGGTTTTGTGCCCCCATGCGCGTGATGTCACGCAATTCGGTTCGGAATTTGGGGTCCGGCAAGGCGCCCGCAGGCACGACGCGCTCTGCTGCCGCATCCGCATCAAAACGCATACTGGCGATTTCCGGGTTTCGCTCCCTGGCCGCTTGCAGCAACCCCTCGACACTCGACCCCAGCTTGGCCTCTTGCGCGTAAGCCATCGGGCTCAGCACAAGAGACACCAGCACCACCCCCAAGGACAGGCGATTCCTCATAGGCATCATGACCGCCCCCTGGGTGCACGCAGGGCAGCATTCAATCGGTCAATGACTTCGGCCCAGTCCGCATCGTCCAGAAGTTCTTCGCGCAACAGCGTCGCCTGCGCTGGCGTCCAGAACGGCGCATCGGCCAGCAGCACATCGGTCGGAAGTGGCGAGTGCGCCTTCAGGAACGCCCCAATGCCGGCCTCGTCCGTGCGCAGGCCGAGCTGGGCAAACAGTTCAGAGAAACGATGAAATGACTTTTCCATAGCGGTGATCCCTATTGTTCAAACACAAGAATTCTGAAAACGTGGCCGGTGGAAACTTACGAAAGCGTCCCGCTCAACGCCAATACGACCGCTGCGCACACCATCGCGCCCAGGTAGCCGAGAACCCAACAAAGGCCAGGCGCCGAAAACTGGCTGTAGATGCCCAAGCACACCACCGAGCAGTCCGGTCAGGGCAAAAGTGCGCAGACCGGCAACCCGCCCTTCCTCCGGCAATTCGCGGTCGTGCCAGCCGCGTTCCAGGCCAATCACCAGACCGACAGCAAGCGCTGCGACCAGGCCTGAAGCGTCAGGTGGTAGTTCGTAGCCATTCATCGACGCTCTCCGTGGATGACCTGCGTAGCCCCCTGCAGCATCTTTCGCACGCCAGGCATCACGACCGCCCCACAAGGGGAACGCCAATCGACATTCAACTGATCCACCACTTCGGTCCAATCTGCATTCAGCATGATTTCCTCATGCAGCACCCTACCCTCGCTCACTGAAATCCAGGATGTTGCGCTTCCAATCTGAATCCGCCCGCCTTGTGCGAATGCACGTTGTGTATTGTGTGAGCCGACGGCTAACGGAAAGGTGTTTCAAAAATTACATTGCTGTCAGGAACTTCTGGGACGGGGCCTAGGGGCCCATGATGAACATTGGCGCGTGAGGGCCCGATGGGTTGTTCCACCAACGGACAGGAGCACCCGTCAAGGCAACAAGGCCGGTGTCCGCAAGTCACTGGTCTCGCCACTATTCTCCCCTGTGCCAAACGCGGTCGCGTCAAGGGCGAACTCCACGTCGATTCGGGAAAGACGATCAAACAGCGCCATGTTCTGGTGGTTTTCCACACGCTCGAACAGGAGTACCTCGATCGGGCGCCACATCGCCACCCAGCCAACAATCAACAGGCCTTCGCTGATGGCAACAAGCACTTTGCTGTTGCCGGGATGGAGCAACAAGGCACGTGCAAGCAGGGTCGCCCCCAGAACAGTGAGTCCCGTGAGCAGAAAGCGCATGCCCTGTCGCATCCTTCGTCGATATCGGCGCCTGCACTGCGCATGTTGCGCCTGGAAGCTTGGCTTGCGGGGGGTTGCAGATCCTCCACCAAGCGTTGCTTCCTTTGTATCGCTGCTTTCCCCCTTCGCGGCCTGGCGCTTGGAGAGGCCTGAGGTTTTGGTGGTGGCGTGGGGGTTTTCATCATTCCTCCGGACTACGGCATCATTTCTTGCCGCGGCGCAAACGCAGCGCATTTCCAATCACCGACACCGAGCTCATGCTCATGGCCAGCGCCGCGATCAGCGGGGACAACAACCACCCCGTGAACGGGTACAGAACACCTGCCGCAATCGGCACCCCAATGCCGTTGTAAACGAAGGCGAACAGCAGGTTCTGGCGCATGTTGCGGACGGTGTCAGTGGAGATGTCACGCGCCGCAGTGATTCCGCGCAAGTCGCCTTTCACCAGCGTGACCTGGCCGCTGTTCATGGCCACATCTGTCCCGGTGCCCATGGCCACGCCGACATCGGCCTTGGCCAACGCAGGTGCATCGTTGATGCCATCGCCGGCCATGGCAACAATATGGCCCTCTTTCTGGAGCCGTTCCACCAGCGCAAGCTTGTCGACGGGCTTGACTTCGCCATGCACCTCGTCGATGCCAAGTTTGGCCCCCACGGCCTTGGCCGTGGTCAGGCCGTCTCCCGTCGCCATCACGATGCGCAAGCCGCTGGCGTGCAAAGCTTTGATCGCCTCCAGCGTGGTGGCCTTGATGGGGTCGGTCACGGCCAGGATGCCCGCCAGTTGTCTGTCCACGGCGAGATGCATCACGCTGGCGCCTTCACTGCGCAGGCGCTCAGCATCGGTTTTGAGCGCATCCGTCGCCACGCCCTCCTGCGCCATCAACGCGGTGTTTCCCAGCACCAGGCGCTTGCCATCGACGAGGCCTCGCACGCCGATCCCGCTGCCTGATTCGAAATCCACCGGCTTGACCAGTTCCAGGCCTTTGGCGCGTGCGGCGCTGACGATGGCCTCTGCCAAAGGATGTTCGCTGCCTTGGTCCAGGCTGGCGGCCAGGCGCAATACTTCGTCCGCCGTATAGCCGGCGGCACCGACTGCGGTGTCAAAGGCGGGTTTGCCTTCGGTGAGCGTGCCGGTCTTGTCCACAATCAGCGTATCCACTTCGCGCATTTTTTCGATGGCACCCGCATCCCGGAACAGCACACCTTGCGTTGCTGCCCGACCCGTGGCAACCATCACCGACATGGGCGTGGCCAGCCCCAGCGCACAGGGGCAGGCGATGATCAGCACGGCCACTGCGTTGATCAAACCAAACACCCAACGAGGTTCCGGACCGAAAAAACCCCAGACAAAGAAGGTGGCAATGGCGATGAGCACCACCACGAGAACAAATTTCCCGGCGACCACATCCGCCATGCGCTGCATGGGCGCCTTCGAGCGCTGTGCATTGGCCACCATCTGAACAATCTGCGACAGCATGGTGGCCGCGCCGACTTTCTCGGAGCGCATCACCAAGGCCCCACTGGTGTTCATCGTGGCACCAATGACATTGTCACCAACGCGTTTAGTCACCGGCACAGGCTCACCAGTCAGCATGGACTCATCGACAGCGCTGCGGCCCTCGGTCACGATGCCATCGACCGGCACTTTCTCGCCGGGGCGAATGCGCAGCAGGTCTCCGACGTGCACATGGTTCAGAGGTACGTCTTCTTCGCTGCCGTCCGCATTGATGCGGCGTGCCGTCTTGGGCGCCAAACCGAGCAGCGCCTTGATCGCCGCAGAGGTTTGCGAACGGGCCTTCAACTCGATGATCTGGCCCAGCATGGTCAGCGAGATGATGACCACGGCCGCCTCATAGTACACAGCCACACGCCCCATGGAGACGAACGAATCCGGGAACAAGCCCGGTGCCACCGTGGCCACCAGGCTATAGAGAAAGGCCGCGCCCGTACCCAGACCAATCAAGGTCCACATGTTGGGTCTGCGCAGGACGAGGGATTGCCAGCCGCGTACAAAGAATGGCCAGCCAGTCCACAAAACGACAGGCAGGGACAGCGCCAGTTCAAGCCAGGTTTGCACTTTCAGGTCAAACCATCCCAGGCGATGGCCGAACATTGCAAGAACGGTGACGATGAACGTGAAGGGCAGTGTCCACCAGAAGCGCCGCTGAAAATCCTTCAACTCATGGTTGTCTTCCTCGTCCAGGGGAATGATGGGTTCCAGCGTCATGCCGCATTTGGGACAGGTGCCTGGATGGTCCTGCCGCACCTCGGGGTGCATGGGGCAGGTATAGATGGTGCCGGCCGGCTCTGGCGCGGTGTCCGCGGGCGCTGCAGATACAAGGTACTGCAGTGGGTTCGCCGCGAACTTGCCTTGGCACTTGGCGCTACAGAAATAGTAGGGCCGGCCTTCGTGCGTCGAATGGTGTTCAGACTGCTCCGTAACGGTCATGCCGCACACCGGATCCTTCAGATCCGTTGGCGAGGCTGGCTCGGCAAGGGGGTGGCTGCCGTGATGGTGGTGTGCATGCATGTCCATTGCTTATTCCTGGTCGTTGTGGGTGCGCCGGGACGGCTGCGCATGGTTGCCATGCCTACCATGGCCGTGCATCAGGTGCATGAGTGGGCAGGCGAGCAGCAGCAGGTAGGGCCAATAACCCAGAACATGGCCCCAGTGCTCTCGCAGCAGGTAAAAACCGGCGATCAAGGCAGCCGTTGCCAGCGCCATACCGGCTGGGCGGCGCCAAAACGATGGCGTATGGGCGTTGTGGTCAGGCTGATCCATGGCGTTGCTCCTTCAGAGTTGCTCGCAAAAGGTATGGGGTGCGGACGCGCCCGCCCGGTTGATCGGAAATGAATGCAGTGGCCGTTATCGGCAACCGCAGCCCCCCGCTCCGCCGTTGTGGCAACCCGAGGCTTTGGGCTGCGAGGTGGCAACGGGAGTGGGCGCATCTGTGGCCAGTTTCGCGGGGTAGCCCGCATCCCTCAAGGCCATCAACAAAGGAGCGCTGCCCTGCGCCAGTTCCCCGCTCACCCGCACGAGGCCAGACTGATGCTTCATGGTGTCCCCCTGTCCAGTGGGTGCGTTACTGGGTTGGCGTGGTCGGCATGCGATCCATCATCATCTGCATCATCGACTCCATCATGGACATGCGCTTGTCCATCATCTGTGGATCGCGTTGCATGTTCGCCATGCCGGTGGATGGCTGGCCCGATGCCATCTGCCCTTGCATCGACTCCATCATGCGCATCCCGTCCTGCATGGTCGTCATGTGCTCAGCCATCAATGCCTGGCGCTCCTGGGGCGTCTTGGCGGCGGCCATCTTCTCGTGCATGGCCTGCATGGCCTGCATTTGCCGGTCCATGGCGGCCATGTCGCCCGAGCCCATGGCCTGGCCCGGCGATGGCAGTGCTGCGGCGGGTGCTGGCGCCACGGTTGCCGCAGGGGCGGCAGCGTCCGCCGGGTGGTGATCCTTGTGCTCGTCCGCGCCTTGTGCCAATACGCCTGCGGAGGCGGCGGCGATGCAGAGGCCGATCAGAGAATGGCGAATGTGAATCATGATGCTTCCTTCCTGCTGTGAGAGTTGACTGGGGTTGCCGCGTCCGGCGACACGGCGTGGTTGCTTCTTTGCTCAGCGCACGGGCTGGATGTCGGTGATGACCATCTTTCCGCCCTCCTGGATGACCACGAATTGCACCTTGTCGCCGGGCTTGAGCTTGGCAAGCTGGCCCTTGTCGCGGACCGTAAAGACCATGGTCATGCCGGGCATGTCCAGGTTCTTGATCTCCCCATGTTTGAGGGTGACTTTGCCGGTGTCCGGATCGACCTTCTTGACCTCGCCGTCGGTCATGGAGTCCGATGCGTGGGACGTCGCCATCTTGCCGTGATCCATCGTCGCTTGGGCAAAACTGCTGACGGGCATGGTTATGCCCATGGCAAGGGCGGAGATGGCAAAAATTTTTTTGGTGGTGCTCATGGTGTCCTCTGTATGACTGGATGGATCTGTCTATGGGCTGGCACGCTGGTTTCAGGCCATCACTTGCGGCCCACCTGGATGGCGCCCTTCATGCCCGCTTCGTAGTGGCCGGGCATCAGGCAGGCAAAGTTCACGGTGCCGGTTTTGGTGAACTGCCACACTATCTCCCCCCGCTTGCCGGGCTGCAACGTGACCTTGCTCGGTTCGTCATGTTCCATGTCGGGGAATTTCTTCATCTGCTCCAGGTGCTCCAGCAGCTCCTTCTCGGTGCCCAGGCTGACTTCGTGCTTGACCTGTCCGGCGTTCTTGACGATGAACCGCACGGTCTCGCCCTGTTTGACCTGGATTTTCGACGGCGTGTAGCGCATGTTGTCGCGCATCTCGATCGTGATCGTGCGGCGGACCTTGGCGGTCAAACCGGGCTTGCCAATGGCCGTCTCATCCCCATCATGGCCATGGCCCCCCGTATGGCTGCCGCTTGCGAAGGCGGCCCCCGAAGCGGCAAACGCAACCATGGCGAAGAATCGGAAGGCATGGGACCAGGTGAATTTCATGAATCAACTCCAAATCAGAAACGAAAGACAAACTCAATGCTCGCCATGCGATGTCGGCTTGCGTACGTTGACTTCGGTCGGTGCTGCAGGCTTGCGAACACGCGGCATGGACTGCCCGCCTTCGGCACTGAAGCGTGCAGGCTCAGCGATGGGGCCCGTGTACTTTCGCGCCACAGTGCCGTCGGGGTGTTTGAACCAACCCGGGTCTTTGTAGTCGCCTGGCTTCTGGTCACGGCGCACCTTGAGCACGCTGAACATGCCCCCCATTTCCACCGAACCGAACGGTCCCTGGCCAGTCATCATGGGGATGGTGTTGTCCGGGATGGGCATTTCCATCTCGACCATGTCCGCCATGCCACGTTCGCCCATGACCATGTAGTCCGGGATGAGGTTGTTGATCTTCCTGGCCAGGCCGCTGTGGTCCACACCGATGAGCGTGGGAATGTCGTGCCCCATGGCGTTCATGGTGTGATGGCTCTTGTGGCAGTGGAAGGCCCAATCGCCCTCCTCGTCGGCCACGAACTCGATCTGGCGCATCTGGCCCACGGCCACATCGGCAGTCACCTCGGGCCAGCGTGCGCTTTTGGGCGTGGGGCCGCCATCGGTGCCCGTGACAACGAACTCGTGTCCGTGCACGTGCATCGGATGATTGGTCATGGTGAGGTTGCCGACGCGGATGCGGACCTTGTCATGGAGGCGAACATTCAAGGAATCGATGCCCGGAAAGATGCGGCTGTTCCATGTCCACATATTGAAGTTGGTCATTTCCGCGACCTTGGGCGTCGCTGCCCCCGGCTCGATGTCGTAGCTACTCAGCAGGAAACAGAAATCCCGCTGCACTTCGTCGATCAGGGGGTGCCTGGCTTTCGGGTGCGTGACCCAGAAACCCATCATGCCCATGGCCATCTGCACCATCTCGTCCGCATGCGGGTGGTACATGAAAGTGCCGGGCCGGCGCGCTACGAACTCATAGACAAAGGTGTCGCCCGGCTGGATGGCAGGCTGCGTCAAGCCGGCAACACCATCCATGCCACTGGGCAGGCGCTGCCCATGCCAGTGGATGCTGGTGTGCTCAGGGAGTTTGTTGGTGACGAAGATGCGCACGCGGTCACCCTCCACCACCTCTATCGTGGGGCCGGGGCTCTGGCCGTTGTAGCCCCACAGGTGGGCTTTCATGCCAGGCGCCATCTCACGGACCACCGGCTCGGCCACCAGGTGGAACTCCTTGACGCCCTGGTTCATGCGCCACGGCAGGGTCCAGCCGTTGAGCGTCACCACAGGGTTATAGGGCCGACCGGAATTGGGCACGAGCGGAGCCATCGTGTTCGGGCTGGACTGAATGACCGGTTCGGGCAGGGCCGCCATGGCCACGCGGCTGACCGAACTGGCCGCCACGGCCCCACCGGCAATCCCGGCGAACTTGAAAAAATCTCTTCTGGATGTCATTGCAATCGTCTCTGCATCAATGGCCGGCATCGCCGCCGGTGGGCGCACTGGATGTGGCGGATAAGCGGGTGCTGGTGGGGCGTCCGATCACGGATGCCTGCAAGGCCGCATCGGCCAGCCAGAATTGCTGCTGCGCGTCCATGGCTGCGACAACGGCGCTGACCTGATCGCGCGCATCGGCCAGCAACTCGAATGTGCTGATCAGCATGCCGTTGTAGAGAAGCTGGTTCTCTTCCGAGATCACCTTGCGCAGCGGCACCACCTCATCGCGGTAGTGGCGCGCGACGTCGTACGCGGTGCGGTAGGCGGAGTAGCTTTCGCGCAGGCTGGAGCCTGCGGAGCGCACCGTGGCTTCGAGCTGGTTCGCCGCCGCCAGGGTGCGGGCGTTCATCGACGCGCGCTGTATCCCCCCCCAATCAAAGATGGGCAGACGTACCGCGATCTCCCAGCCCCGCGCGGTGGAGCGGGTGCCTTCGGCATTGTCGAACGTAGTGTTGCGCCGCCCGGTGAGCTCGATATCCGTGAAACTGGTCACGCTGTTCAAGCCCTGTGCCTTGGCAGCCGCATCCATTGCAGACTGCGCCAGGCGTATATCCAGACGCGCCCGGGTAGCCTGTGATCCGATCGCCTGCGGGTCCAGTGGCTGTTTGGGCAGATCGGGCAAGCGTTCGGGCAGCTTGAGCGTCTGCGCCTGCCCTTCATCCAACCCCAACAAGCGCACCAGCTCTTCCCGGCTGGAAGTGACTTGGTGCTGGGCCGTGCTCAGCCGGGTGGCGGCGTCGGCATAGAAGGCTTGCTCGCGTGCGCGGGTGATGCGGTTGAAGTTTCCCGCGGCTTGCATGCGCTTGGCCAGCTCCGCTCCAGCCTCCGCGCTGGCATAGACCTGCTTGGCATACTTGAACGATTGCTGTGCGACAACGGCACGCACCCACGCCTGGCGCACAAGGGTGACCTGATCCACGACATCGCTGGTCAAACGCAGCTGGGACTGCTCCATCAGCCGGTTGGCGACACCGTACCGCGATGGCAGTGCCAGCAAATCCAACAAGCCAAAGGAAAGCGCACGAGCCAGTTCCAGTTCGGGGCCGGCCGTCATGCGCTCGAAACTGAAAACAGGGTTGGCAATCCGGCCCGTTTGCGCGGCACCGGCGGATTCCGCCCAACCTTGGGCCAACAGCGCCTGCAAAGATGGGCTGTTCACCAACGCCACCTGTACCGCCTCCTTCTGCCCCAGAGGCTGGGCCAGCAGATTCTGCGCAACCTGCGCGCGCTGGTCGCGCTCGTCCTGGGTGAGAGCCAAGGCGAGCTGGCCCTCGGTGAAGCTGCCCGCTTCGTCATTCACGCGAGCGATGTTCTGGTCCAGGCTGACGCTGGCGCAGCCCGTCAGCACCGCCAGTCCGAGCGCAGACAACGCCAGCCTGGCATGTGTGGCACGCAAACGCATCATGGCTTACCTCCGCCGTGATGACCGGTGTGCGGGTCCTTCGCAGGAGCCGCATCCTGGGCGGACGCGGGCACGCCTGTCTGGACCTCCTTCGCATAGGCGCGCCAGCCACCGATCGCACCCACGCGGTCATTGACCTGCCGCCAGGACTGCACCGGCTGATCTTTATAGGCCTGGTAGTCGCTCATGGCCGACGAGTACTGCAACTGCGTCGGCAAAGCGGCCCTGGAGGCCTCGGCATCCCCAGGGGTTTGCGCGAAGGCGGCTCCGGCAAGCAACGCCAATGTCCAAGGCATGAACGCCCTCAACGCTGGCGCTTGGTGGGAAATGGCCATGGGCTCCTCTTGATGAATCTCAAATCTCACGATGGAGACATTCTGGAATATCTATCCTTTCATCCAAGTGTTCTGAAAATTACTTTTTTGTTATCTCCATGCCAGACGGCTTCAAGCTCGGCAAACTCTCACACCAGCACACCGAAGGAGCGCGCACGTGAAGATATTGATCGTCGAGGATGAGCCCAAGACCGGGGCCTACCTGCGCCAGGGATTGAGCGAGGCAGGCTACGGCTCGGACCTGGTGCCCAATGGTGCCGATGGACTGCACATGGCCATCCATGGCCAGTACGACCTGGTGATCCTGGATGTCATGCTGCCGGGCCTGAACGGCTGGCAGGTGCTGCAGTCCTTGCGTGATCGGGGCCTGGAAATGCCCGTGCTGTTCCTGACCGCCCGCGATCAGGTGGAGGACCGGGTCAAGGGCCTGGAGTTGGGGGCCGACGACTATCTCGTCAAGCCGTTCTCGTTTGCCGAGCTGCTGGCCAGGGTGCGCATCATCCTGCGCCGCGGTCATGCCGGCAGCGAAGGCACCACGCTGCGCGTGGCCGATCTGGAGCTCGATCTGCTGCGCCGCCGGGTATCACGCAATGGCCGGCGCGTGGACCTGACGGCCAAGGAGTTCGGCCTGCTGGAGCTGCTGATGCGTCGCCATGGCGAGGTGCTGCCGCGTTCGCTCATCGCATCGCAGGTATGGGACATGAACTTCGACAGCGACACCAACGTCATCGAGGTTGCCATGCGCCGCCTGCGCGTGAAGATCGATGAAGGCCATACGGTCAAGCTGATCCAGACCGTGCGCGGCATGGGCTATGTACTGGACCTGCCCGAGGAGCCCTGAGTGCTGTCGCGCGCCCGTTGGGGCAGGCTCCCGCTGACCCAGCGCCTGACCCTTTTCTTCACCGTGGTGGCCGCATCGATCGTGCTGGGCCTGGGCGTCTTGTTCCTGATCGAAACCGGGCGGCATTTCGTGGCGCTCGATCGCATCGCGCTGCAGGAAAAGCAGCATCTGATCGAAGAAATCCTGCGCAGAGCCCCTTCGGCGCAGGATGCACGTTGGCGCCTGGACGAGGCCTTGGGCTACCACCATGGCCTCTACGCCCTGGTCAAGGACGCGCAGGGAGAGCTTGTCTTCCAATCCAAAGGATTCCCCCCGGATGCGCAAAGCGCGCCGGCAGGGCCTGTGATGGGAATCGAGCCGTACGGTACTTGGAAGCGCGGCGACAGCATCCAGCACACCTTGCGTTTCGAGACCACGCCGGCTTATTCGCACGCCAATGCACCGACAACACTGCGCGTTCTGATTGCGACCGATACGGATCACCACGCACAGTTTCTGCAGGACCTTCGGCGCAATTTGCTCCTCTATGTGGCGGCTGCCATCGTCGTGTGCGGATTCCTGTCCTGGCTCGCTGCGCGCGAGGGACTGGCCCCTCTGCGCGAGATGCGATCCCGCGCCGCCGCGGTCACCAGTCAGAAGCTGAGCGAGCGCATGCCCGTGCAGACCGTGCCCGTGGAGATGGCTGATTTGGCGCAAGAGCTCAACCGCATGCTGGATCGGCTGCAAGAGGATTTCCAGCGCCTGACGGATTTCTCATCGGACCTGGCGCATGAACTGCGCACCCCTATCAGCAATTTGCTGACGCAAACCCAGGTGGCCCTGTCCAGCAAGCGCGATGCCGCCACCTACCGGGACATCCTGGCCTCCAATGCAGAGGAATTCCAGCGCCTGGCACGCATGGTGGCCGACATGCTCTTTCTGGCCAAGACCGAGCGCGGTGTGGATCTTCCGCACAAGGAGCGGTTTTCGGCCCGCCAGGACGCCCTGGCCTTGCTGGAGTTCTATGAAGCCGTCGCAGAGGAAAAGCGCATCCGGTTGCGGCTGGAGGGCGATGGCGACATGGAGGGTGACCGCCTGATGTTTCGCCGCGCCGCCAGCAATCTGCTGTCCAACGCACTGCGCCACACGCCCGAAGGCGGGACCATCACGGTCCACATCGCGGACACTGCGGATTCCACGGTGGTGTCTGTGGAAAACACGGGCTCCGAGATCGACCCCAAGATGCTGCCGCGGCTGTTCGACCGCTTCTACCGGGCCGATCCCTCCAGGGCGCATCCCGATTCCGAGGGCAGCGGGCTGGGCCTGGCCATCACCCGTGCCATCGCCGAAGCCCACGGTGGAAGCGTCACCGTCACATCCTCCCATGGGCGTACATGCTTTGCTCTGGTGTTTCCGTATTGCGCGACCCACGCATGACGCTTGCCGCAACGAAAACTGTCGGAAATGTCATCCGGCTGTCTCGGTTTTGTTGGCTAGGGGTTTCTACCATGAGTACATCTCCTCACCGCTGCACCAAAGCGTTGGAGATGCAAACCTCAGAGACTCCATCAAGGATATTGATCATGACTCAACGTCGCCTCTCCCTCTCCGCCTTGATCGCAAGCGTGGCCGCCGTGGCGGCCTTCGGCCTGCCGGGAATGGCATCGGCGGAATACATGCACCCGGCCAACAACCAGGCTGGTGTGGTCGTTCACCCCGAACATTTCAAGAACGAAAAAACCCGCGAGCAAGTCAGGGCGGAAACCGAAGCCGCGATGCGACAAGGTCGTTTGTCTTACGGCGAAAGCAACTACCCGCGAGGTGTAGAAGCCGCATCGGCGACGTCGAACAAGACCCGCCAGCAGGTGATCGACGAAATGCGCAATGAGACCGCCGTACAACGTGAGGCACGACAACTGGTGTACTCGGCCGGCTGATCGAAAAGCCAGCCCGGCGATATCGTTGGGCGCTCCCTGTTTCGCATCACACACCATCGCCGCGCACAGTCGCGGCGATTTAGTTTCCGAATCGCCGTTCGCTCAACGACTTCCATGGGTTGTCGTAGCACCGGCGAACCAGTTTCCACAGACTCCAAAGGAGCGCCGATGATGAGGAAATCGGTCTGGATAGGGGTGGTGCGGGTGCTCATGGAAGTGCCCGAGAGTTTCGTGCAGTCATGCCACCCGCTACTTTACCGAACCCCGCCCCAAGAGGTTCTGAATGGACCGAGCAATGCCCTGCAAGCCTCGCGCGCTCCGGTGCAGTCTGCTATTCCAGATCAGTTGCCACGGTGAACGGCGCCCTGCTGGCCGCCGATCGTTCCAGCTGCCGGGCAATGTTGTCGCATACCAGATCACACAGCGCATACACCGATTCGTCTGCAAAACGGTAGTACACGCTGGTGCCCCGCCCTTCGCGCGCGACGAGGCCTTGTTTGGTCATCAGCGAAAGATGGCGTGACACATTGGCAGCCGTGTAACCACACATCTGCGCCAGATCACCCACGTTGCGTTCACCGTCGCGCAGGATGTTGAGGATGCGCAGGCGCGTGGGCTCTGCCAGCACCTGAAAGTAACCGGCCACCGCTTCCAGCGCTTGGGGAGGCATGTCTTTCATAAATCACTCCTGGGTCTGAACGGCCGGAAATTCCAGCAACTTGAGGATCGGATGGGTGGTTATGATACATCAATTGACTAATTAGCTATTTAGTTAAATATTGAACGCAATGCAAGTGACATCCCCAACGGGGCGGAGAAACGGATGCTGATACCTCGACTCGCTACGGCTGCCCTTCTGTCCAGCCTGATGGCCGCGCAAGGCGCATGGGCCGCAGATGCAGCGCCGCTCAAAACCCATACGGCGCAGGCCAATGGCGCAGGCCAGCAAGCCAGCGTGGATGGTGTGGTGGAGGCTGTGCGCGATACGACGCTTTCGGCCCAGGTGCAGGGTGCGATTGTTTCGCTCGGCGTGACGGTTGGCGACACGGTCCGAGCGGGGCAGGAAATCCTGCGCATCGATGCCCGGGCGGCAACGCAGAACGCCGCCGCCAGCGCAGCGCAGGTCGATGCCGCCCGCGCCAGCATGCAGGTGGCGAGCAAGGAGTTCGAGCGGCAGAAGCAGCTCTACCAGAAGCAATACATCAGCCAGGCGGCACTGGACCGTGCCCGGGCGCAACTGCAGGCCAGCCAGGCCCAGGTACAGGCACTGCAGGCACAGGCGGGGGCAGCGATGACGCAATCAGGCTTCTACGCCGTAAAGGCCCCTTATTCCGGCGTGGTGAGCGAGGTGCCCGTGGCCCTGGGGGACATGGCGATGCCCGGGCGCCCACTGGTCAGGCTGCATGACCCCGCTGCCTTGCGCGTGACCGCGATGGTGCCGCAAATGGCTGCCGCCACCTTGGCCGGTGCACAAACCCTGCAAGTTGAACTTCCCGCTCTCGCGGCGGCGCGCATCGCAGTGCAGCCCAGCCAGATCCAGCTGCTGCCCACGGTGGATGCCGCCACGCACGCCGTGCAATTGCGCGTGGCACTGCTGCCAGACCTGAAGGGTGCGACGCCCGGCATGTTTGCCCGCCTGTGGTTGCCAGCAGCGTCCGCGGCGGTGGGCATGCAGCGTGTGCAGATTCCGGCCAGCGCCGTGGTGCGCCGCGCGGAAATGACGGGGGTCTATGTGCTCAATGCCCAGGGCAAGCCACTGCTGCGCCAGGTGCGCCTGGGCCGCATTGACGGCGACCAGATCGAGGTGCTCAGTGGCCTGCGCCAGGGCGACCAGGTGGCCACCGATCCGCAGGCAGCTGCCAAGGTGCGCTGAGATGGCCGACATGCACACCCCGAAAGCCCTGGGCATTTCGGGCCGCATCGCGGCCTTGTTCCAGAGCGCCCAGATCACCCCCTTGCTAGCGCTGGTGGCGTTTTTGCTGGGTGTGTTTGCCGTGCTGGTGACGCCGCGCGAAGAAGAGCCGCAGATCAACGTCACCATGGCCAATGTGCTGATTCCGTTCCCCGGCGCCTCAGTGGCCGATGTGGAGCAGATGGTGGCCACTCCGGCCGAGCAGGTGCTGTCGCAGATGGCGGGCACCGAGCATGTGATGTCGGTCTCGCGCCCTGGCGTGGCCGTGCTCACCGTGCAGTTCAAGGTGGGCGTGGCCCGCACCGAGGCCCTGGTGCAGCTGCATGACACCCTGCGCAGCCACACCGACTGGCTGCCGCGCGACCTGGGGGTGCTGGAGCCCCTCATCAAACCCAAGGGCATCGACGATGTGCCCATCGTCACGCTCACGCTTTTCAGCAAGGATGCGGACACCGGCGCCTTTGCGCTGGAGCGCGTGGCGCACAGTATGGAGTCTGAAATCAAGCGTGTCCCCGGCACGCGCGAAGTGCAGACGATAGGCGGTCCCGGCCGGGCCGTGATGGTGCGCCTGGACCCCGCCCGCATGGCCAGCACCGGCACCACGGTGCAGGACCTGCGCAACGCGCTGCAATCGGCCAACATGGGCATGCCCGTGGGCGAGCTGATCGCCGGCAACCAGGCGGTGGCGGTAGAGGCGGGCCCGTTTCTCACGCAGGCCAGTGACGTGGCCGAGCTGATGGTGGGGGTGCGCGGGGGCAAGCCACTGTTCCTGAAAGACGTGGCGGAGGTCAGCGACGGCCCGCTGCCCGCGAGCCGCTACATGTGGCACGGCAAGGCCGAGGCCAGCGGTGGCGGCGAATACCCCGCAGTCACCTTGCTGGTGACCAAGAAACCGGGTGAAAACGCCATCGACGTGGCCAACGCCGTCATGCAGCGGGTGGAGCAGCTGCACAACACCGTCATTCCGGACGGCGTTGAAGTGGCCGAAACGCGCAATTACGGCGCCACGGCCAACGACAAGGCGCAAAAGCTCATCCAGAAACTGCTGTTTGCCACGGCATCGGTGGTGGCGCTGGTGTTCATGGCGCTGGGCCGGCGCGAGGCCGCCATCGTGGGCACGGCGGTGGTGCTGACGCTCACGGTGACCCTGTTCGCCTCCTGGGCCTGGGGGTTCACGCTCAACCGCGTGTCGCTGTTTGCGCTCATCTTCTCCATCGGCATCCTGGTGGACGATGCCATCGTGGTGGTCGAGAACATCCACCGCCACCAGCAGCTCTTTCCGGGCAAGACGCTCGCACAAATCATCCCGGGCGCGGTGGACGAGGTGGGCGGCCCCACCATCCTGGCCACGTTCACGGTGATTGCCGCCCTGCTGCCCATGGCCTTTGTGTCGGGCCTGATGGGCCCCTACATGAGCCCGATCCCCATCAACGCCAGCATGGGCATGCTGCTGTCGCTGGCGATTGCCTTTGTGGTCACGCCCTGGCTGGCGCGCCTTTGGATGAAGGTGCACCACGGCAGCGCAGCAACGCATGCCGCGCCCTCGGGCATGGCGGCCCGCATCACCCCCCTGTTCACCCGCATCTTCACGCCGCTGCTCGACGACCAGCGCGGCAGCCGCAACCGCCGCCTGCTGGGCCTGGGCGTGGCCGTGCTGATCGCGCTGTCGGTGGCCCTGCCCGCCACGGGGCTGGTGCTGCTCAAGATGCTGCCGTTCGACAACAAATCGGAGTTCCAGGTGGTGGTGGACATGCCTGCCGGCACCCCGGTGGAGCAGACCGCGGCGGTACTGCACGAACTGGGCGCGTATCTCGCCACGGTGCCCGAGGTGACCGACTACCAGGCCTACGCGGGCACGGCCGCCCCCATCAATTTCAATGGCCTGGTGCGCCAGTACTACTTGCGCGCCGGGGGCGATGTGGGCGACATCCAGGTGAACCTGGTGGACAAATCGCACCGCAAGGACCAGAGCCATGCCATCGCCACGCGCGTGCGCCCTGCCCTGCAGCAGATCGGGCAGCGCCTGGGCGCCAACGTGAAGGTGGTCGAAGTACCGCCGGGGCCGCCAGTGCTGTCACCCATCGTGGCCGAAATCTATGGCCCCGAGGCCGACGGGCGCCGCCAGGTGGCCAAGGCCGTGCGCGCCGTGTTCAGCCAGACCACGGGCCTGGTGGATGTGGACGACAACAGCATCGCCAGCGCCCCGCGCAAGCTGCTGCTGATCGACCGGCGCAAGGCCGCGCTGCTGGGCATACCGCAGCAGGCCATCGTGGGCACGCTGCGCGCGGGCCTGGCGGGCGAGGCCACCACCTACCTGCACGACGCCAGCAAATACCCTGCGCCCGTGGTGCTGCAGCTGCCCGAAGAAAGCCATGGCGACCTGGCCGCGCTGCTGCAGCTGACGGTGCGCGGGGCCTCGGGCCAGCAGGTGCCCATCAGCGAGCTGGTAACAGTGAGCGACACCGTGCGCGAGCAGCCCGTGTACCACAAGGACCTTCTGCCCGTGAACTTTGTGGTGGCCGACATGGCCGGCAAGGTGGACAGCCCGCTGTACGGCATGTTCCAGATGCGCGGAGACATCGCAAAGATCCAGACCCCGGGCGGCGGCCCGCTGGTGGAATACTTCGTGCGCCAGCCCTCGGACGCACTGCGCGACTACGCCATCAAGTGGGACGGCGAGTGGCAGATCACCTACGAAACCTTCCGCGACATGGGCGCCGCCTATGCCGTGGGCCTGATCCTCATCTACCTGCTGGTGGTGGCGCAGTTCGGCTCGTACCTCACGCCGCTGATCATCATGGCGCCCATACCGCTGACCATCATCGGCGTGATGCCGGGCCATGCCCTGCTGGGCGCGCAGTACACGGCCACCAGCATGATCGGCATGATCGCGCTGGCCGGCATCATCGTGCGCAATTCCATCCTGCTGGTCGATTTCATCAACCTGCAGGTACGCGAGGGCGCGCCACTCAAGGACGCCATCGTGCACTCGGCCATCACCCGGGCCCAGCCCATCGTGCTGACGGGGCTGGCGGCCATGATTGGCGCGTTCTTCATCCTGGATGACCCGATCTTCAATGGCCTGGCCATTTCGCTGATCTTCGGCATCTTTGTCTCCACCGTGCTCACGCTGGTGGTCATCCCCACGCTGTATTACGCGGCCTACCGCAAGCAGGTGCGCCACCCCGGCGACGGCCAGGACGCGGCACCCGTTGCTTCCGCTCCCCCCGCTGGCAGCAGCCCGACAGAGGCTGCGCCGCACTGATCTGCACGGATTTTCAACCAGGCACCACAGGAGACAGACCATGGCCCACATCGTCGTTATCGGAGCCGGCATCGGCGGCATGCCCGCCGCCTATGAGCTGCGCAGCAAGCTGCCCTCGCAGCATCGCGTCACCGTGATCAGCGCGGTGGACTATTTCCATTTCGTGCCCTCCAATCCCTGGATCGCAGTGGGCTGGCGAAAACGCGACGATATCGTGCTGCAGATCGCCCCCCTGCTGCAGCGCAAGGGCATCGATTTCATTGCCAGCCCCGTCCAGGCCATCGATGCGGCGGGCAATAGCCTGGCGCTCGCCAATGGCCAGACCGTGGCCTATGACTACCTGGTGATCACCACCGGCCCCCGGCTGGCCTTCGAAGAAGTGCCGGGCGCGGGCCCGATCGATGGCCACACGCACTCCATCTGCACGGTCGACCATGCCCAGCAATTCTGGACCGATTACGAAAAGTTTCTCGAAAACCCCGGCCCCATGGTCATCGGCGCCATGCCCGGCGCCAGCTGCTTTGGCCCGGCCTACGAGTTCGCCTTCATCGTGTCGGCCGACCTGCGCAAGCGCAAGCTGCGCCACAAGGTGCCCCTGACCTATGTGACCAGCGAGCCCTACATCGGCCACCTCGGCCTGGGCGGCGTGGGCGACAGCAAGAGCATGCTGGAGAGCGAGCTGCGCGGACAGGACATCCAATGGATCACCAACGCCAAGACCACGCGCGTGGAGGACGGCAAGATGATGGTGGACCAGCTCGACGACCAGGGCCATCTGATCAAGCAGCACGAGCTGCCCTTCAAGCTTTCGATGATGCTGCCCGCTTTCAAGGGCGTGGATGCCGTGGCCGCCGTGCCCAACCTGTGCAACCCGCGCGGTTTTGTGCTGATCGACGCGCACCAGCGCAGCAAGGCCTACCCCAACATCTTCGCGGCGGGCGTGTGCGTGGCGATTCCACCCGTGGAGGTGACCCCCGTGCCCACCGGCGCGCCCAAGACCGGCTACATGATCGAGACCATGGTCTCGGCCATCGTGCACAACATCGCCGCCGACCTCGAGGGCAAGCCCGCCACGGCCACCGCCACCTGGAACGCCATCTGCCTGGCCGACATGGGCGACACCGGCGCGGCCTTTGTGGCGCTGCCGCAGATTCCGCCGCGCAACGTCAACTGGTTCAAGAAGGGCAAATGGGTGCACCTGGGCAAGATCGCCTTCGAGAAATATTTCCTCGGCAAGATCAAGTCCGGCAACACCGACCCGATCTACGAGAAATACGTGCTCAAGATTCTGGGCATCGAGCGCCTGCAAGAGCCCCCTGGTCCCCAATGAGTCCGCCACCTTCTGCTGCTTTACTCCCATCATTCAACTACGGAGCTTCATCATGACTTCCTGGCAACTCGTTCGCATCATCGGCGGCGCATTCATCCTGCTGTCGCTGGCCCTGGGCGTGGCCGGCAGCCCGATTTTCCACAGCGCCAACTGGCTGTGGTTCACGGCCTTTGTCGGCGCCAACCTGCTGCAAAGCGGCTTCACCCGGTGGTGCCTGATGGAAACGATCATGCGCAAGCTGGGCGCGGCGGCAGGCAACTGAACGGAGATCGCACCATGCGCATGAAGCCCCTGTGGGCCGCCTTGGTGGCGCTGGGCATCACGGGTGCCCAGGCGGGCGATCTGCTGCAAGCCTGGCAGGCCGCGCGCCAGCACGACCCGGACATGGCCGTGGC
>LNAP01000593.1_pt1 | contig 39890 bp, 37 predicted proteins | sample 602601 | NCBI WGS metagenome assembly LNAP01 (sample SAMN02440304, study PRJNA202911) | soil metagenome | biome: Subtropical and temperate rainforests or woodlands; isolation source: soil samples (1 kg each in a 20% v/v slurry with milli Q water) were... ... | reverse complement strand
CTGACCGCCTACGGCGTCAGCGCCATGGTGTGTACGGCAATGAGCTGGCGCAGCAAGGAACGCTTCGATTTTGATCAGCTCGCCATACGCGTCACGTCGTTCCATACCGACGAAGACGCCGCGGCCGGGGTCGAGCCGGCGTTTCGCCCTGTGGCTGACCCCCTCCCCTCCAACGCTTAAAGGAAAATAGATATGTCAGCTCTAGTGTTAACTACGTACATCCTTATCTGGCCCGTAATCTCCGCGGCTGTACTTCTTGTGTTGATTGTCGCGCTGATCAAAGATCTGCGCGCTGCCGGCAAGGACGGCGAGAGCATGATTTAAGCGGTCCGTGGCGCCTGTGTCGTCGTGAACGGGTGCGGGTCTTTTTATCCCGAGTTTCGCAACCCCGCCGCAACGCCATTGATGGTCATGTGAATGGCGCGCTGCGTACGGCTTTCGCCATCGTCATCCCGGTCCCGCCTTGGACGGGCCGAGCGGTGGCGCCGTAGCAGTTCGACCTGCAGGTGATTGAGGGGATCGATGTAGGCGAAGCGTTCTCCCAATGCGGCCTTCAGCAAGGCGTCCTGGTCCAGCAGTTCGTGTTGGGCAACGCGTTGGAACATTTCCAGCGTCAGGGCGAATTCCTGTTCGATCCGACCGAAAATGCGGTCGCGCAGTTTCTTGTCGGGCACCAGGTCGGCGTAGCGCCGGGCGATGCCCAGATCGGTCTTGGCCAGCACTTGCTCCATATTCGAGAGCAAGGTCCTGAAAAAAGGCCAGACCTGCGCCATCTGCTGCAACTGGGTCACTCGTTCGCCGGACGTCGCCGGGCTGCCTTCACACCCTTTTTCAAGATAGGTTCGCAACGCCGTACCGACGCCGTACCAGCCAGTCAGCATCACGCGACACTGTGCCCACGAAAAGCCCCAGGGGATGGCGCGCAGGTCTTCGATTTTCTGGCTGGCTTTCCTGGATGCCGGCCGGGATCCGATATTGAGGCCGGCGATCTCCAGTATGGGCGTGGAGGCGAAGAAATAGTCATTGAAACCCGGCGTCTGGTAGACCAGATCGCGATAGCTGTGTTGGGCGACATCCGACATGAATTCAAGGGCCGCGCCGAACTGCGCCATATTGTCGTCTTCGGTCTTGGATGCTGCGGAATTCGGAGCAAGGCTGGCCTCCAGCGTTGCGGCCACAAAATTCTCAAGGTGCCAGCGTCCCACTTCAGGATCTTTGTACTTGGTTTGTATGACTTCGCCCTGTTCGGTGAGTCGGATCTGGCCATGGACCGTACCCGGCGGCTGGGCGAGGATGGCGTCGAAACTGGATCCGCCCCCCCGGCCGACCGAACCGCCGCGGCCGTGGAACAGTCGCAAGCGGATTTTTCGTTGCTTGAAAACGCGCACGAGTTGCCGTTCGGCGCGGTACAAGGCCCAGTTCGAGGTCAGGTAGCCGCCATCCTTGTTGCTGTCGGAGTAGCCCAGCATGACTTCCTGGATGCCGTCCTGGGCGTAGCGCACCCGTGTGGCGACCTCGGGCAGATCCAGCCAGTCGGCCATGATGTCGGATCCGCGCATCAGGTCGGGGATGGTTTCGAACAGCGGGACGACCATCAGGCCGTCCTGGGGTTTGTGGCTGGCGCCCCCCGAGGCGGGCGAGATAAGTCCCGTTTCCTGTTGCAATACCAGCACCTCCAGCAGGTCGCTGAGGGTTTCGGTGTGCGACACAATGGTTTGCCGGATGGCGTCTTTGCCATATGTCTGGCGGATGGTGGCTGCGGCGCGCAGAATGGCCAGTTCTTTCTCGGTTTCGGCCGAGTAGGAGATCCAGGGCGATACCAGTGGCCTGACTTGCCGCAGCTCGTGGCGCAGCAGTGCATTGCGATCGTCTTCGGACATCGCAGCGTAGTCAACGGCCTTTCCGTTCCATTGCACGCCGGCTGCCCCGAATAATTCGGTAAGCACGCGTTCGTGCACGTCCGAACTTTGCCGCAAGTCGACAGTCGCTAGATGAAAGCCGAAAATACTGACGGCCTGAAGCAGGCCCGACAGGCGCAAGGCCGCGATGAGCGATCCATGGTGCTGGTGCAGTGAGTCGGCAATGACCTGCAGGTCGGTCTGGAAGGCCATTGGGTCGGGATAGACCGGTGCCGGGTAGGTGGGCCGTAGCGCCAGTTGGCGGCCGGTAAGCGCCAGCGCGGTGGCCGCCAACCGTGCATAGACGTGGATGAAGGCGCGCCGGTATGGTTCGTCCAGGCGGTGTGGGGATGGATCCTGGCTGGCTTGCGCCAGCGCCAGCAGCTGCGGACTGGCTGTGCCCAGGGACTGTGAAATGGAAATCTCGGTGCCGAGGTTTTTAATTTCCATGAGATAGTGCTGCAAGGCCCGCGTTGATTGCCTCAAAAGAGCCTGTTCCAGCGTGGAGGCATCAACGTTGGGGTTGCCATCGCGGTCACCGCCGATCCAGCTGCCCATCTTCAGGAACGCTGGCAACGGCGCCGTGTTGATGTCGAACACGGTACGTCCGGGTCGGCGCAGTCGGGTCGAAAGGTCTTGGTAAATGCGCGGGATCGTCGTCAGGAATGTGCTGGTGTAGTAGGTAAGGGCATTGTCAATTTCGTCGAGCACCGTCAGTTTCTGCTTGCGCAACATGCGGGTCTGCCACAGCGCGGCAACCAGCCCGGCCAATCGTTGCTCGGTCAGCAGTTTTTCGGAAGGTGTCAGCGTGGCGCCTGTGTTCGCAAGCTGACGGGCTATTTCACGGTGCAGGTCCAGTGTGCTTTTGCGCTGCACCTCAGTCGGGTGAGCGGTCAGCACCGGCACAATGCACGCTTCTTCAAGATAACGCAGCACCTTGCGGCTGCCTATGCCGTTTTCCTTGAGCAGGTCCAGGGCATGTTGCAGGCTGCCGCGCGCCGGTGTGGCGCCGTGCAATTCGTACTCGCGCTGGCGACGGTTCTGGTCGCGGTCCTCGGCGATATTGGAAAGGTGCAGGAAATAGCTGAAGGCGCGGGCCACGGAGTTGGCTTCACCGTCGGCGAGTCTGCTTATCTGCCGCTCCAGGATTCTGCTGTCGACTTCGTTGCCTTCACGGCGGAACTTGACCGCGGCGCGGCGCAGCTTCTCGATGACGTCGTAAATAGCCTTGCCTTCGCATTCCTTGACAACGTCGCCCAGCGTTTTTCCAAGCAGCCGGATGTCGCTGCGCAGAGGGGAGGATTCCATGTTTGATGAAGCAGCCTGTTTCACTGAGTCTCCTGTTGCTATCGTTATGTTCGAGGCAATGTATGCCGCGCATTGCATGCCGCGCATTGCATGCCGCAATCAGTTCCTGGGAATGGTCTTTCCTTCTGGCCACCAGAGTACGGTCTGCCGGCCGTCGCGTTGGTCTTCGGATGTCTTCAATGCAAGCAGCTTGCTAGGCTTGCAGGGCCCTCCCGTGCATACACCGGTGTCGGGTGTAAACGTGGCGCCGTGACGCGCGCACATCAGCTGGTCTCCCGCACGGGTGAAAACGCTGCCTTCCCAGTCCAGCTCCGAGCCCATATGAGGGCAGCGGTTCAGGTAGCCGTGTACTTGCCCCTCATAGCGGATGAAGAAAGCGGTGCTGGCTTCGTTGTTGTGTGTGACGGGCAGCTTCCGGGCGAGGTCTCCGTCACGGAGTTCGATGGAAGGACAGACTTCTACGGCGGGTAAGCTCATGGCGGGCAGGCAAGAATGTGGATATGCCCAACAATATAGTGCAATTCTGTCGGCTTACAGTGCGCCCGCGCATTGCACCACGGTGCCGGTTATATGCGATGCGGCCACCTCGCGCGCAAGGCCAAGGGTAAAGGCGTCCTCCCTGGTTGGCTGCTTCCGGAAGACATTATGCGGTAATGCCGCTGATTTGGCACCACCGTTGTCTAGAACTTGTAGCTTAGCCCGGCACTGACGCTACGCCCATTGCCAGGCAGGTAGCCGGGCGCATTTGCCGAGGGTGGCGTGGCCCGGATGACGTAGCTGCTGGCATATTGCCTGTCCGTGATGTTGTCGGCGGCCAGCCATGCGCTCCAGTGCTTGTCATGTTCGTAGGCCACCTTGAAGCCGAGCAGGGCGTACGGGTCCTGCTGCGTGCCGTCCAGATTCAAGTGGTTGGTCTCGGTCTCGGTGGGCATCCAGCGCAGATTCGGACCAAAGCGCAGGCCGCCTATGCGGTATAAGAGCTCTGCGCTGATCAGATGGCGCGGCACGCCCGCGATCTGATTGCCGTTGAAGTTGCCGCCGCGAAAGCGAAAGTCGCTGAACGTGTAGGCCAGGCGGTAATCGAAAGCGCCAGCGCCAGGCGCTGGAAGCGTGCCGTTCAACCCTGCTTCAATGCCTTGGTGGCGGCTGCGGTCGGTATAGTTGATGGTGGTGCTGGGACCGTAACCCGAACCATCCGTGAAGCTCATCAGTTCGTCTTTGACGTTGCTGCGGTATAGGGTAAGCGACCAGTTGCTTGCGTAATCGCCGCTGTTGAACTTGCCGTCGGCGCCGATCTCATACGTTGAAGCGCGTTGCAGGTCGAGCTTGTTCATGCCGCTGCTGCCAATGATCTCCCAATAGGTGGGCGCTTCGTTGCTGCGGCTGACATTGGCAAACAGGCGCAGCTTGTCGCTCGGGGCCCAGATGAGACCTAGCTTCGGGCTGGCGTATGACCAGTCCTGGTCCAGGCTTTGCCCATTACCTTGATTCCGGGCATCGCGCACGGCTTGTGTGTATTTCAGGTCGCCGACCACGCTCCATTCCGGTGTGACATGCCATTGCAATCCGACCAGTGCGCTGCGGTTTTCGGCCTGCAGATCATAGTTTCGTGTCGAGCCGGGGATCCGGGCGCCGGACCTGGGGTTCATGCTATGCAGATCGCGGTCCATGTCGCTGCGCGCCCAATCCAGCGCCATGCGGTAGTCCACGGTATTCCATTTGCCACCCAGTTGCCATTGGGCGCCGTAGGTGTTGCTATCCGTTCTGGTGGAACCAGAAGGCTCCGTGAAGGTATCGTCCGTGTTCTGCCAATAGACGCCCAGGGTTTGGTTCACGTCATCTGTTCCCCAATAAGTGCGATTGGCCAGGCGTACCTGTTCGGTCTTGCGATGAGGGTTGGTATTGTAGACATTGGGGGCGTCGCCGGGGCGATCACCCATGACCTCGCGGGGATCCTGATACATGCGGTCTTTCGGAACGACGGTGGGGATGTCGAAATCAAGATCGGTATATGAAAGATATGTACGATTTTCGAAAATATCGCCACGTACGCCGAAGTTGCCCTGGACGCTGGTCCGTTTGGAGTCGGAATGATGGCGATAGCCTTCTGCCTTGTCGTGGCTGATGCTCAGGCGTCCGTCCAGCTGGTCGCCCTGGAACCCCTTGGCGCCATGCAGACCCAGCCGACCAAAACTGCCGCCCTCGACACTAAGGACGTTGTTCTGCGCACCGGTAAAGGACCGGAAGTCCATTTCACCGCCAAGCGTCGTTGCGCTTGCAGATAGGGCATTGGCGCCCCGAAGCACGCTTATAAGGCGTGCGTTGCGGGGTTCGAGCAGGCCGATGACGAATGATCCGTCGGCTTCATTCAGGGGTAGGCCGTCTTGCATCAGAAGCACCCCGCGATTAACCGGATTGCTTTGCACACCTGAGCCGCGAATGTTCAGACGAGGCTGGTCTATGCCGCCGAAGAAGTCCTGGACAACGATGCCGGGCTGGAAGTCCAGCGCATCGCGCAGGGTGACCAGGCGAACTTCCTTCTGTGGCTCGATCAGGTTGGTGCCGCCCGCCACGCGGGCCAGCCTGGCTTGCTCTTCTTTGAACCCGGGCTGCAGCGGCGAGGCGTCGGCCTGGCCGGAGATCACGACCGGTGCCAGCGTGGTGACCGTGTCGGCATGAACGCAGGACAGCCAGAGCGAGCTCAGGGCCATGCTGAAGGCGAAGCGTGGGAATAGCGGGATAACAGGCATAGCGTTTTCTCGTTTTTAGAGGGATTTGAATTACCAGTGAAGGTAGAGCATGGCTTTGGCCAGCACCACGATGCCGACCATATGACAGAAGACGCTGAGATGAATGCGCTGGAAATGGACAGTGCGCAGCTTGCCTTTGCGGCGCAGGGTCATGGCGGTGATGAAGTGGCCGAACACGCTGAGGGCCAGGGCGATTTTTACGGTAAGCAACAAGCCGAAACTGCTATCGAATGGATGGTCCAGTGCGGCGCGATGGTGCCAGGCCAGGCCGATGCCCGCGCTGTACAACACCAGAAGTACCCAGGGCATCAGGGCTCGGGCGCGTGTGCCGATGGCGATTTCCAGGGCGCGCATCGTTTCGCGCGGTAGATGCTTGCGTATGTTCTCCAGGATCAGCACTTCGAAGAAAACCGTGCCAACGAACATGATGGCGGCAAACAAGTGGATGGTTAAGAGTACCGGGTAGCTCACGCGACTGTCCTTTTGGTCTGATCGGCTCCTGGTGTTTCTTGACGAAGCAAGGTCTGATGCAGAAGGTGTGCAGTTGCCGCGCGCGACTGACTGTTTCTGGCATCCTCGAAGTCGAAGGCCTGAAGCTTGCCGCCGGCGATCAACACGCAGCGGTCGACCATTTCGACCAGCTCATGCGGGTGGTGGCTGATGCATAGCAAAGCCGCGCCGGTGTCCCGGACACACTCGTTACACAGGCGGCTCAGGGCGACGCGCAGCGCGGGGTCCAGCGCACTGAACGGTTCATCCAGCAATAGAAGGTCGGGTTGCAGGGCAAAGGCGCGTGCCAGTGCGGCGCGCTGCGCCATGCCGCCCGAGAGCTCGGCGGGCCATGCCTTGCCTGCATCCGGCAGGTCGACGCGTTCGAGCCAGTGCATGGCGCGCAGCCGGGCTTCTTTCCTGGGAACCCCCGCCGCCAGGAGTGGAATTTCGATGTTGTCATGAATACTGCGCCATGGCAGCAGGCGGGGTTCCTGGAATACCAACAGGGGATGGCGGTAGGCGTTCAGATAGGTGCCATGGCTGGGCTTCAAAAGCCCTGCAGCCAGCTTAAGCAGTGTGCTTTTTCCTGCTCCGCTCGATCCCAGCACGCCGACGCGTTCGCCTGGTTGCAGACGAAAATCGATGGCGTTCAGGATTTGGCTAGTCCCGAACTTGAGGGATACCTGTTTAAGCTCGAGCATGCTCTTTCCGGGGTTCTTGCCATTGTGTAAGACGCCGTTGCAGAGGTTGCAACAGCATGAATTCCAGTGCGGCGACCAGCCCAAGAATCAGAATGACCCAGGCGTAGAGTTCGCCGCTGTCGAAAGTGCTGCGGGCATTGGCCAATGCGAATCCGGCTCCGCTTTCCGCGCCCAGCACTTCCGCCATGACGACCAGGCGCACGCCGCCGCAGGTCGCAATGAGCAGCGCAGCCGTCAGCGGGGCAGCCAGCGCGGGCAAATACAGATGCCGCAGCCGCATCCATGCGCCATAGCGATATACGTGGGTCATTTCGACGAGTGAGCGGTCGACCAATTGCATGCCCTTGACCGTGTTCACGTACATGCCGGGCGCCATCATCAAGACTGTGATGAAAATGACCATGGACGAGCCCAGACCGAACCAAAGCATGGCAAGGACCACGACGACCACCGGCGGCATTGCCATCAGGAGCCAGCGCAGCGGCTCGAGCAATCCGCGCAACTTTGCGTTGTGGCCCGCCAAAACACCCAAGCCGAAGCCGATAGCGCAACCCGTGCCGACTCCCAGCGCGATGCGCGTCAGGCTGGCATTGGCGTTCTGCCAGAATGTTGTGCTGTTGACCAGCGCACCCAGCGCCTGCAGCGCCTGGGCAGGGGTGGCCATGAGCATGGGTCCAAGGTAGTGGGCGGCGATTTGCCAGCCCACCAGTATCAACAGTATGCCAAGCGCGGACCAGCCCCGGGATGTGCGCTCCGGTTTACGCAAGTTGGATGGAATCATGGACCGTAGAACCCTGGGTCGGGCAGACGGCCTCCGATGGCTTGCGGATTCTGCTTGCCCAGCAGCTGATACAGGTCTTCAAGCTGTGGCCGTATGCTGCTGGCGGGCCGGCTATCCAGACGGGTGACCTTGATGGCGCTTTCGATGGCGGGCACCGGCAGATGGGGGATATGGCGGTGAACCATTTTGGCGCAATCCAGGGCGTTACTGGAACACCATGCGGCAGAATGGGCATAGGCCTGTTCGACCGCACGGCTCAGTTCGAGGTCATGTGCCCTATGAGAGTTCACCATGACGCCGGCCTGCGGCAATTCAGCTTGGTCAGGAAAGCTTTGTTGCCATGCGGCTTCCAGGCTTTGGACCCGGTACAAGGGGGCGCCGCCTTGCTGTGCATTGCGCGACATCAGCAACGAGGCGGTGGGTTCGACCAGCAGGACGTGCTGCCCCTGGCCCGTCAGCATCAGGGCAATGGCGTCCTGCGAATCGCGTGTGCGGCGCAGGATCGGAGACTTTTCGGGTTTGAAAGGTTGGGCGTCCAGCAAGGTGTCGAGCAACACAGCAGGAAGGTCGCGCTGGAAGGGAACCAGAAGCTCTTTGCCCGCGAGATCGGAAAAACCATGGATGTCGGGATCGCGACTGACCAGCCAAAGTATGCCCCATACGGATATGTTCAACAGCCGCACGGGATCTCCGCGATTGGCCATGAGGGCCGGCAGGTTGCTGGGCGCTGCGCTGAAATCGATGTCTTTCTTTGCCAGCAGCACCCGTAGCTGATCGGGACTTTGCCAAAGGCGAAACTCGAGCTTGTCGGTGTATTGCCCCAGGGCCATCGTCTCAACCATGTGCAGGAGCGGGAAAGTGACCACGGCGGTGGGACCTGCCAAGGTGAGCTTTTGGTATGGGGCAGCATGTGCTGGCAGCTTGGCTGCGGCAGCGTAGAACACGATCAACGTCAAGGCTTTCGCAAAACGTCCTGCAAACTTTCCAACGGGAAACATAATATAAATGAGAATGATTAACAATCGCGGATCATTACACAAGGGATGGCAGCCATCCTTAACCTAGATCAAGTTTTCGTCGGTTCCCATCTATGCAGCTCGCGCAATCGCGGCGACGCTGGCCGACTTAGGAGGTAAACTCTTCGTTTCGACTCACGCTACGCCGTGCACGGTTCCAATACAGAAAGGAAAGAAATGAGCACAACCAAACCTCTGCGGTCTGCAAACATCACCCAGGGCGCCGCAAGGGCCCCGAACCGATCCATGTACTATGCGCTGGGCTACAAAGAAGAAGACTTCAACAAGCCCATGATAGGCGTGGCCAACGGGTACAGCACTATTACGCCTTGTAATAGCGGTTTGCAGAAACTGGCCGATGCGGCTATAGAAGCCATCGAGACCGCCGGCGGCAACGCGCAGGTGTTTGGTACGCCCACTATTTCCGACGGCATGGCCATGGGCACCGAGGGCATGAAATACTCGCTAGTCTCGCGCGAAGTCATCGCCGATTGCGTTGAAACCTGTGTGCAGGGTCAATGGATGGACGGGGTGGTCGTCATCGGCGGGTGCGACAAGAATATGCCGGGTGGAATGATGGGCATGCTGCGCGCCAACGTGCCGGCCATCTATGTATACGGTGGCACCATTCTTCCCGGCCGCTTGAACGGTAAAGACTTGAATATCGTCAGCGTGTTCGAAGCCGTGGGTGAGAACGCCGCGGGCCGCATGAGCGACCACGAGCTCAAGCAGATCGAATTGCATGCCATTCCCGGTCCCGGTTCCTGCGGCGGAATGTATACCGCCAACACCATGAGTTCGGCCTTCGAAGCGCTGGGCATGAGCCTGCCTTACTCGTCGACCATGGCCAATGTGCACGACGAGAAAACCGAATCGGCCTCCGAGTCCGCCCGCGTTTTGTTGAAAGCGGTACAACAGGATCTCAAACCGCGCGATATCGTTACGCGCAAATCCATCGAAAATGCGGTCAGCGTCATCATGGCCACTGGCGGATCCACCAATGCGGTGCTGCATATCCTGGCCATTGCCCACGCTGCGGACGTCGAATGGACCATCGACGACTTCGAACGCGTACGTCGGCGCGTACCGGTCATTTGCGATTTGAAACCCAGCGGGCACTTCCTGGCGGTGGACTTCCATCAGGCTGGCGGCGTACCGCAGGTCATGAAGATCCTGCTCGACGCCGGACTGATCAATGGCGATTGCATCACAATAACCGGCGAAACCATTGCGGAAGTACTCAAAGACATTCCGGGTACACCTCGGTCGGATCAGAAAGTCATCTTCCCTATCGACAAGGCGCTGTACAAGGAAGGGCACCTGGCCATACTCAAAGGCAATCTCTCGCCAGAAGGCGCCGTGGCCAAGATCACGGGCTTGAAGAACCCGGTCATCACCGGTCCGGCCCGTGTTTTCGATGACGAACAATCGGCATTGAAGGCCATACTCGACGGCAAGATAAAAGCCGGCGATGTCATGGTGCTACGTTATCTGGGCCCCAAGGGTGGCCCCGGCATGCCCGAAATGCTGGCGCCCACTGGCGCACTTATCGGCGCAGGCCTTGGTGATTCAGTTGGCCTGATCACCGATGGACGGTTCTCGGGCGGTACCTGGGGCATGGTGGTTGGTCACGTTGCACCCGAGGCGGCAGTAGGCGGCGTTATTGCCATCGTGGAAGAAGACGACTCCATCACTATCGATGCCCATCAACAGTTGCTGCAGCTGAATGTGCCGGAAGACGAAATATCGGCGCGGCTGGCCAAGTGGAAGGCGCCAGCGCCTCGGTATACACGAGGGGTACAGGCCAAATTTGCCTTCAACGCGTCTACCGCCAGCACCGGCGCCGTCCTGGACAAGTTCTAGACCAGGTCTGCTAGACCAGGTCAAACAACAGCACTTCGGCGTTGTTGCCGTCGGCCAGCACAAGCTGGGTTTCGTCGGCAATCTTTACGCCGTCGCCCGCTTCAAGGGCCAGTCCGTTCAGCGTAAGCGCACCGCGGGCGACATGCAGGTAGGCATGTCGTCCGGGGGCGACCGCGTAGTCAACGCGTTCACTGCCGTCCAGCAGCCCCGCGAGCATCCGGGCGTCTTGTGCGATTACCAGTGAACCGTTGCTGCCATCGGGCGAAGCCACCAGACACAGTTTGCCCCGTTTCTGCGCCTCGTTGTAGTGCTTCTCCTGGTAGTTGGGCCTTATGCCCGAAAACTTCGGGACTATCCATATTTGCAGGAAATGCACAGGTTCAGTCCGGGAATGGTTGAACTCGCTGTGGCGCACGCCTGTGCCGGCGCTCATGACCTGCACATCGCCGGGTCGTATCACCGACCCGGACCCCATCGAGTCTTTATGCTCAAGTGCGCCTTCGAGCACATAGGAAATGATTTCCATATCGCGGTGACCGTGCGTGCCGAAGCCTTCGCCGGACTGCACCGTGTCGTCGTTGATAACGCGCAAATGGCTCCAGCCCATGTGCTGTTGATCGTAGTATTCGGCAAATGAAAAAGTATGATGACTGTTCAGCCAGCCATGTTGAGCATGGCCGCGATCAGAGGCTTTGCGAATTTCCAGCATGTGGTGCTCCAGGAAAGAAGGAGACTTGCTCCAATGCCCCTATTATATTATTTTGTTTTTAGATAAATAAACGCAAAATTTGCTACGTAAATATCGATAAAATAGATGTATTTTTCGACTCGGGAATAATCATGCGCATGCTCAGGACCACACTCGAACAGTGGCGTGTACTGCAAGCCATCGTGGAATATGGCGGTTATGCCCAAGCGGCCGAGGCCCTGCACCGAAGTCAGTCTTCCATCAGCTACATGGCGGCGCGACTGCAGGACCAGATCGGTGTCGACCTTCTCGTCATGGAAGGACGCAAGGCGCGTCTCACGGCCAACGGTAAAGCCTTGCTGAGCCAAGCCAGCGAATTGCTGGCTGATGCCCACAAGCTGGAACAATTGGCCCGTCGCCTGGAACAGGGGTGGGAGGCGGAACTGCGTGTCGTGGTCGACGTGGCCTTCCCCACGGCTCTGTTGTTGCAAGCCCTGAACCAGTTCACCCAGGAGGTGGGTCAGACGCGGATCCAGCTCGGTGAGGTGGTGCTATCGGGCGCCGATGAGGCCCTGCTCGAACAACGTGCCGACGTCCTGATTGGTACGCGTGTACCGCCAGGGTATCTCGGAGACCTGCTCCTGGATGTCGAGTTCGTTGCGGTGGCGCATCCCGGCCACACTCTGCATCGGCTCGGAAGGCCATTGACCAGCGACGACCTGAAGCGCGAGATGCAAATTGTGTTGCGCGACTCCGGTACGCTGCAACCACGCGATGAAGGCTGGCTGGGTTCCAGCCACCGCTGGACCGTGACCGGCATGGAGACATCGGCCGCCATGGTGGCCGATGGTCTTGGTTTCGCATGGCTGCCTCGACATGTCATACAAAAGCAGCTGGAACAAGGCAGTCTGTGGCCCTTGCCACTGAACGAAGGACAGACCCGCCGTGTGTCCTTGTACCTGACATTCGGCAATGGCGCGGCGGCGGGGCCTGCCGCCCGCCATCTGGCACAGATGCTGACGCAGGGCGCCCACCGTTACGCGTTGGCTACGTGACGAAGGCAGATCGGTAACGCAGCAACAGCCACAGGCAGAGTCCCGCGGGAATGATCAATGTTGCGTAGGCCAGGCTATAACTGCCAAAGGTGCCCGCCACCAGACCGAACAAAGGCGGGCCGATCACGACGCCCAGGAAGGTCATGGCCAACGTGCCGCCGGTTGCCATGCTGGCCTGTCCTTTCGGTGCCTGCCGGGCCACTTCGGCGAGGTAGACGCCGTTCCACCCAACCGCACTGCTGCCGAAGACGGATAGCACCACGATGAGCAGCAGCATCGAGTCCGTATATTGGAGCAGTGCCGTGGCAATGCCGCAGAGGGCAATCAGTATGGCAAGGACGGCCAGCATATTGGACGGTCCAAGGTAGCGGTCCGCCACATAGCCCCATAACAGGCGGCCCGCCACACCCGCGGCCTGTGCAATGGCCAGCACGAAGCCGGCGACAATCAGACCCATGCCCAAGTCTTCATGCAGAAAAGTGACCAGATAGGTCGTCAGCGACAGCTGTGTAATGGAAAAAAGGAAGGAAACGGCAGCCAGTACGGTAAGGCTGCGATGGCTGAATACCAGCCTGAGCGGCCCGGCCAGCCCGTTACCCACCGATATGCGTTGCTTGCCGTCCTTGTCGGCGTCCAGCGCGGCACACAAGGGTTGTATTGCCATGGCGCATAGCAGATTGGCAGCGGCCACGGCCAGAAAGGCCCACTGCCAGCTTGTCGCTTCGGCCAGACTGGGAACGATGACGCCCGCCAGCACGCCGCCCAATGGCACGCCTGTCTGCTTGATGGAAAAGACCAGCGACATGCGATGCGCCGGAGTGCTTTTGACCAGGAGATGCGAACTCGCTGGCGTGATGGGTCCGTACCCCATGCCAACCAGCACTGCACCGATCGCCATGGCGATCGAGGATTCGATTGTGCATACCGCCACGCCCGTACCGCACAAGAGCAGGCCTATCTGGCTGGAACGAATGGCACCGAAGCGCCTGACGGCACCGCCCGCCAGCAGGCTGGCGGTCATGGCCCCGGCATAGGCCAGCGCGATATACAGGCCTACGTAGGCGGCGGAAATTCCGAGGGATCCGGCGACGGCGGGAGCGACGACTGGCAATGTCAGCAAGGCCATGGCCACCAGCGACTGCACAGTCAAGGTGGCGACCAGCACAAGGGTCGCCGAAGGCGTGGAGCTCATTATTTGAATAAATCCTGATTCGACCTGGCGTATCATACCCTTCTGCGCACGCGCATTTGCCCCATCCCCTTTGTCTGATACTCCAAACCGGAAAGGAAGAATCGTGTTGACTCCCGAACATCGCGCCATCCAGCGCGACATAATTACCGAGCTGTTTGTAAGCAGCGACTTCGATGCCGGGCACGAGGTTGAGCGCCGGGTCGATTTTCTTGCCGATTACCTGGTCACGACCGGCCTGCACACGCTTGTTCTCGGCATCAGCGGCGGCGTCGACTCTCTGGTCGGCGGCTGCCTGGCGCAGCGCGCCGCCGCGCTTGCGCGCCAGCGGGGACACTCCGCTACTTTTATTGCAATGCGTTTGCCCTATGGCGAGCAGCGCGACGAGCCAGACGCACAGGCCTCGCTCGACGTGATCCAGCCGGATCAAATACTGACGGTCAATATCAAGCCAGCCAGCGACGCCATGCTGGCGGAACTGGTCAGCGCCGAAGTGTCGTTTCGCGATGAGGGGCACCAGGACTTCCTGCTGGGCAACATCAAGGCGCGTCAGCGCATGATTGCGCAGTATGCCGTGGCCGGCGCGCATAGCGGGTTGGTCGTCGGCACCGACCACGCGGCCGAGGCCTTGATGGGGTTCTTCACCAAATTCGGGGATGGCGCGGCCGATATCACACCGTTGGCCGGCTTGAACAAGCGACGCGTGCGCGCGCTGGCGCACGAATTAGGTGCGCCGGACTCCCTGGTGCATAAAGTGCCCACAGCCGATCTTGAGACTCTTGCACCCCTGAAACCGGACGAGGACGCCTTTGGCGTCACCTATGGTGAAATCGACGATTTCCTCGAGGGCAAAGACGTATCGGAACAGGCGTACGAGACCATAGTGCGCACCTACCGCAATTCGGCTCACAAGCGCGCGCTGCCGGTCTTTCCGCAAGGCTGGGCACCGTCATCCTGACAGGGCGCGCGTCTTGGCGCCGTCAGGTAGCTAGATGACGGCTTCGATCAGGAAAGGACCTTTGCGCGCCAGAGCCGAACGCAGCAGGTCAATAAATGATCGGGCATCGGTCGCCCTGGCGGCGTCCACGCCCGACGCCTTCGCCATAAGAACCCAATCGAAAGTAGGATTGTCCAGGTCCAGCATGCGCCGTGCATTGCGACCGGGTTCACCTGCGCCCACCATCTTGAGCTCGTTGTGCAGGATGGCATAGCTGCGATTGGCGAAGATGATGGTCACGACGTCGAGTTGTTCGCGTGCCTGGGTCCACAACGCCTGCAAGGTGTACATGCCGCTGCCGTCGGCCTGCATCAGGATCACCTTGCGGTCGGGGCAGGCCACCGCTGCGCCGGTTGCCAACGGGATGCCTATGCCGATTGCACCGCCTGTGATTTGAAGGAAATCGTGCGGCGCAGCCCCGAAGGTGGATTTGAATGAGTCGCGCCCCGAACTGACTGATTCGTCGCAAATGATGGCATTCTCGGGACTCAGTACGCCTATGGCCTGAATAATGGCGGCGGCATTCAGCGCGCCGCTTGGCAACTGCGCGGCCGTGCGTTGCGAGGTCAGAGGCGCAACGGTGTTATCCGCGGCAACCGCCTCGGCCAGTGCCTGCAAGCCCTGCGCCAGGTCGTCGCCCGGGCCGGTAAGAGGGATGATGTCGCAGGCTGGAGGCACCAATACACCGGGTTTGCCGGGATAGGCAAAAAAGGCGACGGGAGTCTTGGCGCCGACTAAGATCAGTTGCTCGGTGTCTTCAAAGGCCTTCAATGCCAGGTCAACGCTGAACGGAACGCGATCTATCATGACCCGTCCGGCGCCGCGTTCCACGCGACCGTTCGATTGTTGCGCCATCAGTCGAGCGCCTGTCTTGACAGCAATGCGGCTGGCGGTGTTCAACGCCTCGCCGCGCAGGGCCTTGCCCGAAAGAAGAATGACCGTCTTTCGGCCATTACGCAGCGCCGCGCTTGCCGCGCGCACCGCATCATCCTCGACCGGGGTGAGCGCGGGCGGGGCGGCACGGTGTACGGTGGACGGGGCATCGGTCCATGCTGCATCGGCTGGCAGTATCAGGGTGGCAATTCCGCCCGGTCCGCTGCGCGATGCCTCTACCGCTGCCGCGGCGGCAGGCGAGACGTCGTCAGCAGACCGGATCCGATGGATCCAGTCTGACATCGGCCCGGCCAGGCTTTCGATGTCGGTGGTGAGGGGCGCATCGTATTGCAGGTGGTACGCAGCATGATCGCCGACGATATTCACCATAGGCGTGTTTGCCCGCCGTGCATTGTGAATGTTGGCCAGGCCATTCGCAAGGCCGGGCCCCAGGTGCAGCAGCGTTGCGGCCGGCTTGTCGGCCATGCGCGCATACCCGTCGGCAGCGCCCGTAACGACCCCTTCGAACAGACCCAGGATGCAACGCATCTGGGGCTTCTTGTCGAGGGCCGCGACAAAATGCATTTCGGATGTGCCGGGATTGGCAAAGCATACGTCTACATCATTGGCCAATAAAGTGTCGCAAAGACTGTCTGCACCGTTCATGGATAAACCTTTTAACTTGTGAAATTCGAAACTATTGTCGCTGGATGTTGCGGTCTTTGATGAGCTTGCTCCAGCGTTCGCGTTCCTTGGCTTCAAAGGCGGCCAGTTCGTCGCCCACGAGCGTGCCGGCCTGGGCGCCCAGCGCCGTGAATTTGGCCTGGAGCTCGGGTGTTGCGAGTGCGCTTTTTGCGGAGGCGATCAGCTTGTCGACGGCTTCCTTGGGCGTGCCCTTGGGTGCATAGAGAGCAAACCAGGCAGTGACATTGAAATTGGCGATACCGGATTCAGCCACCGTCGGGATGTTGGGTACTGATGCCAGGCGCTCGGCGGACGTGACCGCAATGCCGCGAATCTTCGAGCCATCCTGCACCTGTGCCAACGTGCTGGGCAGGTTGTCCAGCAAGACGTCGACCTGTCCGCCAATCAGGGCGGGCAGCGAGCCGGAAACGCCCTTGAACGGGATGTGCAGCATTTCGATGCCGGCTGCTTGCTCGAGGTATGCCCCTGTCAGATGGACTGATGATCCAATGCCTGGCGTTGCGTACGTCAGCTTTTCGTTCTTGCCCGCCTTGGCCTTGGCAATCAGGTCGGCAAGGTTCTTTACATCGGATTTTGCGTTGACGGCAATGATGTTCGGAGTAGTAACGACCAGCGCGATCGGGACAAAGTCTTTTTCGGGATCGAAGGGCATATCGGCGTACAGGAACTGATTTATCGTCTGGGTCCCGATCGTTCCCATTCCTATGGTGTAGCCATCAGGCTTGGCGCGGGCCACGATACCCATGCCGATGCTGCCCCCCGCGCCAGCGCGGTTATCGACCACGATGGATTGTCCGAGGCTGGCCTCCATGGCCTGGGCCATGGTGCGCGCGGCAATATCGGTAGTGCCGGCGGGTGGGTAGGGCACGATCAGGGTGACCGGCCGTTCCGGATAGGCGGCGTGCGCTGTGGCCATTGTGGCCAGCGTCAGCGCTGCCGCATAGGCCAGGCGCTTGACGCTGTGGCGCAGGGGTGTCTTCAGTTTCATTGTTATCTCCTTAATATCCAACAGACTGCCCGTCTCTGCGGGGATCAGATGCGGCGACATAAGCGCCATGTTCTTGTCGCAGTATGACCTGCGCGGATCCAAACTCCAAGCTGTCGGCACCTTGCGGTTCGATGCGGTGGCCACTGGCTCGCAAGGCAGCCGTTACGGATTCAGGCACATGGGACTCCAGCATCACACGTGGCCCGGTTTCCACACGGAAACGCGGCGCATCGACGGCTGCTTGCGGATTACGTTGAAGGTCCACGAGCTGCTGCATCATCTGGACGTGTCCTTGTGCCTGCATGTTGCCGCCCATGACGCCAAAGCTGGCGAAAGGCTGACCTTTTCGGGTGATGAATGCGGGAATGATGGTGTGCAGTGGCCGCTTGCCTGGCGCGACCTGGTTGCGGTGGCCCGGGACCAGCGAGAAACCGCGGCCGCGGTTGTGCAAGGCGATGCCCGTATCAGGCACCACGACTCCGGACCCGAAACCATGATAGTTGGACTGGATGAAAGACACCATCATGCCGCTACTGTCGGCCGCCGTCAGATAGACGGTACCGCCTTGTTCCGGCACACCGGCCACCGGGGTCGATGCGTGCAGCGGATCAATCAGGCGCGCGCGCTGGCGCAGATAGGCGGGATCCAGCATTTTTGCCGTAAGCTCGCCCATCGTGATTGGATCGCAGACATGCTCATGCAAGTCTGCAAAGGCCAGTTTCACCGCCTCAATGGGGAGGTGGAAATGGCTGCGGGGGTCGTTTTCCTGCGGCGGGTCGAAGGCGTCCAGCATGCCCAGTGCCATCAGGGCCGCAATGCCCTGTCCGTTGGGCGGGATTTCGTGCAACATGTAGTCGCCGCGGTAAGGCATGGAGATAGGCTTTACCCATTCGCAAGTATGCTGCGCAAGATCGGAAGCAGTCAGTGCACCGCCGGTTTTGGCGGCGAAGGCGGCAATCTTGTCCGCCAGTTCGCCTTGGTAGAAATCCTGGCCCAGCGTGGCGGCAATGCGCTCCAGCGTACGGGCCTGCGCAGGGAAACGCCACATCTCGCCGGCCTTGGGGGGAATGCCGCCTTGCAGGAACGCGTCGGAAAAGCCGGGCTGGCCCGCAAGCTTGGGCGCCTGCAGCGCCCATTGGCGGGCGATAGTGGGCGACACCGGAAAGCCGTTGGCCGCGTAGGTGATGGCCGGCACGAACAGGTCTGCAAATGGCAGTTTGCCGAATCGCTTGGAAAGCTCGACCCATCCGGCCACCTGTCCTGGAACGGTGACCGTATCCCAGCCGATGTCCGGCATGGCGTCGCGACCGTCGAAATATTCCGGGGTCCAGGCCGCCGGTGAGCGACCCGATGCGTTTAGCCCTTGCAGTTCGCCTTTATTCCACACCAGCGCAAACGCGTCGCCTCCGATCCCATTCATGACGGGCTCTACGACAGTGAGGGTGATTGCCGCTGCCAATGCGGCGTCGACCGCATTGCCGCCGGCCAGCAGCATGCGTAGGCCAGCCTGCGCCGCCAAGGGTTGCGACGTGCTGACGACATTGGCGGCAAGTACCGGCATGCGGCGGCTCAGGTGGGGGAAGTCCCAGTAGTGATCGGCGGGCAATGGATATCTCCGTGTTGCAAACAAGAATAAGGATGGGGGCGAGCCCCCTGATTGATTATTGAGCGACGATGTTGGCTCGCTTGACGAGTTCGCTGATGATCGGCTTCTCGGTCTCGACCTGCTTGGCCATTGCATCGGCCGAACCGTCGCCAGGTTCGATACCCATGGTCAGGAGGCGCTCGCGTACGGCCTTGTCTTTCAGGGCCGATTGCAAGGCCTTGCGCAGAACCGCCGTGACGTCAGGCGGCGTACCTTGGGGCGCAACCAGCGTGAACCATGCCGTCATGTCGAAATCGGGATAGCCCGACTCGCTCAAGGTGGGCAGGCCCGGCAAGGAAGATAAGCGTTGTTTGCTGGTGATGCCCAGTACGTCGACCTTGTCGGCCTGGGCTTGGGGCATTCCAGTGGCGACCATGTCGAAGAACAGGTCGATATCGCCGCCTATCAGTTGAGGCAGGGCCTGGGTGGAACCTTTGAACGGCACATGCAGCATCTTGATGTCTGCCTGTTTCTGGAAATACTCGGAGGTCAGATGTGAGGACGTTCCAGCCCCGAACGATGCAATGCTCAACGTGCCCGGATTCTTTTTTGCATGATCGACCACATCCCCCACTGTTTTGAAGCCATGTTTTTTGCTGGAGAGCAACACCATTGGACCGATGCCAATCATGCCTATGGGCGCGAAGGCATCCGGATCGTAGGACAGCGACTTGTACAGGTAGCGGTTGGTAACCAATGTGGAGTTCGTGGCCAGAAGGACGGTGTAGCCGTCTGGCTTTTCGCGCGCGGCATACGAAGCGCCGATGGTGGTGGAGGCGCCGGCCCGGTTTTCCACGATAAGGGATTGGCCCAGCGTCTGGCTCATGTGTTCCGTCAGGACACGGGCAAGCGCATCGGTTGCGCCTCCCGCAGGGAATGGCGTGACCACTTTGATGGGGCGTTCGGGAAATACAGCGGCACTGGATGCCTGAACGATTGTCCCCAGGATGGCGGCCGCGAGAATTCGAGTTCCTGCTTTGAACATGTTTTTTCCTTTTTAGGACGCGAGTGCATGTAGCGTGAAAAAGTACGTCTTCGGATTGCTCGGTATGGATTGAATCCCGTACAATGGAATTCAGTTTCATTCTTTAAAGCAATATAAAAGCACTGGACATGAAATGCAAACTTTTTCCGGAAAAGTCGGAACTTCACCGGTTGCCGGTTCCGGCAATAACCCTGAAGCGCGTCCTGCCCGGCGCAAGCGGCAAATTGTCCAGGGCGCTGAGCCTACGGCGGATTTCGTCGAAGCCCTCGCGCGCGGCTTGCGCGTCCTGCGGTGTTTCGAGCCCGGGGTGAAGTCTCTGGGCAACATGGAACTTGCGCAACTGACCGGACTGCCTAAATCGACGATAAGTCGTATTGTTTATACCTTGGCCCAAGAGGGGTATTTGCGCTATCACGCTGAAACAGGCCGGTATTCGCCCGGCTACGGTGTGCTGGCCTTGGGTTTTGGTTTGCTGGCCAGCCTGGAAGTGCGCCAACTTGCCCGCCCGTTGATGGAAGAGCTTGCCCACGAAACCGGCGGCGCCGTCGCCCTGGGTGCCTTCGACGGCCACGCCATGACCTATGTCGACGCCATCCATGGTTCGTCGGCCTTGTACTTGCGTCTGCCGGTGGGGCACCGTCTGGGCCCGGATAGCGCCATGGGCCGCGCCTATCTCGCCGCCGTGACGCCTGCCGAGCGTGTGGCATTGCTGGCTGGCCCAGGTGGCGACATGGTCACTCCCGCCATGCTGGAACGCGCGTGCGCCGACCTGGAGGCTGCGGGTTGCTGCTTCGCGATCGGCGACTGGCAGGAGGGCATCAATGCCGTGGCCGCCCCGTTCACGACCATTACGGGAGAAGGCTACTTTGTGATGAGCTGCGGCGGCCCCGCCAGTGTGTTGCCGGAAAAGCGCCTGCGCACGGAAGTGGCAGACAAGCTGCGCCAGATTGTCGGGAAGTTGTCACCCCGGTAGCGGGAATACGGGTCGCTACGGTGGCTCGAAAGCGAAGGAGCGCGGCATGAATACCGAATACCTGGAAAGCTTTGTCAAAGTGGTGGAGTACAAGTCCATCGCTGAAGCGGCGAGACGACTGAACATGACACCTGGTGCGGTCGCGGCACGGGTTCGTACCCTGGAAGAGGAACTGGCCTGTGCCTTGATACAGCGCTCCGGCCAAACGGTAAGGCCAACCGAGGCAGGTTTGCGGGTTTTCGATAGAGCCAAGGCGCTGATCCAAAATGCAAGGGATTTGCAGGCAGTGGCCAGCACCGGCACATTGGCCGGCGAGTTCAAGCTGGGTGTGTTTCCTTCGGCACTGACCACTCATCTGCCAGTCGTGCTGGAAGGTTTTTGCAGTACGCACTCCGAGCTGTCCCTTTACATTGCCTATGGGGTGTCCGCGGAGCTATGCAGAAAAGTCCACGCAGGACAGCTGGATATCGCCATTGTTATTGAGCCGCCATTTGCCATCAACAAGACCTGCGAATGGCTCACCCTGCAGGAAGAACCGCTTATCGTTATCGCACCTCCGCAGTATGCCGGACGCGATGCGCATGACGTATTGCTTAACGAACCATTCATACGCTATGACCGGGCTGCTCACAGCGGCAAGCTGGTGGACCGTTATCTCAAGGATAACCATATAGTTCCCCGGCAACGAATCGAAATCGATAGTCTGCTTACGATCGTCTCGCTCGTGGAGCGTGGAGTGGGCGTTTCACTGGTGCCGGATTCATTTTCGATCTGGTATCAAAAGACTGGTATCGTCAAGATCCCGTTGCCCGAGCGGACACCCATACGGCGGATTGGACTGATCTGGGACAAGCAAGGGCCACGCGTCGCGCTTGCGCAAGCACTGGTTGAACACGCCAGCAAGGTGTTTTCCTGACAACCAGCCTACCTCAATTTGTTTGCGTTCAGACCGCAGAATTATTGCGATAAAAACGCATGTTGCACTACTAGAATTTCGTTAATCTGGACTCGTCCCTCTTGCGACGAGTTGCGGCACGGAACGGCCACAGCCTGGCCAAACGTAGCGATGATCGGAGTGGTTTACAACATGCTTGGTTTCCGAATATTTGACCTGACACGGCGCGTCGATAAAAGCTGGATCAACAAGTTCCATGCCATTCCGGTGGCCAACATCAGCGACGTCATGACGCGCATGAGTGCAGGCGGGGCCAGTTTGCGGCCCATGCACGCAGCGGGCAATCTTTGCGGACCGGCGTTCACGGTCAGGACCCGACCTGGCGACAACCTGATGGTGCATAAGGCCATTGCCATGGCGGAACCCGGGGATGTCATTGTGGTCGATGCAGGCGGTGACCTCACCAACGCCATCATCGGCGAACTCATGACCAGTACGGCTCAGAAAAAGGGTCTGGCGGGCATCGTGATCAACGGCGCAATCCGTGATGTCGGTGTAATAGGGAAAGGCAGTTTCCCCGTGTATGCCGCGGGGGTCACCCATCGCGGACCCTACAAAGACGGGCCGGGCGAGATCAATGTGCCGATCGGCCTCGGGGGAATGGTCATCGAGCCAGGCGATCTCATCGTGGGCGATGACGACGGGCTGCTCAGCATTCCATACGGCGATGTGGAACGTGTTTACGACGCGGCTGCGGCCAAGCATCAACTCGAGGAGCAGATGATGGCGGATATCGCCAACGATACGCTGGACATATCATGGATAGACGCGGCACTGCTTCGCCTGAAATGCGAAGTCTCCCGTGGAACCCGATAGTCCTTTCCGAACCCTGGATTTATGAACGCCACCCCCAAAAAAGTAGTCCGCCTGAACCTCTGGACCGATCCCAGCTTTGATGAAATGCTGGGAGCCAGTCCTGACGTCAGTTTGCGTGTACTCAATCTGCAGGATCCGTCGGCCACCAATTGGAAATACCTCGAACAGGCTGACATTTATCATATTTCAGCCGCCAGGGACGAAGTGCCGAACGAGTGGCTGGTGTCTCGGGGACTGCTGCAGCGCTGTCCCAATCTTATCTGTGTATCCACCTCGGGTGCCGGGTACGACACGGTGGATGTGGGCGCCTGCACGGATGCGGGCATACTTGTGGTGAATCAGGCCGGGGGCAATGCCAATTCGGTTGCCGAACACGCTATTGCGCTCATGTTGGCCGTGTCGCGGCGCATTGTCGAGTCGGACACGAAACTCAAGACGGAAACCGGGTTTACGCGCGAAGATCTGATGGGTCACGAACTCAACGGCAAGGTCCTCGGGTTGGTGGGGCTGGGCCACATCGGCACGCGTACGGCAGCGCTTGGCGCTGCATTCGGCATGGATGTGCTGGCCTACGATCCTTATCTTGACACCGAGACCATTGCTTTCCGTGGCGCGCGTTCGGTATCGCTGGACCGGCTAATGAGCGACAGTGATATTGTCTCCCTTCATTGCCCCCGCACGGCCGAAACCACCGGTTTGTTCGATGCAAGCGCTTTTAGCCGGATGAAGCCGGGTTCCCTTTTTATATCGACGGCGCGGGGCGGCATCCATGATGAGGCCGCCTTGTACGACGCCCTGGTTTCGGGGCAACTTTGCGGCGCCGGTTTGGATGTATGGCAGGTGGAACCCCCGCCTGCGGACCACCCATTGTTATCGCTGAGCAATGTGGTCTCAACCTACCATACCGCCGGCGTCACGCACGAAGGTCGCAGGAACGTGGCCACCATGGCGGCCAACCAGATTTTGCAGGTCTGTGCAGGAAAAAAGGCTGACCATGTGGTCAATAAAGAAGTCCTGCCCAAGTTTCTCACGCGGTTCAATGTTATGTCGGAGTGACGGCGGACCGCTGTTCTAACGCCGACCCGCATCAAGAGCGGGCATCAAGCGCTAATGCATGAATTTATAGCGCATCAAAAAATGGAGACACCAATGATTCAAATCACCACAAATTCGATCAAGAGACTGGCCGCGGCTGGCGCTGCGGTTCTTGCAGTGTCAACGACTGTTGCGCTCCCGGCCGCTCACGCGGCCTATCCGGAACACCCCATCAATATGGTCGTATCCTACGGACCTGGTGGTGGCACCGATCTGGTCGCTCGCGCAATCGCCCCGTACATTGAAAAATACTTGGGAAATGGTGCACGTATCGTAGTGCTTAATCGGCCCGGGGCAGGCGGCGCCATTGGCTTCGGCGAAATCGCTCGCGCCAAACCGGACGGATACACCATCGGCTTTTTGAACACGCCGAACATGCTCACCATCCCTATTGAGCGGGAAGCCAAATACCACTGGACAGACTTCGACTTGCTCGGCAATCTCATCGATGATCCAGATAGCTTTGCCGTCAAGTCGGACGGCAAGATCAAGTCCTTGAAGGACCTTGTCGCGTATGCCAAGGCGAATCCTGGCAGTGTGACAGTCGGCACCACAGGTATCGGTTCGGACGACCACCTGGCCATGCTGATGTTTGAAAAGGGCACTGGCACGAAAATGACGCACGTACCCTATAAAGGCGCGGGGGAAGTTCGTGGCGCGATCTCCAGTGGTGAAATCATGCTGGCCGCCATGAACATCGGCGAAGTGCAGGCATACATCAAAGGGGGGTCACCGCTGCTTGCCCTAGGTGTAATGAGCGATGAACGGACTGACCTGGCTCCAGACCTGCCAACGTTCAAGGAACAGGGTCACGACATAATCATGGCCTCCCTACGTGGTATTGGCGCGCCCAAGGGTTTGCCCGATGATGTGTCCAAAAAGCTGGTGGGCGCAATCCAGCAGGCGGTAAACGACCCCGCATTCCGCGAGCAGGCCCAGAAGCTCTTTGCACCTTTGCGCTATATGGGTCCAGCCGATTACAAGGCCGAGTTGGAATCAGACGAGAAAATGTTCAAGCAATTCTGGAAAGATACCCCCTGGGCAGAGTAAGCAGCCATTTTCCTGCGTGGCGGCAGACCCTTCAATTTTGCGAAGATGTGACGATGTATTCCCAGAAACGGCTTGAACGTCTTTTGTGCCTGGACGATTTCGAAGTAGCGGCGCAGCGATTCCTGCCCAAGGCAATTTTTGGATATGTCTCGGGGGCGACTGAAACCAACTCGTCGTTTCGCGACAATCGTGAAGTCTTCGCAGAACTGGGGTTCATACCTCGCGTTTTGTGCGACGTCTCCAAAGTCAACACTGACGTGACGCTATGGGGCGATACCTATGCGTCGCCCTTCGGCATTGCCCCCATGGGGATAAGCGCCATGTCGGCGTATCGCGGAGACTGCGTACTGGCGCAGTCAGCACTAAGCAGAAACCTGCCCATGATCATGAGCGGCTCCTCGCTGACGCCGCTGGAAGAGGTAGCCAAAATTGGAAAGAACGTGTGGTTCCAGGCTTATCTGCCGGGCAGCGAGGAACAGATCGTCGCCCTGATCCGGCGCGTCGCAGCCGCCGGCTATGAGAAGCTTGTCGTTACTGTCGACACGCCGGTGGCGGCTAATCGGGAAAACAATGTCCGGGCCGGCTTTTCGACGCCCTTGCGACCTACCTTGAAACTGTTGCTGGATGGGGTTCGCCATCCGGGCTGGACAACAGGCACATTTCTGCGCACGCTTTATCGATCCGGCATTCCCCATTTCGAAAACAGCTACGCGACACGGGGCGTACCCATCATTTCGCGTAATGTATTGCGCGACTTTTCTGACCGCGGCCACCTGAACTGGGCGCATCTGAAACTGATCAGGAGCTTGTGGCCGGGCAAGCTGATCGTGAAAGGCATCATCGCGACTGAGGACGCGAAGCTGGCGGTCGGTTGCGGCGCAGACGCCATCATTGTGTCAAATCACGGCGGCCGACAGCTCGACGGCACGGTCTCGCCGCTGCGGGTGCTGCCCGAAATCGTCGCGGCATGTCCCTCCGTCCCGATAATGATGGATAGCGGGATACGGCGTGGAACCGACGTGCTCAAGGCGATGGCGCTAGGCGCCAAATTCGTATTCGTCGGCCGGCCTTTTGGCTATGCCGCCGCCATCGGCGGGGAAAAGGGTGTGCATCATGCCATGGACCTTCTCAGCGCGGAAGTCAGGCGCAACACGGCCATGTTGGGTGTCACGGACGTCACGGCCGTAGGCAGGAGAAGCTTGCGGGCCCTGTCGACCAGCAGTGTTTTTGCCAGACACCTGGACGCCATTTAAGGCTTGATGCCGTCGCGTATCTTCCCGGAGCCGCTAGAATACGGATTCTTGCCGCCGGAAGGACACGCTTTGCCCGTAGATCCATTGTCTGCTCATCATCATGCCAAAGAAGACAGGCACTTTGTCACCGCCCTGGCGCGGGGACTGGAAGTGCTTGCCTGCTTCAAGTCGGGGTCCAAGGTGCTGGGCAACCAGGAACTTGCCTCGCGGTGCAATCTGCCCAAATCCACCGTGTCGCGCTTGACGTCCACCTTGGTGAAGCTGGGTTATCTGACACATGATGAAGAAACCGGCAAGTACGCCCTGGGGGTGGCGACGATGTCCTTGGGCGTAGGCATGCTGGCGAAGCTGGATATCCGTGAAGTCGCCCGACCCTTCATGCAGGAGCTTGCCGACGCCACGCAGACCATGGTGTCGCTGGGCGTGCGGGACCGGCTGTCCATGCTCTATATCGAGAACTGTCGAAGCGAGTCGGCGCTAGCGCTGAGCCTGGACGTCGGTGCGCGTATTCCCATTGTGACGTCATCGATGGGGCGGGCTTATCTGGCGTTTGCCGACCAGCATGAGCGTGACGAAATCATCGAACGCCTGAGCGAACTGGATGCCTGGTCGCGCAATGAGATCGTCGAAGGTATCAATCGAGCTGTCGCCGATTACCGTCGTCTTGGATGCACGTGTTCATTCGGCGACTGGCAGGAGGAGGTCAATGGCATTGCGGTGGCCTTCCGGTTGAGTCCTGCGCAACCGATCATGGTGCTCACCTGTGGTGCGCCGTCGGTCTCGGTCACGGCTGGATACCTGCTGGACGAAGCACGACCTCGCCTGCTGGAGGCCGTGCGCAAGATCACGGCGTCAATGGGGCACTGATTCGCCAGCTTGCGAACGGTGCTGGTGAAGGGCTAGCGGCCGCCTTGCCTTTCAACGATGGCGAATACGCCGGTCGCCCGGAATATTTTTTCATCGTCCACATAGAGGAAGCAATCGGCAAAGGCCATGCGCCGACCTTGCTTTTGCACACTAGCCCGCGCAACGACCCAGTCCCCCATTTTTGCGGGGCGATAGAACTCGCTGGTGAGGCTGACGGTGACCAGGCCGAATTCGTCGCCATACGCCTGGGCGACGGCATCGCCGATGGCGCTGTCGGCGATGGTGACAAGCAGGCCGCCATGCGTGATGCCGCGCAGGTTGCTGTGCTTGCGCGAGATGCGCAGGGCTAGTTCTATCTGCTTGCCGTCTTCAATTTTTTCAAAAAAAGGTCCGCATAAATCTGTGAACTCACTGTTGTGGACGCGTTCGCGGTATCCGTCTGGTATTTGGGTCATTGGGGCATTTCTTCAATTCGATGTGGGACATTCACGCAGCCCGGATAGTATCGCTATAACGCTGCAAATGAAAATCCACGTCGCCGAATGAACTGGCGATGGTCGTAAGGCGCTTGAAGTAGTGGCCCACCATGAGTTCGTCGGTCACGCCGATACCGCCATGCATCTGGATGGCTTCCTGGCCCACTAGCCTGGCCTTCTGGGCCACGAACGCTTTTGCGCCGGAGGCCTTCTGCAGGCGGACATCCGCATCCGGGTTCTGCATTTCTATGGCTGCGAGCAAGGCCATCGAATCTGCCTGTTCGGCTGCGATGGCCATATCTGCCATCCGGTGCTGCAAGGCCTGAAAAGAACCCAGCGGCACACCGAATTGCTTACGTGTCTTCAGATAGTCCAGCGTGGCGGCGTTAAGCGACTGCATGATGCCCGCGGCTTCGGCTGACATGGCGACATTGGCCAGCGCGATGCCTTGCATGATGGCTGGCAAGGCGTGCGCTTCGCGTCCCACAAGGGTGCCGTCGTCGAGCAGTACGTTGTCGAACACGATATCGGCGGCGCGTGTGCCATCGTGGCAATCATAGTGTCTGAATGACAGGCCAGGCGTATTCGAAGCCACCAGGAATAGAGATAATTGATCAGTCCTGTCATGGCCGTCGGTTCTGGCCGACACTAGCAGGTGGTCTGCGCTGGCGGCGCCCAGGACAACCGCTTTGTGCCCGGTCAGTTGCCATCGGCCATCCTGCCGGGTGGCCCTGGCATCGACCGCTAATTCGCAATAGCGTGATTGCGGCTCGTAATGAGCCAGGGCAAGCATGAGGCTCCCATCGCCGATGGCCGGAATGAGGCCGGCCTTTTGCTGCGGGCTGGCGAGCATGTTTATGATGCCGCCGCACAGGACGACCGTGGCCAGGTAGGGTTCCAGCGTCAGGCCGTTGCCCAGCGCGCGCATGACCAGCATGGTGTCCAGTGCCGTTCCGTTGAGTCCATCGAACTCGTCCGGGAAAGGCAGCGCCAATATGCCCAGTTGCGCGTAGGTCTTCCATGCGGTGCGACTGAAGCCCTCCGAACTGCCCATGTAGCCGCGGCGTTGCTCGAACGAATACTCTTTGGCAACGAAGCGGCGCAGAGTGTCTTCCAGGGCGAGTTGCTCTTCGGTGTAGCTGAAATCCATGAGATATCTTCCTAAATTTTCCTATAGTCCTAGTATCGCCTTGCAGATAATGGTCTTCTGGATTTCGCTCGAACCGCCGTAAATGGTGGTCTTTCGGTAGTTGAAATAATGGCCTGCCATATTGTGGCAATCTTCAGGGAAAGCGTCGCTGATGCCTGCTTCTCCATAGCATCGTGGGTCACGAACATGCGCGGTGGCATAGGGTCCCAGGGCTGTGGCGGTCAGCTCGGTCAGTGCCTGCTGGATCTCCGAGCCCTTGATTTTCAATATCGAAGCCTCTGGACCCGGCGCGCGTTGCTGGGCGTCGGCTGCGACCAATTTTAGGTTGGTGATTTCCAGCGCCAGCAATTCGAGTTCCACCATCGCAATGCGGTCCCGGAAACGCGGATCACGGATAAGGGGCTGACCATCGTTGCCGGGCTGGCGGGCTGCGATGGTCTTCAGTCGCTTCAAGGCGGCCTTGGAACGTCCGATCCGTGCAATATTGGTGCGCTCATGGCCCAGCAGATACTTGGCGTAAGTCCAGCCCTGGTTTTCTTCGCCGACGAGATTTTCCGTCGGCACCTGGACGTCGTCAAACCAGACTTCGTTCACTTCGTGTCCGCCGTCGAGCATGATGATGGGCCGAACAGTGATGCCCGGACTTTTCATATCGATCAGCAGGAAGGAGATTCCAGCCTGTTTGCGCGCGTCGGGATCAGTGCGCACCAGGCAGAAGATCCAGTCGGCATGTTGGGCGAGCGTGGTCCATGTCTTTTGCCCATTGACCACGTAGTGGTCGCCCTGGCGTATTGCCGAGGTCTTGACGGAGGCCAGGTCCGAACCCGCACCAGGTTCGGAGTACCCCTGGCACCACCAGTCCGTGCCGGAAATTATGCCGGGTAAGTAACGGTCTTTCTGTTCCTGCGTTGCATATTTCTGGATGACCGGTGCCACCATTTTTATGCCGAAGGATAGCTGTTCCGGCGCGAACGCCTGCGCACATTCTTCTTCGAAAATATGCCGCTGTATGGCGTTCCAGCCGGTGCCGCCGTACTCGACGGGCCAGGCTGGCGCGCCCCAGCCATGCTCATGCAGAGTGCGCTGCCACCCCAGGCGCTCGTCGCGCGTTAATGGCGCCTCGCGGAAGCCTTTTTCCTTGAGTTCCGTGGACAAACTGTTACGCAGAAATTCGCGTATTTCGTCCCGGAATGCCAGCTGTTCTTTTGTATAGTTGATATTCATGATAATCGCGCACAACACATGACAACGTTGTTCTGCATGGCAGAATTATGGGACCGGACCAATGGTAAATACCGCTAGCATCGGCACGGAATCCCTATATATACTACCGACTGGTTCAAGCGATGTAAATTGAAACTTAGTTCTGCATAGCAGAATAACACCAATATGAAATAGTCTGGAGATGAAGAATGCCTATTGTCAATGCCAGTGCAAGAAGAGAACTTATAACCGCCACGGCGGCCATCGCCGCCGCGATTTCGGCCTACGCTGCCGCCCCTGCTTACGCGGCCGCATGGCCTGAGAAAGCTATCGAAGTGGTAGTCCCCTACACGCCCGGCGGCGCAACCGATACCGTCACGCGGATCGTGATGAAAAAGCTCGCGGACCGCCTGGGACAGCCCGTCATCGTGAACAACAAGCCGGGCGCCAACAGCACCATCGGCACGGCAATGGTGGCCCGCGCCAAGCCTGACGGCTACACGTTCGTGACCGTGCTGGCTGCTTACACGGTTAATCCGCATTTATACAAACTGAGCTATTCGTTCGACGATTTCCAACCTGTGTCGCACATGGCGGACTTGCCGCTGTTTTTGTTCGTCAGCAAAGACCTTCCGGTCAATTCCCTTTCCGAGTTGGTCGAGTACGGCAAGAAGAATCCCGAGGCGCTTACCTACGCCTCCAGCGGCACGGGATCCAGCGCCCACCTGACAGGGGCGAATTTCGGCCTGCAGGCGGGCTTGAAGATGACACATATTCCTTATAAGGGCAGTGCGCCGATACTTACCGACTTGCTGAGCAACCGGGTTTCGATGGTGTTCGATCCCATTCTTGTGCCCATGCAGTACGTGAAAGAAAACAAGCTCAAGGTTCTGGCAGTGACGGCTGCCAAGCGCTGGGAGGATGAGCCGAATATTCCGACCATGGGCGAGTCGGGATTTCCGGGTTTCGTAATGAATTCGTGGGTATCGTTGATGGCACCCGCGGGAACACCCAAGGATATTGTTGAGCGCGTGTCGACCGAGATTGCGGCGATCGTGCAGGAGGCTGATGTGAAGAAGCTCTTTAACGATGCCGGGTTCGTGCCAGTAGGCGGTAGCTCAGCTGAACTTACGGAGCTCATCAAGAAGGATACCGCGATGTATGGGGAGATTGTCCGCAAGGCCGGCATCAAACTGGAGTAAAGCGGGTATTGCAAATGGAAGCAGGCCTGATGAACTTCTCGCGGACAACGCTGGCGCTGGCGGCTGCCGCACTGACTGGAGTGCAAGTCGGTGCCTCCATAGTGGGCACGCGCTATGTTGTGCACGATATCGGTCCTTTTTCCCTCGCGCTGCTGCGTTATGCCATTGGTTTGTCGTGCATCGTGCCGTTTGTACTGATGCAAGGGCGTGTGCGTTTCGCACGACGCGATCTCTTCGCGGTCCTGGTCTTGGGCGTTGGCCAGTTCGCTGTCCTTGTCGTGCTGTTGAACCTGGGTTTGCAGTTCATATCCTCGACACGGGCGGCGCTGCTTTTTGCGACGCTGCCTTTGATCACCATGGTGGTCGCCGCCATGCTGGGTAGCGAGGCGCTGACCGGGCGCAAGACCCTGGGCGTGGCCATGACCATAGCTGGTGTTGCGGCCACCCTTGGCGAAAATTTGCTGGTCGATGGTGGACGTGACGAGTGGCTGGGTGTTGCCGCCGTGCTCGGCTCGGCGCTTTGTGGTGCGCTGTGCTCGGTCTTTTATCGACCTTATCTGCGTCGCTATCCCACTTTGCCGCTGGCCGCGCTGGCAATGTTGGCCTCCGTGGTGTTTCTTGCGGTGGCCGCGGGGTTCGAAGGCATCTTCATGCATCCTCCTTCGCTATCGGCATCCGCCTGGGCCATTATCGTCGCGATTGGCGTATCCAGCGGTGTCGGATATATGCTGTGGCTCTGGGCGCTAAAGCACGCGAGCCCGACACACGTCACGGTATTCCTGTCACTAAGCCCTCTTACCGCAGCGCTCCTGGGTGTGGGGCTGCTCGGAGAGTCCCTCACGCCCGGCGTTGTACTGGGCATGCTTGGGGTTGCGGGCGGGCTATGGGTGTCGACCCGGTAGCTTGCATGGCAAGACGGCCCGCACGCCGGTCTCATATAATCACGGGCTTCTCAATCGCGTGATTGCTTCGTAATCCTGGAAAGAATGTGCAGATCGGTATTTTGTTCTTAATAGCATTGTCTGTGCTGGCCACATCATTTATCTCCGGAGTCTTTGGCATGGCCGGCGGAATGATACTGATGGGCGTGCTGATCACGTTCCTGCCAGTGTCGGCAGCCATGGTGCTGCATGGAACCGCCCAGATGACGTCCAACGGGTGGCGGGCCATCATGTGGCGAGCCAACGTGAACTACAGGATCTTTGTGCGCTACCTTATGGGGCTGCTGATGGCTGGGGCGCTGTTCTCGGTGGTGGGCTTCGTACCCGACAAGGCCTTCGTCTTGATCGCCTTGGGTGTCATCCCATTTCTCGCGGTCCTTATTCCGGCAAGGTTCGTCCCACAGGCCGACAGCCGGCTGGGCGCCGAATTTTGCGGCTTTCTGAACACAGCCATGCAGTTCATCGCTGGCGTGTCGGGTCCCTTGCTGGACGTGTTCTTCGTTCGCAACCAAATGGACCGTCGCGCCATTGTTGCCACCAAAGCGGCCTGCCAGACCTTCTCGCACATGGCCAAGCTGGTCTATTTTTTCAATATCCTTGGAAACCAGGCGCGTATCGACGAATGGGTGATGGGCTTGGCGGTGGCCATGGCCATTGCTGGGACCAGCATCAGCAAGTTCGTGCTCGAGAAGCTGTCGGATCACCAGTTTCGGCGCTGGACCCAGTGGCTGGTCATGGCGATAGGCGCCGTGTATCTTGTACAGGGGTTCTATGTGCTGTGGACTCGCTAAGGGGAGCGGATACGACGTCTGCCCGTGCCGACCCCCGCGGCTCACTTCCCAGGCTTGCTCTCGTCCAGCTTCGAAAAGTAATGGGGAATGCGTTCCAGCGCATACCGCGCGCTGGCTTCACGGATGGCAACACGGTCGCCCATGAAACGCCGCGTTTCAGTGAATACGGCGGGGCCGTTTGTTCCCGCTTCGAACGCCCAGGCAAAGCATTGGGTTCCCGCGGGAATGTCATCGTCCGTATCGTCGACGACGCCTGTGTTGGATACCGCGACATTGGCACGACTGTTGCCCAAGGCACCTTCGGCCATTTCCTGTGCGATCTCTTCACTGGTGAGGTTGCAGCGGTCCATGGTGCTTTGCTTGACCGATAGGCAGCGCTTCTTGGCCTCTGGCGAGTAAACGACGAAAGCGCAATCAAGCAGCTTGCCTGCTCCGGGAATGTCGGCCAGGGTAGCCGCGATCAAACCTGCGGTGCAAGACTCGGCCGTGACCAGCAACAAGGATTCCGACCTCATGAATTTGGCGACTTCTTCTATCGTATCCACAGGTGTGTACCTCGCTGCTGGGGGTATGGGGTCAGTCAGCTTCAGGAGCAAATGCCATGCCGCGGCTGCGCGCCTACGCGCCGCTCGGCATGCTATTGGACCTTTATGTCAGCAGCCTTGATGACCTTGCGCCATTTGTCGATCTCCTTCTGCTGGAATTCGGCGAACTCGGCAGGCGGCATGCCCGAGGGCTCGACACCCATCGTCTCCAGCCGCTTCAGTACCTCGGGGGTTTTCAGGATATCGCTGACAGCCTGGTGTAGCTTGTCGACAATTGGCTTGGGCGTACCCTTGGGCGCAAAGATCGCCTGCCACGCTCGAATCTCGTAATCGGGCAAGCCGGCTTCCCGCATTGTCGGTACGTCGGGCAGGCTGGCCATGCGTTTGGTCGAGGTCACCGCCAGGGCGCGCAGGCTGCCTGCGAGCACGTGCGGTACGACGGTGGGTCCTTCGAACATCATGCTGACTTGCTTGCCCATGACGTCGGGAAGCGCTGACTTACCGCCATAGGGCACGTGGACCACCTTGATGTCGGCTTCTTGTCCCAGCAGGACTCCGGACAGGTGCTGGGTGGTTCCAATGCCCGAGGACGCGTACGTGACCGTGTCTGGTTCGGCCTTGGCCGCGGCAATGACGTCCGTCACGTTTTTTAACGGGCTGCTGTTGGCCACGACCAAGGTATTGGCATTGAAGCCGATGATGGTGATGGGCTCAAACGACTGAACGGCGTCATACTGCATATTGGGAAATAGACCGGCGTTGATGGCGTGCGACGCAATACTGCCGCCCATAATGGTGTAGCCGTCGGGCTTGGCCTTGGCGACGTGGGTGGACCCGATCATGCCGGTGGCGCCGGGCCGATTTTCCACGACGACCGACACGTTCAGCTTTTTGCTCAATTGGTCTGCAATGATGCGTCCCAGAGTGTCGGTATTGCTTCCGGCGGGAAACGGCGCAACATAGGTGATGGTTCGGGAGGGCCAGTCATCCGCGGCATGAGCGGCGTGAATGCCGCCCATGGCGAACGAGAGGCAACATAGTGTCAGGGCTTGCTTTAATTTGATCAAGTTTTTTCTCCATGGCTTGTTATTGTGCTGACGCGGCGGTGTTACTGCGCTAATTGATGACTTCCCATCTGGCAAATTTGGCAACGAACTTCTCATCAAAGCCAAATCCCAGTCCGGGTTCCTGATGCAGGATTACGTTGCCATCTTTATGTGAAAGTTGGCGGTCGATCAGGTTGCGGAAGTTGAGCACCTGGTCGTTCCAGAAAAATTCGACATAGCGCGCGTTGGGCGTGCTGGCGACCAGCGGGGCATGAAGGTCATGGAACCAGTGCGGGCACATCACCAATCCGTAGCTGGCGGCGGTTTGGGCAATGCGCCGCCACTCCGTGATGCCGCCGCACACCGCGGCGTCGGTCTGCAGGATGGACGCCGCGCCCTTGTCCATCAGTTCCTTGTGGTACCACCGGCCATAGCCGATTTCGGCGGTGGCGATCGGCACACGGGTCAGCTTGGCCAGGCGGGCATGATTGTCGATGTCGTCGGGCAGAAAGGGCTCTTCGAAGAAATAGGGGTCGTACTGTTCAAAACGCCGGACATATTGCATGGCTTCGGTGGTGTCCGCCCAGGCATTGTTCATGTCCATCATCAATTCGACGTCGGGTCCGATAGCTTCGCGGGCAGCTTTCAGGCGTTCCTCTTCCTCACGCGGAGAAAGTCGTCCCGATTTCATTTTCACGGCCTTGAAACCTTTGTCCACGTAGCTGGCCATTTCTTCGCCCAGATGCTGCGGCGTCTTGCCGTCAAGGTAATAGCCGCCACTGGCGTAGGCTGGCACGGCGTCGAGCTCGACAGCACCCATGAATTTATGTAGCGGCAGGCCGTGGGTTTTTGCGTTCAGATCCCACAGGGCGATATCCAGGGCGCTGATGGCACGCATTACGGTTCCAGCCCGGCCTTGCAGCAGGGCTTCCTGGTTCATTTTCTGCCATAGCCCTTCGACCGCGTAGGAGTCGCGGTTGATAAGCACAGGCGCCAGCAGTTCTTTGACGGCGGCGGCGAAGATGGCGCCGCCAGCACTGCCGACATAACAAAAGCCTATTCCTTCGACGCCGTCCGTGGACCGTATCCTGACCAGGCCATAATGCCGCGTGCTGACAGAGCGGTTTGAGAACGACGTGACGGTATCGAGCGGGACGGCAGCAGCGCAGACTTCGATGGACTGGATAATGGGCATGGAAACTTCTCCTGTTGAATGCGGATTGGATATTGGTGCTTGACGTTATTCTTATTGATATGCAAAGCTAGAACAAGATTGCTTTGCTGACTTTAGAAACAAGAAAAACAGTGTTTCGGCGACCGTGCTGATCATCCTGGGTACTGCAGGAGTAAATGTGGATACGCGTTTTCTGGAAAGCTTCGTGCAGGTGGTGGAACTGGGTTCCATCGCCGCGGCCGCCAGGTCGCTGGACCTGACGCCCACCGCCGTGTCGCTGAGGCTCAAGGCACTGGAGGCGGAAGTGGGAACGGCCCTGGTCGAAAGGGCAGGCCGGACCGTACAGCCCACCCAAGCGGGCGGCAAGGTGTTGAAGCAGGCAAAGCTGCTTCTTCAGGAAGTGAAAAATTTCAATTCGCTGGCCAGCAGCACCGAACTGCCGGCGGGTCCCTTGGTGCTTGGTGCGACACCGTCCGCCCTCAAGGGCATGCTGGTTCCCGTCCTTAAGCGGTGGGTGGAAAAGTACCCCAATGTCGAAGTGCTGATCGAGCCAGGTTCGTCTACAGTCCTGTACGATCGAGCCATGAGCGGTGTGCTCGACGCCGCCGTTCTTGTGCATCCACTCTTTGACGTGCCAAAAACCGTCAGCTGGAAGACCTTGCGCACGGAACGCCTTATTCTGCTGACCCCGTCCGACATGGTCAAGAATGACCCTTCGGGACACCCTTTGGGGCACCCTTCGGGACACCCTTTCTCCATCATCCGGAGTCAGCCTTTCATCCGCTACGACAGACGGGTGGTGGCAGGCAAGATGGCCGACGATTACCTGAGAGCCAACAAGTTGTATCCGCAGGTACGGCTGGAGCTGGATGGTATCGACTACATTGCAGATATGGTGAAGGCCGGCCTGGGGGTCTCAGTGCTTCCCGATTGGGCAGACGGAAACCGGCTGGACCCAGCGCTGACGCGTCATCGTCTTCCGGAACCTGTGCCAACGCGCGATCTGGGGCTTTTATGGCTGCGTGCCAATGCCCGTGAAAAGCTTGTGCGCGCTTTTCTGGAATTGACTATTGCGCAACCGGCGTCGCCGCCTGGCCGGTCTCAAAAAAATCCGTCAGATTCTTGATGGCCAGCTCGGCCATTGCCATTCGGGTTTCGTGTGTGGCACTGCCCATGTGCGGCGTCAATACGACGTTGTTCAGACGGCTGAGTGGGCTGTCTGCCAGAGGTTCTTCCTCGAAGACGTCGAGCGCCGCGCCCAGTATGGTTTTATTGACCAAGGCGTTGACCAGATCGACTTGATTGACCACGCTGCCGCGCGCAATGTTCACCAGGATGCCGGTGGGACCAAGCGCATCCAGGACTTGTGCATCAATGATTTGATAGGTCGCCTGGCCCCCGGGGCAGCATACGATAAGGATATCGACATGTGCAGCCAGCGCAACCAGGTCGTTGAAATATGGCCACTCGACGTCTTGCCGTTGTCGACCGAAGTACGCAATAGTGGCCTCGAAGGGCAAAAGCCGTGCGACAATTTCCTTGCCTATGCGGCCCAGGCCGACCATTCCCACCTTTTTGCCCGCCAAGTTCAGGCCCAGCGGAAAAGCCCCCGCCTGCCATGCACCTGTACGCACGAATTGATCGGCTTGCGAAATATTTCGCAGTAGCGCCAGCACCAACCCGACGGCAAGCTCCGCCACTGCCTTGTTGAGCACGTCGGGCGTATTTGTCACGACGATGCCCCGGTTTCGAGCATAGGACAGGGGTATGCCGTCGTAGCCGACCCCATTGGTACATATGATGCGCAAGTTGGGCAGTCGTTCCAGGAGCTCGACCGGAATGCGGTAATTGGAACGGGTCACAATGCCCTGAATGCGGGCCCGTTGATCTGCGGTGTCGTCGAGTTCGTGCAGGTCAACGAGATCGAATGTCGTGCGCAGGCGGGCCTCTACTGCGCAAGGAAAGACGCCGATCTTGAGCAATGGAGGAAAGCCGGAAGAAATCGCCATCGCGTCAGGAGGTCTGCGCCTCAAGCATCGAGATGGGCCAGCGCATTGGCATTGCCGATCTGAAAGTCGATGGCAGCCAGGTCGGCATTCAGTTGAGCCGCTTGATCCGGCGTTAGTTCCACAAGAGGGGGGCGGACGACCGACCAGCTGGGATCCTGGGCCTGCGCTGCAATGGCCGATTTCATGGCCGGTATCATGGGCAGCTTCTGGAAGACACCTCGTACTTCGTTCAAGCGCGTCTGCTGCGCATCGGCGTCGTCGTCCTGCCAGGTGGCGCCCAGGTGGGCAATGGCCGCCGGGTTCACGTTGCCGGTCGCCGTGATGCAACCTGCCCCGCCATTGCGCAAGGTCTGCAGCAGGAAGGCCTCGCTGCCCGCAAACACATCGAAGCCGGCGGGCTGGAATTGCTTCAGCATGGCCAACGTGTTGTCCCAGTTTCCAGAGCTGTCTTTAATGCCGGCAATATTCTCGGGGTAGGATTTCAACAGCCGTTCGATCAACTCCAGGCTGATGCCCACCTGCGACACCGGGGGAATGTGGTAAAGATAAATCTTCAGGCGTGGGTCGGCGATGGCATCAATAATGGTGGCATAGTTGCGGTACAGACCCTCGTCGCTGACGCCCTTGTAGTAGAAGGGCGGCAGCATCAGCACGCCGGCGCAACCGAGGTCGACCGCATGCCGCGTGAGCTCGATGGAGTCCGTGATGGCGCACTGGCCCGTGCCGGGCATCATTTTCTGGGTGGGCAGGCCTTCATCAACCAGAAGGTCAAGCAACTGGCGCTTTTCATTGATAGACAGGGAATTGGCTTCGGAATTGGTGCCGAATACGGCAAGGCCGACGTCCTGCTCGATCAACGACCGGCAGTGTTTGAGGAAACGCGGGCGGGAAACCGAATAGTCCGCGTTGAAAGGTGTGAGTACGGGCGACAGGACACCGCGCATTTTCGAGTTAATCATAAGGCCTCCACTGGCAGATTTTTTTATTCAATGAACTGCAAGAGTATTGCTCGGGCAAGGTATAAGTTAAAGTGGCTTTCCCTTGTTTCACAAAATAGAATTATTTGCCTTTAACCCGCAACGGTCGAGCATCATGGATACGAAATACATGCAGAGCTTTGTCGCCGTCGTCGAGGCCGGTTCCTTTGCCGAAGCCGCACGTCGGCTTGACCTGACTTCCGCAGCCATCGCGGCGCGCATCAAGGCGCTGGAAGAAGATCTGGGGGTTGCCCTAGTGAAGCGCTCGGGCCGGTCCGTCAAGCCGACGGAAAGCGGTATCCGCATTCTTGAAGGAACGCGGGCCGTCATACGCAATATTCGCGACCTGCGCGCAATGGCCGTCGATGGCGCGCAGCCCGGGGAACTGCGCATGGGCTGCTTCGTGTCCGCCTTGACCAATGTCCTGCCGCCAATATTGAAGCGGCTGTACGGCGTTTATCCGACCGCCTCAGTTTTCATCACGCCCGGCGCTTCCATTGACCTTTGTGCAAAAGTGGCAAATGGCGACCTGGATGCCGCGATCGTCGTGGAACCGCAGTTTGCCGTCCCCAAGAACTGCATATGGCAGGCGTTCATGGAGGAGCCGCTGGTGGTCGTGGCGCCAACCCGCCTGAAGGAACAAGCTGCACATTGGTTGTTGGAGACCCAGCCCTTTCTGCGCTACGACCGCAGCGTGTATGGCGGCCAGCTGGCTGACCGCTATCTGCGCGATCATCAATTACGCACCCGGCAGCGCCTGGAAATCGACAGCCTGCTGGCCATTGCCTCGCTGGTACATGAAGGTCTGGGTGTATCGCTGTTGCCCGACTGGTCCTACATGTGGGACCCGTCGCTGGACATCGTGCGTGTCCCCCTGCCGGGTCGCGCACCCGTCCGTCGCAGTGGCCTGATCTGGAACGCGCAAGGCCATCATGCCAAGATGGCGGCCTCAGTCTATGATGAGGCCAAGGCATTGTTCGGAACGCGCGCATAGGGCTTGTACCCGAATGCGCGATTCCGGGTCACGCTGAAGGTGGAAGGTCGGGTCGCACGGCGCGCAGGAAGTCGAAGTCAACGCCCTGGTCGGCCTGGGTCACGGTATCCAGGAACAGCTTCTTGTAGCCCCGGTCGGCCGTCGGTGGCGTAATGGGGGACGCCTGTTTGCGGCGCTGCATCTCTTCATCGGATACCAGCAGCGAAATCTCGCGCTTGCTGACGCTCAGGCGAATGCGGTCACCGTTCTGCACATAAGCCAGTGGGCCGCCGATGGCTGATTCCGGGGTCACGTGCAGGACGATGGTGCCAAAGGCCGTGCCGCTCATGCGGCCATCGGAAATGCGGACGATATCTTTCACGCCCTTGACGGCCAACTTTTTTGGAATGGGGATATAGCCGGCTTCCGGCATGCCGGGGGCGCCTTTCGGGCCGATATT
>LNAP01000591.1_pt1 | contig 39900 bp, 28 predicted proteins | sample 602601 | NCBI WGS metagenome assembly LNAP01 (sample SAMN02440304, study PRJNA202911) | soil metagenome | biome: Subtropical and temperate rainforests or woodlands; isolation source: soil samples (1 kg each in a 20% v/v slurry with milli Q water) were... ... | reverse complement strand
CATCCCGAACTCAGCAGTGAAACGATGCATCGCCGATGGTAGTGTGGGGTTTCCCCATGTGAGAGTAGGTCATCGTCAAGATTAAATTCCGAAACCCCTGTCTGCTTGCGCAGACAGGGGTTTTGTCGTTTAAGAGGTCTGCTTTGGTCGCACATCTGCTCAGCCGACTCCCTGCATCTGATCGATGGTCATCCGTCCTGGAAAACTGCAAGACTTTGCAGTTTCGGACGCCTTGCTTGTACCGCCGGTCTGTTTCCCACTCAAAAAGAGGATCTTTCTGACAAATCCTTAAGATTCCACTTCATTTGGCCGAAAGCCTGACGAGCCATGCGTGCACCGATTTGGAGCAGATCAAGCGTCTGCCCAGGCGTTACATGGAATGTTCCACCCAGCACGCTCCCCCCCTTTGGCAAAAGAAGTCGATGAAATGAATCTAAAGTTCAGTCATAAAATTCTGTTGGCCGCGTCAGGCGTCGTGGTCTTGGCCTTCGCGTTATTCACGTTGTACAACGATTACTTACAGCGCAGCACCATCAAACAGAACCTGGAGTCGTCCATCCAGCAATCCGGAGAACTCACCGCCAGCAGTGTGCAGAACTGGCTCAGTGGCCGTGTGCTGATACTCGAAAACCTGGCACAAAACATGGCTCACCAGGGCAGTGCTGCAGATCTTCCAGGCTTGGTTGATCAGCCCGCACTCACCTCGAACTTCCAGTTCACTTACGTCGGCCAAACCAACGGCGTGTTCACCCAACGCCCCGACGCAAAAATGCCCGATGGCTATGACCCGCGCCAGCGTCCTTGGTACAAGCAAGCCGTGGCGGCTGACAAACCGATGCTGACCCCGCCTTACATGGCAGCCGTGGGTGGGCAGATCGTGACCATCGCCATGCCGGTGAAAAAGAACGGCGAGTTGCTGGGCGTGGTCGGTGGTGACCTGAGCCTGCAAACGCTGGTGAAGATCATCAACTCGGTAGACTTCGGCGGCATCGGCCATGCGTTCCTGGTCAGCGGCGACGGTCAGGTCATCGTCAGCCCCGATCAGGGCCAGGTGATGAAGAACCTCAAGGACATCTACCCAGGCACCAGCGTCCGCATCGAGAAGCTTAACCAGGATGTTGTCCTCAACGGTCAGGATCGCATTCTGTCCTTCACCCCTATCGCCGGCTTGCCAGGTGCGGACTGGTACATCGGCTTGTCGATTGATAAAGACAAAGCCTACGCACCCCTGGGTAAATTCCGCACCTCCGCGCTGATTGCCATGCTGATTGCCGTGGTGGCGATTGCGGTGCTCTTGAGCTTGCTGATCCAAGTACTGCTGCGGCCGCTGACCACCATGGGCGTTGCCATGCAGGACATCGCCCAGGGTGAGGGTGACCTGACCCGCCGCCTGGACGTGACCAGCAAAGATGAGTTTGGCGAGGTAGGCAGTGCCTTCAACCAGTTCGTCGAGCGTATCCACGCCTCGATTTCAGAGGTGTCCTCGGCAACGCGCCAGGTGCATGACTTGTCCCAGCGCGTAATGGCGTCGTCCAACGCCTCGATCGTCGGTTCTGACGAGCAGAGCGCGCGCACCAACAGCGTAGCGGCGGCAATCAACGAACTGGGCGCCGCTACCCAGGAAATCGCGCGTAACGCCGCTGACGCTTCCCAGCACGCCAGTGGTGCCAGCGAGCAGGCTGACGATGGGCGCAAAGTGGTGGAGAAAACCATCCTGGCGATGTCGGAACTGTCGCAAAAGATCAGCCTGTCCTGCACCCAGATCGAAACCTTGAACGCCAGCACCGATAACATCGGCCACATTCTCGATGTGATCAAAGGCATCTCCCAGCAGACCAACCTGCTCGCGCTCAACGCCGCGATCGAGGCCGCCCGTGCCGGGGAAGCGGGTCGCGGGTTTGCCGTGGTCGCCGATGAAGTGCGCAACCTGGCTCACCGTACCCAGGAGTCGGCGGAGGAAATCCACAAAATGATTACTTCGCTGCAAGTGGGTTCGCGTGAAGCGGTGACCACCATGAACGCGAGCCAGACCTCCAGCGAAGAGAGCGTCGAAGTCGCCAACCAGGCCGGTGAGCGCCTGATCAGCGTGACGCAGCGGATTGTTGAAATCGACGGCATGAACCAGTCGGTCGCCGCCGCCACCGAGGAGCAGACCGCGGTGGTGGAAACCCTCAATGTCGACATCAACCAGATCAACCTGCTGAACCAGCAAGGCGTGGCCAACCTCAATGAAACATTGAAGGACTGTGACGCGTTGTCTCAACAGGCCAGCCGCTTGAAACAACTGGTCGACAGTTTCAAGATCTGACCTCAACGGCATAGGAGCGAGGCCTCTCGCTCCTACTGCTTAGCCGAGCATTTGTCGGACATTTTCCAGGGCGCCGTCGGCGAAGTTCTGCATAAAGTGTTCGAACCCTTCCTGCGCGGTGTCGACCGGTTCGCCGATGAGCGTCCAGGTCGCCCTGGAGCATCCGCAGCCAAGTGGCTCCACATGCATTGCCGCCCACAAGCGGGCCACGCCCAAGGTGTTGTAGACCGTGGTCCAGGTCATGAACATGGCCTCTTCGTCACGGCTGTTGAGCTGCTCCACCGCACAATGGCCATCGTGGAAATACTTCGTGCGTAAAGCGCCTACGCCGGTGCCGGTCATTTCGATGTGCGACAAGGCGGGAATGAACGCATCAAAGCCTGCAAAGTCCCCCACCAAGCCCCACAGCCTGGCGGCCTCGCAGGTGACTACGACAGAGGCCACCACTGGTGTGCCCCGGGGGTTGCGGATCAATGTATCGGGTTGCAACGGTTTCATGAGGTTGTCCTGAGGCGGTTCAGAGAAAGCCGATGGCCTTGAGGTAGTCGCAGCCTTTGCCTAACAGCGCGGGGCTTTTCTCGGGGTACGGCTTACCCATTTCTTCCACGCCCCGGCGTGCGTTGTCGTGACGGATCATCGACGTATCGCCGATGTCTTCACCCAACCCGTCCAGGTAAAAACCCAGCACGCCAAACAGCGCATTTTCGCGGCCCACCGTTCGCAGTTGCCGTTGCCACTGCGCGACACTGACCCGCTCGAATGTGTAGCCGGCGTCGCGGAATGCATCGAGGTACTGCTCCCAGCTCAGGGGTTGTGGGTTATGCAGGTTGTACACGCTGCGCCCGGTTGCGAAATGAGCGCAGTGGAACGCGATGAAGCGTGCAAAAAAGTCCACCGGCATCAGGTCGAAGTTCACCGCTAAGCGCGGAACCAGGCCCAACTGCAGCGAGCCCTTGAGCATCAGCATCAGGCGATTTTTCTGTGGTTGGCAAACACCGCTTTGGCTGTTGAAACTGATATTGCCCGGACGATAGATATTCACCCAGGCACCTTGCTCCAGCGCGCGTGCCGATAGCCGCTCGGCCACCCATTTGGACAGGTTGTAACCATTCTTGATGTAGATCGGCGGTGTCGCCGCAGCAGGCGACTCGAGGACCTGTCCCGCGGCGTCGATGGCGCTGCATGCCGAGAGTGTCGAGATGAAGTTGAAGACCTTTTTGCTGTGGGTTTCACACAGGCGCACGCATTCGAGTACCGGGTCGACGTTGTCTTTCACCAGCGACGCGTAGTCCATCACATGGTTGACCCGCGCCGCGTTATGCACCAGCACGCCAAAGTCCCTGGCGAGGCGCTCGTACACCTCGGCGGCCAGGCCCAGGCCAGGCTGGCTGACATCGGCGGCGTACACCTGCACCCGGCTCAGGTCCAGATGTTCCAGGCGGTACTCCTGCAACGCCTGGGTGAACCGTACCGTTGCCGGCTGGTTCGGCAGTTCCCGCACCAGGCATGCCACTTCGGTCGCACCGCCGGCCAGCAAGGCTTCGACAATGTGGACCCCGATAAAACTGTTGGCCCCCGTCACGATCACTTTGCGACGATCACCGGCGCGGTCCTCGGGCAGCACCTCAAAAGCCGGTTCCCGCTGTGCGTCTTGAACCGCCTGGCCGACGGGTGCGGCAGCGCGCGGGCCGTCCTCCAGCAGCGCCGCGAGCGTGCGAATGGTCGGCATTTCAAAAAAGCTGTTCAGGGGCAGGCTGCGACCAAATTGTTCGCGAACCCGCAGCAGCAGGCTCGACAGCAAAATGGAGTGGCCGCCGACGTTAAAGAAGCTGTCATCGATGGACAACGTGCCCGTAGGAAGCTGCAACAACTCATGCCACAGCCCCAACAGCTCAACCTGCAGCGGCGTTTGCGCGGCCTTTGCGGTGTGATTCGAAGGGCGCTGCACCGGCAGTTGCAACAAGGCCTGGCGATCGACTTTACCGTTGCTCGCGTAAGGCAGGCCGGCGAGTTCGATCCACCGCTCGGGTTGCATGTAATCAGGCAGCCACTGCCGTGCATGCTGTTTGAGGTCGTCCATCGTGGCACCCGGTTCCGGCTGGGCGACCACACCGCGAATCCTGCGATCACCGTCGATCACCACCGCCACCTGGCGGAACAGGCGGCTGGCACGCAGGCACTGTTCGATCTCCTGGGGTTCGACTCGAAACCCCCGAATCTTCACTTGCTCGTCCCGACGCCCGCCCAGCTCGATGCCGTCGCCGGTCCACTTTGCGTAATCACCGCTGCGGTAGGCGCACACGGGTTGTCCTCCCGGCAGTACCAGTTCGACAAAAGGGTCGTCGTGCAGTTGTGTTGCGTTCAAGTACCCCAGGCTCACGCCCGGCCCGACGATGTACAGCTCGCCCATCACCTGTTCGTCCACCGGCTGCAAATGCTCATCGAGTATCAGCACCTGGCTGTTGGCGATGGGACGGCCGGCGTTGCGATTGCTGTCCCCGGGCCGCAACGTGCGATGGGTGACCAGCACCGTGGCTTCGGTGGGGCCATAGAGGTTGTGCAACTGGCATTGGCCGGCCAGTCGTTCGATCACATAGGGTTCACAGGCATCGCCGCCGGTCAGCAGGTGCGTCAGGCCCAGCGGTTGGTCCAGCGGCAGGATGCTCAGCAGCGCCGGTGGCAGGAAGGCATGGGTGAGCCGCTGCTGGCGGATCAGTTCTACCAGCTGCTGCGGGTCGCGTCGTTGCGCCTCGCTTGGGACAATCAACTCGGCGCCGGCAATCAGGCTGGGGAAGATATCCATCAGCGAGGCGTCGAAGCTCAACGAAGCGAACTGCAGTACCCGACTCTGCTCGTCCAGCCCCATGCAGCCGCCGAACCAGGCGGTGAAATGGGCCAGGTTGCTCTGGCTCAGCAACACGCCTTTGGGGCGGCCGGTAGTGCCCGAGGTGAAGAGCACCATGCACGGCGCATCGGGGGAGGGGCGATGCTGCAGCAACGGTGACGTGTCGTGCTGATCGAGCGCACTGACATCCAATGAAACGAAGTACTCGCGCAGTGGGTGGCCGCCATCATCCAGCAACAGCCTGGCTCCCGCGCTGTCCAGCATGGCCTGTTGGCGTTGCGCCGGATGATCCGGTGCCAGCGGCAGGTAAACCGCGCCGCAGCCCAGCACCGCAAGAATGCTGGCATACAACGCCGTTGTTTTTTCCAGGCACACCCCGACCACCGGTGGTACCTCCAGGCCTTCCAGCAGTGGGCCGAGGCGTTGCTGGATCGCCCGTGCTTGAGCGTGCAATTGCCGGTAGGTCAGCACACGGCCGGCAATGTTCAGCGCCGGTCGTGCGGCGAAGGTGAGCAGGCTGGCTTGGAGTCGTTCGATCATCGGCACCTGCGCTGCCTGCAGCAATTGCACATCGGCGGTGTGATTGAACCGATGCACGAACGCCAGTGCCTCCAGCTTTTGCAAGCTGTGTTCGGGCCAGGCATTGGTGCCGGCCGCGGCGGGGCAATACTCCGGGTCGCGGGCGAAGCCGCTGACCAGCACGGCGACCCATTCCACCAGCGCGCTTGTCGCTTGCAGGCGCAGTCGCTGGCCATTGCCGCTGGGCGCGTCGGCAAGGTCCAGCACGGCCAGCAAGCGTTGGCCGGCGGCATAAGCGCGTAACTGCAGCCGCGGCAACCCATGCTCCGTCAGCGGGCCGACGCCCAGGCGCAGGCTGATGCGTGGAGCGGCGGCCAGGTGCGCGGGCAGTGACTCGCTACCGTCCTCGATCACCAGGTCGGCAGCGTCATGCCCCGACAGATGACCATACTGTTCCAGCTCCAGCCTCACCGCATCCAGGGCACGGCTGATACCCAACCATCCAATTGTCAGGCGCCTCATGCCGCTCTCCCGGCCACCGGCAGATAGTCGGCCAATGCCAGGGCCACGCTCGGTGTCTGCAGCAAACCGCTGTGTTGCAGAAAGCCCATGATGTTGCCGATCAGCGGGTGGTGGCGGGTGATGGGGAACTCCAGTGCCGCCATGTCGGCCCGCAGCGCATGGCGAACATCAGCGCTGACGTCCAACTGATCGATCAGTTGCAGGTCGAAGGATTTTTGCAGCTCGTTGGTCAGGTAATGCGCCAGAAAGATGGGCAAGACCGGTGCAATGCTGTCGCGGTCAGCCGGGCTTGCCGCCTGCCAATAGAGGCGCACCAGGCGTGTCCAGAACTGCCCATGGCGCCCTTCGTCGAACAGGTGATCGGCCATCAAGCCACGGATGGAGGCCTTGACGCTGTCATCCCTGGAAAACGCCGCCACGTCATGGGTCACGGTGTTTTCGGCAATGGCCACGGCAATCAATTCCACCGCATCGCGCAGGTGCGCCGGGGCTTGCGCCTGCGCCGCCGGCAGGGCGCGGCTCAGTTCGATCTGCCCGGGCAGATCCAGCGGTGATATACCGGTCATCTTCACGGTCTGTTGCAGGAAGTCCAGCGCGACCAGGGCGTGATAGTCCTCGTCCACCACGACGGTCATCGCGTCGTAGCGACACACAAGGGGGAAGGGCAGGGCGAAACGGTTCTTGGCGATGTTGCGCGCGGTCCTGTCGACGATCTCGGTTTCGAAAATCACCACGTCATTGATGAATTTGTAGAAGCTTTGCAACAGCACGAAGTCGCGCCACTGCGGGCAATGTTCAAGAAAGGTCGCGCTGAGCACCAGGGGCTGGCGGCACAGCGGGTAGATCAGTTTGTCGTCGTTTTCCAGCAGGCGGCGAGGGCGTGTGCGGATGGTGGCGCGGCGTTCCCAGTCTTCGGCGATGGAGCGGTAGGCGCTGATGTTCATGGGCGCACCTGTTGCAGCAAGGTGTGTACGTCGTCCCAGAGCTTGATGCGGTTTTCCACGGCGTTGACCGCGGTTTCAGCCGCCTGTTGCTGGCGCTCGGGTGCGTTGTCGGTAAGGCCCTGGAGCATCCTCTGCGCCCCTGGCTCATGGTCTTGGGTGTCCAGCTCGATGTGGCGGTTGAGGTACTCGCCCAAGGTTGGCGCCTGGCTTCTGATGATCTCACTGCCCTGCAACAGCCGTTCGAACATGCTCGGGATAATGCTTTCGCGGCCGTGCAGGAAGGCGGCGGCCACACAATGGGTGGGCGCATTCAACGCGATGTGCAACGTGCTGGCGACGAAGCGGGCCACGCCGGGCAGCACATCGACCTGGCCCAGGGCGGCATTGGCCTCGACGCCCCGACGTTGCAGCGTGATGAACGTATCGATGGCGTGGGTACTGGCGCCCACTTCGAGCATGGCTTCGCGGTACAGCTCGAAGTGGCTGCAATGACCGCGCCGGGGGTGTTCGTCCGACTCCTCGCCCAGCACGATTTCGTTGATCAGGCGGGCGGCTTGCGGGTCGGTCGGCGGGAGCCAGGGTAATTGCGTACAGGTCAGGTCCCGTTGCAGGCGTTTGGTGAGGCTCATGAAGTCCCAAACGGCAAATACATGGTTTTCCATAAAGATTTGTAACTTGCCAAGTGAAGTTATTTCTTCAAATAACGGATGGCTGCATAACTGCAGTTTTTTTTGTTTAAGTAAACCTTGATACATAGTTGATGCCTATAAGTTGTTGCGACTGCTCTGAAAACAGTGCTGGGCTTTTGCAGCCCAAAAGCGGACAGATAACGTTTAGCCAAGCAGCGCGCGCAGCGCTGCCCAAACAAGGGTTCGTGCAGGCTGTTGAGGTGCTTGGTTTATTGAAGAAAGATAATAAGCCGATTAAACGTTTGGGCGAGCTTATAAATGTATTAGATGTTTTTTCGAAAAGATTCCGGTTGTGGGTAAGTTGTATTATTAAACGTGGGAAGTTTCTCGAGCATTAGCAGGCATTACGCAGTCGAATAGTTTTAACCAGGGCGTCTTGATGCGGGTTCTGCCAACAGCGAAGGCCGCCCCGCAATGCTTGATCGGTGAAGCAGGCTGGGAAAGTTCAGTTGCCGGTCGCCTCAAGGCCCTTGAGGTAAGTGCTGATGACCTCCATGCCTCGCATCAAGTGATTGCGCAACGTCAGGATACTTTCGTCGACCTTCTTCTGCGCCACCAGGCTCAGCAGTTCGCGGTGATCTTCCTGGGACGTCTCGCCGAGCCCCATCGCTTCAAGGTTGAAACGCAGGAAGCGCTCCTCTTCATTCAAACCGTGTTCGACTAGCGTGAGTAGCCGCCGGTTGGGGGCCTTGCCATACAGCGCCATGTGGAACAGGCGGTTGAGCCGGCCGATCTCGGTATAGTCTTTCTCTTGTTCCAGCGCCGTGATGAAGGCATCGGCCTGGGCAATGTCGTCTGCGCTGAGCAACGGAATCGACAAGCGCAGCGCTTCGGACTCCAGCAGCATGCGCAGGGCGTAGGTCTCGGCCGAATTGTCTTCGATCAGCGGTGCAACCACCGCCCCCTTGTGCGTCACGACGTGCAGCAACGACTGGGCTTCCAGCTGCCGAAGGGCTTCACGCACGGGCATGCGACTGACGCCGAACAGGCTGGCCAGCTCCTGCTGGCGCATGGCGGTACCACAAGGCAATCGGCCATCGAGGATGGCGTTGCGCAAGGTTTCTTCGATTACGGAACGAGCAAGATGGGCGGGAATAGGCCCGCTGACCTTGATACTGCTCAAAGGGCTCGGCTTTTGCGTCACGGCTACGCTAGCCTCCTCATAGAATGGCAATGGCTTATTGGATCCAATGCACACTAGAGATTGCCTACAGGCTTGTCAAACGAGCAAGGTTTTCGGCTTGTAAGCGGCTAAACACGCCACTCTGGGTGCCCACATCGAGCTTTTGCGGTGTCTTACACGGAGGTGTCGGATTGCCCTGCATTGAACACTTCACCGCCATCGTTTGTTCCATTCCCGCCGCCCAGCGCAGGGTTTCGTCGGTGCATTCCTGTCTATGCATATTCTCTAACGGTATTTAAAATACAGTTCTTATATCTATAAAGTCACTCTCCTGTCCGATCGGGAGTGAATTCATGTCAGCCACCTCTACTGTTCCAGCAGCGATCCCTAACGCCCAAACCTTCGAGATTCGTCCACTCCCCGGCAGCGTGGGGGCCGAGATCATCGGCCTGGATTTGTCCCGCCCGGTCAATGACGAGGATTTCGCCCGCATTCACCGCGCGCACCTGGATCACCATGTGGTGGTCTTTCGCGACCAGCGCATCACCCCCGACCAGCAGATCGCCTTCAGCCGCCGCTTTGGCGTGCTGCAGATCCATGTGCTCAAGCAGTTCCTGCTGGCCAACCACCCGGAAATCCTGATCGTCTCCAACATCATCGAAAACGGCCAAGCCATCGGCCTGGGCGATGCGGGCAAGTTCTGGCATTCGGACCTTTCCTATAAAGAACTGCCCAGCCTGGGCTCGATGCTGCATGCCCGGGAACTGCCAGCCGAAGGCGGCGACACCCTGTTTGCCGACATGCACAAGGCCTGGGACCACTTGCCCGAGCACCTGCGCAACGCCGTACACGGCCGCAGCGCTGCGCATTCCTACACCGCGCGTTACAGCGAAACCAAATTCGAAGGCAACTGGCGCCCGACACTGACCCCCGAGCAGCTCGCCCAGGTCGCCGAAGTGGTCCACCCGATTGTGCGTACCCACCCGGAAAACGGCCGCAAGGCGCTGTTCGTCAGTGAAGGTTTTACCACCCGCATCGTCGGCCTGCCGGAGGACGAAAGCCGCGACCTGCTGGCCCAGCTCTACGCCCACAGCGTGCTGCCGGACAATATCTACCGCCACCACTGGCAGCCCCACGACTTGGTGTTCTGGGACAACCGCTCGCTGATCCACCTGGCTACCGGTTGCCCGAGCCATCTGCGCCGCAAGCTGTACCGCACCACCATCCAGGGCGACGCGCCTTTCTGATTCGGAGCATGACCATGTCCAGAAACATTCCATTTGCGCGGCTGGCCGCCACGTTCGGCCTGGGTATCAGCCTGTTGGCCGGCAGCCTCGTCGCCCCGACGGTGGCGCAGGCTGAAGGTGAGATTCGCATCGCCGAGCAGTTCGGCATCGTCTACCTGTTGCTCAACGTGGTGCGCGACCAGCACCTCATCGAAAAATACGGTAAGCAGGAAGGCCTCGATATCCAGGTCGACTGGACCCAACTCTCCGGCGGCGCGGCCGTGAATGATGCGTTGCTCTCCGGTTCCATCGACATTGCCGGTGCCGGCGTCGGGCCGCTGCTGACCATCTGGGACCGTACCCGCGGCAAGCAGAACGTCAAGGCCGTCGCCTCCCTCGGTAACTTTCCCTACTACTTGGTGAGCAACAATCCCAAGGTCAAGACCATCGCCGATTTCACCGATAACGACCGCATCGCGGTACCGGCGGTGGGTGTGTCGGTGCAGTCGCGCTTCCTGCAATACGCAGCTGCCAAGCAGTGGGGCGACAAGCAATTCAATCGCCTCGATCAGTACACCGTCGCCGTCCCGCACCCCGACGCCACGGCGGCGCTGATCGCCGGCGGCACCGAGCTGACCGGGCACTTTTCCAACCCGCCGTTCCAGGACCAGGCCCTGGCGAACCCCAATGTGCATGTGGTGCTCAACACTTATGACCTGCTGGGCCCGAACTCGCCGACGGTGTTGTTCGCCACTGAAAAATTCCGTAACGACAACCCGAAAACCTACAAGGCATTCGTCGATGCGCTGACCGAAGCCGCGCAATTCGCCCAGCACGACAAAGGCGCCGCCGCCGACACTTACATCCGCGTGACCAAGGCCAAGATCGACCGTGCCGAGCTGCTGAAAATCATCGACAACCCGCAATTCGAATTCAGTGTCACGCCGAAAAACACTTACCCGCTGGCGGAGTTCCTCTACCGCGTCGGCGCAATCAAGAACAAGCCGGAATCGTGGAAGGACTACTTCTTCCAGGACGCCAAGCCCCTGCAAGGAAGCTGAGATGAACGCGCCCCTGCAAGGCCACACGGCCAGCAACCTGCCCACCGCCGCCGCGCTGCTGGCGGTGGATAACGTCAGCCTCGAATACCGCACCCCCGAGCGCGTGGTGCGGGCCACGCACCAAGTCAGTTTCGACATCGACCCGGCCGACCGCTACGTGTTGCTCGGCCCGTCGGGTTGCGGCAAATCCACCTTGCTCAAGTCCATCGCCGGGTTTATCCAGCCTTGCGAAGGGGAGATCCGCCTGCTGGGGCAGAAGGTCGAACAGCCCGGTCCAGACCGCATCGTGGTGTTCCAGGAGTTCGACCAGTTGCCGCCGTGGAAAACCGTCAAACAAAACGTCATGTTCCCGCTGCTGGCGTCGAACACCCTCAAGCGGCGGGACGCCGAAGAACGCGCGCTGCACTACCTCGACAAAGTCGGCCTTAGTGCCTTTGCCGACGCCTATCCGCACACTCTCTCCGGCGGCATGAAAGCCCGCGTGGCCATCGCCCGCGCCCTGGCGATGCAGCCGAAAATCCTGTTGATGGACGAACCCTTCGCCGCCCTCGATGCGCTGACCCGACGCAAGATGCAGGAAGAGTTGCTGCGGCTCTGGGAAGAGGTGCGTTTCACCTTGCTGTTCGTCACCCACTCCATCGAAGAGGCGCTGGTGGTGGGCAATCGCATCCTGTTGCTGTCGCCCCATCCCGGGCGCGTGCGCGCGGAAATCCACAGCCATCAATACGATCTGCACAGCCTTGGCGGTGCGCAATTCCAGGCCTCGGCGCGAAGGATTCATCGCCTGCTGTTCGATGAAGCCCCCGAAGCCGAACGTGAGTTGGGCTTCGCCGATATCCGCATCGCTTACTGAAGGGCCCCACCCATGCGCCAGGAATATGAAGTCACCCTCGAACCGCTGCTCAGCGTCCCCGTGGAACGCGAGCTGCCCCTGCGCCAACGCGTGTGGCAACAAGGCTGGTTGCGCAAAGGGTTGATCCTGATCGTGCTCGCGATCCTCTGGGAAGCGGTTGCGCGCTACCAGAACAATGACCTATTGCTGCCGAGTTTCTTGCAGACGTTTCACGCGCTCTACGACGGGCTTCTGAGTGGCGAGCTGCTGAGCAAAGTCAGCATTTCGTTGGTGGTGCTGATCAAGGGTTACCTGATCGGCATTGTGCTGGCATTTGCCCTGACCACACTGGCGGTCTCGACCCAACTGGGCCGCGACCTGCTCAGCACCCTGACCTCGATGTTCAACCCGCTGCCGGCGATTGCGCTGTTGCCGCTGGCACTCTTGTGGTTTGGCCTGGGCCAGAACAGCCTGATTTTCGTGCTGGTGCATTCGGTGTTGTGGGCGTTGGCGCTCAACACCTATTCGGGGTTTCTCGGCGTGTCCGAAACCCTGCGCATGGCCGGTCGCAACTACGGGTTGAAGGGCATGCGCTTCGTGCTGTTCATCCTGATCCCGGCGGCACTGCCGTCGATCCTCGCCGGCCTGAAAATCGGCTGGGCATTCGCCTGGCGCACGCTGATTGCCGCCGAGCTGGTGTTCGGCGCCACCAGCGGCAAAGGCGGCCTGGGCTGGTACATCTTCCAGAACCGCAATGAGCTGTACACCGATAAGGTTTTTGCCGGGCTGGCGGTGGTGATCCTGATCGGCTTGTTGGTGGAGAACCTGGTGTTCGACACGTTCGAGCGGCTCACCGTGAAGCGTTGGGGCATGCAGCGTTGATGCTGTAGCCCCACGCGACATCCCTGTTACGATTGCGCCCAGTTCACTCCCTATCGATCACGAGTGCTTGGCATGCAACTACCGGACATGAACCTGCTGGTCGCTCTCGACGCATTGCTCGACGAGGGCAGCGTGGTCGGTGCTGCGCGGCGGATGAACCTCAGCCCGGCGGCGATGAGCCGCACCCTCACGCGTATTCGCGAGGCGGTGGGTGACCCGATCCTGGTACGCGCCGGGCGTGGCCTGGTGCCGACGCCCAAGGCGCTGGCGTTGCAGGGCCAGGTGCGCAGCGTAGTGGAACAGGCGGCGCTGCTGTTCCGTTCGGCGGATCAGGTCGACCTGAGCACCCTGCGCCGGCGCTTCAGCGTGCGGGCCAACGACTTTTTCATCGGTGTGTATGGCGGTCGTCTGTTCGACACCCTGGAGCGTTCGGCACCGTTATGCGAGCTGTGCTTCGTGCCCGAAGGCGATACCGACGACGAAGCGCTGCGCGAAGGGCGCCTGGACTTGCGGGTGAGCAATACCCTGCCCGCCAGTCCCGAAGTCAAGGTGCAGAACCTGTTCTCCACCACCTTCGTCGGGCTCGCGCGGGAAGATCATCCCTTGTTCGATGAGGAGATCACCGCTGCACGGTTCGCCAGCTATTCCCACATCAGCATCTCGCGACGCGGCATCGCCCGCGGGCCGATCGACACTGCGCTCAATGCCCTGGGCCTGGAGCGCCACGTGGCAATGATCGCCCCGGGTTTTCACGGCGCGATGTTCATGTTGCCCGACTCCGACCTGTTGCTGCCGGTGCCCAAGGAAGCGCTCTACAGCGTCAATCGCTTGAAGTTGCCGTTGCGTGTGTTCCCGTTGCCGATTTCCCTGCCGACCCTGGTCCTGGCCCAATTCTGGCACCCGCGTTTCGACAAGGACCCGGCCCACAAATGGCTGCGCGAAACCCTGCGCGAGAGTTGCCACGCCACCTGGTTGGAAGCCCAGCCTGCCCAGGCTTTAAGCATGCACGATCAAGGGTGGAAGGGGTGAGCCCAGGATTGCGTCCGGCGCACTTATAACCTTCCGATAAGTAACTTTTTGTCATGAATGTGCCCGATTAAACTGCTCGGGTATTTCTCATCCCGAGTTACCTGTTCATGACGTCCCTCGCTGCCCCGGCCCCCCTGGCCGCGGCCAAACCCACTGCCCCGAGCCCGCCCGTGTTCGGCCCGCGTATCATCGTTGGCCTGGTCGGCGTTTTGCTCGCGGTGTTGGTGTCCGGTCTCAACGAAATGGTCACCAAGGTCGCCCTCGCCGATATCCGTGGCGCGCTGTACATCGGTTTTGACGAAGGCACCTGGCTGGTCGCGGCCTACACGGCCACTTCCGTAGCGGCCATGGCGTTTGCGCCCTGGTGTTCGGTGACGTTTTCTCTGCGCCGTTTCACCCTGTGCGCCATCGGCCTGTTCACCGTGCTCGGCATCCTGTGTCCGTTTGCGCCGAACTACGAAAGCCTGTTGCTGTTGCGCACTGTGCAAGGCCTGGCGGGCGGCGCGTTGCCGCCGATGCTGATGACCGTGGCGCTGCGTTTTCTGCCGGCCAACGTCAAACTGTATGGCCTGGCCGGCTACGCGCTCACGGCCACCTTCGGGCCGAGTCTGGGTACGCCGCTGGCGGCGTTGTGGACCGAATACGTCGGCTGGCAATGGGCGTTCTGGCAGATCGTCGGGCCGTGCCTGCTGGCAATGGCCGCCGTGGCTTACGGCCTGCCACAAGACCCGCTGCGGCTGGAGCGCTTCAAGCAGTTCAACTGGCGCGGCCTGCTGCTGGGTTTTCCGGCGATCTGCATGCTGGTGATCGGCCTGTTGCAGGGCAACCGCCTGGACTGGTTCGAGTCGGGCCTGATCACCGGCTTGCTGGGCGGCGGCGCATTGTTGCTGGTGCTGTTCATGTTCAATGAATGGTCGCACCCGATGCCGTTTTTCAATTTGCAGATGCTTGGCCTGCGTAACTTAGCGTTTGCCCTGATCGTGCTCGCGGGGGTGTTGATAGTGCTGACCTCAGTGATCATCATCCCGTCGAGTTTCCTTGCCCAGGTTCAGGGTTACCGGCCGCTGCAAACCGCGCCGCTGATGTTGCTGATGGCGCTGCCGCAATTGATCGCGCTGCCGCTGGTGGCGGCGATGTGCAACCTGCGTTGGGTCGATTGCCGTTGGGTGCTGGGGATCGGGCTGGGCCTGTTGGCGCTGTCTTGCATCGGCAGTGTGCACCTGACGTCGGCGTGGGTGCGCGACGATTTCTATGGCCTGTATCTGCTGCAAATCTTCGGCCAACCCATGGCCGTGTTGCCGCTGCTGATGCTCTCCACGGGCAGCATCCAACCGGCGGACGGGCCGTTCGCTTCGGCCTGGTTCAACACCGTCAAGGGGTTGGCCGCCGTGATCGCCACCGCCGTTCTCGATGTGTTGACCACCCGGCGCCTGCATTTCCACTCGACTGTGCTGGTCGACCGCCTGGGCAACTCGCCACTGGCCGACAGCGACGCGCCGGGCCTGGCCCAGCGCCTGCACGCGCAGGCCGTGGTACTCACTTCCTCGGATCTCTATTACGTCATGGCGGTTGTCGCGGCGACGTTGATCCTGCTGATTTTCTGGATGCCCACGCGGATTTTTCCGCCCCGCGCGCCGACTTGATTGCTCACCGAGCCCTAAGGACTTTCCATGAAACGCAAAGACAAAATGGCTGTCTCCGCCATCGCTGTGTTCGCCGTCGGCGTGCTGCTGTACCAGGCTGTGCCGGGTCTGCTGGGCAGCCAGCGCCAGACCACCAATGACGCCTTCGTCGCCGCCGACTTCACCCTGGTCGCACCCCGTGTGGCCGGGTTTATCAAGGAGGTGTTGGTGGAAGACAACCAGCGCGTCAAGGCCGGCCAGTTGTTGGCGCTGATCGACGACCGCGATTTTCGCGCCGCCGCCCAGGCTGCCGATGCGGATATGTTGGTGGCCCAGGCTCAACTGAAAAACGCCACCGCCACCCTTGAGCGCCAAAGCTCGGTGATCACCCAGGCCCAGGCCACGGTGGCGGCAGAGCGCGCCGAAGTCGCCTTCGCCGAACACGAACTGAACCGCTACAACCACCTCGCCGGTGTCGGTGCGGGCACTGTGCAGAACGCCCAGCAAGCCAGGACGCGCATCGACCAGGCCACCGCGCGCCTGACCAATGCCACGGCGGTGCTGGCGGCCGAGCGCAAGCAGGTGGAGATCCTCAGCGCCTTGCGCGACGCCGCCGCCGGTGGACTCAAGCGCGCCCAGGCCGCTCTGGAAATGGCCAGCTATCAGTTGTCCTATACGCGCATCGTCGCGCCGCTGGATGGCATGGTCGGCGAACGCGCGGTGCGGGTCGGCGCCTACGTCACGCCGGGCAGCAAAATCCTCGCGGTGGTGCCGTTGGCCGAGGCATACGTGGTCGCTAACTTCCAGGAAACCCAGCTTCTCCATATGCATGCCGGCCAGGCCGTGCAGGTGCGCGTCGACAGCCTCGACGGCGAGTTGCTCGACGGTCACCTCGAAAGCCTGGCACCCGCGACCGGGGTGACGTTCTCCGCGGTCAAACCGGACAATGCCACCGGCAACTTCACCAAGGTGGTGCAGCGCATTCCGGTGAAGATCGTCCTCGAACCCCACCAAGCGCTGACCGAACGCCTGCGCGTCGGCATGTCGGTGGAAGCCAGCGTCGACACTCGGTCCGTTGCGCAACAGCGTGAGGTGGCCCAGCAATGAGACAGGTCGCCTGGCTTACCTTGAGCCTCATCAGCCTGACCGCCTGCAGCGTCGGCCCGGATTTTCAGCGGCCACAAGGCCTGCCCATGGCGCAATGGGCCGAACCCCAGGGCCGTCAGGCGGCCAGTCGCGCGGTCAGCGATGCGCTGCAAGAGCGCTGGTGGGACGTGTTCCACGACGAGCAACTGTCGGCCCTCACCCGTCGCGCCCTCACCGATAACCTGGACCTGAAACTGGCCAGCAGCCGCCTGCAACAAAGCCGCGCCATGCGCCAGGTGATCACCGCCGAACGTTACCCCAATGTCGATGCCACGGGTGGCTCTCAACGCAAACGCAACAGCGGCAAAGGCTTGAGCGACCCTTCTGGCGAAAATGGTCGCTCGGCGTTCAGCCAATGGGACATGGGCTTCTCCGCCTCCTGGGAACTGGACTTCTGGGGCCGCGTCAAGCGCGAAACCGAGGCCGCCGACGCCACCCTGCACGTCGCCGAAAACGACCGCCGCGCCGTGTTGCTGTCGGTGCTGGCCGAGACCGCCCAGGACTACATCCAACTGCGCGGCGTGCAGAACACCCGCGCCGTCACCGAACAAAACCTTGCCGTCGCCCGCCGCAGCCTCTCACTGTCGCAACTTCGCCTGGCTGACGGTGTAGCGACGGACCTGGACGTGGCTGAAGCCGCCGCCCAGGTTGCGGCCATCGAAGCGCGCCTGCCGGATTTGCAGCAACGCCAGGACCAGTTGATCAACGCTCTCAGCCTGCTGATGGGCGAACCGCCGCAAGCCCTGCATGCGCAACTGTCCAGGGACGCGGCCGTGCCGCAGACCCCGCGTCAGGTTGCCATCGGCCTGCCTTCGCAACTCGCCGAACGCCGCCCCGATATCCGCCAGGCCGAAGCGCGCCTGCACGCCGCCACCGCCAGCATCGGCGTGGCCCGGGGCGACTTCTACCCGCGCATCACCCTGTCCGGCAGTCTCGGCTCCCAGGCCATGCAACTGTCGGACTTCGGCTCCTGGGGCTCCCGCGCATTTGCCTTCGGCCCGCAATTCAGCCTGCCGCTGTTCAACGGCGGGCGCTTGCAAGGCATGTTGAACCTGCGCGAAGCCCAGCAGCAGGAAGCCGCGCTGGCCTACCAACACACCGTGCTGCGTGCCTGGCATGAAATCGACGATCAACTGACCCGCTACAACACCAGCCAACTGCGCCGCGACAGCCTCGCCGAAGCGGTGCGCCAGAACCAGATCGCCCTGTCCACCGCGCAACACCAGTACGTCGAAGGCGTGGTGGATTTCGTCAACGTACTCACCGTGCAAAGCGCGCTGCTGACCACGCAAGAGCAGTGGGTGGAAAGCTCTACCGGCGTGTCGTTGGCGATGGTGGGGTTGTATAAAGCGCTGGGCGGCGGCTGGGAGTCGGTCTACCCGTTGACGGACGTTCGACGCTGAAATGGGAAAATCTTCTCGTCATTTCCTGCGAGGCGAAGATTTAGAAAGGGGTCGAGGTTAGCCCGGGCCTCCGTTGGAGCAAAGACGCATGGCTTCTTGCATATTTTAATTGGGCGTCAGGATTGATCAGGGGTTGCGCAAAAACACCACATACCCGCGAAACCACTCACTCCCCTTCAAATACCCCGGCGCCGTCCATTCCCCGCCCTGGATCAAGCCGATCTTGAACGGCAGCCCCAGCCGATTCATCCGTGGCAGATACGCGGCGTAATCCGGGATGCTCTGGCGTCCCTGATACGTCTGCACCACCACTTCATCCACCACGCCGTTGAGCCGGGCGATGGCGGTTGGGTCGGCGTTGCTGCTCCAGTCCATCAGGCCGGTGATGCTCAGGCGCAGGTCGGCGGGCAGGCGCTGGCGCAGGTCGCGCAGGAAGTCGGCGTATTCGTGCAGGTACTGGGTGCGGGCGTCGAAGTCGATCTGGATGCCGATCACCGGGTTGCCGGCGTCGCGCCAGCGTTGTACCTGGCCGAGCAGTTGGGTGTAGACGCGGTCCGGCCAGCGCAGGGTGTGGGCGCGGTAGACCAGCCAGATGTCGCCCTGGGTGATGCGCGGCACGCTTATGCCCTGGGCGATCAATTGCACGCCGCGTTGGGGCGCGCGGCGGGTGGCGTTGATCTGGCCCTGGAGGATGTACAGGGTTTTTGCCTGCTTGAGCACCGGCTGCGGCGTGACCCCGCTCCACAGCCAGAAGGCGTCATAGTCGCGGGCGTCGACCGCGCCGAAAGCCGGGCTTGCCAGCAACAGCAAGCCGAGCCACAGCGGTTTCACCAGTAGTACTGCAGGGATTTGCCCCACTGCGTGTCGGCAAAGCCCGTCTTGAGTTGACGGAACCAGGCCTTGCGCACGGCCGGTGCGACGTCTTCGCCGCCGCAGCTGTTATAGCCGGCGGGCGCGTAGCAGTTGATGGCGCGGAACAGCGCGTAGGCCTTGTCGGTTTTCGGCGCCTTGGGGTTGCCGATCACCTGTTGGTAGCCGTCGAGCCGCGAGAAGGTGTCACCCTTGAAGTCCGATGGCGTGCTGCCCAGGCTGCCGGCGGCGCGTGCCTGTTCAAGGGGCATGCCGTCGAGGTTGTTGCGCAGGATGAACTCGCCGAAGCAGTTCAGGCCGTGGGGATTTTTTGCGTCGTTCTGCAAGGTCGCGGCGGTTTGCGCAATGCTCGGGCAGGCGTAGCCGGATTCAGCTTTTTCGCCGTTCCACTGGAACAGTTTCAACGTCTGGCTGGCGCTGTAGACATAACCCAGGCTGGTGCCCAGCTTGTCGTCCGGGGCCGACGCCGGCAGTTGCTTGAGGTCGTCGTCGAAGGTGGCGAACTGGCCGCGCAGCAGGTCTTTATAGAGCAGCACGAATTGGGCGGTCTGGCGCTCCAGCGGGTCATGGGCCTGGGCGATCTGTTGGCGCAGCAAGTCCGGCCCGGCGATGTGGCGCAGCAGGATGTAGCGCACCTGTTTGGCGCTGATCGGCGAATCGGCGGCGAACACCTTGGCCAACTGGCCGCTGCGTTCGTAATTCATCGCCAGTGCCAGCTCCAACTGGTCGCGTTGCAGCGGTTGCTTGGCCAGCGGCAGCAGTTGCAGCCACAGGGTTTCGGCGGCTTTCCAGTCTTGCTTGGCTTCCAGGGCCAGGCCGCGCAGGGTCTGTTGGCTGAAGGCGAAGTAATCCGGGTTCGACGGCACGTCCTGGGGCAGGTGTTTCAACGCGTTGTCGGGTTGATGCTCGACGTACAGGGCATACGCCGCTTGCAGGTAGTCGAACAGCGCCGGCGTGTCGGCAAACACGGCTTTTTGCTGATCGAGATCGGCGCGGCTGAGGGCCGGCGGCGTGTGAGCGCGCATCCGCATCAGGTCGCTGACGAGCAGGATCATCGGGTTCTGGACTGCCTTGCCGTTGACCATCAGCAGCTTGACGTCGGCTTCGGCCACCAGCTCATCCACGGACACATTGCGCTGGGCGTCGGTGGCCTGGGTCAGTTGCCAGGCATAGGCCTCGGCGAGCTTGGCTTGATCGTCCGCCAACCAATACACCCGGCGCAGCAGGCCACGGGCGGAGGCGACGTAATCACCCTGTGGATAAGTCTTCAGGTAACCGAGGAAGCCTTCTTCGGCGTCGCTCAGGGCGGACTTATCCACATGCTCGAGTTGCGGCATGCCGTATTCGTCGAAGGCGTCGGCCTGCGCCTGGTTCAGTGACGTCCGCGCGGTCATGTACAGCGCGGTTTCCTTCAGCCAGGGCACATTGCTGGTGCTGGCGCCGGCGAAACCGCGCTCGGCGTCGCTGAAACGGCCGCTATAGAAGTCGGCGGCGGCCTGCAGATAAGTGCGGAACAATTGGCCTTCGCTGGATTGGATCTGCTGTGCATCCAGCACTTGGCCTTCCCAAGAACAGGCCGTGAGCAATTGCAAACGCGCCTTCACCAGTAGCTCGCGTTCGGCTGCCGGCATGTCGGCCTTGAGCACCTGGCGGATAAACGCGGTGGCGCTGTCATCGTCGTTGCTGCGGCAGCGGCTGCCTTCGCCATTCAGGAAGTCAGCCCCCGCCGATTTGTATTCGTCGCGCTTGATGCCCAAAGGCTGGAGCAGGGTGTCGAGTTCGGCGCTGGGCGAGGTGTGCGATGTGTTATCCGCTTCGGCCGGCGCGGCGGCGATCGGCACCAGGCGGTACACCGGGAACGGCACCGGACCGAAGCCTTGGGACAGGTCGTCTTCGCTCAAGGCGTTCGGCGCCAGGGGTGCGGCTTTTTTGTCGGCCAGCAACAGGCGCAGGTTGGTTCGGCTGTCATTGCCGGGGCTCAGGAACGGCAGGTTGTTGCAGGTGTCCAGGCTGTCCCGCGAGACCCTCCAGTCGGGGTAGCACGAGTCGTCGGAGCTGGCGAGTGCCGGCAGGGAGAGACCGGCGAGCAGGGCCAGTGCCAGGGGTGACAGAAAACCGATGTGCATGACGTGTCCTTGATCCTGAGTCCTTGGAGGTCGGCAATCATAACGTGATCCGGCGAAGGCTTCGGCAAAGGCCTACAAAAAATGCTGATTTGTCTGACTGGGGGTAGTGGCAATTTAACTCCGCTGCCCTAGACTGCGCACATCGTCAGGGAGGTCGAATGTATGAAGCAGTTATGTAGATCGGTACTGGGATTTTCCTGCTTGGTGAGCCTGGCGCCGATGGTCATGGCGGACGATCCGCTGTTGGACCACGCGCCCGCAGCGGCCGTCAGCGCCGACAGCGAAGCCCGTGGTGTATTGCGCGCCCGTGACCAGGCGATGCTTGCCAGTGAATTGTCGGGGCGGATTGTCGAACTGCCGTTCAGCGAGGGCGAGTCGTTCAAGAAAGGCGACACCCTGGCGCGTTTCGATTGCTCGGCCTACCAGGCCCAACTCAATGCCGCCTCGGCCGCCAGCCGTGGCGCCGGCGAAGAACTGGCCCACAACAAACAACTGGCGGCGCTGAATTCGGTCGGCCGGTTCGAAGTGGCCCGCGCCGAAGCCAAACTCACCGAAACCCAGGCCCAGTCCCAGGTCTATCAGGTGCAGGTCAAGCGCTGCAGCGTGCTGGCGCCGTATGACGGCCAGGTGGTGCAGCGCAAAGTCCAACGTTATGAAAGCGTCTCGGCCGGCGCGCCGCTGCTGGAAATCGTCGACAACCGCAGCCTGGAGATCCACCTGCTGGTGCCGTCGCGCTGGATGGGCAAACTCAAGCCCGGGCAGACGTTCAGCTTCACCCCCGACGAAACCGGCCAGGCATTCAACGCCACCGTCAAACGCCTTGGCGCGCGCATCGACGAAGGCAGCCAGACCCTGTTGCTGGTCGCGACCTTGCCCAATGCCAATGGGTTGATGGCCGGCATGAGCGGCACCGCGCACTTTGCACAACTGCAATGAACGCACCGATGACGGGCAATGCCGAGCGGGTATTCGCGCAGTTTCTCGAGTTGGAACGCCAGACCCGCGCCGCCCAGAGCACTGAGCAATTGGCCTACAGCCTGGTCAACGATGGGCAACCGCTGTTCGGCTATCGCCATGCGGCGCTGTTGATCGCCGGCAAGGTGCGGGCGGTGACGGCGGTGAGCAGCGTCGACCCGAACGCGCCGTTCGTGGCCTTCGTCGAGCAGGCCGTGGCCCAATTGCACAAACACGGGCTGGGCCAGACCGCCCGGGAAGTGCCGGCCGCGCAATTGAGCGCGCAACTGCAGGCCGACTGGCAGAGCCTGTCCGCCGGCCATGTGTTCTGGTTGCCCTTGATCGACCCGCAAGGCCGCGTGTTCGGCGGTGTGTGGCTGGCGCGGGATACGCCCTGGAACCCGGCCGAGCAAGTGCTGCTGGCGCAGTTGGGCGACACCTACAGCCACGCTTGGCGTGCGCTGCAACCGCGCCAGCCGTGGCGCCTGCGCCTGACCCGCAAACGCCAGGTGCTGGTGGTGGTCGCGTTACTGCTGATGCTGCTGATTCCGGTGCGCCAATCGGTACTGGCGCCCGCCGAAGTGGTGCCGTTGGCCGGCCAGGTGGTAGCGGCGCCGCTGGACGGGGTGATCGCCGAGTTCCTGGTCAAGCCCAACCAGACGGTGAAAACCGGCGACCTGCTGCTGCGCTTCGAAAGCACCACCCTCACGGCCCAGGCCGATGTGGCCGCGCGTGCCCTGGGTGTGGCCGAAGCAGAGCTCAAGGCCAATTCCCAGCGCGCCTTTGCCGATGCCGAATCGAGTTCGCGTATCGACCTGCTCGCGGCCCGGGTCGAGCAAAAACGCGCCGAGCGCGACTATGCCCGCGAACTGCTCAAGCGCAGCGAAGTACGCGCCGAGCGTGACGGTATCGCGGTGTTTGCCGACGCCGAACGCTGGACCGGCAAACCGGTACAGACCGGCGAGCGTCTGCTGCAGATTGCCGATCCCGGCCAGGCAGAGTTGCGCATCGAACTGGCGGTGGGCGATGCCATCGCATTGGCGCCCGACGCCCAGGTTGCGCTGTTCCTCGACAGCGACCCGTTGCAGCGCCACCTCGCCACCTTGCAACGCGCCGCCTACGAGGCGCAGCCCACGCCCGGCGGGCAACTCGCCTATCGCCTCGATGCGCGCTTCGATGAGGCACCGCCACGCATCGGCCTGCGCGGCACGGCGAAGCTCTTCGGTGAGCGCGCGCCCCTGGCCCTGTACCTGTTGCGTCGGCCATTGGCCGGCTTGCGCCAGAGCGTTGGCCTCTGATGAACCTGCCCCCACTGCGCGAAGACCTGCAACTGTCCAGCGCCGGCGCGGCCCTGGACGGCTCGCCGCGCTGGACCCTGGCCGACCCGGTGCGCGGGCGTTACTTCAAGCTCGGCGCCACCGCCATTCGGCTGCTGCGCCACTGGTCCCTGGGCGACCCGCAACATGTCCTGCAAGCCGCCAACCGTGAGCCGGGCCTGCCCCTGGGCGCCAGCGAAGTGGATGAGCTGCTGAGCTTCCTGCGCGCCCATGACCTGATCGCCGCGCTGGACCCGCAGCAACGTGCCAGTTACGCCTACAAGGCCGCCGCCCGTAAGCAAAGCCTGTGGCAAATCCTGCTGCATCAATATTTGTTCTTCCGCATCCCGCTGTGGCGCCCGGACGCGTTCCTCAACCGCGCCTGGCCGTGGCTGGCGCGCTTCGGGCCGGGGCTGTTGCGCTACGGCTTGCCGCTGACCCTGGGCCTGGGTGTGTTTCTGGTGGCGCGGGACTGGCAGCGCTTTCTGGCGACGTTCCCGCACCTGTTCAGCCTCGGCGGTGCCCTGGCGTTTGGCGTGGCGCTGTTCTTCGCCAAGCTGTGCCATGAATTCGGCCATGCCTTCATGGCCAAGCGCGCCGGGTGCCGCGTGCAAAGCATGGGCGTGGCGTTCATGGTGTTGCTGCCGATGTTCTACACCGATGTGAGTGACGCCTGGCGGGTCAATGATCGGCGTGCGCGATTGCTGATCGGCGCCGGTGGGGTGATGGCCGAGTTGTTGCTGGCCTGCGTGGCCTTGCTGGCCTGGTCGCTGCTGCCGGACGGCGCGGCGCGCACGGCGGCGTTCATGCTGGCCAGTGCGACGTGGCTGACCACCCTGGCGATCAACCTCAACCCGTTCATGCGCTTCGATGGTTATTTTTTGATCAGTGACCTGTGGGGCGTCGACAACCTGCAAGGTCGCGCCTTCGCCCTTTGCCGCTGGCGCCTGCGCGAGTGGTTGTTCGGCTATGGCGAACCGGCGCCGGAACCCTGGGCGCCGAACATGCAACGGCGCCTGCTGTGGTGGGGTTACCTGGCCTGGTTGTGGCGGGCGGCGCTGTTCCTGGGGATTGCCCTGGCGGTGTATCACCTGTTCTTCAAGCTGCTGGGGATCTTCCTGATGCTGGTGGAACTGGTGTGGTTCATCGGCCTGCCGATCTTCAAGGAGTGGCGCGAATGGTGGAGTCGCCGCAGCCAGGCCCATGCGCCGCGGGTGCTGCTCAGCGGCCTGGGCCTGCTGTTGTTCGTGCTGGCCCTGGTGGTGCCGTGGCGCAGTGCCGTGGAGTTGCCGAGCATGCTCGAGGCCGGGCGCGCCAGTGCCTTGCACGCGCCGGTGGCGGCGCGGGTGAAACAGTTGCGGGTGGTGGATGGGCAAGTCGTGACCCAGGGCCAGGTGCTGATCGAATTGGAATCGCCGGATTTGGATGCGCGGCAAAGCATCGTGCGCCGCGAAGTGGAGATCCTGCAGTTGCAGATGCGTCGCCAGGCCGGACGCAGTGAAACCGCGGCCGACGCCGGGATCAACGATCAGCGCCTGTCCCAGGCCCTGGCCGAATACCGCGGGCTTGCCGCCCAGCGCGAACGCCTGCTGTTGCGTGCGCCCCATGCCGGCACCGTGCGCGACGTGCTGCCGCAATTGAGCGTGGGCCGCTGGCTGTCGCCTAAAGACGCGCTGGCGCGAGTGGTCGAGGAGGGCGCGCGCCTGCGCGGGTATCTGGCGGAAGCCGAGCTGTGGCGGGTGACGCCGGGGGCGAGCGGGCGGTTTATCGCCGATGACCCGATGCGCGCCGCCATCCCGGTGGTGCTGACCGATATCGATGCCAACGGCGTGGCCTATCTGGACCAGGAAGCCCTGACCTCCGACCACCACGGGCCGATTGCCGTGCGCCGCGACGAAAACCAGCGCCCGGCGCCGGTGCAGGCGCAGTACGGCGTGCGGTTGCGCAGTGCGCAACCGATCGCCACCCCCCATCAACCGCTGCGCGGCGTGGTGGTGTTGCAAGGGCGCAGCGAGTCGGTGCTGGGCGTGGCCTGGCGTCGAGCGGCGGCCTTGGGTGTGCGGGAAAGCGGATTCTGACAGGAGTGCAAAGGCATGTTGAACAAGGATGGCGCTTTGGCGCAGGGCCTGGTGGTGCGCCCGTCACGGCCCACCGACGGGCCATTTCTGCAAAGCCTCTACCGCTCGGCGCGTGCCGATTTGCAGTGGATCGACGGTGAGCAGGGGCTGGTCGAGGCGGTGATCGCGCAACAGTTTCAAGTGCAGGAAAACGGCATGGGCGAGCATTTTCCCGGGGCCTTGCATTATGTGATCGAAAAACTCGACACGCCCATTGGCGCCCTGAGTGCCGATTTCGGCCCGAATGAAATCCGTGTGCTGTACCTGGCGTTTATCCCCGCTGCCCGAGGCCAGGGTTTTGGCCGCGCGGTACTGCACGGCGTGCAACGGGCCGCGCAGCAGGTGTGTTGCCCGGTGGCCACGGTGGTGTGGGCGAGCAACCCCCATGCGCGCCAGCATTACCTGGCGCTGGGGTTTCGGTTGGAGGAAGAGACGCCCGCCGCGCAGCGGCTGGTGTGGTACCCGTCTCAGTTGAACACGATGCAGAAATAACCGCGGGCGTTGTCGCGGCCCATGGCGGGTTCGCGGGACACAAACACCTGCTCCAGGCAGGTCTGCGCCAGCGGCAAACGGCAGAGGCCGTCGACGAAATCCGTCGGCTCCAGGCTGTCGAGCAACACGCTGAAGGCCGTGCGCGGGCTGCCCGGCACGCTGGCTTTGGGCGCATCAGTCACCTGTTGGATCTGGATCGGCAGCGCCGACCCGTCCGGCAGGTACAACACACTCGTGCGCGCAAGCAGAGGGCGAAAGTGCTCGGGGGTGACCAGGTTCAACATACATCAGCTCCGTGTCAGAGAGGCCGAGGCCCAAGTGCCTCGGCCCGGGTGCGGGTCAGTCGCGTGACGGGAAGACCCCGTTCAGGGCAATGCTGAAGTTGATCACCAGGAACGGGTTCATCGTGTCCATGGGCAACCCTTGGCCGGCCAAGGCCAGCGTGCCGGTCAAGCTCGTGCTGACGCCTTTGAGCGGTACCGGGCTGGCGCCCTGCTGGTCGGAAAAGATCGAGGCACTGCCCGGCCCGCCGCCGGAGGCGCCGATAAACGCATTGGCGGCGGTCGGCGCTGTAAGCGGGTTGCTGGCGGTGTCGGCCAGTTGCACCGCCGCGCTGACTGCCAGCGCCGCCGTGCTATGGGTGTGCGTGGGTAGGTTGGCCTGGGTGGCCATCACGCTTTCGACGCCGTCGACGTCGCCGATTAACCGCTGCGACAGGCCCGGGCCATTGCCTTGGCCGATGGGCAGGCGACCTTGCAGGTCAGGCAGCTTGAAGGTTTGCGTGCCGTCCCCGCCATATGTCGTGCCGATCAGCGCGTACAGCGCCTGGTATTGGCTGATGGGCAGGAGCTGGCCGGCGCAGAAGGCCCAGTTTCTTGGGGCGAAATTAAAGGCGAAAGGTTGGATAGTGCCGATGAATACTTCCATGAATCGTTCATCCTTGTGTGAGCTGTTCAAGGGGATATAAAGCCAGTCGATCCGGCTTCATCGCAGAGCGTAGACGCAGGTTTTGAGCGCTGCCTGCCGGTTGCGAAACAACGGGCGAATCCGGGGCTTTTGTCCTAGAGTGGCGCTTGTTTGCGCATGCGCAGGTTTGGCCCTGGAAATGGGCAGTGGCGGGGGAATCGGGGTGCGACGGTCTGTGGTAGAGCAAGACGACAACGTTGGGGTAATTTCTGCTGTCAATCGCCTCGCAAAGGCCCGTGAAGGTGGCGATTGGTTGCGCCAGTTATGGTGGGTGCCGATTCTGGCGCTGGCGCTGGCGGTGCGTTTTTATGGCCTGACGGCCGCGGCGATCTGGGGCGACGAAGGCTCGAGCCTGTTGCTCAGCCAATATGCGGCGACCGACCTGTGGTTTCACGCCGCCCACGATGTGCATCCGCCGTTGTATTTCTTCTTGCTGCGCGGCTGGATCGAGCTGTTCGGCGACGGCATCTGGTCGATTCGCAGCATGAGTGCGATTCCCGGTGTGGTCGTGGTGGGCCTGGGCATCTGCCTTGCGCGGCAGTTGTCCACCCTTCGTGCCGCCGTGCTGGCGGGTGTGCTGCTGGCGCTGTTTCCCAGCGCGGTGCGCTACAGCCAGGAAGTGCGTATGTACTCGCTGCTCGGCGTGTGGCTGCTGGGCGCGACGCTGGCGTTGGTGTATTGGGTGCGCCAACCCGAGCGCACGCGCTACCTGCTGGGGTATGGGCTGCTGATGGCCGCCGGTTTCTATACCCATTACTTCACCGCGTTGTGTGTGTTGGTGCATTGGGCCTGGCTGGGCCTGTTGAGTGCGTCCCAGCCCCCCGGTCGGCGCTTGATCACGCGTCCGGCCTGGTGGGTGGCCAACGTCGCGATCGTGCTGGTGTACCTGCCTTGGCTGCCGAACCTGGTGAGCCTGGTGCAGCATGTCGAGCAGCTCAAGGTCGGCGGCGACATCGGCTGGGAAGAGCCGATCAACCAGTTCTCCGTGCCGTCGATGATCTGGCAGTTCATGTTGCAGGACGAAGGTCTTGGCTTATCGCCTGTGCTGTTCTGGTCATTCCCGCTGCTGCTGGTGGCCGTGGTCGGCGTCTGCGCCTGGCGCGATCAGACGCGCTACCGGCCGGCCGGTCTGTTGGCGCTGTTTTTCTTGCTGCCGTTGCTGCTGGTGTACGGGGTGTCGTTTATCTCGTCGGTGTTTATCGAGCGTTACCTCACCGTCTATGCCCTGGCTTTGCCGATCATCCTGGCGCTGGCCATCGACCGCCTGCCCGGACGTCTTTCATGGCTGGGCGCGGCATTGTTCGTGCTGTGCGTCGGTGTGGAACTGCTGGGGGTGAAGAACAATGCCACCGTGGATGTGGATGATCAGTTCAACGTGCCGGTGGAGTTCGTCAATCGCAACTACCAGGAAGGTGACCGCATCGTCCTCAGCGACATGCTGTGGTACCTCAGCTACGTGTATTACGACCGGACCGACGCCCAATTGCAGCTTTACACCCCGCCCAAACCGGATGGCACGCCGACGCGGCCGAACGCCTATGGTTTTGGCACGCTGGTGGATCAGGACGGCGGGCGTATTTACCTCGACCGTTTGTCGGCATTACCGGCCGATACCCAGCGTGTCTGGCTGATCAGCAGCAACGAAGCACCGGACGATTTTGCGCCGCTACCGGACGGATGGCGTGAAAAAATGCAGCGGGACGGGGGCGGTGCCAGGGCGCGATTATTCGTGCTATGCCTCGGCCCAGAGCCTTCGCAGCCAGAGGCCTGCCGCTAATATCCATTTGGAATGAAAGGAATATCAAAACAGTGGCATTTGACCACTAGTGATCTCTTTAATCATCAGTTACGATTCGGATACAAATGGATTTTTGTCCTACAAAAGTGGTGAAGGGATGCAGTATCACTTTATCTCCGGTTTGCCCCGCTCCGGTTCGACGCTGCTGTCTGCGATCCTCTTGCAGAACCCGCGCTTCCACGCTGGCATGAGCAGCCCCGTGGGCACTCTGTTCAACGGCGTGCTGGGGCAATGCAGTGCCGGCAGCGAGTTCGGCTCGGTCATCGATGCCAATACCCGGCGCCGCTTGCTGCGCGGGTTGTTCGATGCCTATTACGCCGACCGCGCCCCTGTGCCGGTGGTGTTCGACACCAATCGCCAATGGTGCGCCCGCATGCCGGCGCTGCACGACCTGTTCCCCCAGGCCAAGGTGATCGCCTGCGTGCGTAACGTGGCGTGGATCATGGACAGCCTCGAGCGTGTGTACCGCGCCAACCCCTTCGAAAACACCAAGCTGTTCAACGACGACGTCGAGCGCAACACCGTCTACAGCCGTGTCGAAACCCTTGGCCAGCGCAATCGCCTGGTGGGGTACGCCTGGTCGGCGCTCAAAGAGGCGTACTACGGTGAACACGCCGACTCGATGCTGGTGGTCGACTACGATTTGCTCTCCCAGGCCCCCGAGCGGGTCATGCGGCTGGTCTACGAATTTATCGGCGAGCCCTGGTTCGAGCACGATTTCGAGCACCTGAGCTACGACGCGCCGGACTTCGACGACGCCCTCGGCGTGAGCGGTTTGCATCGGGTCAAGCCGAAGGTGGAACTGCAGCCCCGGCGGACCATCCTGCCGCCCGATCTCTTCGAGCAGTTCGCGCATATGTCTTTTTGGCGTGATGGCACTTCCAGCGCCGCCAATGTGATCCGTACCAAAGCCGATGCCGCGATCAGTTGATCGCGGTTTTTTTCATTGCGCAAATCAGCATTCGACCGACGGGTGAGCAGCATGTGGTGGAACAACCTTAAGGCACGGCCAGCAACAACCAATGCCAGCACCCTGGCGACGCCGATGATTATGTCCCTGGAACCGCGCATGCTGTTCGACGGCGCAGTGGCCGCCACCGTGGCCGATGCGGCCCAGGCCGACAGCCACGCCACCGCAGATGCTGCGGCCAAGGCGCCGACGACCACCGAACACGCCGCCACCGGTAGCGAAAGCCACGCGCAGTCCGACGCGCCCGCCACCCCCGCACCGGTTGCCGTGCCGGGGCAGAGCGTGGTGTTTGTCGATGCCCGCGTGAAGGATTCCGCCGAGCTGCTCAACGGCGTTGCCCCCGGCACCCAAGTGGTGCAACTGGACGCGAGCAAGGACGGCCTGCAGCAGATCGCCGATTACCTGGGCAGCCATCAGGGCGTCAGCTCGGTGCAGATCATCGCCCACGGCAATGCCGGTGATCTGTGGCTGGGCAGTACCTATTTGTCCGCCGACAACGTCGCGGCCCGCAGCGAAGTGCTGGCGCAGATCGGCCAGGACATGAACGTGGGCGGCGATATCCTGATCTACGCTTGCAACACCGCCGCCAGCGACAAGGGCATCAACTTTGTCGACTCGCTGGCGCAACTGACCGGGCGCGATGTTGCCGCGTCCACCAACCGCACCGGCCTGGGCGGCGACTGGACCCTGGAAGTCGCCACCGGCTCCATCGAAAGTCATACGGCGTTGTCGTACCAGGCGATGTCGGCATATCAGTACGGCCTGGCAAACATCACGGTGACCAGCGCCGCAGACAGCGGTGCCGGCACACTGCGCCAGGCCCTGACCGATGTGGGTGTCGGCGAGACCGTCACCTTCAGCACCCCGGGCATGACGGTCAATCTGGACACGCAGTTGGTCATCGCTAAAAACCTGACCATCGATGGCGACCTGAACAACGATGGTGTTGCCGATGTGACCATCAGCGGGCAGTACAAGACCCAGGTGCTCAAGGTTAACAGCGGTGTCACCGCGACCTTGGACGGCTTGGTTATCACCCAGGGTCTAGCGGCTGGCAACGGCGGCAATGGCAGCGCCAATAGCAGCGGTGCCACCGCAGCCAATTTGTTGGGGGCGGGGATAAGTAACTTCGGTGTCCTGACCCTGAATAATGTCAGCGTGACAGCGAACGCGGCCTCAGGCGGCGGCGGTGGTGGTGGCGCGGGCGTTGGTAATGCCAGCGGTGGCGGTGGTGGTGGCGGCGCGTTGGGCGGCGGCATCGGCGGGACTGGCGGCAACTCCGGGGCCAACCTGTACGCCGGTATCGCAGGTTCAACCAACCTTGGGGGGGCAGGCGGGGGCGCCTACACCATGGGCGGTCGCGGCGGTTCGAGCGTCGGTGGCGCCGGCTCGACCGGTGTCGGGGGTTATACCAACGGCTCCGCGGGTGGCACAGCGACCTCTGGCGGCTTGTCGATCGGCGGCGGTGGGGGTGGTTCCGGCTGGAACGGTGCCGGTGGCAAGGGCGGCGGAGCGGCTGGCGGTATCTACAACGCCAGCGGCGCCACCCTGACCATCGTCGGCACCAGCTCGATTACCGGTAACATCGGTGCCGGCGGCGGCGGCGGTGGTGGTTCGGCGGCCGGCAGCGGCACTACTCTGAATGGCGGTGACGGTGGCCTGGGTGTCGGTGCCATCTGGAACAAAGGCACGGTATTGATCACGGCGGCCAACTTCGCGGCGCTGGGCGGTTCGGCCAATACCGGTGCCAGTGGTAACGGTGGCTTGGCCACCAACGCCTCGGCGGGCAGCAAACCCACAGCAGTCAACGGTCTGTTCAACGATATCGGCGGAACGGCGAACACCGCTTACAGTCCGGCCCCGGTCGCGACCATCGTGGTCAGCAACACCGCGCAGCACATCGGCAGCACTTCGCAGGTGACCATTACCTTCAACCAGGCCGTGACCGGCTTTACCAGCGCCGATCTGACGATTAGCAACGGTACCCTGGGCACCCTGACTACCAGCGACAACATCACCTACACCGCGACCTTTACGCCGAGCGCGAGCGTGACCAGCGCCACCAACCAGATTGTCCTCGACAATACCGGCGTCACCGCCACGTCGACGGGGACACCGGGGACCGGCACCACCTCGTCCAACACCTTCAGCATCGATACCGTGCGCCCAACCGCGACCGTTACGGTCGTTGCGCCGACGTTGAGCACCACGGTCAACTCGACGGTGAACATTACCTTCAGCGAAGCGGTGAGCGGTTTCAGCCTTACTGACATGTCGGCGTCCAACGGCACCCTGAGCAACCTGACCACCAGTGACAATATCCACTGGACCGCGACCCTGACGCCAAGCGCCAGCAACAGCAGCAGCGGCAATGTCGTTACCCTGGACAACACCCTCTATACCGATACCGCGACCAACGCCGGTACCGGCACGACCACGTCCAACACCTATGCGATCGACACGGTGCTGCCGACCTCGACCATTGTGGTGTCCGATACCGCACTGAGTATCAGCGGTAACACGTCCCTGGTGACCATCACCTTCAGCGAGGCGGTCACCGGGCTCACCGCCGGCGCCTTCACGGTCGCCGACGGCATCCTGAGCAACTTGGGCAGCAACGACGGTGGTCTCACGTGGACCGCAACCCTGACTGCGAGCCCCGGGGTTACCCATACCGGCGATGTCATCACCCTGAACAACACCGCGGTCAGTGATGGCGCGGGCAACGCCGGCAGTGGCACCACCAATTCCAACACCTATGCGGTCGACACCGCGCGGCCGAACGCGACTGTCGTGTTCGCCAACACCAACCTGGGCATCGGCCAGACCTCGCTGGTGACCATCACCTTCAGCGAAGCCGTGACCGGGTTCACCAACGCCGACCTGATAGTGTCCAATGGCACCCTGAGCGCGGTCAGCAGCAACGACGGTGGTACCACCTGGACCGCCACCTTTACCCCGACGGCGAGTATCGTCAGCGCGAGCAACCACATCACCCTGGACAACACCGGGGTCCAGGACGTGGCGGGCAACGCCGGCAGTGGCACTACCACGTCGAACAACGTGGCCATCGACGGCGTGCGTCCAACCGCGACCCTGGTGGTTGCGAGCAACTCCCTGAGCATTGGCCAGACCTCGCTGGTGACCATTACCTTCTCGGAAGCCGTGGTCGGTTTCTCCAATGTCGACCTGACGGTGTCCAATGGCACCCTGAGTGCGGTGAGCAGCAACGACGGTGGCATCACCTGGACCGCGACCTTCACGCCGAGTGCGAACCTCACCGACACCGCCAACGTCATCACCCTGGACAATACCGGCTATAGCGACACCAGCGGCAACACCGGCACCGGCACCACCGACTCCAACAACTACGTCATCGACACCGTGCGCCCCACCGCGACCATCGTGGTCGCCGACCCGGCGCTGACCGCTGGCGAAACGTCGCTGGTGACGATCACCTTCAGCGAAGCCGTGACCGGCTTCACCCTCGCCGACCTGACGGCAAGCCACGGCAGCCTGAGCAGCCTGAGCAGCGCCGACGGCGGCATCACCTGGACCGCGACCTTCACCCCAGGGACGAACACCAACAGCGCGAGCAACGTGATCGCCCTGGCCAACACCGGCATTGCCGACCTGGCCGGCAACGCAGGCGCGGGCACCACCAACTCGGCGAATTACACCGTCGATACGGTGTTGCCTTCGGCGACCATCGTGGTGGCCAACCCGACGCTGAAAATCGGTGACTCCTCCCAAGTGATGATTACGTTCAACGAGGCCGTGACCGGTTTCAGCAATGCCGACCTGACGATCACCAATGGCACCTTGAGCGCGGTCAGCAGCAGCGACGGCGGCATTACCTGGGGCGCGACGTTCACCCCGAGCAGCGCGATCAGCGACGCCACCAACCTGATCACCCTGGACAACAGCGGTGTCCAGGCGGCGGTGTCGGGTAATGTCGGCGTCGGTACCAGCAATTCCAATAACTACGCCATCGACACCCAACGTCCGACCGCGACGGTGGTGGTGAACAACGACCACCTGGGGATCGGCGGCTCGTCGCTGGTGACCATCACTTTCAGCGAAGCAGTGACCGGGTTCAGCCTGGCCGATCTGACCACCGACAACGGCACCCTGAGCAGCCTGAGCACCAGCGACAACATCACCTATACCGCGACGTTGACGCCTGTGGCAGGCGTCACCCAGAACAACAATCACATTGTCCTGGATAACACCGGTGTGACCGATGGCGTCGGTAACGTCGGGTCTGGCACCACGTCGTCCAACGCCTATATGATCGACAGCCAGCGGCCAACGGCGACCATCGTGATGGCCGACCCTGTGTTGAGTGCCGGCGAAACTTCCCTGGTCACGGTCACGTTCTCGGAAGCCGTCAGCGGTTTTGACAACAGCGACCTGAGCGTCCCCAACGGCACCCTCTCGACAGTCAGCAGCGCGGATGGCGGCGTGACCTGGACGGCGACTTTCACACCGACCGGCAACGTCCGCGACACCACCAACCTGATCAGCCTGAACAACGCCGGCTACACCGACCTGGCCGGCAACGCCGGCAGCGGTGTCACCAACTCGGGTAACTTCACCATCGACACGGTGCAGCCGAGCGCAACCATCGTCGTCGCCGACAATGCCCTGAACATCGGCGACACCTCGCTGGTCACCATTACCTTCTCCGAAGCGGTCAGCGGTTTTACCAACGCCGACCTGACGATCGCCAACGGCACGTTGACCTCCGTCAGCAGCAACGACGGCGGCGTGACCTGGACGGCGACTTTCACGCCGAGCAGTGCGATCAGCGACACCAGCAACGTGATCACCCTGGACAACAGCGGTGTGCAAAACGGCTCCGGCAACAGCGGCAGCGGCACCACCGATTCGAACAACTACGCCGTCGACACCGTGCGCCCAACGGCCACCATCGTGGTCGCGAATCCGGCCCTCGGCGTGGGTGGCAGCTCAGCGGTGGTGATCACCTTCTCGGAGGCGGTGACCGGGTTCAGCAACGCCGATCTGACGGTCAACAACGGCACCTTGAGCACCGTGAGCAGCGCGGACGGCGGCGTGACCTGGACCGCGACGTTCACCCCGACGTCCGGCGTCACCGACACCAGCAACGTGATCACCCTGGACAACACCGGCATCGCCGACCTGGCGGGCAACAGCGGCAGCGGCACCACCGACTCCAACAACTACGCCATCGACAGCCAGCGGCCAACGGCGACCATCGTGATGGCCGACCCTGTGTTGAGTGCCGGCGAAACCTCCTTGGTCACGGTCACGTTCTCGGAAGCCGTCAGCGGTTTTGACAACAGTGACCTGAACGTCGCCCATGGCACCCTGAGCGCGGTCAGCAGCAGCGACGGCGGCATCACCTGGACGGCTCTCTTCACACCGGCGGCGGGTATCCGCGCCGCCAGCAACGTGATCACCCTGGCCAATACCGGCATTGCCGACCTGACCGGCAACGCCGGTACGGGAACGACCGACTCGGCCAACTACAGCATCGACACCGTGCTGCCGACGGCGACCATCGTGGTCGGCGACACCGCCCTCAAGGCCGGCGAGACCGCCCCGGTGACCATCACCTTCTCCGAGGCTGTCAGCGGTTTCACCCTGGCCGACCTGAGCGTGGCCAACGGCGTGCTGAGCAACCTGGGCTCCAGCGACGGCGGCGTGACCTGGACCGCGACCCTGACGCCGACGGCCGACGTGACCGACACCAGCAACCTGATCAGCCTGGACAACAGCGGCGTACAGACCGCCGCCGGCAACGCGGGCAGCGGCAGCACCGATTCGAACAACTATGCGATCGACACCCAGCGCCCGACCGCGACCATTTCGGTGGCCAACGGCACCCTGGGCATCGGCCAGACCACCACCGTCACCATCGGCTTCAGCGAGGCCGTCAGCGGTTTCGATCTGTCTGACCTGAGCGTGGCCAACGGCGTGCTGTCCAACCTGGCCAGCAACGATGGCGGCAAAACCTGGACCGCCACCCTGACCCCGACGGCGGCGATTACCGATGCGACCAACGTGATCGTGCTGGACGCCGGCCAGGTCAACGATGCTGCCGGTAACGCCGGCAGCGGCATTGCGATCTCGAACAATTTCGTGATCGATGGCGAACGCCCGACGGCGACCATCACCATTGCCAACCCGAACCTGACCGTCGGCCAGACCACCACCGTCACGTTTACCTTCAGTGAAAAAGTCAGCGGCTTCGCGCTGGATGACCTCAGCGTGGCCAACGGCACCTTGTCCAACCTGGCCAGCAACGACGGCGGCAAAACCTGGACCGCGACCCTCACACCGACGGCCAACCTCAACGACCCGAGCAACTTCATCACCCTCGACACCGGCCTGGTGAATGACATGACGGGCAACGCCGGCAGCGGTTATGCCAATTCCAACAACTACGCGATCAACACCATTGCCCTGACCGGCGACCCGCTGTTCCGCGTCACCGAGCCGGCACCGCCACCCGGCGCGCCGGATGTGCCGCTGCAACCGATCGTGTTTGGCCGGCCCGTGGGCGACCTGGGTTCACCCATTGGCTTCCCGCCGTTGTTCGAACAGCGCGAGATGGGCGCGGGCTTGCCGCCTATCGGTAGCATCTTCATTCGCAACGGTGCCTTGGCGCCCAGCTTCATTGCCCAGGTGTTCAACAGCGACAGTGGCGCGAACGGCGGCGCGCAGGGCTTCCTCGGTTTTGGCGGCGGCGATGGCGGGGTGTTTGGTTCAAGCACCTTGTCGGGGTTGTTCAATCGTGAGAGCGGCGGCGGGGACAGTGGCCTCAAGGCGTTCGACAGCCGAGCGATCCAGGGCGGCGGTGACGCGGCCCAAGGCCTGCGGGGCGTGTTCGGCGCCCCGACCCTGGGCCAGCAATTGCAGCAGATCAAAGACGTGGAACAGCGTCAGGTGATTGACCTGGCGAAGGCATTGCAACAGGTCGGCATCAGCGAAATGCAGGCCTGACACACTTAAATCAAGGCGCAGTAACAGGGGCAGTCCAAGGATGAATACAGTTCATAAGTTGTTCGGCGCCAGCGTGCTGGCGCTGGCGATCGGCGGTTGTGCGGTCACCAGCGAGCCGATTGAGCGCAGTGTCAGTGAGCAGCGAGCCCGCAGCGACCTGCACGGTATGTACAAGGATCAGGAGCCATTGAACGGCCCGTTGACACTGCACCAGGCCATGGCCCGGGCGGTTAAATACAACCTCGAAGGGCGCTTGAAGATCATGGAGGAGGCGCTGGCCAAGCGCCAACTCGACCTCGCCAGTTTCGACATGCTGCCGCGCATGGCGTTGTCCGCCGGTTACGCCGGGCGCAACAACACCAACGCCTCCAGCAGCCAGAGTGTTCTCACCGGCACCCAGTCCCTGGAACCGTCGACATCCCAGGACCGCGACCGTCGCGTGGCCGACCTGACCATGGTGTGGAACGTCCTCGACTTTGGCGTCAGCTACATCAGTGCCAAACAGCAAGGCGACCAACGCCTGATCGTCCAGGAGCGGCGCCGCAAGGTGATCAACACCATCGTCCAGGACGTGCGCTCGGCCTATTGGCGGGCGGTCGCGGCCGAACGCCTGCTGACCCAGATCGACAGCCTGATGGCGCGGGTCGACCAGGCCCAGAGCAACAGCCAAAGCATGAGCGAGCAGCGTATCGGCGACCCGATCCAGGCCCTGGGCTACCAGCGCTCGCTGATCGAAGCCACGCGCCAATTGCAGGAACAGCGCCGCGCGCTCTCCCTCGCCAAGACCGAACTGTCGACCCTGATCAACCTGCCCATGGGCACCGACCTCAAGCTGGCCACGCCGGACGACTACGCCGTGCCGCAGCTCAAGGTCAACTTCGCCAGCCTGGAACAGGAAGCCCTGGCCAACCGCCCTGAACTGCGCGAGCAGGACTACCAGACCCGCATCAGCGCCGCCGAAACCCGCAAGGCCATGCTGCGCCTGCTGCCGGGCCTGGAATTCTCGGCCGGTGGGCATTACGACAGCAACTCGTTCCTGGTGGACAACCGCTGGGCCGACTACGGCGCCAAGGTCACCTGGAACCTGTTCAACGTGCTCTCCGCCCCGGCGGCCATCGACGTCGCCAAGGCCGGCGAAGAAGTCGCCACCGCACGGCGCCAGGCCATGTCCATCGCGGTGCTGGCGCAACTCTACGTCGCCAACGCGAACTTCCAGGACGCCGTGCGCCAGTTCAAGACCAACGAACAGCTGGCCGACATCGACGGGCAGATCCTCACCCAACTGCGCAACCGTCACCAAGCCGCAGGCCTGGGCGAACTGGACCTGATCCAGGGCGAACTCAATACCCTGCAAGCCGACCTGCGCCGCGACCTGGCCTACGCCGACCTGCGCAACGCCTACGGCCAGATCTTCGCCAGCGCCGGGCTCGACCCGTTGCCGGAGCAGGTCGATTCCGACCGCGTGCAGTCCATCGCCACCGCGCTGGCCGGCCGCGAATCGGCATGGGCCGCCGGCAACATCGCCGCCCCGGTGCCCCGTGCCGCCGTCAAGTAACCTGGTGGCACCGACCGCGAGCATCACGCGTGCCCAGCGTGAGGCTCGCAACGGTCATCGCGGCGTGGCGATCCTGCTGACCGGCCTGCCGGCGTCGGGTAAATCGACCCTGGCCCAAGGGCTGCAGGCGGCGTTGTTCGAACAAGGCCGACACAGCATCGTGCTCGACGGCGATGCCTTGCGCGGCGGCTTGAACAAAGACCTGGGGTTTGCCGACGGCGACCGCCTGGAAAACATCCGCCGCGCCGCCGAACTGGCGGCGTTGCTGGTGGACAACGGGCAAATCGTGATCCTGGCGCTGATCGCGCCGTTGGTCGAATTACGCGCGGTACTCGCCGAACGCCTGGGCGCGGACTATCGGGAAGTGTGGTGCAACGCCGCACTGGACATCTGCGAACGCCGCGACCCCAAAGGCCACTACGCCCGCGCCCGACGCGGCGAACTGCCGGGGTTCACCGGCATCGGCTCACCCTACGAACCACCGCCGCAAGCCGCCCTGGTCCTGGAGACCGGCCAGCTATCCGTGCAGCAATGCGTCGCACAACTGCAGGTATGGTTGCAAACCCTGTAGCGCAAGCTCGCGCCTGCCGTGGGTGAGGGCTAGACTCGGATAAACCCATCTATCCGGAGCTCATCATGCAATCGCCTGAACACAGCTTGCCCTCCCTGTTCAAACAACTCGGCCTGGCCGACGACCCCGCCGGCATCGAGCAATTCGTCACCGCGCACTCACCGCTCAAGGCGGACCTGGAACTGGCCGATGCGTTTTTCTGGACGGATAGCCAGAAAGCGTTTTTGCGTGAGGAAATTCTGGAGGATGCGGATTGGGCTGAAGTGGTGGATGAGTTGAACCTGATGTTGCGGCGTGATTGAGAGGTGTAAAAAAATCTTTGATGAAATGCCGTAATGTAAAAAAATTGGTGTGCGGTAAAAAAACTGGGCTGTAAGCGGCCCAGTTAATTTTTTCTGGAAAGCTTCGCACCATGGCAATCGACCTGCGCGCTGGGGCGGGTGATACACGAGGTTGGGAATGATGGTGGGCAGAGTGAGGAACCCTTATCAACGGGGCTGACTCCTTCTTCTGGACACAACATGAAACGACTGATCCCCCGCACTGAAATTGAACAATATGACCTCACAAAAATCGAGAGTCCCTATTTTGCCGACAGCAAAGTAAGGGAGTTTTTCCGTGCGCCTTATGCGTTGCAGGGACTGAGTGAACTTCTTGGTGAATGCAATATTTCCCCTGTTTGTTGTTCTGGGGAAAAAGATCAAAGGACGCAGGAAAATGACGCGCAAGCATGTTTTTTGGTTTTGGGGAGCCATGGATGCCCTTTATCTGATTCGCTATGCAGTGGCCAGCGCAATACAGGCAAGGATTCCTTTTTTAAGCGATTTTGAAAGTGCGTTATGGGTGCTGCGTGATCATAGCGTTGTGCAGTTATACATGTTCGGCTTTGCCATGCTGCTGCAAGTTTCCATCGTGATTTCGTGCCTGCTGTTCTTTCTTGGACGTGAACAGGTGAGGTGGATTACTTACCTTCAAACACCCTTGCGATTGGCTTTTATTGTGCCTTCTGTTTCGCTGTTGCTAG
>LNAP01001294.1_pt1 | contig 39919 bp, 41 predicted proteins | sample 602601 | NCBI WGS metagenome assembly LNAP01 (sample SAMN02440304, study PRJNA202911) | soil metagenome | biome: Subtropical and temperate rainforests or woodlands; isolation source: soil samples (1 kg each in a 20% v/v slurry with milli Q water) were... ... | reverse complement strand
CGGATGCCGCTCCGCCAGCAGCACCGGCCCATAGCCGAGATGATCCAGCAGCAGGCAGGTCAATCCGCCGATCGTGCCGCCGCCCGCCACCAGGACCGGCGCGTCCTTGACCGGTGCAAGACGATTGATGGTGCGCAAGGCCACCGCCAGCGGCTCGGCAAGGGCCGCGACGGCCGGCGGCACGCCTGCCTCGACGGGAATGACCTGCGTTGCCGGCAACACCACTTCCTCGGCAAAGCCGCCATGGCAGACCTCGCCGACGAAGCCGAGATGGCTGCAGCGATTGCGTTCGCCCCGCAGACAGGCGGGACAGCTACCGCAGGAAACCCGGGAATCGGCGACCACGTGATCGCCGGGCGACAGGCTGGAAACGGCATGGCCGATCTCGGTCACCCTGGCGGTGAATTCATGGCCCGGCGTCACCGGCAACATCGAGATCCACTGGCCGTGCTGATAGTTGTGCAGATCGGAGCCGCAGATGCCGGCCGCCAGGACCTGCAACCGCACCTCATGCGGCTGCAGCGGACCCGGCCGCGTCACCTCTTCGACGCTGATCTCCCGAATGCCATGGAATCTGACCGCCCGCATCTGTGCTTATCCTATGATCATCGCCGATGTTTCAGGGCCGCCTGCCGCAGCTCGGAAACCGCATTGGCATGGGCATCGAAGCCTTCATACCGTGCCAGCACCTGGGCATGCTTCGCCAGCTCCGCATAGCCCGGCTGGGTGACATAGCCGATCGAGGTACGCTTCATGAAATCGAACACCGAGAGCGGCGAGGCGGTGACAGCCGCGGTCCCTGTCGGCAGCACCGCATTCGGCCCCAGCACGAAATTGCCGAGCGTCACCGGCGTATGCGGCCCCAGCAGAATCTCGCCGGCATTCACCACCTTGCCCAAATAAGCGAAGGGTTCGGTCGACAGGATCTCCAGATGCTCCGGTGCATATTCATTGACGAAGGCGATGGCATCATCCATATCCGCCGCCAGCAGCACGCCGCCCTGCTTGCCGGCCAGCACGGTGCTGGAAAACTCGACGCGCTGCGCGCTCATCCCTACCCAGTATTCGGCCAAAGCGGCAATCGCCTCTTCCGCCACCGCGCGGCTGCTGGTGACGAGATAGGCGGAGGAATCCGGCCCGTGTTCGGCTTCGATGAGAAGATCCAGCGCCGCCAGTCGCCCCGAAACGGTGTCGTCGGCCAGGATGATGCATTCGCTGGGACCGGCCGGCACGCCGGGATCGATCACATCGCTGAGCAGACGCTTCGCCGCCACGACATAGGGGCTGCCGGGACCCAGCACCTTGGCGCATTTCGGCACCGTCTGCGTGCCATAGGCGACGGCCGCAATGGCCTGGGCGCCGCCGCATTTATAGACATTCTCCACCCCGGCCATGCGCGCCGCCACCAAAGTCGCGGCATCGACATTGCCGTCGGGGCCGGGCGGCGTGATGATGCTGATCTGCGGCACGCCGGCAACCACCGCCGGCACCGTCGTCATCATGACGACACTCGGGAACGAGCCCTTGCCGCGCGGCACATAGCAGGCGACCGAGGGGATCGGCTTGAAACGATCGCCGGCAAAGGCACCGGGCCGAATCTCATGCAGCCACATCTCTTCCGGCTTCTGGTCCTGATGGAAGCGGCGGATGTTGTCGACCGCAAAGCCGATGGCCTCGATCACCTCGGGCTCGACCTGGGAAAAGGCGGCGTCGAATGCCGCCTTCTCGACCTTGATCCCGTCGATGCTGATCGGGCTGCGGTCGAATTCCTTGGCGAAGCGCACCAGCGCCGCGTCGCCTTCCACCCGCACCGCCTCGATGATCGGCTTGCTGCGCTCAAGGAACACCGCGAGATTTGCCTCGCTGCGCCTGGTCAGCGCCGCCCTCTGCTGCGGCGACAGTTTCGCCAGTTCGAAAAAGCCGATTGCCTTGCTCATCCCGTCCCTCAACTCTGTCTTATCCCGATCGCTCTTCGGCCCACTGCAGCGCAAGCCTCCGGCCTCGTCAAGGTTAAAGTCTATACATGTTTGTACAAGCGCTGAACCACCGGTTTACCGGCCTGCACACCCGCTTCGGCCGCTCTCCTTCCATCTTGTATAGACAAGCGCTCGGTGCCATCCTGCGGGCGACAATTCTTCCGGGCAGCGTGACGCTGGCGCGGTCTTGGCAACAAGGAAGTGCAATGAATCTGCCGAAGAACAAGGGGCCGCTTTACGAAACCGTCAAGGGCCATATCCTCAGCCTGATGAGCAACGGCCGGTTCGGGCCCGATGACAAGCTGCCTTCCGAGGTGGAACTGGTCGAAGAACTGGGCGTCTCGCGCATGACGGTGCATCGGGCGCTGCGCGAATTGTCGGCCGCCGGCATCCTCGTGCGCATCCAGGGCGTCGGCACCTTCGCGGCGCCGCAGCAGCCGCAATCGGCCCTGCTGGAGATCAAGGACATTTCCCGCGAGATCCAGGCGCGCGGTCATCGCCACGACTGCCAGGTGATCCTGCTGGAATCGATGCTGACCAGCCCGGATATCACCGGCGAGTTCGGTCTGACGCGCAGCCGCCATGTCTTTCATTCCCTGATGCTGCATCTCGAAGACGGTCATCCGGTCCAGCTCGAGGAACGCTTCGTCAATCCGGATTTCGCACCGAAATATCTCGACCAGGATTTCACCCGGATGACCTCCTATGAATATCTGCAGAGCTGTACGCCGGTTTCCGAAGTCGAACATGTGATCAGCGCGCTGCGCGCCGACGAGATGATCAAGCAATATCTGCAGCTGCGCGACGGCGAGCCCTGTTTGGTCCTGAAGCGCCGCACCTGGTCGGGCGATGCCATCGTCACCGTCAACCGCTTCTTCCATGCCGGCGAACATTACAGCCTCGGCAGCCGTTACAAACTCGGCAATAACGCCCCCAGCCTGCCTTGATCGCGCCGCTGTCGTCGCGCAATCATCAGGGCCGGAAATCCGGCGCGATACGATCCAGCGGACTGCCCCAGGCATTCGCCGCTTCCAGCTGTGCCGCCACCTGCAGCAACACCCCGTCGCCGCCCAGCCGCGTCGCCAGCTGCACGCCGACCGGCAGGCCGTCCTGTTCCAGGCTCGGCAAGGCGATCGCCGGTTCGCCGGTCACATTGAACAAGGCGGTAAAGGGCGAGAAGCGCACCATGCGGGCGACATGTTCGACCACATCCTCATGATCGGTGGGGAAGGATCCCAGCAATAGGGCCGGCCCCGCCAAAGCCGGCGTCAGCAACAGGTCGCAGCTCTCCCACAAACCGGCCATCTTGCGCGTCAGCCGATGGCGCCGGCGTTCCATCACCAGGTAATCGGCGGCGCTGATCGCGGCGCCACGCCTTGCGGCAGCAAGATTGATCGCCTCCATGCTCGCCGTATCCGGCAGGCTGGCGCTGGCCTGTCGCAGCAAGGCGATATCCGCGGCCGCCTGGGCACAGACCTGCATCAGATAGATCTCGCGCGGCAGCAGCATGTCATCGTCATCGAGCGGCAAGGCCACCTCGTCGACATGATGGCCAAGCTGCGCCAAGAGGTGCGCGGTCTTCGCCACCGCCTCGCGGCTGCCCGGCATCAGCGTCACGTCATCGGCGCAGCGTGTCGACAGGCCGATGCGCAATTTTTTCGGCCGGTCCTGCAGCCGCGAGAGGAAACTGTCATCCGCCGCCGGTGCGGCATAAGGCGCGCCGGGATCGGCGCCATAGGCGATGTCGAGAGCGAGGGCGCTGTCGCGTACCGTCCGGCTGATGACATTTTCGCCGACCAGCCCGCCATAGATATCGGCGCCTTCCGGCCCCTGGGGCAAGGCGCCGCGCGAGGGCTTCAGGCCGATCAGGCCGCAACAGGCGGCTGGAATACGGATCGAGCCTGCCCCATCGGTGGCATGCGCCAGCGGCACCATGCCGGCAGCGATGGCGGCGGCGGAACCGCCCGACGATCCACCGGTGCTATAGGCGGGGTTCCAGGGATTGCGGCTCGGCCCGAACAGGCTGGGCTCGGTGGTCACATTGAAACCGAGTTCCGGCAGATTGCTTTTGCCGATGATGCGCAATCCGGCACGGCGAAAACGCCGCGTCAACTCGCTATCGGCCTTGGGTGCCGGAAACGCCGCAAAAAAGCGGCTGGCGCAGGTGCTGGGCTGGCCCGCCAACGCTGCGCCGATATCCTTCAGCAGGAAGGGCACACCGGCAAAAGGCGCGTCGGCAAAAGGCGCGTCGGCTGTCGCTTCCGGGGGCGGCGGATCGAATTCGGCGATTACCGCATTGAGACGCGGATTGGCATAGGCGATCTGGGCCCGTGCGGCGGCCAGCACCTCTGCTGCCGAGACGGCGCCGCTGCGGATCAGCCCGGCCAGGCCGATGGCGTCATGGCGGAGATAATCGGCGCGATCCATCACTGATCCGATCCGGCCGTCGTCAGCCCGGCCAGGGCTTCGCCGAGCTGGGCAACGGCGATCGATTCCTCGCGGATGCTGTCCAGCACCCGGCGATAAATTCCCTGGAAATGCGGTGTCGTCTGCATGTCGTAATGCCGCGGCCGCTCCAGATCGGTCCGGATGATCTCCTTGATCCGGCCCGGCCGGTTGCTCATCACGGCAACCCGGTCGGAGAGATAGACGGCTTCCTCGACATCATGGGTGATGAAGAGAACGGTGAGCCGGTGCCGTTCCCAGACACGGGTCAGCAATTCCTGCATGTGATGGCGCGTCAACGCATCCAGCGCGCCGAAGGGTTCGTCCATCAACAGGATTTTCGGCCGATAGGAGAGCGAGCGGGCAATCGCCACGCGCTGCTTCATGCCGCCGGAAAGCTGGCTCGGGAAGCGATCGGCAAAACCGGTCAGTCCCACCAGCGCGAGATGCTCGCGGGCGACATTGCTGGCCTCCCTGCCCTTCATGCCCGTCGCCTTCAGGGCGAATTCGACATTCTGCTGTGCCGTCAGCCAGGGCAGCAGGGTATAGCTTTGGAACACCACGCCGCGATCCCGCCCCGGTCCGTCGATCGGCACGCCATCGACCAGGATCTCGCCGGTTTCGATGTCTTCCAGCCCCGCCGCCATCGAGAGCAGCGTGCTCTTGCCGCAGCCCGACGTGCCGACCAGGGAAACGAATTCGTTTTCGGCCAGGCTGAGATTGACCTCCTGCAAGGCCATGAGGGCGTTCTTGCCGCTGCCGAAGATTTTGGTGAGCCCGCGGATGACCAGTTTGTCCGTCGCCATCAGCGCACCTGCAGATAGCGGAACAGGCGACGGCCGGCCGCCTTCATGATCTGATCGGTGGCAAGACCGAAACAGCCCAGCACCAGGATATAGCCGATGATGGTGTCGGTCTGGAAAAAGCGCTGCGCCGTGACGATGCGATAGCCGAGGCCCGAGGTCGCCGCCACCAGTTCCGCCACCACCAGCCAGGTCCAGGCCCAGCCGAGGCTGATCCGCATCGTGTCCCAGATGCCAGGCAGGGCGCTGGGCAAGACGATGCGCAGCAGGATCTGCCGCTCGCTCATCTGCAAGGTGCGGCCGAGATTGATGAAATCCCAGGGCACGCTTTTGACATTGTCCATGATCAGCAGCACCTGCTGAAAGAAGGTGCCGATCCAGATGATCAGGTATTTCTGCGCGTCGCCCGTGCCGGTCCACAGGATGGTCAAGGGCACGAAGGCGACGACCGGCATATAGCGGATGAAATCCACCACCGGTTCGATGATCGCTTCCCAGGATTTGTAGCAGCCGATCAGGATGCCGATCGGCAAGGCGAACGCGGTCGCGATCAGGAAGCCGATGGTGATGCGCTGAAAGCTGATCAAGGTATCGGCCCAGAGCCGGCCGCTGGCCGCCAGGTCGCCCAACCGCGCCAATACCACGCCGGGCGCCGGCAGAAACAAGGGCGGCACCAGTTCGAGGCTCGCCGCGATCCACCACACGGCGATCAGCGCGGCGAAGACCAGAGCCGAAATGCCGGCGAACTGCCCCGGCGATAAGGTGCTGGTCAGCCGAAACAGGCTCTTGCGTCTGGCGCGGGGGGGAACTCGCTTCACGGGCACGATCTTCGAAAGAAAAAGGAATGGGAGGAAACCTGCCGGCTCCCTCCCCGCAGCTTATGGCCGTGTGTCAGCCGGCGATGGCCGTGACGAAGCTTCCGTCGATCAGCTTGGCGGCATCGATATCCTGGGTCAGCAGGCCGGCCTTGGTGGCCGCCGCCTTCACATCCGGCATGACGGTGTTGAGATAGTCGCCCTGCAGATGCGCCTTATTCTCGGCCAGGGAATAATATTTGACGCCGTCGAATGCCGTTTCCAGCTCTTCCGGCTTCGCGCCCACGGCTTCTGAAATGATCGCCCGGCCTTCCTTCTGGTTGGCGCGGTAGAAAGCGAGCGACTGGTCCCAGGCCTTGATCAGGGCGGCAACCTGGCCCGGCTTCTTGCTCAGGAATTCCTCGCGCACCACCAGCACGTCGCTGATCAGGCCGGGATCCTCGCCGGCCGAGAACAGCAACTTCACCGTCTTGCTCTGGCCTTTGGCAAGCGTGATATAGGGCTCGTAAGTCACCGCGACCGGCACCTTGCCGGCGATCAGCGCGGTGCCGGCATCGGCGGCCGGCATCGGCACCTTGGTGATGTCGTTGATGGTAAGGCCGTTCTTCTCCAGCGCGTAATTCAGCAGAATGTCGCTGGTGGTGCCTTCCTCATAGGCGACCGACTTGCCCTTCAGCTCGGCCACCGAATTGATCGCGCCGTCGCTCAGCATGGCATCCGCCGTCATGCTGACATCGAGCAGCAGCACGATCTTGATCGGCAGGCCGGCCGCGGCCATGGCCATCGACGTATGGGTCGCGACATTGGCCGCATCCAGCTTGCCGCTGGCCAGCGCGCCGTTCAGATCGGCATCCTGGGTGAAGTTCACCAGTTCGACATCGGTCAGGCCCTGCGCCTTGAAGAAGCCTTTCTTGGCGGCGATATGCCATTGCCCGTAACCGAGCCACGGCTCCAGACCGATCTTCACGGCGCCGGCTTCCGGTTTCGACGGAATCTCGCCGGCGAAAGCCTGCCGCATCGCTAAACTCGTCGCCAAACCCGCCGCACCCGCCAGCACCTGACGTCGACCAATCTGCCAAGTCATCGTTTTTCCCTCCCATGAAGGCGCCCTTTACCGCGCGCCTGATATCGCGCTACAGCGCCGTTTTACCGTCCGTTATGCTTTTCATTCTCCCCGCTGCCATCACTATTGAATCCACCTGGAGCCCTGTCAATTGCTTTGTATATGGTTGTATATACAAATGGGGATCCGTCGACGATGTCATCCTCGCTCGCCGAATTTTTTTGACCGATTGGATCAAGTGCCCGCGCGACCTCGGCCGGTGCTCGCGCTTCCGTTGCTTACACGATGTCGCAACGAAGGAGAATGGACGAAGGACGATGAACGAGCACGCCTCCATCTTCGAGCAAAAGTGAGAATATATTTGCGTCCGGTTTTCTCTCACGTCTTCCATCGACCGGACTACATCCCTATTCACCTTGGAAGATGCGCGCACAGCAACAGGCTGATCTAGGCTCTCTTCATATTCCCTCAAATCATGACCCGCTGACAATTAAGCGGCGTGTCAGTACCTGGCACAAAGATTAACGTCCCTTCCATAAAAGGACCGGCCGATCGAAGGCAGGCATCGGGGAGTTTTATCGCATCCAAACTGGGTTTGCAGTTTCCGGAGGTCCTATAACTGCCGCCCGTGTCGCTGCCGCCAGTCTCTGGCACTGCCATAGGGAGGGCGAAGACAGGCATGAGAGCGACCTTTGATCCGACCATCCGGTCTTGCCGCCGTGGTGTCATCGATGCGGCGTGAGCGTTTCGACACCGCCATGCTGTTGCTCCCGGCAACGGTCTTTCTGCTGCTCTGGTTCATCGTTCCGCTCTGCCGCTTGCTATCCCTGGCTTTCACCGGCGAGGCCGGCGCTTTCGACAGCTTCGCGATCCTGTTGAACAGCGATGTCTATCTGCGGGTTCTCGGCAACACGCTGGTCCTCTCCGCCGCGGTGACGTTGCTGACGCTGTTGCTGGCCTGGCCGATCGCCTATGTGCTGACCCGCCTCAGCGGCCTCAAGTTCCTGCTGCTGCTCTATGGTGTCCTGTTCCCGTTCTGGATTTCAGTACTGGTCCGGACCTTTTCCTGGATGCTGCTGCTGGAACGTAACGGTCCGATCAACCGGCTGTTGATCGCGCTGGGCGTAACCGATCAGCCGCTGGCTCTGCTGTTCAATGAAACGGGCGTGCTGATCGGCATGGTTCATGTGCTGCTCCCCTATGCCATTCTGCCGCTTTATTCGGCGATGAACCGGATCGATCGCCGGCTGCTGATGGCGAGCGACGGTCTCGGCGCCGGCTTGATCGATACCTTCCGCCGCATCTATCTGCCGCTCAGCCTGCCGGGCCTGCTCGGCGGCGGCACCTTCGTCTTTCTGCTCTCCCTCGGCTTCTTCATCACCCCGGCTTTGCTGGGCGGCGCCAATGCGATGACATTGTCGATGCTGATTTCCAGCTTTGTGACAGACCGGCTTGCCTGGTCGCTGGCGGCCGCCGGATCGCTCGTCCTGCTGGCTGTCGTCCTGCTGCTGATGGCGCTGACATTGCGGCTGCTGCCTCTGGAGAAAGGCATGTTCGCCAAATGACCGAGTTGCCACGCGGCTGGCGCTGGAGCGCCTATATCGGCGCCAATCTGGTGGTCGCCTTTCTGGTCCTGCCGATCCTGGCCGTCATCCCGACCTCCTTCAACCAGGCGAGCTATATCGCCATTCCGCCGCAAAGCTGGTCGCTGCGCTGGTACGGCGCCTTCTTCGCCGATGCGGAATGGCGCACATCGCTCTGGGTCAGTGTACAGGTCGCTTTGCTGGCGATGCTTGTCGCCCTGGCTTTGGGCACGCCGGCCGCGATCGGCCTGCAGCGCGTCGCACCAAGGCTGCGATCGCTCCTCTCCGGTCTCTTCCTCGCGCCGATGATCGTGCCGGTCATCGTCAGTGCCGTCGCCATCTACCGGACTGCATTGGATGTCGGCCTGAACGGCACGCGTATCGGCATGGCGCTCAGCCATGCGGCCCTGGCTTTGCCTTTCGTGATCATCAATGTCGGCATTTCCCTGCGTGCCGTCGATCAGCGCTGGCTGCAGGCTGCTGCCGGGCTGGGTGCCGATTCCTGGACGGTTTTCCGCACCGTCACCCTGCCCAATATCCTGCCCGGTCTGGTCGGGGGCGGCGTCTTTGCTTTCATCACCTCCTTCGATGAAGTTGTCGTGGCCGTCTTCATGGCGGGTTACGGCGCCAAAACCCTGCCGGTGAAAATCTGGGAGACGATCCGCCTGGAATTCACCCCGGTCGTCGCCGTCGCCGCCACGTTCATGATCCTGCTGGCCGGCCTGCTGTTTCTGATGGCACGGCTGATCGGCACGAAGCGCAATGGAGCCACTGGATGACTGAAATAGGATTGCCGCTGCGTTTCGAGGCGGCGACCAAACGATATGGCGAGATGGTGGCACTGCACCCGACCGATCTGTCGATCGAAGCGGGCGAGTTCCTGACTCTTCTGGGTCCCTCCGGTTCCGGCAAGACCACCCTGCTCAATTTGATCGCGGGCTATGTGACACCCAGCGGCGGGCGTCTGTTCATCGGCCCGCGTGAGGTCACCGCGCTGCCGGCCCGGCAACGCAATATCGGCATGGTCTTTCAGAACTATGCGCTCTTTCCCCATATGACGGTGGCGGAGAACGTGGCCTATGGCCTGAAGGTGCGGCGCCGTCCCGCGCCGGAGATCCAGCGCCGCGTCGACGCGGCACTTGCTCTGGTCGAACTGGGTGGCTACGGGCATCGGGCGATCCAGCAATTATCGGGCGGCCAGCAGCAGCGCGTGGCCCTGGCCCGGGCGCTGGTGATCGAGCCCGACGTTCTGCTGATGGACGAGCCCTTGGGTGCGCTGGACCGGCAATTGCGCCGCAACGTGCAATTGGAATTGCGGCGCCTGCATGAAGAACATCGCCGCACCACGCTCTATGTCACTCACGACCAGGAAGAGGCCCTCATCCTCTCCGACCGCGTCGCCGTCATGCGCCAGGGCCGCATCGAGCAGATCGGTCCGGTCGCCGATCTCTATGCCAATCCGCTCAACACCTTCGTCGCGAGCTTCATCGGCGAATCGAATCTCCTGCCGGCAACGCTCCTGTCGCAGGAGGACGGCCAGGCGCAGATCGAGGTGCCGGCATTGCGGCAGTCGCTGCGCGTCCCGATAAGCGAACGGATTCCATCGGGGCGCGCGGTCAAACTCCTGATCCGGCCCGAACATCTGACGCTGGACGACAGCGGGCCGCTTGCCGCGGTGGTCCAGGAGGTCGTCTATCTTGGCGAACTGACGGCTTTGCGCCTGCAATTGGAGAGCGGTGCAGATCTGTGGCTGCGGCGTCTGACAGACAGGCAGGTCAGCCGGGGAACGCAGCTGCGCGTGAATTGGCAGCCCGAGCATCTGCGCGTGTTGCTGGAAGCATAAACTGATGGGAGGACACAATGAGGACCACAATGAAGAGACGTGATTTTCTATTATCGAGCCTGACTGCCGGGGCGGTACTCGGCCTTGGCGCGATGCCGAAATGGGCGCGGGCGGATAGCCGGCCCTTCACCTTTACGTCCTGGGGCGGCGCGTTATCCGCTGCCGAGAAATCCGCCTTCATGGATCCCTTCGCCGCGTCCAAAGGCATCACCATCGTCAACACCTCGCCGACCGAGACGGCGAAGATCAAGGCGATGGTGCAAGCCGGCGCCGTCGAATGGGACCTGGTCGATGTCGGTGGCCGCACCGTCTGGCAGGGTGCCAAGGATAATTTCCTGGAACAGCTCGATCTCAGCAAAATACCCAATGCCAAGGCGCTGCAGCCGCAATGGGTCTCGCCTTATGGGGTGGCGACCTCCACCGGCGCCACCATCTTCGCCTGGTCCACGAAGTCGTTCCCGGCGGATGCGGGCCCGCAATCTTGGGCCGATTTCTGGGATGCGAAGCGTTTTCCCGGCCCGCGCGGGCTCTATAAATATTTCTACTACAATTACGAAGCGGCCCTGCTCGCGGCCGGCGTGAAGCGGGACGAAGTGTTCCCCGTGACACCGGAAAAGGCCGAGATGGCTTTGGCGAAAGTCAAAGAATTGAAACCGCATGTCACCGTGTGGTGGGGTGCCGGCGCCCAACCACCGCAATTGCTGTCTTCCGGCGAACTCGCTTTGTCCTCCGCCTGGAGCGGTCGCATCCTGGCAGCGACCGGCGAAGGTGCGCCGATCGCCTATACCTATAAAGACGGCATCGCCTGGGCGAATTGGTGGGTGGTGCCCAAGGGATCGCCCAATCTCGATCTCGCCCATGAGGTGATCAATTACGCGCTGGGGGCGGAGCCGCAGAGCAAGCTGCTCGATCTCAAGACCTACGGCCCCGTTCTCGGCGAGGCCGCGGCCAAGGCCGATGCCTCGGTGCAGAAAATCCTCGTCATGGCGCCCGACAACATCAAGGACATGCTCATTCTGAACGAGCAGGAAGCCGACAAATATTCACGGGATTACGAGGAGCGCTGGAACCAGCTGATGCTGGGCTAGCCGGTAAGCAGGCTTTTTATCGGCCTCAAGACCAGACCCGCAGAGGTCTGGCTTGGGGCCTTAAGCTCCTCGGTTTGGAGTGAGGCCGTTGCGGAGAGGAGACGAACGGCCTCTCTCCTGCGACGGCGACGTGACCCGCAGGCATGTCTTCGCCATTGCAGCCGGTCCGACCCACGCAATAGCCCTCCCTCGCTCTCGCATTACAATTGTAGCTTGGCAGAGCCGTCTTGACATTGAGACGTAGCTCTATGGGGCTATCCTTCGGCCACGCACCTGCCCCGCATCCTCCAATCTTCATCCCGTCTTTAGCGCCCCTTCCAACCGGCAGCAGCCAGCTGAATGAGCCAGGGAACCTGGCAGACCGAGCAAACAAACAGCGAAGAAGCAGCGAAGAAAATGACAATGCAACGGACCAATAAGATTCTTGGCATCACCCTTGGCGTGCTCCTGCTGACAGGCTTGGCGGCATGCGGCGAGGGCGAGAAGAAGGCGGATCAGGCCAGCGCGCCTGCCGCGAATACGCAGCAGGCGGCCGCGCTGGCAGCCGCCGGCGGCAAGACGCTGGACAACGTCAAGTCTTACGGCAAGCTGAAATGCGGCGTGAATACCGGCCTGGCGGGCTTCGGCGCGCCGAACGACAAGGGCGAATGGTCGGGCCTCGATATCGATATCTGCCGGGCGGTTGCCGCGGCGGTCTTCGGCGATGCCACCAGGGTCGAGTACAAACCGCTCAATGCCGAACAGCGCTTTACTGCGCTGCAATCGGGTGAAGTCGACTTGGTGTCACGCAACTCGACCTGGACGATGTCGCGCGATACGCAGTTGGGGCTCGATTTCGCCGCCATCAATTACTATGACGGCCAGGGCTTCATGGTCCGCAAGGAATCTGGCATCAAAAGCGCGCTGCAGCTGAAGGGCGCCACGGTCTGCGTGCAGGAAGGCACTACGACCGAGAAGAACCTGGGTGATTACGACCAGGCCAATAATATCGGCATGAACCCGCCCGCCAAGTTCAAGGAGAGCAGTCAGGCACGCAGCGCCTATGATGACGGGCGCTGCGACGCCTACACGACCGATGCTTCGAGCCTGGCGGCTGAACGGACCGCGCTCAAGACTCCTGACGACAATATCATCCTGCCGGAAATCATCTCCAAGGAACCGCTGGGGCCGGTGGTGCGTGCCGGCGACAGCCAGTGGGGCGATATCGTCCGCTGGTCCTTCGAGGCCATGCTGGTGGCCGAGGAAAAGGGCATCAACATGGGCAATGTCGATCAGGTGAAGGCCAGCTCTCAGGATCCCGAAGTCCGCCGTCTGCTCGGCGTCGAGGATAAGATGGGCGAAGGCATGGGTGTCAGCAACGATTGGGCTTACAACATCATCAAGCAGGTCGGTAATTATCGAACGCAATGTCGGCAAGGACTCGCCCTTGAAGCTGGATCGCGGTCTCAACGCGCTCTGGACCAAAGGCGGCTTGCAATACGCACCGCCGGTCCGCTGACGGCGGGATCCGCACCGAGCGGCCATGGCCGAAACGCTTTGCGACTGGGTTCAGTCACGGGAGGAGAACGGACAACACAGGAATGAAATGAAGGGCGGATAAATAGTTGACCGCCCGGCGCGTCAGCCTGGGGCTCGGATACAAGACGGGGGAGCCGGTGTATCAGGAGCGTACCATGTCACCAGGTCCAAAGGTTGGGCACTTGCACCTAATCATGTAGCAATGCGAATGTCGTCCGCCAAAGTTTGAAGTGCGGCGGCCTTCCCTTTGAGAGCGGTAAAGGCGAAAGGATTGAGAAACTGGCGGCCCCAGAAAAAATTGCGGTCGGTCTTACTGAGCGCCGCCTCAGCGCAAACGGCGTTCCAGTTTTCCCCGATGCAGCGCAACTGCGTTTCGACAATTGCGATGGCCTCGTCATCCCGTACCAGGAAGTGATGCGCAGCCTCAAGGCATGATGCGATCCGGCTCATGCGGTTTTGGCCACTGATGAGCATGGCCTGCGTAGCTTCCTGCCCGGAGCGGCCCTGCGGGCAGATGTCATAGGCGGGTGTCAGGGTCAGCATATGCCCGTCCCAGAACGCAGCATGGTTGCGGGCATGATCATCGGTATTGCCGCACAATATGTTGAAAACGATGCGCGCGAACAGCTCGCGCAGGGTGGCGGAGACATCCGTGAAGCGATGCCGAATGATCTCCGCCAAATCCTGATAGCTGGCATAGCGCGCCATCATTTCGTCGAGGGCGAGCATTGTCAGGGCTGACACCATGATTTTGCGCTGCCAACCATCATTCACATGAACACGGTCGAAACGCTCGACCAGCAAGACATCCTTCCCGGATGCGTGAGCCAGCGACACCGGCGCGGCATTGATCCCACAAAGCGCGGCAAGCCGCATCGCGATGAACTCGGCCTTCACGACACTATAAGTATCCGAAGACGATGAGAACTTGGCGACATGCTTGACTGGGCCGTCCTCGATCAGGGCCTTTGGCCGAGCACCGCCGATCGAGCTGCCATGATGCAGCGCCTCGTCCAGCTCAGGCGATAACGGAACTCCCTGTTCTACCCGTTGCACAGAATCCATTAGTTCTTCAAGGCTCGCATTGACCGGCGAACGCGGCTCATAGACACGCGGCGAGCGCTGAAAATCGAGTGCTCCGATACGATCGGAACCGGATTCTAGCAGGAACGTCAGTTCCGAGAGATCAAGCTTGTCAAGTTCGTCGCCCCTGACGCCGAACTTGCGGTTCAGGATGACGCGCCGCCCCCAGGCATCAGGTGCAGCGTCACGTATGCAGCCCGGCATGATCAGACCGGTGAGCAATGGCAATTCGCCCGGCCGCAAGGGCAGCTCTGGCATGTAGAGCGGCATCGCTTCGCGCCGCTCCAGATAGCTCTTCCCGTAATTGAAAGTCACGAGCCCGTCATGGGCATAAAGGCGTCCTGCGACAACCGGCTCGGTCGCTCTAGGCAGCCAGACCCAGACAAAAGCCTCGTCGTACTTCGAGACCTTAGAAGTCATCTTCGACCCGCTTGCCGGTCTTGTAGACATGTTTGGGCAACAGGGCTATCCGGTCGTCCGTCTGGCTGGCGAGCGCCGTCATGCCCCTTTCGTCGGCTTCGAAGAGCTTCACCCCGACAAGAGCGGCGGCCTCGAACATCAGCCCGATCTCGACCTTGGGATCACCCTTCTCCATACGTTGCAATGTGCTCCGAGCAACTCCAAGGCGCTCGGCCAGTTCGTGCTCGGTCATCTTGCGCTGCTTACGACCCAGCCGGATCATCTTGCCCAGCAGGGCAAGTCCTTCGCGCGTATAGCGCGCATATGTTCTCCTTTGTGTAGCGGGCACGACATTCCCTCAAAATGACCGATACATAAAGCGTATCAGCATAATTTGCCTTATATATAAGTCATTTTGTCGCAATAGCCCAGTCCCTGTCAAGGGAATGACTTTCACATCGGCCATATTGGATCGATTTGCTTTATATGTCGGTCAAAGTGAATATCCTTCCCGGACCGGACGGGCGGGACCTCTCACAGCCCAGAACATGAGATTCTATCGAGCAATGTGATCCAATTATTGAGATTCTATGGGGAGTAAGCATAGCAAACCCTGTCGGGATATTCTCAATAACCAGACCTTATGGTCCGGCAAAAGCCTCCACAAATTTTCCCGCAGGCGGATGCTTTCGAGCGCGCGAGCGGTTGGAAGGGATGACGGCCGTGGCGCCCCTGTCGGTGATGGCCTGTCGCAGGCGGTCGGCGTCATAGGTGGCCTCGGCCATGACGATGCTGGCGGGCATGTCCTCGATCAGCGTCAGGGCTTGGGGAGCATCTTCCGCGACCGACCACAACACCAAACGACCTAGTGCTTCGATCGTGCACTCTTGCGGCGCGCCGCCGCGGCTTTTTCTAAAACGGCTGACGCCGCGTCCTTCGCCAATAAGAAGGGCGATGTACCGCCTGACGCCTGCGAAAGCGCCAAGGCACCCTGTAGAATCAGGTTGAGCTGCTTTGCGATCCGCGCAGGGTCAGCAAAACCCGCTCGCTTGCATAGGTCGAGGAATTTCGCTTCGCTGCGTGAGGTTGCATTTACGCCAAGCTCGACGATGCCGTCATGCTTCCCAGCATATTCTTGCGCCGCCTTCATCCCCAAGCAGCCACGTGTGAGTATACGGCCAGTTGTCTTGCGCACATCGAAGAATGCGACGATCTGTTCGCGCGGGTCGCCAATGTCTGAGACCGGATCGAAGAGTTCATGCACGATGACCTTGCTATAGAGCCGCAACACCGCCTCGATCAGGTCCTCTTTCGACGGGAAATACTTATAAATCGTCCGTTTGGATATGCCGCTACCGGCCAATGCAGCTTCCATTCCGGTCGCATGAAAGCCGCCTTCATAGAACCGATCGAAAGCATATTTCACGATCTCAAGCTTTTTACCTTCGATCTCAATGCCTTGGCCCATCGCATCATCCTCACCAATTTCTCCTCCATATTCATAGCGAATCCCGTTGACCAAGTAAACGTCATCGTTTACACCTGCCTTAGGTAAACGACGTCGTTTACCTCCGCGCCGCAAGCGTCGAGATTCGGCGGCCGTTCGGCCATGCCACGACCGCATAACCTGGAGGACCAAACACGCAATGACTGACCTTCTGGAAAAAGTGCTCGACGTTCATGGCGGGCTGGACCGCTGGCGCCGGGTGAACACGGTCGACTTCCGCATGACGTTTCGCGGCAGTGCCCTTGATGTCAAACAGCAGCCGCGTGGTCTGCGGGATGTCCTGGTCAAGGTCGATACACGGCGCCCGCGGACACTGATCACGCCTTTTCCAGCGCCTGGCAGGCGTGGCATATTCGACGATGGCCGTGTGATGATCGAAACCGATGCGGGAGTGAGGACGTCGGAGCTCGATGAGCCGCGCAAGTCTTTTGAAGGCTATGATACCCAATCACCGTGGACAGAAAGTCAGCTTCTCTACTTCGTCGGTTACGCACTTCAAAACTACATGACCATGCCGTTCTTGCTTGCCAAGGATGGCGTGCGTTGCGAAGAGATCGCGCCGCACGAGGAGCATGGCCAAGTCTGGAGGGTGCTTAGAGTTACCTTCCCACCCAACATCCATGTGCACTGCGCGGAACAGAAGTTCTATTTCAATGATGTGGGCTATCTCGTCCGCAACGATTACGCCCCCGACGTAACCCGCGGTATGGCGGCGCACTACACCTTCGATCACAAGAATTTCGACGGCTTTATCTTTCCGACCTTCCGGCGGGTGGTCCCGCGCGATGCGAACGGCCGCACGGTTCTGACAGCTCCCACAATCTTCAGGCTCGATATCGAGTCCGTGGTCCTTTCGCGAGGCTAGGTCACGGATGGACGCGCTTCAGCAACGGCCCTCGCAAATCGCCGGTTCCAAACCGAATGGTTTTCCATATCCCAATAGCAAGTGATTACAGACTCAGGAGAAGACGATGACCCTTTCGAACAAAGTTATCCTGGTGACCGGCGCCAATCGCGGCATCGGCGCAGCCATCGTGCGGGAAATGCTGAAAGCTGGTGTGGTGAAAGTCTACGCCACCGCCCGCGATCCGAAAACGCTGTCGTCATTCGGAGATTCGCGGGTCGTTCCGCTGCAGCTGGATATCACGAGCGACGCATCCGTAAACGCGGCCGCCGCCGCTGCGAAGGATGTGGACGTGCTCGTCAACAACGCAGGAACGCTGGCCTTCGGCGATTATCTCAACAGCGACGGGGAGACCTTCGAAGACGACATGCGGACTAATTTCTTCGGTACCCTTCGTGTTCTACGAGCTTTCACGCCGCAGTTTGTCGCCCGCAAGTCCGGCACGATCGCTAACGTGAGCAGCGTTGTTGGCCTGTCGGCGGTTCCCATGATGGCCGCTTACTCCGCTTCCAAGGCAGCCCTGCATTCCATCACTCAGTCCCTTCGCGGGACCTTGGAAAAGGACAACGTCACCGTCATCGGCATTTATCCCGGTCCGATCGAGACGGAATTGGCAAAGCCGGTTCCCTACCCGAAGGTTACGCCCGAATACGCCGCCGTCAATATCGTGAAGGGTATCGCCGAAGGACAGACCTACATCTTCCCCGATCCGATGGCGCAGCAAGTCGAGCAGCTGTGGTCGAGCGATAACCGGAAGCTGGAACACGTCGCACTGCATCTCGGTAGCTAAAAACCAGCAAATTCGCCGTGTGCGTTCCCTGACGCCGTCCGCAATCAACCGAAGACGGCAGTTCAAGCCACGCTTCGTGTCATGGCGAGCGGTACCCACAACTTTGCCCTACGGACTTTGACATGACGATAGATCTGACTCGGCGCGGAATCCTGGCCGCAAGCGCAGCCTCGCTCATATCGACCGCCACCTTGAAAGTAGCCCCGGCCGCTGCGGCTTCTTCCGGCGACACGCTTCTCGACAAGGTGCTGCAGGTGCATGGCGGCCTCGACGCCTGGAAAAGCGTCAAGCGGCTCGATGTAAGGCTTACTGCCAAGGGACCGCTGTTCCGGCTCAAGCATCAGCCTGCCGGCTTGCTCGACGTCATCTTACGCATCGATCCTCATTCCCCGCGCGTCGAAGTCTCGCCCTTCCCGAAGGATGGCAGCCGCGGCGTCTATACGCCTCAGCGCGTCTGGATTGAGGATGAAACCGGTATGACAGTTGAAGAGCGGACCGATTTCTTGCACCGCCTACATTCGCAGGCACCGACCGATCCGTGGGACACTCTCGACGAACTGGCCTTCGCCAGCGAAGCGACTTTTGAATATCTGACGCTTCCCTATCTCCTCGCCGAGCCCGACGTGAAGGTCGAGGAGATCGAGCCCCATACCGAGTATGGAAAGCCATGGCGTCGCCTGCGCGCGATCTTCCCCGTCCGCATTCCGGTCCACGGCGCTGAGCAGATCTTCTATTTCGATGAAGCATTCATGCTGCGGCGATTCGATTTCCAGGCGGTCGGCCCGTCGTCGCAATATTGCTTTGATCCGATCACGATCGATGGCCTCGTCTTCTACGGGTTGCGGCGGATCGTCCCGCGAAAGACGCCCAACCCGCTGTTTACCGCATCGACCGCTGTGCTGATCGAGGTGGCGGACATCAGCGTTTCGAAAGGTTAGGCCGTGTAGATTCTTGCGATTCCCAAGAGGGGATAGATCTGATTCAAGGCTATCCTTTGGAGACAGTCATGATGAAGACTGGCGTGGCGGTTGCTGCATTCGACCCAAGGCAAGTGAATGACTTTTCCAGGCGCCGAGTACAGGTGTCCGGGCGACGACCCCAGGAGAGATCGATGCGTTTTGAACCCTCGGATGTGTTGGCTGACGGCCGAATCGTGAGTCCGTCGGCTGAACGAAACAAGGTACCGATTACCGAACTCCTCATGCGCGTACTGCCAAAGCAAGGCAACGTGCTGGAAATCAGCAGTGGGACAGGTCAGCATGTCCTGCATTTCGCGCAGGCAATGCCCCATATTCGCTGGCAACCCACGGAGCAGGATGCCGACTGCTTGAAATCGATCGCGAGCTGGTTGGCACCAGCACCCCTGCCAAACGTCAATGCGCCAATGCATCTCGACGTACACGACAAGGTTTGGCCTGTGGGCGAAGTTGTTGCTGTCGTTTGCCTCAACATGATTCACATCGCGCCCCCATCGGCCACCGAGGCCCTGTTGCGCGGCGCGGGTAAGGTCATTTATTCCGGGGGCATCCTGTTTCTTTATGGCCCATATCGACGGCAAGGACGGCATACCTCAGTCACCAACGAAGCCTTCGACGAGTTGCTCCGGGCCAAGAACCCGGAATGGGGCGTCCGTAACCTTGAGGACATAGCGCTTCTTGCGGCCTCCGAAGGCCTCGAGTTACAAGAGATCCATGACATGCCCGCGAACAACCTCGCCCTCGTTTTAAGAAAGCGGTGAGCGCTCTTTGATCGCCGTTCGAATTCGAGTTTCCAACGTCATCCATCATGCCGCGATACAGCTTAGTCGAAATCAGGCGTGCAAGGCCTTTTTAAGGACTATGACGAATCTCACGTTATTGCCCCGAAATCTCAATTTATAGGCCTCCCTACACCGCGCGCCCACCTGCCCCCCAACCGCCGTGTTAAAAATATCGATCAGCGGGATTAATATCTTGACCGGGACTGGTTAACGATTAGTATTTCTCCAGACCTCCGGCAATCCGCCGGTCGCGGCAATCCCAGTGCATGAGGCAGCAATGCGGACCATCCCCCATTTCGTTGGCGGCAAGGAAGTCGCCGGCACCAGCGGCCGTTTCAGTGATGTGTTCAACCCGGCGACCGGCGAGGTTCAGGCCAAGGTGGCGCTCGCCAGCAAGGCCGAGCTGGATGCCGCGGTGAAGGTTGCCGCCGAGGCGTTCCAGTCCTGGTCCGCCGTCACGCCGCTGCAGCGTTCGCGCGTGCTGTTCCGCTTCAAGGATCTGCTGGAAGCCAATCTCGACAAGATGGCGCAGCTCGTCACCGCCGAACATGGCAAGGTCTTGTCGGACGCCAAGGGATCGATCACCCGCGGCATCGAGGTCGTCGAATTCGCCTGCGGCATTCCGCAGATGCTGAAGGGCGAGTTCTCCGAGAATGTCGGCACCAATGTCGATAGCTGGGCGATCCGCCAGCCGCTGGGCGTCGTCGCGGGCATCACCCCGTTCAACTTCCCGGCCATGGTGCCGATGTGGATGTTCCCGATCGCGCTCGCCACCGGCAACAGCTTCATCCTGAAACCGTCGGAGCGCGTGCCGAGCGCCTCGCTCCTGATGGCCGAGCTGCTGAAGAAAGCCGGCCTGCCTGATGGCGTGTTCAATGTCGTGAACGGCGACAAGGAAGCGGTCGATGCGATCCTGAGCAATCCGGAAATCCAGGCCGTCAGCTTCGTCGGCTCGACGCCGATTGCCGAATACATCTATCACACCGGCACCGCGCATAATAAGCGCGTGCAGGCTTTGGGCGGCGCCAAGAACCACATGATCGTTATGCCCGATGCCGATATGGACCAGGCGACCGATGCGCTGATGGGTGCGGGTTACGGCTCGGCCGGCGAGCGCTGCATGGCGGTTTCCGTGGCGGTCGCCGTCGGCGACAAGGTCGGCGATACGCTGGTTGAGAAATTGTCGCCCCGCGTGCGCGGCATGAAGGTGGCGCCGGGCACCGATCCGGAAGCCGATATGGGCCCGCTGGTCACCAGGCAGCATTTCGACAAGGTCAAAGGCTATGTCGATCTCGGCGTCAAGGAAGGCGCCAAGCTGGTGGTCGATGGCCGCGGCCTGAAGCTGCAGGGTTACGAGAACGGCTTCTTCCTCGGCGGCTGCCTGTTCGATCATGTGACGCCGGAAATGCGAATCTATAAGGAAGAGATTTTCGGCCCGGTCCTCTCGGTCGTCCGCGTGCCGGATTACGCCACCGCGGTCAAGCTGGTGAACGAGCACGAATACGGCAACGGCACGGCGATCTTCACCCGCGACGGCGATGCCGCCCGCGAATTCGCCGCCAAGATCAAGGTCGGCATGGTCGGCATCAATGTGCCGATCCCGGTGCCGATGGCCTTCAACAGCTTCGGCGGCTGGAAGCGCTCGCTGTTCGGCGATCACCACATGCATGGCCCGGAAGGTGTCCGCTTCTACACCAAGCTGAAGACCATTACCTCACGCTGGCCGACCGGCATCCGCTCCGGCGCCGAATTCGTCATGCCGACGATGAAGTGACGGTACCGGCAACAGAGATACGGCACTGACAAAATAAAACGGCCGGACCGCATAGGCGCTCCGGCCGTTTCCTTTTGCCGATAGCTATCGGTCAGGGGCAGCTGATGGATTCGACCTGATAGGAATCCGGCTTATGGGCAATGCTGCTGAGAATGCTGGCCGCGTACCAGATGACACCGCCCTTGTCCCGGCAATAGATGGATTGCGCCGTATCGGCCAATTTCGAGGCATCAGGGCCGCTGGAATTTAACGAAGCCGGATCGGAATCGGCGGTCTGCCGCGCGCTGTCACCGACCAAGGCGGAATTGCCGGCGGATGGCTCGGCGACGGGGCTGTGCAAATCAAACGGTCTCCCCATCTCGATATCAAGCGCCATGGCCGGTGTCGATGCGAAGAACCACAGCGAGAGCAAGGCGGCACGCCGCAAAAAACGGAGCCGGCCCGGAATATGACCCGGAATATGAATTGTGCCACCCATGGCATGACCTTTCACATGGAGCGCATGCCGACTTCTCCAAAGACGGAAATAGTCGAAGATGCAATTTCCGGCCGCAATGCGATGCCGTTTTACGCGATCTGGTTGATAGCCAATATTAGCATTGGGTGGTCTTATCGTTGATCGAGCTTTGGAGACACTCCGATATCTCGTTGAAATCGGACGCTTCTTGCATTCTGCCGGCTCTGGCGGCAGTTCTCCGCTGCTGCGGAGATGATCGGCATCGGCCGATGAATTCAAACAAGGGCAACTCCCCCGTCGGGCTATCTATATCTGCGATATATCTCCCATGCAACATGCCTCTTTGCGCGGGAGGCATGATGTCACGGCAGCTCTCGCCGATTAGGGGATCCTCTGTAGCAGCCCGACAGCTTTCCTGATAACAGCAGAGCACTCAACGATAGAGGAACGTGCCGGATGTCGGGCTTGGAGACGGATGCGGCGAAAACGGTGCCGGCATATCAGCCCTATCTGCCCTTCCATGTCATCTTCCTCGCCTTCCTGAAGCTTGGGCTGACCTCCTTTGGCGGGCCGATCGCGCATCTTGGGTATTTCCGCACTGAATTCGTCAGCCGCCGGGGCTGGATCGGCGAACAGCTCTATGCCGATCTGGTGGCGCTGTGCCAGTTCCTGCCGGGGCCGGCTTCCAGCCAGGTCGGCTTTTCCATCGGCCTGTTGCGCGGCGGCTTGGCCGGCGGTCTCGCCGCCTGGCTGGGCTTCACCCTGCCCTCGGCCGTTGCCCTGGTACTGTTCGCCTATGGCGCCGCCGATTTCGCAGGGCCGGTCGCGCAAGGTGCCTTGCATGGGTTGAAGATCGTCGCCGTGGCGGTGGTGGCCCAGGCGGTTTGGGGCATGGCGCGACAGCTTTGCCCCGATCGCCAGCGCGGCACCATCGCGCTGGCCGCCGTGCTGGCCATCGTCTTTCTGGGCGGTGTCCTGGGGCAATTGACCGCGATCGCCATCGGCGCCCTGGCCGGGCTTTATCTGTGCCGGCCGACAGCCGCAGAAAGCGCCGCCCTCGCGGATCACCAAATCTCGCTGCACTTGCCCTTCGGGCGCTCCTTCGCGCTCGCCGCGCTCATCCTTGCCATTGCTTTGCTGCTGGTGCTGCCATTGCTGCACGGCGCTGGCTGGGGCGGCCACGGGCTGGCGCTGTTCGAGGCCTTCTATCGCGCCGGCGCGCTGGTCTTCGGTGGCGGCCATGTGGTGTTGCCGCTGCTGCAGGAATCGGTGATGCAGCCCGGCTGGGTTGACGGCGACACCTTCCTTGCCGGCTATGGTGCCGCGCAGGCCGTGCCGGGACCGCTTTTCACCTTCGCCGCTTATCTCGGCGCCATCAACAAGATCGCCCCCAATGGCTGGCCGGGTGCCGCCATCGCGCTGCTCGGCATCTTCCTGCCGGGCCTGCTGCTGATCCTGGGCACCCTGCCCTTCTGGGACGGATTGCGGCGCCGATCGGGCGCGCGAGCCGTCCTGCATGGCGTCAATGCCGCCGTGGTCGGGGTCCTGGCGGCGGCGCTCTACGATCCGGTCTGGATCAGCGCTATCCGTATGTCGCAGGATTTCGCGCTGGCGCTCGTCTGCTTCATCCTGCTGGTCGCCTGGAAGATGCAACCCTGGATCGTGGTGCTGGTCGCCGCTGCCGGCGGCGTGGTGCTGACCCTGCTGTGAGCAATCCTTACCGCATGAAATGCGGCAGCACGCCGGCAAGGCCGATCACGATCAGATAGATGGCAACGATGTAATTCAGCAATCGCGGCATGATCAGAATGAGAATGCCGGCGATCAGCGCGATGATCGGCTGCAAGGTGACGATACTCATGGCCATGATCTGCCTCCCTCATTGATGGCGGAACGGTGCAGCAAAAGGCCGCCCCGACTGAGTCGGGACGGCCCTCCATCCTACGACCTGCGGTTAGGGCAGGCTTAATGCTTCTTCATGGCGTCGCGAGCGGCATCCTTGGCGCCGCCGACGGCATTCTGAATCTTTCCCGCCACTTTGTCCGCTTTGCCTTCGCTCTTCAGCTTGGCATCGCCCGTCATTTTCCCAGCCGCTTCTTTAAGGTTTCCCTTGGCCTGGTTGGCGGCACCTTTAATCCGATCCTTGTCCATGATGTTCTCCTCCGCTCGCATGACGCAGCACAGCTTGCGCCTTCAAGCGAGCGATAAACCGCCGATGCAACCGGAAGTTCCGTCGCTCGCGCATCCGTGAGCGCCGCGGCGCGAAGCGCCGCACATGACATTTGGCACAACTCGACTACAGCAGTAGCGCGATGACCCCTGCCGCGAAGCATCCTCGTAATAAACGACCCGCACAATCCCCTGCCATGCGGTGGGATCGGGCTGGATCAAACCGGCCCGCTGGCTGGAACCCCGCTGGCCGGAACGATGGACCGGCCGACAAGGGGGCCGGCCGACAAGTCGAAGGAGATGGCATGAGAAGTATTCTCGATGGCAGCATTCTCGATGTCGGGTACCTCATCGGTGTCGACGTGGCGCCGGATGGCATGAGCGTCAATTTGCATGTCAGCGATTGTGCCGACCAGGGAGCGACGATCAGTTTGCCGACAGACGCACTTAATTCCTTGATCATCACGCTGCCCGCCTTGCTGAATGAGGCGATGCGGCGGCGGCATGGCAATGACAGCCTGCGTCTCGCCTATCCGATGGGCAGCTATCAGGTCGAGCGGGCCGCGGGCCGCGATGCCTATATCCTGACCCTGGGCACGATCGACGGTTTCGCCATCTCATTCACGATGAGCATCACGGCCCTCAACGACATCGCCCATTGCGCGAACGAGGATATGCGCAGGAAGTGTGGCCTGGACGATGACGGCACCGCCGATGCGGCATTTCCGTCGCGGTTGAACTAGGTTCCGGCCACCATGTGCGGCCTAAATCTGTCTGTTCATTACAATTGTAATAGGCCGACATCATACCGTAACGTCCAATGCCCAGTTTTCGCATGAGCAACATGGAGGTTTCTCTTGGGAATATTGAGCAATAAAGTCGCTTTGGTGACCGGCGGTTCGCGCGGCATCGGTGCGGCGATCGTCAAGCGGTTGAGTGAAGACGGCGCCGCTGTCGCCTTTACCTATGTCACCTCGAAGGCACCGGCCGAAGCATTGGCCGCGGATATCGGGAAGGCCGGCGGCAAGGCCCTGGCGATCCGGGCCGACAGCGCCAATGTCGCCGAGGTGAAGGCGTCGGTCGCCGCCACGGTGAAAGCCTTCGGCCGGCTGGATATCCTGGTCAACAATGCCGGCGTCGAAAAGTCAGGCCTGATCGACGATTACTCGCTGGAGGATCTGGACGAGATGATCGCGGTCAATATCAGGGGCCTTTTCATCGCGACGCAGGAAGCCCTCCGTCACATGGGCGAAGGCGGACGGATCATCAATATCGGCAGCATCAGCAGCGATCACATGCCGATTCCCGGTCATGCCGTCTATTCCATGACGAAAGGCGCGGTCGCCAGCCTGACCCGTGGCCTGGCCCGCGATCTGGGACCGCGCGGCATCACCATCAACAATGTCCAGCCGGGGCGGATCGATACGGATCTGTTCCGCGCGGCCGCGGGGGCGCATCTCGATCGGATACGCGAGGGCATCGCCGTGAAACGTTTCGGTACCAGTGACGAGCTCGCGGGGCTGGTCGCCTACCTCGCGAGCCCGGCAGCGGGTTTCGTGACCGGTGCGAATCTGAAAGTCGACGGCGGCGCTTCAGCCTGACATCCGGCAACGATGCGATACCGTGTCGTGGGCTTTGGTCCATCTACACTCTCTATCCGCAAGGGGCGCTTCAAAATCGGGGGAAACCATGATCGGCCATCATCTGAAGTCATCACCGGAAGGATCCGTGTTACTGTCGCGCCGCCTGCTTCTCTTCCTGGGATCGATGGCCGCGATCCTTCCGCTCAGTGCCCGTGGCGATACCGTAACGCCCTCGTCCTCCGGGCTCGGCCCCCGCATGCTCCCGGCCCGAACACTGCCGGTGCCGGACACCGTCAGCACGGCCCTGCAAGCCCGCATCGCAGCCTCCTATCCGCCCGGCTGGGATGTCATTCCACAGACCGCTGCCGCCTGGAAGAAATTAGCCGCGCGCAGTGCAGCCGCCGTCGCGCCGGCGCTGCCGGCCATCCGTGAACACTTCAACATCCAGGTCGAGACAAGCGAGATTGCCGGCGTGCCCGTTTACATCTCGACGCCGGCCGAACTGCCGCCGGAAAACCATGACCGCCTGCTCGTTCATGTGCATGGCGGCGGCTATGTTCTCTATCCGGGCGAGGCCGGGGCCGGCGAAGGCATGCTGATGGCCGGTTATGGCCGCTTCAAGGTGGTTTCCATCGACTACCGGATGGCGCCGGATTTCCCCTTTCCGGCCGCCTTGGAGGATGCGATGGCCGTCTGGCGCTCACTGCTCAAGGAACATGACCCGCGCAAAATGGGCATTTTCGGCAGTTCGGCCGGCGGTGGCTTGACCTTGGCGATGATCCTGAAGGCCAAGGCCGATGGCTTGCCGCTGCCTGCCGCGATTGCGCCCGGCACGCCTTGGGCGGATATGACCGGCCGCGGCGATTCGATCATGGCCAATGCCTATGTCGACAACGTTCTCGTGACGAATGCCGGCTGGGCCGGGGCGGCCGCTTCCCTCTATGCTGCGGGGCACGACCTGCGCGATCCCCTGATGTCGCCGATTTATGGCGATTTCCACGGCTTTCCGCCCGCCATCCTGACATCAGGCACGCGCGATCTCTTCCTCAGCAACACCGTCCGCGCCCATCGCAAGCTGCGCCAGGCCGGCGTCGAAGCCGTGCTGCAGGTCTTCGAGGGCCAGAGCCACGCACAGTTCCTCGATCATGGTGTGCCCGAGACCGACGAGGCCTTCGGCGAAATCGTCGGTTTTTTCAAGAAACATCTGCTGTCATAACGTCTCGACCGACAAAGCAAAGAGATAGCCGACGCGCTTCGCCGTCACGATGATGCGCGGCGCGTTCGGCTCGGCTTCCAGCTTGCGCCGCAGCCGCAAGACATGCAGCTCGATCGTGCAATCGCGGCCATCCGCATGCACCTCGGTGGCCTGCAGCAGATGTGCCCGCGTCAAGACCTGCTGAGGTGCTTTGAGGAATGCCAGCAGCAGGCCGAACTCGGCATTGGTCAGCGTCACCGGTTTTCCATCCGGCCCGAACAGACGACGGCAATGACGTTCGAGACGCCAACCGCCGAATCCGTAGCTCCGCGCTAGCGGCGCGAGGAGGCGTTTGGTGCGCGCCGCCGCGCCCTGTCGCCGCGATATGCTCCGCAAGCGCGCGGACAATTCCGTGAAGCAGAACGGCCTTGCGATGTAATCGTCCACGTCAAGATCGAGATAAACGACCGGGTCGAGGTCATGAAGCCCGTAATCGGTCGCGATGATGATCGGAACGTCCGATTGAGCGCGAATATCCCGCAGGAGATGGAGCCCACCATCCTCGCCAGGCTGCATGTCCATGATGATCAGGTCGGGGGGCTCCGTCGTGAAGGAGCTATCGAACTCGCGTCTGGTGGAAACGGCTTTGACAGCTATGTCATATTCCCGAAAGTAGCCGGTGATCATCTGGCACATTGCGGGATCATCTTCGATGACGAGGATGTGGCCCGCATCACTGAGTCTATCGCCCATGCTGGTGCTGCCATCTGCCCGATAAGATCTTTTCGACAAGACGAGCGATCCGCACTGCTCGCGGATACATTGTTGCGAACTCTTTTACCCAATAACGTTGCACCGCACAATGGAGAGATCGAGGCCTTGGTTTCAAGTCGCAGGCCGCCTTTCTTCCAAACTCACATAAATTGGACATAATATAAATTAGACATAATTCAGAATCCCGGCTGCCGGAACGGGATGAAATGGATGCTGTCGCCGGGGGTGACTCGCGCGATCTCTTCCGGCAAATCGATCAGGCCGTCGGACCAGGTCAGGGCGGAGAGCATCGCCGATCCCTTCTTGGCCACCGGCGTGGCAATGCTGACGCCGCCTTCCTGCACATCCAGAATGGCCGGCAGAAAGTCGCGCCGGCCGGCCAGCTTGTTGTGGCTGAAATCCGCCGTCACCTGGAAACCGCGCGGCAGATTCTCGCCGGCGCCGGACAGCCGCGCCACCGCCAGACAGCCCAGCATGATGAAGGTCACCGCCGCCGCCACCGGATTGCCGGGCAGCGCCAGGATCGGGCAATCGTCGATATCGCCGAACCCGACCGGCCGCCCCGGCTGGATCGCCAGACGCCAGAGTTCCAGATGGCCGCGCCGCCGGATCACCTGCTTCACGTAATCCTCGTCGCCCACCGACATGCCGCCCGAGGTGACGACCAGATCGTGATCATGCGCGGCTTCCGCCAAGGCACCGATCGTCTTGCCCAGGCGATCGGGCAGAATGCCGAAATCGCTGACCTCGCAGCCAAGCTCGGTCAATTGCGCCTTCAGCATGTAGCGATTGGCATCCCAGGACCGGCCGGCTGAAAGAACGCCGTCATAGGGCTGTGTTTCCGGATCGAGCAATTCGTCGCCGGTCGAAAACAGCGCGACCCGCAGGCGCCGATAGACCGGCAGCACCGGCAGGCCCAAGGCGGCGGCAAGGCCGAGATCGCGGGGCCGCAACCGGTGCCCCTGGGGCAAGGCCCGCATGCCCATCTGATAGTCTTCGCCGCGCAGCCGGATATTGCCGCCGCGCACGATGCCGGCGGGAATGGTCACCACCGCACCATCCGACCGGCAGGCCTCCTGCTGGATCACCGTATCGAAGCCGGCCGGCACATTGGCGCCGGTGAAGATCCGCACCGCACCGCCCGTCATGTCCGGCCCAGCGGGGGGCAAGCTCAGCGGCGGATTCAGCGGATGACCGGCGGCGGCCTGCCCAGCGACCAGCAGCAAGGTCGGCCTGCCGGCGATCAGGTCGGCGGCGCGCACCGCATAACCGTCAACCGCCGCCCGGTCCTGGTGTGGCAGGTCGATCGGCGCCGTCACGTCCTCCGCCAGGATCCGGTTCAACGCCGCCGAAAGCGGCACCGTCTCGGAAAGGACACAGCGGCGCAACTGCCGGCGCAGCAATAGCCGCGCCTCGTCCAGCCGAAGCCACCGCCCCGGCAAGTCCCGGATCGGCGCGTCAATCGAGAGAGGCAGGCCGGTTTTTTCGATCACGGCGGAAGTGGACGTTTCGCTGGTTGACGTTTCGTTATATACGATTGAATATAACGTGGTTTCCGGACCGGCAGCAAGCCGTGTCGGATATCCGTGTGCAGATGCTTATAGGAGATGGAATGGCCATCACCCTGAATGCCAAGGAATTGACCAATGTCGAAATTGCCGCCGATGGCGACAGTTTCAAGCTACATTTCGCCGACGAAGCCGGCCGGGCGACGGCGGTCAATCTGCCGACCGACAGCCTGAACGCGCTCATCCTCACCTTGCCGACGATCCTCGACCGCGCGATGAAGCTGCGGCACCGTGACGACACCCTGCGCATGGTCTATCCGCTGGGCAATTATCAGGTCGAACGGGCAGCCGGCACCGACCAATATATCCTCACCCTGCGCACCGCCGATGGCTTCGGCATCTCCTTCGTCATGAGCGAGGCGACGGTCAACGACATGGCTGATTCCGTCAACCAGGACGCCGTAGCCGGTACCGCCGAGCGGGATCGGGACGAGGACAAGTCCGCCGCAGTGGGCCGATTGAACTAGGGTTGGATCCAGTGCCGCCCCCTGTTGCTCACTTGCCGCCAGTGACATCGAGGAACGTCCCGGTGATGAAGGAAGCCTCGGCGCTTGCTAGCCATAGGATCGCCCGCGCAACCTCTTCAGGCTGACCGCCTCTTCCCATGGGGATCGAGTCCTTGACGCGATCCACCCGTCCCGGCTCTCCGCCGCTAGCATGCATGTCAGTGTAGATGTGCCCAGGGCGAATGCAGTTGACGCGTATCCCATCCCGCGCGACTTCTTTTGCAAAACCAGTCGTGAATGTCTCAACGGCGCCCTTCGACGCAGCGTAGTCGATATATTCGTTTGGACTACCGAGCCGGGCCGATGCCGACGAGATGTTGATCACGGCGCCGCCCCGCCCGTTGTGACGATACGACATCCGCTTCACCGCTTGCTGTGCACAGAGGATAGGGCCGATCGAGTTGACCGCGAAGATACGCCGCATCCGCTCGAATTCGAGATCCTCTAGCCGAGACTGCTGCGCAAGTACCGCGGCGTTGTTAACCAGTACATCGATCCGGCCGAACTCCCGGTCGATCGCGGCGAATAATTGAGCGACCTGCTCAGGATCCGCGCTATCTGCGCGCACGGGTAAAGCCCGGCGCCCAACAGCTTCTATATCAGCCGCCACCGCAAGGGCGGCAGACTCGTTGGAGACGAAGCTCATCGCTACATCGTAACCTTGTGCGGCAGCAAGCCGCGCAGTCGCCGCGCCTACGCCACGACCTCCACCCGTTATCAGAATTAGCGGCGCCTGAGAGACGGTATTCATTTAGCGAACCTTTCATGTGGTGGTGAGATAATAATTTAGGGCTGGGACCGACTGAATGCTGTCGGCTCATTGCCGGCTTTCCGGCAGCATCGGCTTCGAGACTGTCGCAGCCTACCCGCTACGACCGGCTCGCCTCCACTATCTCGGCAACATCCATCTCGCCGCCGCCATCATGTGGTGGTTATGAGTCCCAGCCCTAGATCAATTCGAAACGGCCTCATTATTCAAAGCAGCTCCGTTATTCAAAACGACTGGCCAGCTGCTCCAGGGACAAGCGCGAACCGGCCTCATTGTCCTCCGCCCGCAAGCCCGGCGGCAGGTCCTTGCATAAGAACGTGACCTCCGTTCCACCCGGCACCTCTGCGAATGTCACCTCGATCGTCATCTCGCCCAGGAAGGCCGGATCGGTGGTGACGAATGTCACCGCTTCCACGATCCTGCGCGGCGGCGTCAGTTCCACGAACCGCACGGCGACCGTATCTTCCCGCTCCGACGTCTTGCCGCGAAAGGAGCGCTCGGTCGGCGGATAGAACAGGGACATCCGATATCCGCCCCCGACCCGCGCGTCGAATTCATGGATCCTGCCCGTCATCTCTGCCGGAGGAAGCCACGCGACGAGGACGGCCGGGTCCATGAAAGCCTCGTAGATCTCCTCAGGCGGGGCTCTGATGATCCTCGATGTGCGGGTCCAGGCACCTTCTCCGGTCATGCGGCGGCTCCCTGATCATGGTCTATCCGCTGGGCGCCTATCAGGTCGAACGGGCGGCCGGCACTCAAAGCCTTCGCGTCACGGCTGCTCAGGCCGTATCAGACTCCCGGGCCATGTCGCCAAGCGCTCGAAGCTCGGCCCAGACCATCTGGAACACCTGTCTGGCGTAAGCGCGCAACCGGGGTTCAGAGATCTCGGCAGTCTCCTGCCGGTGCCAGTCTTTTTCGGCAATCCGCAGGGCGCCGATCACGATCAGCGCCAGCAGCCTCGACCGAAAATAGCCGGCTTCACCCTTCACCCGGTCGGCAAGCGCTTCCGCAAGTCTTTGCTCCAGACGGCTGTATTTCAAATAGTTTCGCTCGCTCAGCGCCGGTGTCTCGCGAATGAGTTTTGCGATGGCGAGCGATTGCGGATTCATGGCCGCCGACATTGAAGAGATCAAAGCTTCCTCGACGACCTTGGTCAGCGCTTCACCGGCGGGGCGCTTGGCGACCGCATCTGCAAGCGCGCTCCCGAACTCATCCTGCCAAGCGGAAACCACATCCTCCTTGGTTGGAAAATAATCAAAGAAGCTGCGCTTGGAGACCTCTGCGGCCGCCGCAATGTCGTCCACCGTGGTCGCCTCGAAGCCGCGCTCCAGGAACAAGGTCATCGCGGCATCCGTGAGACGCGCACGGGTTTGCCGTCGCTTCCGCTCGCGCAGCCCTTCGCCACTTGTCAAAATCGTCCTCGTAATAACTTTACCAATTGCAATTTTGCACTTAGTGCATTTATATACATCTCACTGATAGGCATAAGCAAGCCGCCCTTGTCTCGCAAGCAAGCGATGCTTTTGCCTACAATTGGAGAACCATCGCCACCGCTTTTGGCCGTCACATGGCCAAGCTCGTCTCGGGAAGCATGCGCATGTTAACCCGCCGCCGCTTTTTCATCGGTACTGCCGCCATCGCCGGCACTGCCGGGATGCTCGTTGTCGGATGGTCGGTCCTGCCGCCGCGCCAGCGCCTCACGACGAGCGATCCCCTGCCGGTGTCGCCGGGCCAGGTGGCACTCAATGGCTGGGTCAAAGTATCGGCCGACAACCTGGTGACGATCCAGATGTCGCAGGCCGAGATGGGCCAGGGCGCGCATACCGGTTTGGCCATGCTGCTTGCCGATGAGATGGATGCTGCCTGGGAGCAGGTGAGGCTCGAACAATCCACCCTGGACCGCATCTACAACAATCAGGCTGCCATCGCCGATTCACTGCCGTTCCAACCGGAGGACGAGGGATTGGGCGCGCGGAGCGCCCGATGGATGGCGGCGAAGATCATCCGCGAAATCCCCGGCGCGCTGGGAACCGGCGGGTCGTCGAGCGTCAAGGATCAATGGCTACCCATGCGCGAAGCCGGCGCCTCGGCACGCGCGGCGTTGATTGCCGCCGCCGCCGATCTCTGGCAGGTGCCGGCGGATGAATGCCAGGCAGAGGCCGGCCGCGTCCTGCACCGATCGGGCCGGACTGCCTCATTCGGCGACTTGGCCGCGCATGCGGCAGAGAGGCCCCTGCCGCAGAACATCCGCCTGAAAGGCCCGGATGAGTTCAGGCTGATCGGCAAGCCCCTGCGCCGCCTCGACAACGCACCCAAGCTCAACGGCTCGGCGACCTATGGCATCGATGTCCACCTGCCCGGCATGCTCTATGCCAGCGTGACTTTGTGCCCGACGCTGGGCGGCAAGGTTGTGCGCTTCGATGGCCGTGCTGCGATGGCCTTGCCCGGCGTCCGCAAGATCGTCGCCCTGGATCCCTATCCCGGCGGCCTGGGCAGCGCCGGCCCCGCCACGGGCGGCATTGCCGTCATTGCCGACACGCCCTTTCACGCCATGCAGGCTCTCGAGAAAGTCTCCATCGACTGGGATCACGGCCCTGCCGCACATGTATCGAGCAAGGACATCATCGACGGGCTTTCGCGCAGCCTCGATACGGAAAGCGGCAAGGCGCATCTGGAAATCGGCGATGTCGAGACGGTGCTGAAATCCGCCGCACGGACGATCACCGCCGAATATCGCGTGCCCTATCTGGCGCATGCGACGATGGAACCGATGAGCTGCACGATGCAGTTCAAGGATGGCGCCGCCACGGTATGGGCGGAAACGCAAGCGCCCGGTTTCGCCCGCCGCGCCGTCGCCAAAATACTCGGCATCGCGTCCGACAAGGTAGAGATCATCGTCCCCTATCTCGGCGGCGGATTCGGCCGGCGCAATTTCACCGATGTCCTCGCCCAGGCCGCGGCCATCGCGCGCGAGACGGATGGCGCGCCGGTGCAGATGATCTGGTCGCGCGAACAGGACATGACGCATGATTTCTATCGCCCCGCCTATGTATCGCGGCACAAAGCCGGCTTCGACGCTCAAGGCAGGCTGATCGCCTGGCAGGCCACCTCGGCGGGTTCCGCCATGGGTGCGCCGTCCTTTCTCCAGGGCGGCATCACCAAGGGCGCTTTCGATACCGGCTATGACTTTCCCAATGCCCGCGTCGCCCACCAGGCATCGGATGACCCGCTGCCGGTCGGCATCTGGCGATCGGTCGCCAACTCGCAAAACGCCTTCTTCACCGAAAGTTTCATGGACGAGGCCGCGACCGCCGCCGGCCAGGATCCGGTGGCGTTCCGCGCGGCGCTGCTGGCCGACAAGCCGCGCATGCGGCGGGTGCTCGACCTCGCCGCAGAGGCCTCGAACTGGGGACACCCCCCAGCTCCTGCGCCGGATGGCGCGAGGACGGCCCGGGGCATCGCACTGCATCGCTGCTTCGGCAGCATCGTTGCCCAGGTTGCCGAGATATCCGTCGGTCAGGATAAGCAGATCCGCGTGCATCGCGTCGTCTGCGCACTCGATTGCGGCTTTGCCGTCAATCCGAACCTGATCCGTCAACAGGTCGAGGGTGGGATCGTCTACGGCCTGTCGGCGGCGCTGCATGGCGAGATCACCATCGAAAACGGCCAGGTGCAGCAGACCAATTTCGACGGTTATGCGCCTCTGCGGATCAACGAATGCCCGGATATCGAAACGCATCTCGTGCCGAGTGTCGAGCCGCCCGAGGGCGTGGGCGAGGTCGGCACGCCGGCAATCGCCCCTGCCGTGGCCAATGCGGTTTTCGCCCTGACCGGCCGGCGACTGCGGTCATTGCCGCTGATCCTGACCTGACCGGAAAGCGATAAGAGGAAATGTCGATGTCCACGCTGAAAATCAACGGCAAGTCAGTCACGGTAAGCGCCACGCCCGAAACGCCGCTTCTCTGGGTGCTTCGGGGCGAATTGAAACTGGTCGGCACCAAGTTCGGCTGCGGCGCCGCTCTGTGCGGTGCCTGCACGGTGCATCTGGATGGCCAGCCGGTGCGGTCCTGCGTCACACCGTGGACCGATGCGGTCGGTCGGGAGGTTGTGACCATCGAAGGGCTGGAAGGATTGGAAGCGGACGCGCTCCGGCAGGCCTGGACCGAGATCGATGTCGTGCAATGCGGCTATTGCCAGAGCGGACAGCTTATGTCCGCCTGCGCCTTGTTGAAAGCAAAGGCCCAACCGTCGCGGCAGGATATCGACAATGCCATGGCCGGTAATATCTGCCGCTGCGGGACCTATCCGCGGATCCGTGCCGCGATCGAACTCGCCGCCAAGAAACGCGCCAGTTGAATCGCGCGCCAGTTGAACCATGACCGCCGCATCCATTTAACGAGTGTTTGAGGCTGGCTCACACCGCCTGCAGGATGCGCGCTTCAAGCGCCGCCAGCGTGGTGTCTTCGGCGGAACGCGGCCGCTCATGCGGCACCACCTGGTCCAACGCGATGCGGCCCTCGCGCAAGACCAGCACCCGGTCGGCCAGGCTGACCGCCTCGCGCACGTCATGGGTGATCAGCACCGCCGTGAAACGATGCTGCTGCCAGATCCGCGTGATCAGCCGATGCATGTCGATGCGGGTCAGCGCATCCAGCGCACCGAAGGGTTCATCGAGCAGCAGGACGCCCGGATGATTGACCAACGCACGGGCCAGGGCCACGCGCTGACGCTGGCCACCCGACAGCACCGCCGGCCAATCCTGTGCCCGGTCGGCAAGACCGACATCCTCCAGGGCGGTCATGGCCGCCGCGCGCCAGTCCGGACCTCTCGCGATCCCCACATTCGAGACCACGCGCTGCCAGGGCAGCAGCCGCGCATCCTGGAACAGCAGCCGCACATCGGATTGCAGTCCCGTGACCTTGCGGCCGTCGATCGAGATATCGCCGGCGCTGGGCGTATCCAGCCCCGTCAGCAGGCGCAGCAGGGTCGATTTGCCGCCGCCGGAACGACCGACGATGGCGACGAACTGGCCCGCGGGAATCTCGAGATCGAGCCCGTCGATCACCCGGCGCTCGCCGAAGGATTTGACCACATGGTCGAGATGCAGCGGCAATCCCTTCCAGCTATCGCCGGCCACCGCCATGCGCGGCACCGGCGTCGTGAGAATCGGGGCCGCGCGAAAAGGTGCAGCTTCCTGACATGCCGGCATGCGCTCGCGTTCTTTCGTGGTTTCGGTGCGGAAGGCGGATAGGCTGAAGGTGGTCGCGGTCATGCTGTCACCTCTGCTGTCGGTTGATAGGCCGGATGCCAGTTCAGCACGCTGCGTTCCAGCAGCCGGGTGGCCATATCGGCCAGCTTGCCCAGCAGCGCATAGGCGATGATGCCGAGCAGCACCACATCGGTCTGCAGGAATTCGCGGGCATTCATCGTCATGTAGCCGAGGCCGGCCGAAGCGGAGATGGTCTCGGCGACGATCAATGTCAACCACATGATGCCCAGCGCATAACGCAGCCCGACCAGGATCGAGGGCAAGGCGCCCGGCAGCACCACGCGCCAATAGAGCGCCCGGCGCGACAGGCCGTAGACCTGCGCCATCTCGACCAGATTGGCATCGACCGTGCGGATGCCATGATAGGTATTGAGATAGATCGGGAACAGCACGCCGATCGCCACCAGGAAGATCTTCGCCTCCTCGCCGATGCCGAACCACAGGATCACCATCGGGATGATCGCGAGATGCGGGATGTTGCGCAGCATCTGCACCGAACTGTCGAGCAGTTTTTCGGCAAAGGGAAAGGCACCTGTCAGCACGCCCAGCACGAAGCCGAGACCGCCGCCGATCGCCAGGCCGTAAAAGGCGCGCCGCGTGCTGACGCCGATATGATAAAGCAGCGTGCCGTCGCGCAGGCTGGTCCAGCCGGCCAGCGCCACATCGCTGGGTGCCGGCAGGATGCGCGCCGAAAGCAGCCCCAGCCGCGCCGAGGCTTCCCAGACGATCAGCAGACCGACCGGCAGCAGCCAGGGCAGCAGGGCATTGCCGAGACGCCGGATGCCCTTCTTTGCTGCTGCTTTATCCGCTGGTGCTGCCATCGCGTTATCTCCACAACCACTCTCTCGTCACGAGCGAGTTTGAGGTTAGCCCCGTGCACCCAAAACCAAAGACTCGTCACCCCCGGACTTGATCCGGGGGTCCATGCCAACAACGAGCACGGCCTCACCCATAAATTGCCCCACCGACGCATGTCGGCCTGCGCCGACGGGTCAAGCCCGGCAATGACGAACGGAAGTGAGGACGCACCGTGCGAGGCTTGCAACCACCACCGCACCTACCTCGAGCACAAACATCCTTCCCTCAAGCACCAAACGCACCCCCTCAAGCCCCCGGCTTGCGCACCACGTCGGCGACCTTGATCGCCTTCGGCAGCAGGCCGAGCTGCAGGAACGTATCGGCGATCTTCTGCTGTTCGGCGATGACAGTGTCATCGATCGGCCGCAGGCCAAAACCCAGCCGCGCGATCGCCACTTTCAGCACCGGCGCCGGAATGCCGACTTTGGGGCTGAGATCGGCGACGACCTCATCGGTATGCCCGGCCGCCCATTGATCGATCTCGTCCAAAGCTTCCAGCACGGCATCGACCACCTTGGGATTGGCGGCGGTGAACTTCTGCTCGGCCAGGAAGAACTGATGATTGGAAACCAGATTGGTACCGTCGACCAGGACACGGGCACCGGTCGCCGCCTGCCCCGCCGCATAGAACGGATCCCAGATCGCCCAGGCATCGACCGAGCCGCTTTCGAAAGCGGCCCGCGCATCGGCCGGCGCCAGGAAGGTCGGCTCGATATCCTTGTAATCGACGCCGCCGGCTTCCAGCGCCTTGACCAGGAAGTAATGCACGTTCGAGCCCTTGTTGAGTGCCACCTTCTTGCCCTTGAGATCGGCGACGGTTTTGATCGGGCTGTCCTTCGGCACCAGGATCGCCTCGCCGGTCGGGGCCGGCGGCTCATAGCCGACATAAAGCAGCGGCGCGCCGGCCGCCTGGGCGAAGATCGGCGGCGCTTCGCCGGTGGTGCCGAAATCGAGCGCGCCGACATTCAGCGCTTCCAGCAATTGCGGCCCGCCGGGGAATTCCGTCCAGCTCACCGTGAAGCCCAGCGGCTTCAGTTTTTCTTCCAGCAGGCCCTTTTCCTTGAGGATGACCAGCGTGCCGTATTTCTGATAGCCGATGCGCAATTCGCCGGCCGCCGCCGGCTGCGCCGCTACGAGGCTGCCGAGACCCGCCATCACGAGCGCTGTCAGAACGACTTTTCGAAGCATGCCTGTCTTTTTCACGGCTTCTCTCCCTGGCGCTGTTTTCTCAATAGAAAATCCGACCCGTCACCCGGTCCTAACCTTATCGAGTCATAATCCCTACTGAATAGATAGAGTAAACCGAGGAAATATCGCGAATGCCGCGAGAAAAACTTGTGACGGCTGTCATCCGGGCTTCACGACGGCAGGCGCCTGCCGGAAACAGAGATGTGATGCCCGTCCGATTGACCGTCAGATAGGCTTCACCGCATAAATGCGATCCCCCTGAAGGAGAGGAGCCGGCCATGAAAATCAGTGCGCGCAATCAGCTCAAAGGCAAAGTGGTGGAAGTCACCAAGGGCCAGACCACGGCGCATGTGCGCATCGATATCGGCGGCACCGTCATCACGGCATCGATCACCAATGAAGCGGTCGACGACTTGAAGCTGAAGGTCGGGCAGGATGCCACTGCCATCATCAAGGCGTCCGATGTGATGGTCGGCACCGCCTGAGGCAATCCGGGCCTGAGGCAATCCGGCTTGCCTCGCCGGGAGGACTGCAATACGATACGCTGCGTATCGTAAATTTCCAGCTGGATGCGCCGTCATCACCACGACCAATACCCATGCAAGCCAGACCAGGACCAGCCAGACCAGGACCAGCCAGGCCAAGGCCAGCGGTCGGCCGCGCAACGATGCGTCGCGGGACGCCATCCTGCAGGCGACCTATGCGTTGCTGGAAGAAGTCGGCTTCGACCGGCTGAGCATCGAGGGCATCGCGCATCGCGCCGGCGTCGCCAAGACGACGATCTATCGCTGGTGGTCCAACAAGGGCGTGCTGGCGATCGAGGCTTTCCTCACCGCCGTCTCGCCCAAGCTCGCCTTTCCTGAAACCGCCTCGACCGTCGCTGATCTGCGTGCCCAGGTGCATCGTGTCGCCCGCATGTATCGCGGCAAGACCGGCCGCATCATCCGTGAACTGGTGGCGCTCAGCCAGGCCGATCCCGACACCTGCCGGGCCTTCGTCGAGGGCTATACGAAGCCGCGTTACCGCGACGGCGCGGCCCGCCTGCAGCGCGGCATCGACCAGGGGGAGTTGCGACCGGATCTCGACATCGATATCGCCCTGGATGCGATCTATGGACCGATCTGGCATCGCCTGCTGCTGCGGCATGGGGCCATCGATGCCGCCTATGTCGATCGCCATCTGGATATGGTCCTGCAGGGCATCGCCAGGCCCGCTTCCCGGCCAGGCCCGGCGCGCCGCCGGTGACATTTCATTGGTGACATATCGATGACATCCGCATGAGCCGTGCGAATCCGACGTGCGGGGCCCGCAATTCTGCAGGCCATCGCCGCTTGCACTTTGCCGGGGCGGCATATATCGATACGGCCCGTATCGTATCCAGCATTGAGATCGGCAAGCCATGCCTGAATCGGGACCATTGCGAAGCGCGGGGAGCACCATGAGCGCGCCCTCTCACCCCGCCCCTCATCACCCCGCCCCTCATCACGCCGTGCCGCATCTCAGCCGTGGCCTGCTGATCATCCTGACCGTGGCGACCGGCCTCGCCGTGGCCAATGCCTATTACAACCAGCCGATGCTCGGCCTGTTCATCCGCGATTTCCATGCCGAGCCGCATAGCGTCGCCTTCATGCCCTTCCTGTGTCAGATCGGCTATGCCTGCGGCCTCTTCTTCGTCTCGCCGCTGGGCGACCGGATCGAACGCAAGCGCCTGATCCTGACCACCTTGTTCGGCCTCGCCTTGGCCCTGGCCGGCGCCGCTCTGGCGCCGACCCTGCTGTGGCTCGGCGTCTTCAGCCTCTGCCTTGGTGTCCTGACGACGGTGGTGCAGCAGCTGGTTCCCCTCTCCGTCCATCTCGCGGCCCCCGACGAACGGGGCAAGGTCCTCGGCACGGTGACCGCAGGCCTGCTCGGCGGCATCCTGCTGGCCAGGACACTCAGCGGCTATGTTTCCGATCAGTTCGGCTGGCGCGCCATGTTTGGCATCGCCTCGGCCCTGATGCTGCTGCTGATCGGCATGCTCGGTGTCACCCTGCCCCGCATCCCGGCGACGACGCAGATGACCTATGGCCAGATCCTGGTGTCGCTGTTCGGTTTCTGGCGCCGTTTCCGCGCCTTGCGTCTCGCGGCCCTGAATCAGGCGATGATGTTTGCCTGCTTCTCCGCCTTCTGGACCAATCTCGCGCTGGAGATGCGCCTGCCGCCCTATAATATGGGTGCTACCGAAGTGGGGCTG
>LNAP01000590.1_pt1 | contig 39919 bp, 41 predicted proteins | sample 602601 | NCBI WGS metagenome assembly LNAP01 (sample SAMN02440304, study PRJNA202911) | soil metagenome | biome: Subtropical and temperate rainforests or woodlands; isolation source: soil samples (1 kg each in a 20% v/v slurry with milli Q water) were... ... | reverse complement strand
ACTGTCCGCTATTTAGCGGAATCCCTGTCCCGGATTTACTGAAATCCCTGTCCCCGAATTACCGAAATCCCTGTCCCGGATTTAACGAAACACGCAAGATCGCAAGCTGCGCGGTCTTGGTCATGCCGTATTGGATCATCTCGGATGGAATATAGAGGGCGGATTCCGAGGCGATGAAGACGATGCGGCCCCAGTTGCGCTTCAGCATCGCAGGCATGTAGGCGCGCGAGAGCCGGACGCCGGACATCACATTGACCTCGAAGAAGCGCGTCCAGTCTTCATCGGGAATATCGAAGAACTCTTTCGGCTCGAAGATCCCGGCATTGTTGATGAGGATGTCGACGTCCGGCAGCTCCGCGACCAGGGTTTTGCAGCCGGCGGCGGTCGAAACGTCGGCGGCGACGCCGCGCACCTTGCTGCCCGGCACGGCCTTTCCGATCGCCGCGGCCGCGGCGTTCGTCTTCTCTTTAGCCCGGCCGTTGACCACCACTTCCGCGCCCGCCTCCGCGAGGCCCTTGGCGATCGCGTGGCCGATACCGGAAGTTGAACCCGTCACCAGCGCCGTCTTGCCGGAAAGATCGATCTTCATGTGCCATCTCCATCGTTGAAAGTGGAGATATCGGGAGCGGCAGGCGCAACCGCAATCGCCGGCGATGTGCAGCAGATGCCCAATAAAAAAGCGGCGCACCTGGGCGCCGCCTTTTAAAAAGTGATTTACGAAGGAAGCTTACGCCGCTGCTGCGGCCGTCTCCTGCGCCGGGCCGGAGTCCTTGCCCTTGGCCTCAACGTCGCGGTCGACGAATTCGATCACCGCCATCGGTGCGTTGTCGCCGTAGCGGAAGCCAGCCTTGATGATGCGGGTGTAGCCGCCCTGCCGGTCTTTGTAACGGGTTGCCAGCGTATCGAACAACTTCTTGGTCATGTCGACATCGCGCATCTCGGAGATCGCCTGCCGGCGCATCGCGAGGCCGCCCTTCTTGCCGAGCGTCACCAGCTTCTCCACGATCGGGCGCAATTCCTTCGCCTTCGGAAGCGTGGTGACGATCTGCTCGTGCTTGATCAACGCCGCGCACATATTGGCGAACATCGCACGCCGATGCTCGGCGGTGCGGTTGAGCTTCCGATGAACCTTGCCGTGACGCATGATATATTCCTTTAGTACTTGTTCTGTCGCGACGGCTCGTCGGACAATTTGCTCAGGTGGGCCGCCTGCGTTCGCCCAAAATGCAATGGCCGGGGCAGCTGGCGCGCCCGGCCATGTCGGTTATCGAATCAATAGTGGTCTTCGAAGCGCTTGGCCAACTCGTCGATATTTTCCGGCGGCCAGCCCGGCACTTCCATGCCGAGATGCAGACCCATCTGGGCCAGCACTTCCTTGATCTCGTTCAGCGACTTGCGGCCGAAGTTCGGGGTGCGCAGCATTTCCGCTTCCGACTTCTGCACGAGGTCGCCGATGTAGACGATGTTGTCGTTCTTCAGGCAATTCGCCGAACGCACCGACAATTCGAGTTCGTCGACCTTCTTGAGGAACGCCGGGTTGAAGGCGAGATCGGGAATGATCTCCTGCGCCACTTCCTTGCGCGGCTCTTCGAAATTCACGAACACGTTGAGCTGGTCCTGCAGGATGCGCGCGGCATAGGCCACCGCGTCATCCGGCGAGATCGCACCGTTGGTCTCGATCGTCATGGTCAGCTTGTCGTAGTCGAGGATCTGGCCCTCGCGGGTGTTCTCGACCTTGTAGGAGACCTTGCGCACCGGAGAGAACAGGCTGTCGACCGGAATCAGGCCGATCGGCGCGTCCTCAGGACGGTTGCGCTCGGCGGCGACGTAGCCCTTGCCGGAAGCGACCGTGAATTCCATGCGGATTTCCGCGCCCTCGTCGAGGGTGCAGATCTGCAGGTCCGGATTGAGCACCACGACATCGCCGACGGTCTGGATGTCGCCGGCGGTGACCGTGCCCGGGCCCTGCTTCTTCACGACCATGCGCTTGGGGCCTTCGCCCTGCATCTTGATCGCGATGTCCTTGATGTTCAGCACGATGTCGGTGACGTCCTCGCGAACGCCCGCGATCGAGGAGAACTCGTGCAGCACGCCGTCGATATGCACCGACTGCACGGCTGCGCCCTGCAGCGATGACAGCAGGATGCGGCGCAACGCATTGCCGAGCGTTTGGCCGAAGCCGCGCTCGAGCGGTTCTGCGACCAGCGTCGCGAAACGGGTCGCATCATGACCGGGAGTCACCTGGAGCTTGTTCGGCCGAATAAGTTCTTGCCAATTTTTCTGGATCGTCACTGTTTCACCCATGTGTCAGTCCTTTTGGGCCAGTCGATTTGCCCACAACCGACGTTGGAGATCGCGGATCAGTCCGCGCATGCAAATGCTTCAAAGCGATCGCAGGCGGCAAAGCCGCCCGCCATCGAACTCAAACCCGCCGGCGCTTGCGCGGACGGCAGCCATTGTGCGGGATCGTCGTCACGTCGCGGATCGATGTGACGGTGAAGCCCGCAGCCTGCAGTGCACGAAGCGCCGACTCACGGCCCGAACCGGGACCGGCAACTTCAACCTCCAGCGTGCGCATGCCGTGCTCCTGCGCCTTCTTGGAGACGTCCTCGGCCGCGACCTGCGCGGCATAAGGGGTCGATTTGCGCGACCCCTTGAAACCCATCGTGCCGGCCGACGACCAGGCAATGGTATTGCCCTGCGCGTCGGTGATGGTGATGGTCGTGTTGTTGAACGACGAATTCACGTGCGCGATGCCGGATGCGATGTTCTTGCGTTCACGGCGGCGAACGCGTGTGGCTTCCTTGCCCATTCCAAACCTTTCCTACGATCTCAACGCCGCCGTAATGCCAGCGGCTACACCTAAAGAACGATTAGGTAGCGGCGAACAGCGAATAGAAACTATTCGCCGTCCGCTATTCCCTATTCGCCAAATTACTTCTTCTTGCCGGCGATCGACTTGGCCGGACCCTTGCGCGTACGCGCGTTGGTGTGGGTGCGCTGACCGCGCACCGGCAGGCCGCGGCGATGACGCAGGCCGCGATAGCAGCCGAGGTCCATCAGACGCTTGATGTTCATGCCGGTCTCACGACGCAAATCGCCTTCGACCATATAATCACGGTCGATCACTTCGCGGATCTGCAGGACTTCCTGGTCGCTCAACTGATTGACGCGGCGATCCTCGGGAATCTTCACCTTGTCCAGGATGTCGGCCGCGTTCTTCTGGCCGATGCCATGGATGTACTGGAGCGCGATCAGCACGCGCTTGTTGGTCGGGATATTCACGCCGGCAATACGGGCCACGGACTTCTCTCCTGTCGCCGATCCCTCATGGGATGCGGCTCTCGTTTTTCGCTATCTCGGGCAGGTGTCCGCAAACGCGAACACGACGCCCTTCCCCTCGGTCTTCCTGGGGCCCGGCATCGTCTGAAAACTATCCGACTTGGATACGGGGCTTATTAAAGGATTCCACTTGGTTTCGTCAACCGCCTCTAGCGTTTAGCTCGCTTTTTAGTGACCTTTTTTGCAGCTTTCCGCGGTTTTACGGCGGCACGGGCCTTGGAACCGGCGGCGGCCTTGCTCGACGACTTCTTGACGCGCTTGGGAGCCGGTTTTCCGGCCTTTTTGGCGGCCTTCGAGGCCTTAGCCGCTTTGGCACCCGTCGCCGCCCGCTTGGCCGACCCCGCCTTCTTGGCTGCCTTGTTATTAGCCGCCTTGGCTTCCACCGCGCCGATCGCGGCCAGGATGCGGTTGATCTCCCGGGTGACGGCCTCGATCGTCATCATGCCGTCGACCGTCAGCAGCTTGCGGCGCTCCGAATAATAGTGAATCAGCGGCTCGGTCAGCGCGCGGTAGCTTGCCAGCCGCTTCGTCAGCACCTCCGGGGTGTCGTCGATGCGGACTTCCTCGCCCCGCGCGCGCATTTCCGCGACCCGGTTTTCGACCCGCTGCAACAGCGCGCTTTCATTGACGCGAAGCTCGATCACCGCGTCCAGCTTGATGTGCTTCTTCTTCAGCAGTTCATCCAGCGCTTCGGCCTGCGGCACCGTGCGCGGAAAGCCGTCGAGAATAAAACCCTTCGCGGCGTCGGGCTGATCCAGCCGATCGGAAATGATCCCGATCACGATATCGTCCGGCACCAGGCCGCCATTCGCCATGATGTCCTTGGCCTTGAGGCCGACCGGCGTCTGCGCCGCAACCGCAGCGCGCAGCATTTCACCGGTCGAGAGCTGGACAATGCCGTTGCGCTGAACCAGCCTCTGGGCCTGGGTTCCCTTGCCCGATCCCGGCGGCCCCAAAAGGATCAATCTCATGACTACTCGCCCCCCGGCGATCGGTGAGCGAACGTCCGCGCACCTCTTTTAGTTGGTTTCAGACCGCCGACCGCCGGTAATCAGCGGCGACGGCCTCTCAGTTTCGACTTCCGGATCAGCCCCTCATATTGGTGAGCGAGCAGATACCCCTGCACCTGAGCCACCGTATCCATCGTCACGCTGACGACGATCAGAAGCGAGGTCCCGCCAAAGTAGAACGGCACCGAGGCATAGGAAATCAGAATCTCAGGAATCAAACAGACGATCGCCAGATAAATCGCCCCCAGCACGGTGATGCGCGACAGCACGTAATCGATGTATTCAGCCGTGCGCTCGCCGGGACGGATACCCGGAATGAAGCCGCCATGCTTCTTGAGATTGTCGGCGGTTTCGGTCGGGTTGAACACGATCGCGGTGTAGAAGAACGCAAAGAACACGATCAGCGCCAGGTAGAGCAGCAGGAACAACGGGCGGCCGTGGCCGAGCTGGGTGGTGATCCACTGCAACCATTCTGGGCCCTTGCCGACGTTGAAATTCGCGACCGTGGTCGGCAACAGCAGCAGCGAGGACGCGAAGATCGGGGGAATCACGCCTGATGTGTTCAGCTTGAGCGGCAGATGCGAGGACTGGCCCTCGAACATCTTGTTGCCGACCTGGCGCTTCGGATACTGGATCAGGAGCCGACGCTGCGCGCGCTCCATGAACACGATGAAGGCGATCACGACCACCGCCATCACGATCACAACCAGAATGAGGCCGGTCGACAACGCGCCCTGGCGGCCGAGTTCCAGCATGCTGGCAAGCGCCGAAGGCAGCTCCGCGACGATGCCGGAGAGGATGATCAGCGAGATGCCGTTGCCGATGCCGCGCGAGGTGATCTGTTCGCCGAGCCACATCAGGAACATGGTGCCGCCGGTCAGCGTGACCGCGGTCGAAACGCGGAAGAACAGGCCGGGGTCGCTGACGACGTTGCCGGCGCCTTCCAGCCCGACCGCGATGCCGTAGGACTGGAATGCGGCCAGGATTACCGTGAGATAGCGCGTGTATTGATTGAGCGTCTTGCGGCCGGCCTCGCCTTCCTTCTTCAGTGCCTCGAGCTGCGGCGACACCGTGGTCAGAAGCTGGATGATGATCGACGCCGAGATATACGGCATGATGTTCAGCGCAAAGATCGCCATGCGGTGGATGCCGCCGCCGGCGAACATGTTGAACATGCCGAGAATGCCGCCGGCCTGGGAACGGAACACCTGCTCCCAGATGTTCGGGTCGATGCCGGGAAGCGGAAGGTAGGTGCCGAGCCGATAAACAAGCAGCGCACCCAGGGTGAACCAGATGCGCTTCTTCAGTTCTTCGGCCTTGCCGAGCGCCGAAAAATTGAGGTTTGCTGCCAGTTGTTCCGCTGCTGAGACCATCTTAGGCTTTCTCCCGCCGCCCTTGCGCTGTCATGTCCCCGGGCGGGGCATTCAGCAGACGCCGGACATTATTTGGTGCTCGGCTTCGATAAGTCCATTGCCCTGCCGTGCAGATTGGCTGCCCCGGCGGGCGATGACGCAGATGTTACGCCGCCTCGCCTTCTTCCTTTGCCGGCGCCAGGATCTTCACCGTGCCGCCCGCCTTCTCGACCGCCGCGATGGCGGATTTCGACGCGCCGTGAACCTCGATGTTGAGCTTGGCCTTGAGTTCACCCCGGCCGAGCAGCCGGACGCCATCCTTGGCGCGCCTGATCACGCGGGACTTCACCAGCGATTCGGCGTTGATGGTGTCCTTGGCGTCCAGGAGCTTGGCGTCCAGCGCCTCCTGAAGGCGGTCGAGATTGATCTCGGAGAATTCGAGCCGGAAAATATTGTTGAAACCGCGCTTCGGCAGGCGCCGATGCAACGGCATCTGGCCGCCCTCGAAGCCCTTGATGCGCACGCCGGAGCGCGCGGTCTGGCCCTTGCCGCCGCGGCCCGCTGTCTTGCCCTTACCCGAACCGATGCCACGGCCGACGCGCATGCGCTTCTTGCGCGAGCCGGCATTGTCGGCGATATCGCTGAGCTTCATCGCCCTGTCTCCTTGCTTCTCTTATGCCTCGTCGACGACGCGGACGAGATGTTGAACCTTGGCGATCATGCCGCGAATCGCAGGCGTATCCTGCAATTCGGTGACGCGGCCGATCTTGTTGAGCTTGAGACCGATCAGCGTCTCGCGCTGCGAGTGATGGCGGCGGATTGCGCTGCCGGTCTGCTCGACCTTGATCATCTTTGCGGCCTTGGCCATCGTTGTAACTCCAGGAAGCGCGAGAGACGCACGCGTATTATTATTCGGCCACTACTTCAGCATCGCCGCCGACACGGCGCGACTGCAGCGTGGAGACCTTGATGTTGCGGCGCGCCGCAACCGAGCGCGGCGAATCCTGATGCTTCAACGCATCGAACGTGGCGCGAACCATGTTGTAGGGGTTCGACGAGCCGATCGACTTCGCCACCACGTCCTGGATGCCGAGCGTCTCGAATACCGCGCGCATCGGACCGCCCGCGATGATGCCGGTACCCGCCGGTGCGGCGCGCAGATAGACGCGGCCCGCGCCGTGACGGCCGGCGATATCGTGATGCAGCGTGCGGCCCTCGCGAAGCGCGACCCGCGTCAGGTTGCGCTTGGCCGATTCGGTCGCCTTGCGGATCGCCTCGGGAACCTCGCGCGCCTTGCCGTGGCCGAAGCCGACCCGGCCCTTCTGGTCGCCGATCACGACCAGCGCCGCAAAGCCGAAGCGCTTGCCGCCCTTGACGACTTTCGCCACGCGATTGATGTGGACGAGCTTGTCGACGAACTCGCTGTCGCGCTCCTCGCGATCCCTGCTCCGTTCGCGTCCGCCGCGTTCGCGTTCACCTGCCATGGTGTTTTCCAATCTCTAAGAGGCCTAAGCCCCTGTCCTTGTGTCCGTTCAAAACCAAACTGTTAGAAGCTCAATCCGCTTTCGCGCGCCGCATCCGCGAGCGCCTTGACGCGCCCGTGATAGAGGTAGCCGCCACGGTCGAACACGACTTCGGTGACACCGTTCTTCACGGCGCGTTCCGCCAGCAGCTTGCCGACGGCCTTGGCCGCATCGATGTTCGCACCAGTATTGCCGCTCTCGCGCATCGTCTTCTCCAGCGAAGAAGCCGACGCCAGCGTCTCGCCCTTCAGGTCGTCGATGACCTGGGCATAGATGTGCTTCGAGGAACGGAACACCGACAGGCGCGGCCGGCCGTTGGCGGTACGGCGCAACGACAGCCTCACGCGTTGCTTGCGCCGGGCATTCGTAATCTTGAGTCTCGACATGACCGGCTCCGTTACTTCTTCTTGCCTTCCTTGCGGAAGATGAATTCGTCAGAATACTTCACGCCCTTGCCCTTGTAGGGCTCCGGCGGACGGTAGCTGCGGATCTCGGCGGCGACCTGACCGACGCGCTGCGAATCGTTACCGGCGATGACGATCTCGGTCGGCTTCGGCACCGTGATCGCAATGCCCTCCGGGATCGCGTAGACGACATCGTGGCTGTAGCCGAGCGCCAGCTGCAGGTTCTTGCCCTGCAACGCCGCGCGGTAGCCGACGCCGGTGATCTCGAGCTTCTTCTCAAAACCCTTGGTGACGCCGGAGACGAGATTGGCGACCTGTGCGCGCGCGGTGCCGTACATCGCCTGTGCGCGGTTGGTCTTGAACCGCGGCGCGACCTTGACCGCGCCGTTCTCGAACTTCACCTCGACGTCGTCATGCACGACGAACTGAAGCTGGCCTTTCGGCCCCTTCACCTTGACGGTCTGCCCTTCGACGGTCGCGGTAACACCCGACGGCACCGTCACAGGCCTTTTGCCAACACGTGACATGGCTCAATCCTTCCTCAGAACACCGTGAAGAGAATTTCGCCGCCCACATTCGCGTCGCGCGCGTCGTGGTCAGCCATGATTCCCTTCGGTGTCGACAACACCGAAATGCCGAGACCGTTGTTGACGCGCGGCAGGTTCTTCACCGAGGCATAAACCCGCCGCCCCGGCTTCGATACCCGCTCGATCTCGCGAATCACCGGCTCGCCGTCGAAATATTTCAGCTCGATCTCAAGCTCGCTGCGGCCGGACGCATGCTCGACGCTGGCATAGCCGCGGATGTAGCCTTCCGCCTTGAGCACTTCGAGCACGTTTGCGCGCATCTTCGAGCCCGGGGTCGAGACCTTGGGCTTGGCGCGCATCTGCGCATTGCGGATGCGGGTGATGAGATCGCTGATCGGATCGTGCGTTGACATGACCGACCCCCCTTACCAGCTCGACTTAACGAGCCCGGGAACCAGGCCCTTGGAGCCGAGTTCACGCAGCGCGATACGGCTGAGCTTGTTCTTGCGGTAGACCGAACGCGGACGACCGGTCATTTCGCAGCGGTTGCGGATCCGGGTTGCCGACGAATTGCGCGGCATCTCGGAAAGCTTCAGCGTCGCCGCGAAGCGCTCTTCCATCGGCTTCTTCTTGTCGGCGATGATGGCTTTCAGCCGTGCGCGCGCAGGCGCGGCGTTCTTGGTCATCCGCTTGCGACGATTGTTCTTCTCGATCGAACTCTTCTTTGCCATGCTTGGCTCCTGGGTTTCCGCGTTTGAGAGGCTTAACAGCGTCTCACTGCCGGAACGGGAAATTGAATGCGGTCAACAAGGCTCGGGCTTCGTCGTCGCTGCTCGCGGTGGTGCACACCGTGACGTCCATGCCCCACGTTTCCCCCATCTTGTCGAAGTCGATTTCGGGGAAAATGATGTGTTCCTTGATGCCGAGCGAATAGTTACCGCGGCCGTCGAAGCTCTTCGGGTTCAAGCCGCGGAAGTCGCGCACGCGCGGCAGCGCGACGTTGATCAGGCGGTCGATGAATTCGTACATCTTCGCCTTGCGCAGCGTCACCTTGGCACCGATCGGCTGGTTTTCACGCAGCTTGAAGGTCGCGATGGCGACGCGCGAATAGGTCACGATCGGCTTCTGGCCGGCGATCAGCGCCAGATCGGCCGCAGCCGTTTCCGCTTTTTTGCGGTCGTTGACGGCCTCGCCGACGCCCATGTTGAGGACGACCTTGTCCAGGCGTGGAACCTGCATGACGTTGGCATAGCCGAACTGTTCGGTCAGCTTGCCCCGGATGCTCTTGTCATATTCCGCGCGCAGGCGCGGGGTGTATGCGGTCTCAGCCATCGATCTCTGCTCCCGAGCTCTTGGCAACTCGTACCTTCTTGCCATCAGCCTGAATCTTGAAGCCTATCCGGGTCGGTTTGCCGTCCTTGCCGACATACGCGATGTTGGACAGGTGGATCGGCGACTCCTTGGAGATGATGCCGCCTTCCTGCGCCTGGGTCTGCTTCTGGTGACGCTTCACGAGGTTGACGCCGCGAACCAGCGCCTTGCCCTCGGTCGGGCGCACTTCGAACACTTCGCCGGTGCGACCCTTGTCGCGGCCCGACAACACGATGACCTTGTCACCTTTCCGGATCTTGGCAGCCATCACAGCACCTCCGGTGCGAGTGAGATGATCTTCATGTGGTTCTTGGCGCGCAGCTCGCGCGGCACCGGCCCGAAGATACGGGTGCCGACCGGCTCCGACTGATTGTTGATCAGCACGGCGGCGTTGCGGTCGAAGCGGATGACGGAGCCGTCGGGACGGCGGATGTCCTTGCGGACCCGCACCACCACGGCCTTCATCACATCGCCCTTTTTCACCTTGCCGCGCGGAATCGCTTCCTTGATCGACACGACGATGACGTCGCCCACGGTGGCATAGCGGCGCTTGGAGCCCCCGAGCACCTTGATACACATGACACGGCGTGCGCCTGAATTGTCGGCCACGTCGAGGTTGGTCTGCATCTGAATCATTGATGCACCTCGTCCTCTTTCTGATGCGCAAAGTTGCGCCTAAAATTTTCCTGACGTCGTCCGGGCAAACCGGAACGATGTCAGGCCGTTTTCTTCTGTTCGCCCCGGACCACGGTCCAGCGCTTCAACTTCGAGATCGGCTTGCTTTCCTCGATCCACACCTGGTCGCCCGGCTTGAACTCGTTGTTCTCGTCGTGCGCGTGATAGTTTTTCGAGCGGCGGATCGTCTTCTTGTAGATCGGATGGGTGAAGCGGCGATCGACGCGCACCACGATCGTCTTGGCTTGCTTGTCGCTGACGACCACACCCTGAAGCGTACGTTTCGGCATGTCGGCCCCTTACTTCTTCGCGTCGCGCTTCTGCGCGGCGATGGTCTTGATGCGGGCGATATCGCGGCGGGCTTCACGCAGCCGCGAGGTGTTTTCCAGCTGCCCGGTGGCGCGCTGGAAGCGCAGGTTGAAGCGCTCCTTCTTCAGATTGAGGACGGCGTCGTCCATCTGATCGGGGCTCATCGCGCGGATATCGGCGGTTTTCATCTCGGCCATGATTAGGTCCTCACTCCGCGATCCGCGCCACGAAGCGCGTCTTGATCGGCAGTTTGGCGGCGGCAAGCGTCAGCGCTTCCTTCGCGGTCTGCACGTTCACGCCGTCGATCTCGAAAATCACGCGGCCGGGCTTGACCCGCGCCACCCACAATTCCGGCGTGCCCTTGCCCGAGCCCATGCGGACTTCGGCGGGCTTCTTCGACACCGGCACATCCGGGAAGATGCGGATCCAGACGCGGCCGGCGCGCTTCATGTGACGGGTCAGCGCGCGGCGCGCGGCTTCGATCTGGCGGGCGGTGATGCGCTCGGGCGCCATCGCCTTCAGACCGAACTGACCGAACGACAACGTCGCGCCCGAAGTCGCAACGCCGTGGATACGGCCCTTATGCGCCTTCCGGAACTTCGTTTTCTTTGGTTGCATCATGGCTTTAAGCCCTCAAACCTTCTTTATTGCGCTCAAGCAGCGTCGCGGCGCGGCCGCGAAGTTTCGCCCTCGGCCATCTTCTTGTCCTGGGCCATCGGATCGTGCTCGAGGATCTCGCCCTTGAAGATCCAGACCTTGACGCCGCAGGTGCCGAAGGTGGTGAACGCGGTCGCAACCCCGTAATCGATATCGGCCCGCAGCGTATGCAACGGCACGCGGCCTTCGCGGTACCATTCCATGCGCGCGATTTCAGCGCCGCCGAGACGGCCCGAGCAGTTGATACGAATGCCCTCGGCGCCAAGACGCATCGCCGACTGCACCGCGCGCTTCATGGCGCGGCGGAACGCGACGCGGCGCTCGAGCTGCTGCGCGATCGATTCGGCGACCAGGGTGGCATCGAGTTCCGGCTTGCGGATTTCGACGATGTTGATGACGACGTCGGAAGCCGTGATGTCGGCAACCCGCTTGCGCAGCTTGTCGATGTCGGCGCCCTTCTTGCCGATCACGACGCCGGGACGCGCCGAATGGATCGTCACGCGGCACTTCTTGTGCGGACGCTCGATCACGATCCGGGCGACCGCCGCCTGCTTCAGCTCCTTGTGCAGGATCTCGCGGATTTTGACATCCTCGTGCAGCAGCTTGCCGTATTCGTTCTTGCCTGCGAACCAACGGGAATCCCACGTCCGGTTGATGCCGAGACGCAGCCCGATTGGATTGATCTTTTGACCCATCGTTCTCTCCTGCGCCCTTAGGCGCTCGCCTCGGCTTCGACCTGACGCACAACGATCGTCAGCTGCGAGAATGGTTTATAGATACGGCCCGAACGGCCACGGCCGCGCGGTGCGAAACGCTTCATCACGATGCCGTTGCCGACATGCGCCTCGGAGACGATCAGATCGTCGACATCGAGGTCATGGTTGTTCTCGGCATTGGCGATCGCCGATTCCAGGCACTTCTTGACATCGACTGCGATCCGCTTGCGCGAGAACTGCAGGTCGGCGAGCGCCGCCGAAGCCTTCCTGCCGCGGATCAGTTGCGCGACAAGATTAAGCTTCTGCGGGCTGACGCGCAGCATCCGGGCGATCGCCTTGGCCTCGTTGTCCGGGAGGCTCCGTTCGCGCTTTGGTTTGCTCATCGCTTAGTCCTCAAGCCTTCTTGGCTTTCTTGTCGCCAGAATGGCCGTGGAAGGTCCGGGTCGGCGAGAACTCGCCGAACTTGTGACCCACCATTTCCTCGTTGACCGATACCGGCACATGCTTCTGGCCGTTGTAGACGCCGAACACCAACCCGACAAACTGCGGCAGGATGGTCGAGCGGCGGCTCCAGATCTTGATCACGTCATGACGGCCGGACGCGCGTGCGGCATCTGCCTTCTTGAGCAGAGAGCCTTCGACGAACGGGCCTTTCCAGACTGAACGAACCATGTCCGGCGTTCCTTACTTCTTCCGCTTGTGGCGGCTGATGAGAATGAATCTGTTGGTCGACTTGTTCGAGCGGGTCTTCTTGCCCTTGGTCGGCTTGCCCCACGGCGTCACCGGATGACGGCCGCCGGAGGTGCGGCCTTCACCACCGCCGTGCGGATGGTCGACCGGGTTCATGGAGACGCCGCGGTTATGGGGCTTGCGGCCGAGCCAGCGATTACGACCGGCCTTGCCGATCGAGATGTTCATGTGGTCCGGGTTGGACACCGCGCCGATGGTGCCGGTGCAGCGGCCGTGAACCAGACGCTGCTCGCCCGAATTCAGGCGGATGATCACATAGTCCTGGTCGCGGCCGACGAGCTGGGCGTAGGTGCCGGCGGAACGCGCGAGCTGGCCGCCCTTGCCGATCTTCAATTCCACATTGTGGATGATGGTGCCGATCGGCATGTTGCCCAGCGGCATGACGTTGCCCGGCTTCACGTCGACATAGTTGCCGGCGATCACGGTGTCGCCGACGGCGAGACGCTGCGGGGCGAGAATGTAGGACTGGGTGCCGTCGGTATACTTCACCAACGCGATAAAGGCGGTGCGGTTCGGATCGTATTCCAGGCGCTCGACGGTCGCCGGCATGTCGACCTTGGTGCGCTTGAAGTCGACGATGCGATAGGTCTGCTTGTGGCCGCCGCCGCGAAAGCGCACCACCATGCGGCCGGTGTTGTTACGACCGCCGCTGGAATGCTTGCCCTCGGTCAGCGCCTTGACCGGCTTGCCCTTGTAGAGCGCCGAACGATCGACCATCACCAGCTGGCGCTGGCCCGGCGTCGTGGGATTGTATGTTTTCAATGCCATCGTCGTATCGCCTTATAGTCCGGTGGTGACGTCGATGCGGTGGCCCTCTTCGAGGGTCACGATCGCGCGCTTCACATCCGACTGCGAACCAAAGGTGCCGCGGAAGACTTTGGTCTTACCCTTGCGCACCAGCGTGTTCACGCTCTTTACCTTGACGTCGAACAGCTTCTCGACGGCTTCCTTGATCTGCGGCTTGGTAGCCTTGCTCGCGACCTTGAACACGACCTTGTTGTGCTCGGAGGCAACGGTCGCCTTCTCGGTCACGACCGGAGCGACGATGATGTCGTAATGGCGCGGATCGATATTCTTCATTTGAAGCGCGCCTCCAGCGCATCGACCGCCGCCTTGGTCAGCACCAGCTTGTGACGGCGCAGAATGTCATAGACGTTGATGCCCTGGATCGGCAGCACGTCGATGTTGGGAATGTTGCGGGCCGCGATAGCGAAACCATTGTTCAGTTCGGCGCCGTCGATGATCAGAGCATTGGTCAGGCCGAGACCCGAAAAGTGCCCGATCAGCGCCTTGGTTTTCGCCGCCTCGAGGGTTGCGTTGTCGATCACGACCAGGCCACCGTCCTTGGCCTTGGCCGACAGCGCATGCTTGAGCGCCAGCGCGCGCACCTTCTTCGGCAGGTTGGTCTCATGGGAACGAACCACCGGACCGAACGCACGGCCACCGCCGCGGAACTGCGGCACGCGGGCCGAACCATGACGGGCGCCGCCGGTGCCCTTCTGCTTGTACATCTTCTTGCCGGTGCGCCAGATCTCGGCGCGGCCCTTGGCCTTGTGGGTGCCGGCCTGACGCTTGTTCAGCTGCCACTGCACACAGCGCTGGATGATGTCCTTGCGCGGCTCGAGACCGAAGATCTCGTCCGAAAGCTGGACCGATCCGGCTTCCTTGCCCTCAAGCGTTGTGACTTTCAATTCCATCTCACACGCCCTCCTGCTCGGCCGACGCTTCCGCCGGAGCAGTCTGCTCACCGCCGCCATCGGCCAGGCGGAACTTGCCCGGCTTCGGCGCGTCCTTCGGCAACGCCTTCTTCACGGCATCGCGCACCGCGATCCAGCCGCCCTTGGAGCCGGGAACGGCGCCTTCGACGAGGATCAGGCCGCGCTCGACATCGGTCTGCACCACACGCAGATTGAGCGTGGTGATGCGGTCGACGCCCATGTGGCCGGGCATCTTCTTGTTCTTGAAGGTCTTGCCCGGATCCTGGCGGCCGCCGGTCGAACCGATCGAACGATGCGACACCGAGACACCGTGGGTGGCGCGAAGACCGCCGAAATTCCAGCGCTTCATGCCGCCGGCAAAACCCTTACCGACGGAGGTGCCGGTGACATCGACGAATTGCCCGACCACGAAATGGTCGGCCTGAATCTCGGCACCGACCGGGATCAGCGCGTCTTCCGACACGCGGAACTCGGTGACCTTGCGCTTCGGCTCGACCTTGGCAACCGCGAACTGGCCGCGCTCTGCCTTCGGCAGATAGACGGTCTTGCGGGTACCCGAGCCGAGTTGCAGCGCGACGTAACCGTTCTTCTCGGTCGTGCGGTGACCCAGCACCTGGCAATTGCCCAGCTTCAGCACGGTCACAGGGATATGTTCGCCGGTCTCCGTAAAGACCCGCGTCATCCCGACCTTTTGTGCGATCACTCCGGAGCGCATCGGCGTGCTTCCTGTTCTTTCTGTCCGCAACCCCGCGGACGGGCTTTAAAAACTCAGAGCTTGATTTCGACGTCGACACCGGCGGCCAGATCGAGCTTCATCAAAGCATCGACGGTCTGCGGGGTCGGGTCGACAATGTCGAGAAGACGCTTGTGGGTGCGCATCTCGAATTGCTCGCGGCTCTTCTTGTCAACGTGCGGCGAACGGTTGACGGTGAACTTCTCGATGCGGGTCGGCAGCGGAATGGGTCCGCGAACCTGAGCACCGGTCCGTTTCGCCGTGTTCACGATCTCACGCGTCGACGTATCGAGAATTCGATGGTCGAACGCCTTGAGACGGATGCGAATATTCTGGCCGTTCATCTTTTTTCTCTCTCACCGTCATCACCCGCGAAGGCGGGTGATCCAGTATTCCGAAGTGTCGCAGTTAACTCGAAGCCTCGCGGCGTACTGGATGCCCCGCTTTCGCGGGGCATGACAGCGATGATGTGTCGTTACTCGATGATGCTTGCGACGACGCCGGCGCCGACGGTGCGGCCACCTTCACGGATCGCGAAACGCAACTTCTCTTCCATCGCGATCGGCACGATCAGGTGCACTTCCATCGCGATGTTGTCGCCCGGCATCACCATCTCGGTGCCTTCGGGCAGATGCACGACACCGGTCACGTCGGTGGTGCGGAAGTAGAACTGCGGCCGGTAGTTGGTAAAGAACGGGGTGTGACGACCGCCCTCTTCCTTGGTCAGGATGTAAGCCTCGGCCTTGAACTTGGTGTGCGGCTTGACCGAACCCGGCTTGCACAGCACCTGACCGCGCTCGACTTCCTCGCGCTTGGTACCGCGCAGCAGCGCACCGATGTTGTCGCCGGCCTGGCCCTGATCGAGCAGCTTGCGGAACATCTCGACGCCGGTGACGATGGTCTTCTGGGTGTCGCGCAGACCGACGATCTCGATTTCCTCGCCGACCTTGATCACGCCGCGCTCGACGCGACCGGTCACGACCGTACCGCGGCCCGAGATCGAGAACACGTCTTCCACCGGCATCAGGAACGGCTGATCGATCGGACGCTCCGGCTGCGGAATGTACGCGTCGACCTGCTTCATCAGTTCCAAAATCGCGTCGTGGCCGAGCGCCTTGTCCTTGTCCTCAAGGGCGGCCAGCGCCGAACCCTTGACGATCGGGATCGTGTCGCCCGGGAATTCGTACTTCGACAGCAGTTCGCGGACTTCGAGTTCAACCAGTTCGAGAAGTTCCGGATCGTCGACCATGTCGCACTTGTTGAGGAACACGACCAGCGCGGGAACGCCGACCTGGCGGGCCAGCAGGATGTGCTCGCGGGTCTGCGGCATCGGGCCGTCGGCCGCCGACACCACCAGGATCGCGCCATCCATCTGCGCTGCGCCGGTGATCATGTTCTTCACATAGTCGGCGTGGCCGGGGCAATCGACGTGGGCGTAATGCCGGTTCTGCGTCTCGTATTCGACGTGTGCGGTCGAGATCGTGATGCCGCGCGCCTTCTCTTCCGGCGCCTTGTCGATCTGGTCGTACGCCGTGAACGTCGCACCGCCGGTTTCCGCCAGCACCTTCGTGATCGCTGCCGTCAGCGACGTCTTGCCGTGGTCGACGTGACCGATCGTTCCGATGTTGCAGTGCGGTTTGTTACGTTCAAATTTTGCTTTGGCCATTTGACTCTCCGTTCAATCGTTGACTGTCGCCAACGACAATCAGGCAAACTTCTTCTGGACTTCTGCCGATACGTTCGCCGGTGCTTCTGCGTAGTGGTCGAACTGCATCGTAAAGGTTGCGCGGCCCTGGCTCATCGAGCGCAGGTTATTCACGTAACCGAACATGTTCATGAGCGGCACCATCGCATTGATGACGTTGGCATTGCCACGCATGTCTTGACCCTGGATCTGCCCGCGCCGCGAATTCAGGTCGCCGATGACCGAACCGGTGTAGTCTTCCGGGGTCACCACTTCGACCTTCATGATCGGCTCGAGCAATACCGACTTGCCCTTCGTCAGCGCCTCGCGGAATGCCGCGCGCGATGCGATTTCGAACGCCAGCGCCGAGGAGTCGACGTCGTGATACTTGCCGTCGACCAGTTGCACCTTGACGTCGACGACCGGGAATCCCGCGACCACGCCGGAGCCCATCACGCTGTTCAGGCCCTTTTCGACGCCCGGGATGTATTCCTTCGGCACCGCGCCGCCAACGATCTTCGACTCGAACTCGTAGCCCTTGCCGGGCTCGTTCGGCTCGACGATGATCGATACTTCCGCGAACTGACCGGTACCGCCGGTCTGCTTCTTGTGCGTGTACTTGACTTCGGCACGCTTGGTGACGCGCTCACGGAACGCCACCTGCGGCGCGCCGATATTGGCATCAACCTTGTAGGTACGCTTGAGGATGTCGACCTTGATGTCGAGATGGAGTTCACCCATTCCCTTGAGGATGGTCTGGCCGGACTCCTGGTCGGTCGATACCCGGAACGACGGATCTTCCGCGGCAAGCTTCGCCAGCGCGACGCCGAGCTTTTCCTGGTCGGCCTTCGACTTCGGCTCGATCGCGATTTCGATCACCGGCTCCGGAAATTCCATCTTCTCCAGAATCACGGGCTTGTTCGGATCGCACAGCGTGTCGCCGGTGCGCGCTTCCTTCAGGCCCGCCAGCGCGACGATGTCGCCGGCATAGGCTTCCTTGATGTCCTCGCGGTTGTTGGCATGCATCAACAGCATGCGGCCGATCCGCTCCTTCTTGTCGCGGGTCGAATTCACCACGCCGGTGCCGCTCGCCAGAATACCCGAATAGATGCGACAGAAAGTGATGGTGCCGACAAACGGGTCGTCCATGATCTTGAACGCGAGCAGAGCCAGCGGCTCCTTGTCGTCGGCCTTGCGGACGACTTCGTTGCCGTCCTCGTCCACGCCCTTGATGGCGGGCACATCGACCGGCGACGGCAGATAGTCGACAACGGCGTCGAGCAGCGGCTGCACGCCCTTGTTCTTGAAGGCCGAACCACACAGCACCGGATAGAACGCACCGGTCAGCACCGCCTTGCGGATCAGCCGCTTCAGCGTCGCCTCATCGGGCTCCTTGCCATCGAGATAAGCAGCGAGCGCGTCGTCATCGAGCTCGACGGCGGCTTCCAGCATTTTTTCGCGGTATTCCTTGGCCTTGTCGGCCAGGTCGGCGGGAATATCGATGTCCTTGAAGTTGGCGCCGAGCGCCTCGTCTTCCCAGACCACGCCCTTCATGCGGACGAGATCGACCAGGCCCTTGAAGTTGTTCTCGGAGCCGATCGGAAGCTGGATCGCAATCGGCTTGGCGCCGAGGCGGTCAACGATATCGTCAAGACATTTATAAAAGTCGGCGCCGGTTTTATCCATCTTGTTGGCGAAGACGATGCGCGGAACGCGGTACTTGTCGCCCTGACGCCAGACCGTCTCGGTCTGCGGCTCGACGCCCTGGTTGGAATCGAGCACGCACACCGCGCCATCGAGCACGCGCAGCGAACGCTCGACTTCGATGGTGAAGTCGACGTGGCCGGGAGTGTCGATGATGTTGAGGCGCTTGCCGTTCCAGAACGCGGTGGTCGCAGCCGACGTGATGGTGATGCCGCGCTCCTGCTCCTGCTCCATCCAGTCCATCGTCGCGGCACCTTCGTGCACTTCGCCGATCTTGTGGCTCTTGCCGGTGTAATAAAGGATGCGTTCGGTGGTCGTGGTCTTGCCGGCATCAATATGCGCCATGATACCGAAGTTGCGGTAGTTCTCTATGGCATGAACGCGGGGCATGGGTTGTTCCTTAAAATCCGTTGTTTCGCCGTTACCAGCGATAGTGCGAGAAGGCACGGTTGGCTTCCGCCATCCGGTGCACGTCTTCACGCTTCTTGACGGCGTTCCCCCTGCCATTCGACGCATCGAGCAACTCCGCAGAGAGCCGCTCCGTCATCGTCTTTTCATTGCGCTCGCGCGCCGCCGTGATGATCCAGCGAATGCCCAGCGCCTGCCGGCGCACGGTGCGGACTTCGACCGGCACCTGGTAGGTGGCGCCGCCAACGCGGCGCGACCGCACTTCGATCGTCGGCATCACGTTTTCCAGAGCCTGCTCGAAAATCGGCAGCGGGCCCTGCTTGGTCTTGGTCTCGATCAACTCGAGCGCGCCATAGACGATGGTCTCGGCGGCAGACTTCTTGCCGTCGTACATGATCGAGTTCATGAACTTCGTAATGACGATGTTCCCGAACTTCGGATCCGGGTTCACTTCACGCTTTTCAGCAGAATGGCGACGAGACATCTGATCTGTTCCCGCTTACTTCGGACGCTTGGCGCCGTATTTCGAACGGCGCTGCTTACGGTTCTTGACGCCCTGGGTATCGAGGACGCCGCGGAGAATGTGGTAGCGCACGCCGGGCAAATCCTTGACGCGGCCGCCGCGGATCATGACCACCGAGTGCTCCTGAAGGTTATGGCCTTCACCCGGAATGTAACCGATCACCTCGAAGCCATTGGTCAGGCGCACCTTGGCGACCTTGCGGAGCGCCGAGTTCGGCTTCTTCGGGGTCGTGGTATAGACGCGCGTGCAAACGCCGCGCTTCTGCGGCGACTGCTGCAGCGCCGGCACCTTCTTGCGCGACTTCTGCACCGTACGCGGAGTTGCGATCAGCTGGTTGATCGTCGGCATGTCAGCCTTCACCCTTTAGTTCACGCGAAACCCTGATCGGCTCCGCAAAATTCTTGTCAGGACCACCGGTCCCGTCCGGTCACTCACGCGAAAACAACCGCGCAAAGCGAAATCGCGCCAACCGCACATTGCTGAGCGGAAAGCGCTTCGACGCCACAGAGGACCGCAGTCGTTACTGATCAGCGTAAAGCTGCGCAGCAGGTACCGAGGTCATGCATCCGAAATCAACCTCAAGAGAACTTGCTCAAGAGAACCAATATCGTCCTGGCATTGCCTAGCTATAATCGACAGCGTTTGAGCGTCATTCGTCGAGGTTGGTGCCCGTTTCAATCCTTGGGACTAAAAAGGGTGATCCGTTCCGACGTAAGCGAAGCTCACCGCCTGTCGTTGAGTGCGCGGGTTCTATCGGCGCAGGATGGCCAAGTCAAGGCGAAACAACATCTAGGAAGCACCTCTGCCGCCTGCAATATCGGCCGCTTCGGAGCCGCCGGATTGCCCGTCCAACACGGACTGCAGCAGGCATCATCGCGGCCGAATCTTATTTTTATCCGGATATTATAGAGGATGCCCCTCCCGGGCATCCAATCCAAAGCCAGCCTTGAAGCTAAAGGTTTATTTGCCTTTCCGGGCGCAAGGATGAGGCTTCGCGAGCCGGACCTGCGCCCCATGCGGTACACTGATATTGCGATCATCGGCGGCGGACTGGCCGGCTCGACAGCGGCCGCCATGCTCGGCCGCGCGGGCATCGCCGTGGCTCTGATCGACCCGCATCAGGCGTACCCGTTCGATTTTCGTGTCGAAAAAATCAGCGGCGACGAGCAGCTCGAGCGCTTTTACCGGACCGGCATCGCCGAATCGGTGCTGCGATCCGCCACCCATGACGGCGAGAACTGGATTGCGCGATTCGGCCATCTGCTGGATCGGAAGCCCAGCCGGCAATACGGCATCATGTACGACGCGCTGATCGATGCCATCCGGGCCGAAATCCCTCCCGGCGTCGAATTTGTGCGCGCGAAAGCCACCGCTGTTTCGACCAGTGCCGAACGGCAGAAGCTCACTTTATCCAATGGCGAGGAGATTTCCGCGCGGCTCGTGGTGCTGGCCAACGGATTGAATGTCGGACTGCGCCGCCAATTCGGCATCGAGCGCCAGATCGTCAGCGCCTGTCACTCGATTTCACTCGGATTCGACCTCGTCCCGGTCGGCCGCCCGGCATTTGACTTTCCGGCGCTGACCTATTTTTCGGAACGGCCGAGCGACCGGATCCCCTATCTGACACTGTTCCCGATCGGGACCCGGATGCGGGCCAACCTGTTCGCCTATCGCCAGATCGACGATCCCTGGCTTCGGCAGATGCGCCTGGCGCCGGTCCAGACCTTGAACGCCTCCCTTCCAAAACTTCGCCGGATCACCGGGGCGTTCGATATCCCCGGCGACGTCAAGATCAGGCCGGCCGACCTTTATGTCAGCACGGGCTATCGACAACCCGGCGTGGTTCTGGTCGGTGACGCCTTCGCAGCCACCTGCCCCGTCACGGGTACCGGCACCGACAAGGTGTTCACCGACGTCGAACGGCTCTGCAACGTCCACATCCCCGCCTGGCTTGCGACCGAGGGCATGGGCGAAAACAAGATCGCGGCGTTCTACGACGATCCCGTCAAGACCGCCTGCGACGCCTGGTCGTTGGCGAAAGCCGATAGCTTCCGCTCGGTGTCGATCGATACCGGCCTGTACTGGAGCGCGCAGCGCTGGGCGCGTTTCCTGGCATGGCTCGGGGAAGGCATTTTGCGGCGGACGAGCGGTCGGCTCAGAGCGGGATCGAAACTCCGCACTCAGTCTTCGTCGTCATCCTCGTCATCGCTATCGTCGTCGGCCTGAGCGGCGGCACCCGGCATGTGGCTCTGGTCGTCCCAGAGCTTTCGATAGACGCCGTTGAGCGCCAGCAACTGGGTGTGCGAGCCGCGCTCGATCGCCTTGCCGCCGGATATCACGACGATCTCGTCCATCTCGACCACCGACGTCAGACGGTGGGTCGAAAAGATCATGGTGCAGCCTTTCGAAAGCTTCAACAGCGTCTTGTTGATCGCAGCTTCCGTGGTCTGGTCGAGCGCCGAGGTCGCTTCGTCGAGCAGCAGCACCGATGGATTGCGCACGATGGCGCGCGCGATCGCGATGCGCTGGCGCTGTCCTCCCGACAGCGTATCGCCGCGCTCGCCGACCGGGGTATCGTATTTCTGCGGAAGGCTCATGATGTAGCGATGGATTTCCGCCTTGCGCGCCGCCTCCTCGACCTCCTCGTCGGTCGCGCCTTCCTTGCCGAGCCGGATGTTTTCCCGGATCGACATGTTGAAGAGCATGTTTTCCTGGAACACCACGGCCATGCTCCTGCGCAGCGATTCGCGGGTCACCTTACGGATATCGACGCCGTCGATGGCCACGCGCCCTTCATCCGGCACATAGAGGCGAAGGATCAAATTCAACAGCGTGCTCTTGCCGGAGCCGCTCGGACCGACGATCGCGATGCTCCTGCCGACCTTGAGCTTGAGGCTGAAATTGTCGAGAACCGGCGTCTGGCCGCCTTCATACCGGAATGTGACACGGTCGAAGGTGATGTCGTTGGTGATGCGCGGCAGGTCCGGTGCGCCCGGACGGTCGGCGCCGCGGGTCGGCTCGTCCAGCAGTTCCTGCATGTGACGCACAGCCGCCGCCGACTGGATCGACACCGGGATGAAATGCATGAGATGGGCGATGTTGTAGGACACCTCCCAGAACGCGCTCTCGAATGTCACGAAGGTGCCGACGGTGATCTGGCCCTTGGTGGCGAGATAGGCGCCGATCGCGAGCACCACGAGGTGCAGCAAGAGCACCGCGATCGTGACGGTGCGCTCGACCATGGTCGACAGGAACACCGCCGACGCCGTCTTGTTGCGGACGTCGTTGTTGCGCATGGTGAACCAGCCGAACGCCCGGCGCTGCAGGCTGAACGCCTTGACCACCGCCTGGGCTGCGACGTTTTCCTGCACCATGCCGAGCAGCGCCGACTCGTTCAGCTTCTGCTCGTAATTCGCCTGCACCGCCTTCGGCGTCAGGATTCGCGGGCCGATCAGCGTGATCGGAAACACCAGCAGCGCCACCACAGCGAGCTGCCAGTTCAGGAACAGCATCAGGATGATGCCTGCGACCAACTCAAGGAGCGGCAAGGCCGCGCTGTTGGCAAAGCTCTTGATCGAGCCCTCGAACGCCGACAGGTCGATCGAAAAGCGCGACAGGATCTCGCCACGCCTCGTGCGTGCAAAATACCCCGCCGGCAAATTCTGGACGTGCTCGAACAGCCGCGAGCGGACGTCCGCGATGACGTGGGCCGCGAGCCGCGCGTCCCATCGCTCGTACCAGACCGCGACGATCGACGTGAAGATGCCGGCGACCGCGAGCACGCCGAGGATCACATAGAGCGCGTGGAAATCCTCCTCGCCGAGCGCGTCGTCGATCAGGAACTTGAGACTGAGCGGCATGATGACGTTGAACAACGTCTCGATCACCACGCCGATGCTGACGAAGGTCAGCATCCTCTTGTAGTTGGTCAGGAACGGCCGGACAAACCCATAGATCGTCGCCAGCGCGCCGGCGGCTTCCTTCGCGGTAAAGACGACGAGGTCCTCATCGTTCTCGTCGTCGTCAAGATCGAGTTCGTCGTCTTCGTCGTCATCGGGCGCGGCCGATGCGGCCGCCTTGTCGCCGGCAGCGCGGTCCGCAGGAACGGCGCCCGGCAGCGGCTTCTTGTCGAGCTCGGACACGGCAGGATCAGCGCCCGGGTCGGGTTTCGGCTCGTCCGACGATGGAGGCTTGGGCGCCATGAAACCAACCGATGCTGCACGGCCGGCTTGACCGCAAAATCGAGAGAAGCGGCCGCGGAGACCACCAAACCAATCCTATGCGATCAGAATGCATTCGGCAAAGTGACAGCCAAGAACTTTCTGTGTCATCCCGGCCTTTGCCGGAACACACGGCTGGTTCAGTCGTCCTCGGCTTCGACCTTGTCAAAGAACGAGTACCGCAGGCTGTCGGAATCCGCGTACCATTGGCCCGGCCCCTTGTTGGCGGCGAGCGTCGCCGCCCAAAGGGCGTCCGTGCAATCGCGGCGATGCATCGACAGGTCGAAGCCGTTGCCGAAGAACAGTTCCGACCATTCCCACCAGGTACCGAGCTTCTTCACGCCGCGCAGCAGGTCGTAGCGATCGATCAGCGCCGGCGCCATATCCGATGTCACGCTTCCGAACATCAGCCCGGTCTTCACCACGCGGTTCAACTGACGCACCGCCTTCGGCGCCTGCTTTTTCGCGACATGGCACAGGCTGGTCTCGAACACGAAATCGAACTCGCCGTCCCGGAACGGCATATCGAGGATCGATCCGAGCTTGTTGAATTTCTTCAGCGCCTTCGGCGTCTTGGCGTGGATCGCGCGGTTGTTCTCGATGCCCCATGCATCGATGCCGCGATCGCGTAGCGCGCCCACCAGTTCGCCGCTGGCAGATCCGGCCACCAGCAGCTTGTAGCCCTTGGCCTTGCCCCAGACGATCTTGATGAGGTCAGTCAGGTAGTCGGGATCGGTGAACCGGCTCCAGACCTCGCTGTAGGGACCGAGCCCGCGATAATTCTCGAAATAGTCGCGGTCGATCTTGTCGGATGCAGGCTTGGCACCCTGCCCGCGCGCCCGGCGCAGCCGGATCATCTCGGTCAGGACGATATCGGTCGCGGCATCGGAAGAATCCAGCAGCCCGTTCAGCGTCGAGTCGAACAGGTAGTCGCCGACCACGACCAGGCCGGGATGCTGCTTCGGCTCGGGCCGGTGGTTGGTCATGACGTCGCGCGCTGGCATGCCGCCGGGCAGCGCATTCACCGACGACAGCCAGCGATGGATCTTGCCTTCGAGGAAATGCGCGCGCGCATTGCCGAGCGAGGCCGGCAGTGACTTCAGCGCAGCATCGATTAATTCCTTGTCGCTGAGGTTGGCGAAAGCCAATGCGTCGGAGCCTGCGATCAGCCAGTTCAGTACACCGTGCCTGCCGACGTCGTGCCGTGCGCCTTCGTTGTAGACGCAGCAGCCGCCGAACGCTTCCGACATGAACCACGCGCCGGGGATTTTCTCGCCCCAGAACGGTTCATCGAACAGGATCGAGACCCTCAAATAATGCGCCGGCCGGTCGAAATAAGCGACATGCTTGACCATCGACTTGCGGAGCTGCTCGCCGTCCCACCGCATGGTGGCGAGCCAGGAGTGCGGCAGGCAGACCAGCACCAGATCGAAATCCCTGGTCTCCGGCCCCTTGCCGTTCATCATGTTGAGCTGGTAGCGGCCGGATTCGGTCTTGCCGACCTTGAGCACCCGGTGATTGAGCTGGATATCGGCATCGACCTCGGACTTGAGGCAATCGATCAGCTGCTCATTGCCGTTCTGGATCGAATACAGGCCGATATAGCCGTCGACATCCATCACGAAGTTCTTCAGCGCGTTGAGCCCGTTGGTGTTGTGGCTCTCGGTCGCGATATCGGAGCGCGCCATCACTTTAAGGAAACGCTTGGCGGTGGGGTCTTCGACTTCGCGATCGAGCAATTCCTCGCAGGTGATGTAGGCCCAAGGGTGCTCGTTGTCGTGGGCGCCGACGCCTTCGTAATATTCGACCGGCGACACCATCTCGGTGCAGCGCCTACGGAAGTCCTCGATCGCATCCGCGGTCTTCGCACCGTATTTGCGCCGCATGCCCGGCACGTCGTTCAGGAACTCGCCATCGAGCTGGACCTGTTCGGCATCCATCGGAATGGTCTGCAGGCCGAAATGCTGGATCAGCTCGCGCAGCGGATCGGGGCCGGTCATCGAATAATCGTAGATCTCGGCCACACCGGCTTCGTACATCGCCGGCGCTGAATCGAACTTGCGCGTGAGGATCTTGCCGCCGACCCGGTCGGATGCTTCGTAAATGGTGACGCGGCAAAGCTCGCCGAGCTTCTTCTTCAGGTACCAGGCGCTCATCAGGCCACCCGGGCCCCCGCCAACGATTGCAAGATCCAGCATGTCTGTTCCGTGGTCTCCGGCCGCCCGCGAAGCACCCGGTCTAAATCCGCCCTAGCAAAAGCGCTATTCCTTCTGAAGGAAAGATGAACAAACCGGGTCCGTGCATCGCAACAACGAAAGAAAGCAGCAAAAAGGCCGGCGGAGCGCCGGCCTTTTCTTCGCAACCCCGTAAATATACGGGCTTTTACTCTGCCGGCGGCAGCGCCAGCGGTTCGACTTCGGGAGCCGCGGGCACGATGGTCGCCTGCTTCTCGCGCTCGTCGAGGATCAGCTTGTCGCGTTTGACGGCGACTTCGCGGATCTTGGCCATCGAGGCGCCGGTGCCCGCCGGGATCAGCCGGCCGACAATGACGTTTTCCTTGAGGCCTTCCAGCGGGTCCACCTTGCCGTTGACGGCGGCTTCGGTGAGCACGCGGGTTGTCTCCTGGAACGAGGCCGCCGAGAAGAACGAGCGGGTCTGCAGGCTCGCCTTGGTGATGCCGAGCAGAACCGGCGTTCCCGTGGCGGGCTTCTTGCCCTCTTCCTTCGCCTTGGCGTTGAGCTGGTCGAACTCGATCTTATCGACCTGCTCGCCCGAGATCATGTCGGTCTCGCCCTGGTCGGTGATCTCCACCTTCTGCAGCATCTGACGGACAATCACCTCGATGTGCTTGTCGTTGATGAGCACGCCCTGCAGCCGGTAGACCTCCTGGATTTCGTTGACCAGATAGGCAGCGAGTTCCTCAATGCCCTTGATCGCCAGAATGTCGTGCGGCGCCGGATTGCCTTCGACGATGAAGTCACCCTTTTCGACGATATCGCCGTCCTGCAGATGGATGTGCTTGCCCTTCGGAATGAGGTATTCGCGGGTCTCCTCGTTCTTGTCCATCGGCTCGATCGAGATACGGCGCTTGTTCTTGTAGTCGCGGCCGAAGCGGATGGTGCCGGCGATCTCGGCGATGATCGCCGCATCCTTCGGCTTGCGAGCCTCGAACAATTCCGCAACGCGCGGCAGACCGCCGGTGATGTCGCGGGTCTTGGCGCTCTCCGTGGAGATACGCGCCAGGATGTCGCCGTTCTTGACCTTGGCGCCGACGTCGACCGACAGAATGGCATCGACCGAAAGCATATAGCGGGCGTCGCCGCCACGCGCGAGCTTCAGCACCTTGCCATCCTTGCCCTTGACGACGATCGCCGGACGCAAATCCGCCCCGCCTCGCGACGCGCGCCAATCGATGACGACGCGCTTGGCGATACCGGTGGATTCGTCGAGCGTTTCCGAGATCGACTGACCCTCGACCAGATCCTCGAAGCCGATGGTGCCCTCGACCTCGGTGAGAACCGGACGTGAGTACGGATCCCATTCCGCGATCCGCTGGCCGCGCTTGACCATGTCGCCTTCATCGACGTGCATGCGCGCGCCGTATTGAATGCGGTGGGTCGCACGCTCGGTGCCGTCGGCATCGGTGATCGCAACCACCATGTTGCGCACCATCGCGACCAAGTGGCCTTCGCTGTTCTTCGCGATCGCCTTGTTCTTGATCGTGACCTTGCCGTCGAAGTTCGATTCCACGAACGACTGCTCGTTGATCTGCGCCGCTCCGCCGATGTGGAACGTGCGCATCGTCAACTGGGTGCCGGGTTCGCCGATCGACTGGGCGGCGATGACGCCGACCGCCTCGCCATGGTTGACCGGCGTACCGCGAGCGAGATCGCGGCCATAGCACTTGCCGCAGATGCCGTTGACGAGTTCGCAGGTCAGCGCCGAACGGATCTTCACCTCCTGGATGCCGGCCTGCTGAATGGCGTCGACATGTGTCTCCTCCATCAGCGTACCGCGCTTGACCACCACCTTGTTGGTCGCGGGATCGCGCAGATCCTCGCCCGCGGTGCGGCCGAGAATGCGCGACGCCAACGACGCAACGACCGTGCCGGCATCGATGATGGCACGCATCTTGATGCCGAGCTTGGTGCCGCAATCGTCCTGCGTGATGATGCAGTCCTGCGCCACGTCGACCAGGCGGCGGGTCAGGTAACCGGAGTTCGCGGTCTTCAACGCGGTATCCGCAAGGCCCTTGCGGGCGCCGTGGGTCGAGTTGAAGTATTCGAGCACCGACAGACCTTCCTTGAAGTTGGAAATGATCGGCGTCTCGATGATCTCGCCCGACGGCTTCGCCATCAGGCCGCGCATGCCGGCGAGCTGACGCATCTGCGCCGGCGAACCGCGCGCACCGGAATGCGCCATCATGTAGATCGAGTTGATGTCGGCTTCGGCACCCTTGGCGGTCTTCTTGGTCGAGGAGATTTCCTTCATCATCTCCTTGGCGATTTCCTCGGTCGCCTTCGACCAGGCGTCAACCACCTTGTTGTACTTCTCGCCATGGGTGATCAGACCGTCATTGTACTGCTGCTCGAAGTCCTTCGCGAGCGTACGCGTGGTGTCGACGATCTTCCACTTGCTGTGCGGCACGACCATGTCGTCCTTGCCGAACGAAATGCCGGCCTTGAACGCATTGTAGAAGCCGAGCGCCATGATCCGGTCGCAGAAGATCACCGTCTCCTTCTGGCCGCAGTGACGATAGACCTGGTCGATCACGCCGGAGATCTCGCGCTTGGTCATCAGCTTGTTGATGATATCGTACGAAATCTTCGGCGATTTCGGCAGCAAGGTGCCGAGCATCACGCGTCCCGCGGTGGTTTCGATCCAGCGCCTGGAGATCTTGCCGGTCTCATCCACGCCTTCCCAGCGATACTTGATCTTGGTGTGGAGATGGATGACCTTCGAATGCAGCGCGTGTTCGAGTTCGGCCATCTCGCCGAAGATCTTGCCCTCGCCGGGCAGGCCTTCGCGCATGATCGACACATAGTAGAGGCCGAGCACGATATCCTGCGACGGCACGATGATCGGCTGGCCGTTAGCGGGATGCAGGATGTTGTTGGTCGACATCATCAGCACGCGCGCTTCCAGCTGCGCTTCCAGCGACAGCGGAACGTGCACGGCCATCTGGTCGCCGTCGAAGTCGGCGTTGAACGCCGCGCACACCAGCGGATGCAACTGGATCGCCTTGCCTTCGATCAATACCGGCTCGAACGCCTGGATGCCGAGGCGATGCAGCGTCGGCGCGCGGTTCAGCAGCACGGGATGCTCGCGGATCACCTCGTCGAGGATATCCCAGACCTCGGGACGCTCTTTTTCGACGAGCTTCTTCGCCTGCTTCACCGTGGTCGACAGACCCTTGGCGTCGAGCCGCGAATAGATGAACGGCTTGAACAGCTCCAGCGCCATCTTCTTCGGCAGGCCGCACTGATGCAGCTTGAGCTCCGGACCAACCACGATCACCGAACGGCCGGAATAGTCGACGCGCTTGCCGAGCAGGTTCTGGCGGAAGCGGCCCTGCTTGCCCTTGAGCATGTCGGCCAGCGACTTCAGCGGACGCTTGTTGGCGCCGGTGATGACGCGGCCGCGGCGGCCGTTGTCGAACAACGCGTCGACGGCCTCCTGCAGCATGCGCTTTTCATTGCGGATGATGATGTCGGGTGCGCGCAGTTCCATCAGCCGCTTCAAGCGGTTGTTGCGGTTGATGACGCGGCGGTAGAGGTCGTTGAGGTCCGACGTCGCGAAGCGGCCGCCGTCGAGCGGCACCAGCGGACGCAGGTCCGGCGGAATCACCGGCACCACGGTCAGGATCATCCATTCCGGCTTGTTGCCGGAATAGCGGAACGCCTCGACGATCTTCAGGCGCTTGGCGAGCTTCTTGTGCTTGATGTCGGATTCGGTTTCCTGCATCTCGGCGCGCAGCGAGGTCTCGAGCTTTTCGAGCTCGAGTCCCTTCAACAATTCGCGGATCGCCTCCGCGCCGATCATGGCGGTGAAGCTATCCTGGCCGTATTCGTCCTGCGCCTTCAGGTACTCGTCTTCGGACAGCAACTGACGGTCCTTGAGCGCGGTCAGGCCGGGCTCGAGGACGACGTAGTACTCAAAGTACAGAATCCGCTCGAGATCCTTCAGCGTCATGTCGAGCAGAAGGCCGATACGGGACGGCAGCGACTTCAGGAACCAGATATGCGCAACCGGCGCCGCCAGTTCGATGTGGCCCATGCGCTCGCGCCGGACCCTCGACAGCGTCACTTCGACCGAGCACTTCTCGCAGATGATGCCCTTGTACTTCATCCGCTTGTACTTGCCGCACAGGCACTCATAGTCCTTGATCGGCCCGAAGATGCGCGCGCAGAACAGGCCGTCACGCTCCGGCTTGAAGGTGCGGTAGTTGATGGTCTCCGGCTTCTTGATCTCGCCGTAGGACCACGACAGAATCTTCTCCGGAGACGCGATGGAAATCCGGATCTGGTCGAAGACCTGGGCCGGCGTCGTCGGATTGAAAAGATTCATAATTTCTTGATTCATGGTCTTCTCCTCGCGTGCCGATCGTCACCGGCAGCAAATTCGAAATTCTTTGGTAGCGCGCGCCGTGCTCAACGTCCGAGCGCAGCGCGGATGCCCGGCACGAGGCCGGGCATTAAACCTTGAGTTACTCGGCCGCTTCCGATGTCGGCGTGGCGCCGATCTTGGAATTGTGCAGATCGACGTTGAGGCCGAGCGAACGCATTTCCTTGACCAGCACGTTGAACGATTCCGGGATACCTGCCTCGAACGTGTCGTCGCCGCGCACGATCGCCTCGTACACCTTGGTACGGCCGGCGACGTCGTCCGACTTCACGGTCAGCATTTCCTGGAGCGTGTATGCCGCGCCGTAGGCTTCCAGCGCCCACACTTCCATTTCGCCGAAACGCTGGCCGCCGAACTGCGCCTTGCCGCCCAATGGCTGCTGGGTAACGAGCGAGTACGGTCCGATCGAACGCGCGTGGATCTTGTCGTCCACCAGATGGTGCAGCTTGAGCATATAGATGTACCCAACCGTCACCTTGCGGTCGAAGGCGTCGCCGGTCCGGCCGTCATAGACGGTCGATTGTCCCGACGCGTCGAGACCTGCGAGCTTCAGCATCTCCTCGATATCGGCTTCCTTGGCGCCGTCGAACACCGGCGTTGCAATCGGCACGCCATGGCGCAGATTGCCGCCGAGCTCCATCAGCTCGTTGTCGTTGAGCGATTTGATGGTCTCGTCGTCGCCATAGATCTTCTTCAAGGTCTCCTTCAGCGGCCTGGTGTCCTGTTTTGCGGTGGCAAGATAGGCATCCACCGTCTGGCCGATGCGCTTGCCGAGGCCCGCGCAGGCCCAGCCGAGATGGGTCTCGAGAATCTGACCGACGTTCATGCGCGAGGGCACGCCGAGCGGATTGAGCACGATGTCGGCATGGGTGCCGTCCTCGAGGAACGGCATGTCCTCGATCGGAACGATCTTCGACACCACGCCCTTGTTGCCGTGACGGCCGGCCATCTTGTCGCCGGGCTGAATCTTGCGCTTCACCGCGACGAAGACCTTGACCATCTTCATCACGCCGGGCGGCAATTCATCGCCACGCTGCAGTTTCTCGACCTTGTCGAGGAAGCGCTGTTCAAGGCCCTTCTTCGACTCGTCGTACTGCTTCCGCATCGCCTCGATTTCGGCCATCAGCTTGTCGTTGGGCGAAGCAAACATCCACCACTGCGACCGCGGATGCTCGTCGAGCACCGCGCGTGTGATCTTGGTGTCCTTCTTGAAGCCCTTCGGACCGGCGATGCCCTGGCGGTTTTCCAGGAGCTCCGCGAGACGGTTGTAGACGTTGCGGTCGAGGATCGCCTGCTCGTCGTCGCGGTCCTTGGCCAGACGCTCGATCTCTTCCCGCTCGATCGCCAAAGCGCGCTCGTCCTTGTCGACGCCGTGCCGGTTGAACACGCGCACTTCGACGATCGTGCCCTGCACGCCCGGGGGCACGCGGAGCGAGGTATCGCGGACGTCGGAGGCTTTTTCACCGAAGATGGCGCGGAGCAGCTTTTCTTCCGGCGTCATCGGGCTTTCGCCCTTTGGCGTGATCTTGCCGACCAGGATGTCGCCGGCGCGGACTTCCGCGCCGATATAGACGATACCGGCTTCGTCGAGGTTCTTCAGCGCTTCTTCCGAGACGTTCGGAATGTCGCGGGTGATTTCCTCAGGCCCGAGCTTGGTATCGCGGGCCATCACCTCGAACTCCTCGATGTGGATCGAGGTGAAGACGTCGTCCTTTACGATCCGCTCGGAGAGCAGGATCGAGTCTTCGAAGTTGTAGCCGTTCCACGGCATGAACGCGACCAGCACGTTACGGCCAAGCGCGAGCTCGCCGAGATCGGTCGACGGACCGTCGGCAATGATGTCGCCCTTCTTGACGATGTCGCCGACCTTCACCAGCGGACGCTGGTTGATGCAGGTCGACTGGTTGGAGCGCTGGTACTTCATCAGCCGGTAGATATCGACGCCCGACTTGGTAGGATCGAGATCTTCGGTGGCGCGGATAACGACGCGGGTGGCGTCGATCTGGTCGATCACGCCGGAACGGCGTGCCGCGATCGCAGCACCGGAGTCGCGGGCGACCACGCCTTCCATGCCGGTGCCGACGAACGGCGCCTCGGCGCGCACCAGCGGCACGGCCTGACGCTGCATGTTCGAGCCCATCAGCGCGCGGTTGGCGTCGTCGTTCTCGAGGAACGGGATCAGCGCCGCGGCAACCGAAACCAGCTGCTTCGGCGACACATCCATATAGTCGACCTTGTCCGGCGTGATCGGCAGCACTTCGCCGGCGTGACGGCAGATGATCAGGTCCTCGGTGAAGCGGCCCTTGGCGTCGAGCGGCACGTTGGCCTGCGCGACGCGATAACGGCCCTCTTCCATCGCCGAGAGATACACGACCTCCTCGGTGACGCGGCCGTCCTTGACCTTGCGATAAGGCGTCTCGACGAAGCCGTATTTGTTCACGCGCGCGAACGTCGCGAGCGAGTTGATCAGACCGATGTTGGGGCCTTCCGGCGTCTCGATCGGGCAGATACGGCCGTAATGCGTCGGGTGCACGTCGCGCACTTCGAAGCCGGCGCGCTCGCGGGTCAGACCGCCCGGGCCAAGCGCCGAGAGGCGGCGCTTGTGGGTGATTTCCGACAGCGGGTTGGTCTGGTCCATGAACTGCGACAATTGCGACGAGCCGAAGAACTCGCGCACCGCGGCGGCGGCAGGTTTCGCGTTGATCAGGTCCTGCGGCATCACGGTGTCGATATCGACACTGGACATCCGCTCCTTGATCGCGCGCTCCATGCGCAGCAGGCCGATGCGGTACTGGTTCTCCATCAACTCGCCGACCGAGCGCACGCGCCTGTTGCCGAGATGGTCGATGTCGTCGATCTCGCCCTTGCCGTCGCGCAGGTCGACCAGCGTCTTGATGACGGCCAGGATGTCTTCCTTGCGCAGCGTGCGATGGGTGTCGGGCGCGTCGAGCTCGAGGCGCATGTTCATCTTGACGCGACCGACCGCGGACAGGTCATAGCGCTCAGAGTCGAAGAACAGCGACTGGAACATGGTCTGGGCCGAGTCGATGGTCGGCGGCTCGCCGGGACGCATCACGCGATAGATGTCGAACAGCGCGTCTTCACGCGTCATGTTCTTGTCGGCATGCAGCGTGTTGCGGATATAGGCGCCGACATTGACGTGGTCGATGTCGAGCAGCGGCAGCTCCTTGTAGCCCTGCTCGTTGAGCGCCTTCAGTGACTTCTCGGTGATTTCCTCGCCGGCTTCGGCATAGATCTCACCGGTCTTCGGATTGACGAGATCCTCGGCCAAATAGTTGCCGACCAACTCTTCGTCCGACAGGCGCAACGCCTTGAGGCCCTTTTCCTGCAACTGACGCGCACCGCGCACGGTGAGCTTCTTGCCGGCTTCGAGCACGACCTTGCCGGTATCGGCGTCGATCAGATCGTTGATGGTGCTGTAGCCGCGGAAACGGGTGGCGTCGAACGGCACGCGCCAGCCTTCCTTGGTCCGCTTGTAGCTGATCTTCTTGTAGAACGTGGAGAGGATCTGCTCGCCATCGAGACCGAGCGCGAACATCAGCGACGTCACCGGGATCTTGCGGCGGCGGTCGATACGCGCGAACACGATGTCCTTGGCGTCGAATTCGATATCGAGCCAGGAGCCGCGATAGGGAATCACGCGCGCGGCAAACAGCAGCTTGCCCGAGGAATGGGTCTTGCCCTTGTCGTGATCGAAGAACACGCCGGGCGAACGGTGCATCTGGGAGACGATGACGCGCTCGGTGCCGTTGACGACGAAGGTGCCGTTCATCGTCATGAGCGGGATATCGCCCATGTAGACGTCCTGCTCCTTGATGTCCTTCACCGACTTGGCGCCGGTTTCTTCGTCGATATCGAACACGATCAGGCGCAGCGTCACCTTGAGCGGCGCAGCGTAGGTCATGCCGCGCTGACGGCACTCATCGACGTCGTATTTCGGCGGCTCGAACTCGTAGCGGACGAATTCCAGCATCGAGGTGCCGGAGAAATCCGAGATCGGGAACACCGAGCGGAACACCGCCTGCAAGCCTTCGTCCAGCCGTCCGCCGGCAGGCTCGTCCACCATCAAAAACTGGTCATAGGACGCCTTCTGAACCTCGATGAGGTTCGGCATCTCTGCGACTTCCTTGATGTGTCCGAAGAACTTGCGAACGCGTTTGCGACCGGTGAATGTCTGCTGCGCCATCGTGGCCTCTCATTGCGTCGCCCGTAAGGGGCGAACCTTCCGAAGCGCGACTGCCATCGCCCCCGGGTTGAATTTCGATACATTCCGAAAGTCTGAAGCCGCATTTCAGGATTTAAGTCCCAAATCGAAGCGCCACACATTCAAAACGCAAAACGACGCGCGGGCGCTTGACTGCACCCGCCCGTCCAACCTGTCTTAGTTACGGACCGAAAAAGCCCGAAATCTGCCTGTCTCCCAACGGCTTACGCAGGAGCGTCGCCGTTCCCGCCGCCAACCGTGTTTTTGTGCTGCCGTCCCGATATGGGATGACAATCGTGGAGATTCGAGGGGTAAACCCGCGAATCCCCACACTTTTCTGTGTACAACGTGCTCCAGGTTCCCCTAGTGCACGTTTTTTGCATAGGCCCAGCCGCTGTCGTCATTGGCGGGCCCGATCCAGCAATCGCGTTACTTGAGCTCAACCTTGGCGCCAGCCTTCTCGAGCTGAGCCTTGACCTTCTCGGCCTCGTCCTTGTTGACGCCTTCCTTGACCGGCTTGGGCGCACCCTCGACCAGGTCCTTGGCTTCCTTGAGGCCCAGGCCGGTGATGGCGCGGACTTCCTTGATGACCTCGATCTTCTTCTCGCCGGCGGCGGCGAGGACGACCGTGAACTCGGTCTTTTCTTCAGCGGGAGCAGCGGCAGCAGCGGCCGGACCGGCCACCGCAACGGCGGCAGCGGCGGACACGCCCCACTTTTCTTCAAGGAGCTTTGCGAGCTCGGCAGCTTCGAGCACGGTCAGGCTCGAGAGGTCGTCGACGATTTTCTGTAAGTCGGCCATTGATCTGTTTCCTTAAGCGTATTGGTTCGAACCAGGTTTTGAATTTGCGAAGGGCGTCAGGCCGCTTCGCTCTTTGAGGCATAGGCCTGGACGACGCGCGCGAGCTTGGCCGCGGGCGCAGTCGAGAGCTGAGCGATCTTGGTTGCCGGCGCCACCAGGAGGCCGACAAGCTTGCCGCGCAATTCATCGAGGGACGGCAGCGAGGCAAGTGCCTTCACGCCGTTCACGTCCAGGACGGTTTTACCCATCGATCCGCCGAGAATGACGAACTGCTCGTTCGCTTTGGCGAATTCGATGGCAACCTTCGGCGCCGCTACCGGATCGTTTGAAGTCGCGATCACGGTCGGCCCCTTCAGCAGGGAACCGATGGCAACGACGTCTGTGCCTTCAAGAGCAATTTTGGCGAGACGGTTCTTCGAGACCTTCACCGACGCACCCGCCTGCTTCATCTGCATGCGCAGCTTCTGCATCTGGGCCACGGTGAGGCCGGAATAATGAGCCACGACCGCAACGCTGGTGGTCTTGAACAGACCGTTCAGCGCCTCGACCGCGTCCTTTTTTGCCGCTCTTTCCACAGCAAGCTCTCTCCGGTTGGCAGGCCTGTGCCTGATGGCAGGACCGCCGGGTTGCACCCATCGCCCTGCCTTGAAACCTGACCTCGAGACACCAGTCCAAGGACACGCCAGGCAAGACGACATTGAAAAGCCTGCCCTCCCGAGCCTTGCGGCCGCGGGGTGTCGAGGTTCGAACCAAATCCGCATCGCGCCGCGGGTCGCGCGGCGCAAAACGAAAATCCGGTCTTCACCCGTCTATGCAGGCCATGCGATTAAGCCGTTGACAAAACACAAGTGTTTCTTCGCGGGCGCCTGCAGTCTTGGACAGGATCGAGGCCGTCGGCAAGCCGAGAGACCCCTGCCCACATTCCACCAAACCGATAGTCTCTCCTCCCTTTCGAGCAATCCATGCGGATGTCCTGAAAGGAATGGTCTCCTAGCGAATTGGGTTTTCGGAATGCGCGCACAGACGTGCCAGCAACGGCCAGCACGTCCGGAAAAGATTGTTTAACGAGTCTTTTCCGGCTTGCCAAGTGCTAATTCGCACCCATAGGGCCTGCGGGTGCTTCGAGCAGATTGGGACCGAAATGGCCCGATTCACGCAGCCCGAACCGCATAGGGCAGCGGCTTGCCTGCGAAAAACGCATCGAGGTTGGCGATCACGCAATCCTGCATCGCAGCATGCGACTCGAGCGTGTGGCCGCCGGTATGCGGGGTGAGCACGACGTTCGGAAGCGCAGTCAGCGCATCCGGCGCATGCGGCTCCTTCTCGTACACGTCGAGGCCCGCGCCGGCGATGGTGTTGTCGCCAAGGGCTGCCACCAGCGCCTGCTGGTCGATCACCGAGCCGCGCGAGATGTTGACGATATAGCCGTCCGCACCGAGTTTTTGCAGTATCCGGGCATCAACGGCGTGATTTGTGTCTTCCCCGGCGCGAACCGCGATCATCAGGATGCTGCACCATTCGGCCAGCGCTTCCAGGCTTGGAAAATACTGATACGGCACGTCATGCTTGCTCCGGCTGAAATAGCCGATCTCGGTCTCGAACGCCGCGACGCGGCTGGCGATCTTGCGGCCGATCGCACCCATGCCGTAGACGCCGACACGGCGGCCACGCATGCCCGGCTGCGGCCGCATCATCGGCGAAGGTTTGGCCGCCGACCAGCTTCCGCTGCGCACATAATCGTCGGCCGGCAGCAACCGCCGCGTCACCGCCAGCATCAGCGTCACCGCGATATCGGCAACGGAGGACGCATTGGCGCCCGGACTGTGGCCGACCGTGATGTTGCGTTTGGCGGCGGCCGCAAGATCGACGCCGTCATAGCCGGTGCCGTAGCAGACGATCGCCTCCAGCTTCGGCATCAGGTCCATCATGTCCGCGCCGAGCGGCGTTCCGCCCGCGGTGATCATCGCGCGAACGCCCGCCAGTTGGTCTGCCGCGAACGCCTCGTCCGGCCGCTTGCCCGCGGCGTCCATCAATTCGAAATGCTGTCCGATCCGCACCATCATCGCCTTGGGGAAACGCGAATAGATCAAGACCTGGTTGGGCATCGGCTGATTTCCTGATGTCAAAGACAAAGGGCGGAATCGGTTGCCCAATTCCGCCCCTGAGTCGTCTTACGCATTTCTCGGCAATCCTAGCCGAGCAAAGTGCCCGGCTCGACCTTCACGCCCGGGCCCATGGTGGAGGAAACCGCCACGCGCTGGATATAGGTGCCCTTGGCGCCGGCCGGCTTTGCCTTGGCGACGGCATCCGCCAGTGCCTTGACGTTCTCGACCAGCTTGTCTTCCGCAAACGACGCCTTGCCGATACCGGCCTGCACGATGCCCGCTTTCTCGACGCGGAATTCGACGGAACCGCCCTTGGCGCCCTTGACGGCGGTGGTGACATCCATCGTCACCGTGCCGATCTTCGGGTTCGGCATCATGCCGCGCGGTCCGAGCACCTTACCAAGGCGTCCGACCAGCGGCATCATGTCGGGAGTTGCGATACAGCGGTCGAAATCGATCTGACCACCCTGCACTTTCTCGACCAGGTCCTCGGCACCGACGACGTCGGCGCCCGCCGCCTTGGCCTCTTCGGCCTTGGCGCCGCGTGCGAACACACCGACGCGCAAGGTGCGGCCGGTACCGTTCGGGAGGGTCACGACGCCACGGACCATCTGGTCGGCATGACGCGGATCGACGCCGAGATTGATCGCAATCTCGATGGTTTCGTCGAACTTCGACTTGGCCCGATCCTTGACCATCTTGATGGCATCCGCGAGAGGATAAAGCTTTTCGCGATCAATGCCTTCGCGGGACTTCTTCAAGCGTTTTCCGATTGCCATGACTGATTACCCCGCAACTTCAAGACCCATCGAGCGGGCAGAGCCCTCGACCATCTTCATGGCCGCTTCGATGGTATCGCAATTGAGATCCTTCATCTTCCTCTCGGCGATCTCGCGCACCTGCGCTTTGGTCACCGCTCCGGCCTTGTCGCGGCCCGGGGCCTTCGACCCGGACTGGATTTTGGCCGCCTGCTTGAGGAAGTAGGACATCGGCGGGGTCTTCATCTCGAAGGTGAACGAACGATCGGCATAGATCGTGATCACCACCGGAATCGGGGTGTTCTTTTCTTCCTTCTGCGTCTGGGCGTTGAACGCCTTGCAGAATTCCATGATGTTGAGGCCGCGCTGACCAAGCGCGGGTCCGATCGGGGGCGACGGGTTCGCCGCTCCGGCCGGCACCTGCAATTTCAGGTATCCGGTCACTTTCTTTGCCATTTATCACTCCTCATGTTGCTCCGGAGGATTCCGGAAGCTTCACAGGACCGTGGTGCGGTTCCCATGACGGCTGGCAACCGTCAGTCCCCTTCCACGGCTATTCTCCCTCGCCCCGCCCTTGCGGGTGGAGAGGGTCAACGATCAGACCTTCTCGACCTGACCGAATTCCAATTCGACCGGCGTAGCACGTCCGAAGATCGAGACTGCGACCTTCACGCGCGAGCGGGCCTCGTCGATTTCTTCGACCACGCCGGAGAACGAGGCGAACGGGCCGTCGGCCACGCGCACATTCTCGCCAATCTCGAACGAGACGGACGCCTTCGGACGTTCGACGCCTTCCTGCACCTGGTGCAGGATCCGCATGGCTTCCGCTTCCGAAATCGGCATCGGCTTGTTTTCGGCGCCGAGGAAGCCCGTCACCTTCGGGGTATTCTTGATTAGATGAAACGCCTCGTCGGTCAGTTTCATCTTCACCAGCACGTAGCCGGGGAAAAACTTGCGTTCGGCATCGACCTTGCGGCCGCGCCGCACCTCGGTCACCTTTTCGGTCGGCACCAGCACCTGCTCGAACAATTCATCGAGCCCGCGCTGCTTCGATTGCTCGCGGATCGACTCCGCCACCTTCTTTTCGAAGTTCGAATAGGCGTGGACGATATACCAGCGCTTGTCCATCGTTTGCGTTCCGGCGCTTGCCATCAGTGGATGCCCAGAAGGAAGGTAACGAGATAACGGATGATCTGATCCGCAGCGAAGAAGAAGATCGAAGCCAGCGCGACCATCACGAACACCATGATCGTGGTGATCGTCGTCTCGCGGCGGGTCGGCCAGGTAACCTTGGCGGTTTCCGAGCGCACTTCCTGCATGAATTTGAACGGGCTGAAAGCCATCGTTGATTGATCCGCGTCGTAGAGACGATTGTTACGTTTTAAGGAATCCGAACAGCCCTCTCGCGCCCAGCCCTCTCTCGAAGGATGAGCCGGCAAGCGGGCTCGATGTTCGGGGAATTAAAAGCCGCGCCGGATATCCGCTAAAACGGGCCGGCAGCAGGTGTGGGGTATCTACTGCCAGACGGCCAAAAGGTCAAGGTACCGGGGGGGCCCGGGGATCCGCCTGGAGCGCCCGGCAATTCGATCGCTCAATCGGAGGCTCGGCCGAAGCGCAGGACCCGCCCGGGACTCGTGAGAGCCGAACCTTTGATTTGGCTCAACAAGGCCCCAGGGCGCAGTCCCTAGATCAGCGATTTTGAAATTCGAATCATATCAAGCGGCCTTGTCAAGTTTGTAGGTCCAAGTGTGGACGACGGGATCGCGATTGAAGAAGTCGA
>LNAP01001565.1_pt1 | contig 39946 bp, 33 predicted proteins | sample 602601 | NCBI WGS metagenome assembly LNAP01 (sample SAMN02440304, study PRJNA202911) | soil metagenome | biome: Subtropical and temperate rainforests or woodlands; isolation source: soil samples (1 kg each in a 20% v/v slurry with milli Q water) were... ... | reverse complement strand
GTGAAACTCAACTACCCGGAAGCCATGGCCTACATCTCCGCCGCGTTGCTCGAAGGCGCCCGCGACGGCCAGACCGTGGCCGAGCTGATGCACTACGGCACCACCCTGCTCAGCCGCGAACAAGTGATGGAAGGCATCCCGGAAATGATCCCGGAGATCCAGGTCGAAGCGACCTTTCCCGACGGCACCAAACTGGTCACCGTCCATCAACCGATCGCTTGAGGCTTCACCATGACCTACACCATTCGCGATGCCGTGCATGCCGACCTGCCGGCCATCCGTGACATCTACAACGATGCGGTGCTCAACACCACGGCGATCTGGAACGAACAGGCGGTCGACCTCGGCAACCGCCAGGCCTGGTTCAGCGCCCGGCAATCCCAGGGGTATCCGATCCTGGTGATCGTCGACAGCGAGAACAACGTGTTGGGCTACGCTTCGTTTGGTGACTGGCGACCGTTCGATGGTTTCCGACATACCGTCGAGCATTCGGTCTACGTGCGTAGCGACCAGCGCGGCAACGGCCTTGGGCCGCAACTGATGGATGCCCTGGTCGAGCGCGCCAGGGCCTGCGGCAAACACGTGATGGTCGCGGCCATCGAAAGCGGCAACGCCGCCTCGATTCGCCTGCATGAGCGCATCGGATTCGTGACCACCGGGCAGATGCCTCAGGTGGGCACCAAGTTCGGTCGCTGGCTGGACCTGACCTTCATGCAACTGACCCTCAATCCTGGCGCGCAGCCTCCGGCCGCCAGCAAGGAGTGATACCCGATGAACCCCGCTCAACTGCGACGCGTCAACGTTGAAAGCTTTGCGCACTATCGCCAGGGATTGATTGACCTGCTGCTCGACGCCGTCGGATATGGCGCCAGCGTCGGCTTCATGGCCAACCTCGATGCTACGCAGGCCCGCGCGTATTTCGATGAAGTTCAGGAGAACCTGAACAAGGGCAACGTGTTGTTGTGGGTAGTGGTCAAGGACGAACAAGTGCAGGCCAGCGTACAGTTGACCCTATGCCAGAAGGCCAATGGCCTGAACCGCGCCGAGGTGCAGAAATTGCTGGTGCGCGAGCATGCGCGTCGTCGAGGCCTGGGCCAGCAATTGATGACGGCCGTGGAGCAGGCTGCCCTGCAACACAAACGCGGCATGCTCTACCTCGATACCGAGGCTGGTTCCCCGGCTGAAGACTTCTACAAGGCATTGGGCTACACCCGCGTCGGTGAAATCCCCGACTACGCCTGCGACCCGAGCGGCTGCTACAAACCCACCGCCCTCTACTACAAGATTCTCCAGGGAGCCCATTGATGATTCCCGGTCAATATCAGATCCAGCCCGGCGATATCGAACTCAACGTTGGCCGCCGCACAATCAGTTTGAAGGTGGCCAACAGCGGCGACCGGCCGATCCAGGTCGGTTCGCACTACCATTTTTTCGAAACCAACGATGCCCTGACCTTCGACCGCGCCGCCAGTCGCGGCATGCGCCTGAACATCCCCGCCGGCACCGCCGTGCGTTTCGAACCGGGGCAGAGCCGCGAGGTCGAGCTTGTCGACCTGGCCGGGCACCGCCGGGTGTTCGGCTTTGCCGGCAGGATCATGGGTGACCTTGGTTAACCGATCGTTCCCACGCTCTACGTGGGCATGCATCCCGTGACGCTTCGCGTCACAAAAAGCGGACGCAGAGCGTCCACGGCGGCATTCCCACGCAGAGCGTGGGAACGATGAATTTGTGCAAGGAACTGTGATGAAAATTTCCCGTCAAGCCTACGCCGACATGTACGGCCCCACTGTCGGCGACAAGGTTCGCCTGGCCGACACCGAGCTGTGGATCGAAGTGGAAAAGGACTTCACCACTTACGGCGAAGAGGTGAAATTCGGTGGCGGCAAAGTGATCCGCGATGGTCAAGGCCAGAGCCAGCTGCTCGCCGCCGAGGTCGTCGACACCCTGATCACCAATGCGCTGATCATCGACCACTGGGGCATCGTCAAGGCCGATGTCGGCCTCAAGGACGGTCGCATTGCAGCCATCGGCAAGGCTGGCAACCCGGACGTGCAACCCAACGTGACTATCGCCATCGGTGCCAGCACCGAAGTCATTGCCGGTGAAGGCATGATCCTTACCGCTGGCGGCATCGACACCCACATCCACTTCATCTGCCCGCAGCAGATAGAAGAAGCGCTGATGAGCGGTGTCACCACCATGATCGGCGGCGGCACCGGGCCGGCCACCGGCACCAATGCCACGACCTGCACTTCCGGGCCATGGCACCTGGCGCGCATGCTCCAGGCCGCCGACGCCTTCCCGATGAACATCGGCTTGACCGGCAAGGGCAACGCCAGCCTGCCCGAGCCGTTGATCGAACAGGTCAAGGCCGGCGCCATTGGCCTCAAGCTCCACGAAGACTGGGGCACCACCCCGGCGAGCATCGACAACTGCCTCACCGTCGCCGACCAGTACGACGTACAAGTGGCCATTCATACCGACACCCTCAACGAATCGGGCTTCGTCGAAACCACCCTGGCCGCCTTTAAGGGCCGCACCATCCACACCTACCACACCGAGGGTGCGGGTGGCGGTCATGCCCCGGACATCATCAAGGCCTGCGGCTCCGCCAACGTGTTGCCGAGTTCGACCAACCCGACCCGACCGTTCACCCGAAACACCATCGACGAACACCTCGACATGTTGATGGTCTGCCACCACCTGGACCCGAGCATTGCCGAAGACGTAGCCTTCGCCGAAAGCCGAATCCGCCGCGAAACCATCGCTGCCGAGGACATCCTTCACGATCTCGGCGCATTCTCGATGATCAGCTCCGACAGCCAGGCCATGGGCCGCGTCGGCGAGGTGATCACGCGCACCTGGCAAACCGCCGACAAGATGAAAAAGCAGCGCGGCCCGCTGCCCCAGGACGGTGAAGGCAACGACAATTTCCGCGCCAAACGCTACATCGCCAAGTACACCATCAACCCCGCAATCACCCATGGCATCAGCCATGAAGTGGGCTCGATCGAAGTGGGCAAATGGGCCGACCTGGTGCTTTGGCGACCCGCGTTCTTCGGGGTCAAACCAACGTTGATCCTCAAGGGTGGCGCCATCGCGGCCAGCCTGATGGGCGATGCCAACGCGTCAATACCAACGCCACAACCGGTGCATTACCGCCCGATGTTCGCCAGCTACGGAGGTTCGCTGCATGCTACCAGCCTGACGTTTATCAGCCAGGCGGCCCATGAAGCCGGTCTTCCTGAAGCCTTGGGCTTGAAGAAAAAAATCGCTGTGGTCAAAGGTTGCCGCGAGGTGCAGAAAACCGACCTGATCCACAACGACTATCTGCCCGACATCGAGGTCGACCCGCAGACGTATCAGGTCAAGGCTGACGGTGTCTTGCTTTGGTGTGAACCGGCGGATGTGCTGCCGATGGCCCAGCGTTATTTTCTCTTCTGACCGGCACGCCGGCACGAAGATCGTCAGTCTTCGTGCCGGGCTGACAATCAGGGCTGCACGGTGAAGGGGATTTCCACCCGCTGCAGTTTTGCCCGGTCCATGGCCTGCTGGGTCAATGTCTTGAGCAACGTCTGTTTGCGGGCATTGAGCAGATTCATGTCGGTTTCATACGCTTGGGCGGTCATGACGCGACCGGGGGCGAACTCGCTTTCGGGTTTGCCAAGCTCCGCGGCGAGCACCCTGATCTCTTCCTTCAACTGCGCCTTTTCTTCCACGGAAAGTGACTCGGTCGCCCGTCTGTCCAGCGCCATGTAAAACTCTGTCGTCGCATCGAGCCGACGCCTGATCGCCTTGAACTCACCGCGATGGGAGCCCTGAATGTAAGACTCCCAGAAAGGCTGCTCGCTGATCGAATCGCGTAGCAGATCGCCCTCTTCCAACGCCAGCACACGTTTATAGGCCTCGTCGATCATCTGCGTGGTAACACCCGAATCCGCCCTGAACTGTAAGTCTCGCGATTGCCACGGCAAATCCAGCTTCTTGGCGAGGTCCGTCATATACGCCAGGTGAGTCTCGACTTCATCGATAGTCCCCGTGACATCCCCTTGCGCATTGATCCGTCTTAACTCCTCACCATTCTCCAGTCGCCGGGCAATTTTTTTATGGGCGATCCGACTCAACTCATCCAGACGGGATTTACCCTTGGCCAGCGACACCAGTTCGGCTTCGACCAGGCTCGGGTTAGCCAATTCGTAGGCTTCGTGAATCAGTACTTCAAGGCCCATGGCATTGAACAGCGATGCCCCGGCATCGACACAGTTGACCGGTTCACGTGCCAATTTGAAAATCTCGTTGCGCAGTTCGCTGTTCTGTTCCATGGCCTCCAGCATTCGCCAGACTTTGGCAGTCAAATCCACCCTGAAGGCGCGGTCATTTATAAAGTGGCTGGATTGGGTGAGCAGTCTTAGGTTATCGAAAAACGGCAGTGAACCGATCTCGTCTTCCACCTCATTCCATATGGGTTGTAACTCAACCCATTGCGCTCGCCTCAAGCCTTCCTCCCATTGAAGGGAGTCGCGCACGCCACGGGGCGGGTAAGGCCGATCAGGGTCCAGACCCACGGAGTGAATGTATTCTCTGAGCTGATTCAGGTTTGCTTGCGATATCCACTGCGGCTCACGGTTAAGTATCGTTCTGGCCAGCAACTCCGCTTCCATGGAACCGGGTAACACCTGAGGCACAAGGGTGATGACATTGTCCTGCAGGCTCAGATAGAAGTGCCGTAAACGGAGTATTGAAAACAGGCCAGCGGGCCAGGTATTGATCCCGGTGTTCGCCAGAATCAATGTGTGCAACATGCGCATGCGGCCGATGTTTGGCACCTGGCCCAGAGGATTGCGTCGCAGATCCACGGATTCGAGCAGGATGAGGTTGCTCAACTCGTCTGCGGTCTCCACAGTCAATTCGATCTGATTGTTGCCCAGGTACAGCTCGGTCAGAGTGCGCATCCGGCCGATCGCGGTTGGCAGCCGGGTCAGCGCATTGTTGTTCATGTTCAGGGCTCGCAGCCTCGGGAAATGCTCGAGAAACGCAGCATTGGCATCAGTCATTTCGGTATCAGGCAACTTCAGCTCGGTGACATGCTCGAAATTGGCTTCAAGCTTGGGCATTGTTTCCAAGTGCCGCCCCATGGGGATGTTGCTGAGGTCAAGGACCCAACCTCGCGGGTTTCCATGGACATCGAGGTCGCGGGGACCGCTGCGTTGCCAGCAGTTTCTGACGGCCCTGTACACACTATTACGCGACTGCCATTGTGCAACGCCATCCGCACTCAGGCTGAACGAGTCGAGTGGTGAATCCAGCCAGCGCCGAAAGCTGCGGTTGAATTGGTTGAACTCGGCTTCGAGGGCCACCACCCGTTCCTCGGGCGTGCTCCCACTGTCACTGTGTTCAAGAAATGTTTGAATATCGCCTTCGCCCCAGCCGGGGCGAAGCGACTGGATGCGCTCCTGCGCGGTCAGTTGCCCGGTGACCCGACGAAACTGTTGGGAAAAACCTTCCATGCCGCCCCGCAGCTTCATGGTTGCGGGATCGAACTTCGGTTTGCGCAAAGGATTGTCCGCCAGGATCGCCCTGAACCTGTCGTGGCTCAGCGGGAATCGCTGAACGGATTGCCTGAGCGTTCGCCATTGATTGATCTGGTAGCCCAGCGCATCGCGCTCTGCATCGGGCAAGGCATGCAGGACAGCGGCAAAAAGATTATCGGGGCCATGGAGCTCATGGTCGTCTTCATCGCGCGCCTCATACAAGCCGTCCTCGTTCTTGACCAGCACCTTGCGGATGGCGGCGTCAGCCGCTCCGATGCTGTCCTCCAGCGTGCCTGCCAGGGCATCGTTGCGCACTTCGATGCGCACGTCTTCTGACCAGCCTGGTAGCGATTCAAGCGATTGCAGAAGCAGTCTCTCAGTATCCGGGCTGTGCAGCTCATCGAGAAAAAGCCCCTCATAAGCGCGGTTCAGCCGCACCTCCAGCAACGCCGCCCGGGCCTGCTGCTTGAGACGCAAAGGTACGCGCTTGCGTTCGGCCATTACCGACAGCTCTTCTGGCGTGGCGCCCGCCAGCAGCTCCCTGGCGACGCTGGTCGGCAGCTCCTGGAACGCGTCCTGTAGCAAGGCCACGTTAGCCTCCGCTTCAACTTCTGCATTTTTATAGAATGACTTGAAGAGGCGCTTTTTCTGCTGCTCTGCACGGATGGCCAGGCGCTCCTGCAAAGCGTCGATTCGCACCTGTCTGTCACTGCCGATACTGCGGCCGAGCATCTGCTGGATTTCCTGTTCGTCGAAGCTGTCCACCACGCGCTCGGATAACTTGCCGGCTTTCAGTTCAGCAAAGGTCACCTTCACCCGGTTTGCAGCCAAGGCGCTCTGATTGCCGTGCACGATGGAGTCGCCCCATAACTGCGGCCCGCGGAAAAGCTCGATGGCCTTGGACTCGGGCCATCGCCGCAACTCCGTCATCAAGGGAGGCAAGTGATCCGCCCACTCCTGCGCCACCTGATTGAGCCGAATCTGATCCACCAGTTTGCCCACATCGGCATAAGCCTTGAAGCGCCTGAAGGTGTCGGCCAGTAACGCTGGTGGCGGCTGTGTATCCACTTGCAGCTTACGCAGCACATCTTCCTTGACGCCGCTGGCGATTCGGATTTGCTCCAGTGTTTCATCGGAGAACGCATCGGCCCGAGGGCCCAGGCGCCGCATCAGGCGGGCCTTGTCCCACTCGATGGGACGGTCGAGCTCGGTGTGCCAGGCACCCGCACCGTTATGCTCCATCCTTGGCTCATAGGCCGTCGTCCGGGCCGGATGCTTGAGTCGTGGCTGGCCGGTCTGCGGATTTTCCTTTACCTCAAAATGCTTGCCTCCCAACGGCAGGATGTCCTGGTCATTATGTCGATGGAGGCCCCGTGCGCTGGCTTTCGAATCCATGGACAACGTCACTTTGTGGTCATAGGGTCCCAGATCAGGATTCCACAGACGGGTTGTGCCATCGGGCAGCTCGATCTGTTTCAGCTGGTCGAGAAAAGGAGACGCCTTGACCGCCACCGGCTTGCCGCCTGGTAGCACGTGACCGGCCCCCATCAGCGCCAGTTGGGCGAAATTGATCAGTACCCCGGTCAAATGAGACGAGGCCTCTTCCTTGTCGCCTTTGGTCCAGTCTTCGATGCCCTCCAGGGTCTCAAGCATCATTTGGCCAACCATCACCGCCAGCACGGCTTCCCCTAACCCCGGAACCAACATGGCGCCGAAGTTGAAAACGTTCCAGCCAATGTCCAGGTAACTGGTCAGGCGTTTCCAACGCGCAGCAGCGTCTTCATCGCCCGTGGGCACGGCGATCTGTCGCGCATCGGCAATCGCCTTGTCGCTGCGCCAGAGACAGGATCGCTGCCAGAAATCGCCCTCGATCACGTTGCTGATCGGTTCGGCATCAGGATTCTCGACAGCGGTCTCGCGCCACCACGGGCCCATGTCCAGAGGCCCACGCGGTGTCCACTTGAACGTGGTAAAGCGCTCGTTGATGCGTGCAAAGAAGCGCCCCTTGTCCTTGTGAGGCACGAACCGGCTGAAGAATTGTTGGTAGTGCGCAGAGCGCAACTGGCTCGTCAGCTCCTTCATGAAGTCGGTGAACGATGCGTATTGCTTGAGGGGGTGATCCGGATCGTCGGGGATGTAGGCGATCAGGGTCCCGTCCAGCCGACTTTGTTCATGGATATCGTTGCGGCGAACCATTTCCTCGACCACACCCGTCGGGCCATTGGCAAAAAAGGCCTGAAGAATCTTGAACAGATCAAATTCCTGCCCCGGCAAAACCGCGAGGTGGCGGGACCACTCCACCAGGTGTTGCAGCTGTTCGGGCAGCAGTTGGTCAATTGCTTCTTTTATTGCCAAGGGGTCGCTCATCGCACTAAACAGCACGATGCCTGTCAACCGCGTGCCTAACAGTGAGAGTCGGTGTGCCTTTAAAGGACGGTTTCTATACAGGATGTTTTCCTGGCCATCGCGCACTTCTCCCAACTTGCCGTAGGCATAGGAATCCAGGTCGCTTTTTAACAACGCAATGAGCATGGTCTCACTGAAGGTAGCCCTCTCATGGGCCATGAAACCCCGCTCAAGTCTTGAGCGCGCAGTAACGTCAGCGGGTTCCAGAAGAGACTTTATGTGTAGCTGATACTGTTTGCCGATATCGAGCTTGCGACATAACGCGGCAAATTTTTCGACCGTTAATTCATGACGCTGCAGCTCTCCTTCAGCGTCCTTGACAAAAACACCTGATCCGTCGCGAAACGCACCGGCCACCGCTTCGGATTCCTCGAAGTTATGCAGCGCGGCTTCCAGCAGTGATGAATGCCGGATCCGACTGGCCTGGGTATCGATGCCAAACCCCAATGTGGCGGGAACGTACAGCCGCAATGAGGTCGTGGCGACGTCCAGCTCGAAGTTGAATTCATCCTTGATGGCCTGGACAAGTAGCGGTTTCGCAAAAGCGTTGATGTCCGTTTGCACGTTATCGACCCTGTCAGAGACAGTATCTTGTAAACGACAGCGCTCCTTGATGAGTTCTTGTAAATATTGACGATCAATGGGTCGAGCCTGAATATACCAATCCGGAAAATTAGGCTTTAACTCAGTTATCGATTCCAGCCTCGAAACGGGAGCGCTTTTAATCAGGCCTGGAATATTTTCCGCGAAATAAACCGAATGATTGCTATCGATTGAACCCTCAACTTTCGTAAAAGAATTCGATATGGCTTCTACCGGTACCACAGTCATTTTTGCATTTCCCTATGCGATGAACAGAATGCTCAGCTTATCCAACCTCCCTAATAACAAAAGCTTAAAAAACTGCTGGGAACTACCCGAAAAACCGGAATCAACATTGAACTTGAGAACCGTAAAATATAATTAAGTACCACCCCCGGCCCTCAGGAGGTGATCCGAATTCCCAGCGGTAGTTTTTACCCCGGCCCTAAAAAGGCTAAGATCGTCAAATTATCCAGGCAGGAATCCGGTCATGCACCTCCCCGAATTCATCAGGCAACACGCAGACCGTATCGTCGATGAATGGGAGGAGTTCGCCAGAACCATCACCCCAGCCGCCGAAAACATGGATCGAACGGCCTTGCGCGACCATGCCAAGGAGATCCTGCTGGCAGCGGCTCGGGACATGAGCAAACCTCAGACCGCCAGCGAACAACTCGCCAAGGCCAAGGGCGAGGGCCCGGAGAAAACCCCAAGCCTGGACGAAGCGGGCGCCAGTCATGGTGAATTACGCCATACGGTGGGTTTCGATCTGGTGCAGATGACCAGCGAGTTCCGCCACTTGCGTGCCTGCGTGATTCGTCTCTGGGTCGACAGCCTGGAGTCGCCGGACCTGGCCTACTTCCAGGACATGATCCGCTTCAATGAAGCCATCGATGAAGCGCTCGCAGAATCCACCGCGGCCTATGCCGAGCAGATGAGTCGCTCAAGAGATATTTTCCTGGCGATACTCGGCCACGACCTGCGCGCACCGCTGCAAGCGATGAGCATGTCGACTGAATTGCTGATGCGTAAAACAACGCTGGAAGGCGATGCGTTGGCCTGCGCGAACAACATCAAGCGCAGCGCTCGACACATGGCGGTGATGGTTAGCGACTTGTTGGAACTGGTGCGCTGTCGCCTGGGTAAGAGCCTGCCGATCGAACCGAAACCCATGGACCTTGCCGATGCCGCACACGCGGCGATTGCCGAAGCCTGCGCCGGCAACCCGGAGTGCGATCCGACGGTCAGGGTAGAGGGAGATACGCGAGGCGTCTGGGATGCCGGACGGCTGGGTCAGTTACTGCAAAACCTGATCGGCAACGCTTTGCAGCATGGCCTCGACAAACGCGATGTGACAGTTACTCTCCACGGAGAACCCGACACGGTTCGCCTGACGGTCCATAACTACGGAACGCCGATTTCCGCGAATGCTATCGGCACGATCTTCGATCCACTGGTGCGCAGCGCAGATGAAGAACTGGGCCAGCCATCGACCAGCCTTGGCTTGGGGTTGTTTATCGTCAAGGAAGTGGTGGATGCCCATGCAGGGACGATCGATGTGAGCTCTAACGAAACCGATGGCACGCTGTTTACCGTAGTGTTGCCACGCAATTCCCTGTAGCTGCCGCAGGCTGCGATCTTTTGATCTTCGTGGATCAAGATCAAAAGATCGCAGCCAGCGGCATCTCCTATTCCACCAACAACCGCCCCAACCGCTGCTTGAGCATCCGGTTCTCGGCCCGCAGCTGTTGGACCTCTTCCAGCAGGTCCAGCGCAAGGGCGACACCTTCCCATTCCAGCTCCAGATCGCGCCGCAGCTTGGCGGCGCGCTTGGCCAGGGTCAGTTCGTAATCGGTGAAGCGCCAGTCCTTGGGCTGCCCTCCCTGAGGTTCGAGGATGCCGTGTTCGACGATTTCGATCACGTAGACGTCCGACAGGTCGGTCGCCTCACAGAATTCTGCCAAGTCCAGTTGAACGGTCAGGGGGCTGCTCATGATGGGCTACTCCGTCGCTGGGTTCAGAAATTTTCTCGTGGGTTGAAGGCGGCTTTTTTTGCCAGTTCCTGCCACAGCGCCTTGACTTCATCGTCTGCGGCCTTGGGCATTACGGCCTTGAACTGGATGAACAGATAACCGCGTTCACCCGCCTTGTTCATCAGGCCATGGCCCTTGGCACGCATGCGTTGGCCGTTCTGGCTGCCGGCAGGGACCTTGAGGTTGATCTTGCCGGTCAGGGTTGGCACGGCGACTTCGGTGCCCAATGCCAGTTCCCACGGTGCCAGCGGCAGCGTGATGATCAGGTTCTCGCCTTCGACGTCGAATTTCGGGTGTGGCGCAAAACGAATGATCAGGTACAGGTCGCCATTGGCGCCGCCGCCAACACCAGGAGCACCCTGGCCCTTCAGGCGAATGCGCTCGCCATCGGCCACGCCCGCCGGGATCTTCACGTTCAGGCTTTTGCTGGTGTTGCTCACATGCTGGCCAGCCGCGTTGTACTGCGGCACCTGAAAGGTGACCTTCTTCGACTCGGTCGACAGGGTTTCTTCCAGAAAAACTCCCAGTTCCATTTCCACGTCTTGCCCTCGACGTCCGGTGCTGCGACGCGAATGTTCGCCACCGCCGAAACCGGGGCCGCGATTACCGAAGATCGAACTGAAGAAGTCCGAGAAATCGCCAGTGTCCTGGCCACCGCCAAAGCCGCCACGGCTCTGCCAGCCCGGTGGTCCCTGGAATGGTTGGCCATGCTGGCCATAACGGCGCAATTCGTCGTATTCGGCGCGTTTGTCAGCACTTTTCAGTGCTTCATAGGCTTCAGAGGCGTCCTTGAACTTGGCCTCGGCGTCCTTTTCCTTGCTGACGTCAGGGTGGTATTTGCGCGCCAGCTTGCGATAGGCGGCCTTGATCGCCTTGTCGTCTGCCGTCGGCTCCACACCGAGAATCTTGTAATAGTCTTTGAAGTCCATCGCGGGAATCACCATCCGTTATCGAAATCGCGCCACCTGCCACAGCATGCGCCTGTTTGCAGCATAGACGTTGACCGATCTCAAGGTTGTGACCGGGCAGCGCGTAAGAAGTTTATCGGCAGCAGGCGGTGCGACTTTCGAGCGCTACGCGGCTACCGGCTTGATGCAGGGTAGTTTGGGGGTCACGGGCCATCTTTCAAGACATTGTTTCCAGGAATTAGCAGATAGTCGGCCTTCGAATCTGTCGCGCACTGACATACACTGCGCGGCCGTTTTTTAACCGGAACCGCAAAGACATGAACAACGCATCTCCAGCCCGTGCCGTGGGCATCGACTTTGGCACGTCCAACTCCACCGTCGGTTGGCTGCGCCCCGGCATGGAAACGCTGATTGCGCTGGAGGATGACAAGATCACCTTGCCCTCAGTGGTCTTCTTCAACATCGAAGAGCGTCGCCCGGTGTACGGCCGGTTGGCGCTGCACGAGTACCTGGAAGGTTACGAAGGCCGGTTGATGCGCTCGCTCAAGAGCCTGCTGGGCTCCAAGCTGATCAAGCACGACACCAGTGTCCTTGGCACGGCGATGCCGTTCAAGGACCTGCTGGGCCTGTTCATCGGTCAGCTCAAGAGCCGTGCCGAAGCCGCCGCCGGTCGGGAATTCGAAGAAGTGGTGCTGGGCCGTCCGGTGTTTTTTGTCGATGATGACCCGATGGCCGACAAAGAGGCCGAAGACACCCTGGTGGATGTGGCGCGCAAGATCGGCTTTAAGGAAGTCTCGTTCCAGTTTGAACCGATTGCCGCCGCGTTCGACTACGAGTCGACCATCGAGAAGGAAGAGCTGGTACTGATCGTCGACATCGGCGGTGGTACCTCCGACTTCTCGCTGGTGCGCCTGTCACCGCAGCGTCGGGGTGTGGATAACCGCCAGGATGACATTCTCGCCACGGGCGGCGTGCACATCGGCGGGACCGACTTCGACAAGCAGTTGAGCTTGCAGGGCCTGATGCCGCTGTTCGGCTATGGCAGCCGGATGAAGAGCGGCGCCTACATGCCGACCAGCCATCACATGAACCTGGCGACCTGGCACACCATCAACTCGGTGTATTCGCAGAAGTCGCAACTGGCCCTGGGCAGCATGCGCTACGACATCGAGGACACCGGTGGTATCGACCGCCTGTTCAAGCTGATCGAACAGCGCGCCGGGCACTGGCTGGCCATGGAGGTTGAAGAAACCAAGATCCAATTGACCCACGCCGACCACCGCCACGTGCCGCTGGACCGTATCGAAGCCGGCTTGAGCGTGGAGCTGAGCCGTGCACTGTTCGAATCGGCCATCGATAACCTGCTGGAGCGCGTGCGCAATAGCGTCACCCAGTTGCTGACCCAGGCCGACGTGCGGGTCGATCAGGTGGACACGGTGTTCTTCACAGGGGGTTCGAGTGGTATTCCAGCCCTGCGCAACAGCGTTTCGGCGATGTTGCCGAATGCGCGGCATGTGGAAGGGAATATCTTTGGCAGCATCGGCAGTGGTCTGGCGATTGAAGCGGCGAAGCGTTACGGGTCGATGGACTGATCCGAAAACCTGTGGCGAGGGGATTCATCCCCGTTGGGGCGCGTAGCGCCCCCAAAAAACAGAAAAGCGACGACTGCTACGCAGCCGAACGGGGATGAATCCCCTCGCCACAATTTGATCTGCTTCAAACCATCCCCACCTGCTTCAACTCACTCTTCAGGTACGCATAATAAATCGGCCCTGCCACCACCCCCGGCAGGCCGAACGCCGCTTCGAACACCAGCATTGCCAGGAGCAACTCCCACGACTTGGCACTGATCTGCCCGCCAACGATCCGCGCGTTGAGAAAATACTCAAGCTTGTGGATGACAATCAGATAGCCCAGTGCGGCCATCGCCACCCAGATCGACAGCGACAGGCCGACAATGGTGATCAGGGTGTTCGACATCAGGTTGCCGATTACTGGCAACAGGCCGAGCAGGAAGGTCAGCACGATAAGGGTCTTGGTCAGGGGCAGCTTGATACCGAACATCGGCAGCACCACTGCCAGGAATATCCCGGTAAAGAACGTGTTGAGCAGGGAAATCTTGATTTGGGCGAACACGATGTTGCGAAACGCCTGGACCAGCAAGTGCAGGCGGTCAAACAGGGCCGCGGCCAGCGGTTTGCGTTTGGTCAGGTCCGGAATTCGCTGCAAGGCGATGATCGCGCCCAGCACCATGCCGATCAGCAGCGTCACGAACATGTGCGCCGCGTCCTTGCCTACCAGTTGCAAGTCACTGAGGTGTTTACTGATCCACTCGCCAATAGCCACGCGAAACTCGGCGGCACTGGCCGGCAGGTAAGCATCGATGAAAGGTGGCAACTGACCGCGAGCGCGGTCGACCACGCCCATGAACTTGTCGAGGGATGCACCGGGGTTTTCCGCTTCGTGCAGCAGAAAGCTGATGGCACCGGCAAAGATCAGCGCCAACGCACTGACTATCAAAGTCCCCAACAATGCCACCGCCAGCCAGCGCGCACGTCGCCCTTCGATCAGCCGCTGCAATTGCGGGGTGAGCATGTTGACCAGTTCGAACACCAGCAACCCGGCCAGCAGGCTGGGCAGCAACCGTAGCGGAATCACCAACAGCAGTCCGCCGAAAATGATGACCCAGCTGATGACCAGCAAAACTTGACGCTGAGAAAACGTTGGCATACAGCCTCAAAACGAACGGCGTAAAAGGATTGGCAGTCTGCCAGCGATCCGGTGCCAGCACTAGGGATTGTGCATACCCGTATGGCCCGCGTAGATGCAACCTTAGGGCTGGTTTGCCGGCGATGGCGTCCTGCCTGCCGGACCACGCTGTACGTTTCGCCGGCGAGCCTGGCTCGTACAGGGCGTTTCTATTTTTTCTTCAGGCAATCACTCATGAACGCCTTGCGTTCATCCCCCTTGAGGGCCTTGGTCGCGGCATCGGCATTGCAGGTTTTCATTTTCTCCTGCTGAGGCGTCAAGGCCTTGCCGGCATCATCGGCCGCGGGAGTCGCCTTAAGGCAGTTGCTCATGAAGGCTTTGCGCTCATCGCCCTTGAGGCTCTTGGCGGTAGCGTCGGCATTACAGGTGGTCATCTTGTTCTGTTGGTCAGTGGCGGCGAAGCCTTGGGAACACAGCAGCAAACCGATCATCAAAAAAGGGACACGCAACATCTTCATGGCGTTCGCTCCTTGTTGCCGCGCCGAGCGGCGCGGCCTCAAGGGCAGTGTAGACAAGAGCTGTTACACCTTCATCCGCCAGTGCTCAATCAGCGTCCGCCTGCTCAGGCAGAAGACCTTCAAATGCGTTCAAGTAGCGGCTATACGCATCAACCCGATTTTCAATAACCGACGCGGGCAATCGCTCGAACGTAACCGGAGTACCGCCTTCCACACGGTAAGTTAGACCCAACTCCGTCACTGACGTCCACTGGGCATACGCTCCTGACTGGTAGAGCTTGTTGATTTTTATCTGCCTGAACGTGTTCGGCTCGGAAACAGCGGGTAATGTCGTCGGGCCTGGCGGGACGTCATTGATAAACGCGTATTCGGCGACGGCCGGACCTGGCGCCAGTGTTTGCACCGGCGGCATTTCAAACTCGAAGCTGCCCTTGCTGGCCAGATGCGCCGCAGGGAATTCCGGCCAGGAATCGGCGACGACCAGTCCTTCGGGATTACTCAAATCATCGCCTATTACCACATATTGATGGTCAAGCTCGGTGGCCTTGACAATGTGAATGCTCGACGTCCGGGGCTGGCTGGCGAGTATCGAAAAGGTCACTTTGGAGTTTTCCGAGCAGTTGCCGCCCTTGATTTCAATGGCTTTACGCGCCGCTTCAGCGATAGTCAGCTTCGCGGTAAAACCGCCTTCCTCCAGGTTCATCTCCCTGAGCCCCTTGATCTTGGCAATCGCCGAACCGCCCTTCTCCCACATGCTCGGCAATTGATTGCCGGAGAGAGGAATGAGCTCCTTGACGCGGCAGATTGCCTGTTGCGCCAATTTCAAGTCGTCCATGGTTCGCGATGAAACCTGGATAGGCTCATCGGACGCCACCAGGTTTTTCGAAAGCTGATCGCCATAGCTTCGCAAATCAGCCAGTTCCGGGGTTAGCGTTACAGCGTCTTGCTGAACCGAACGCAACAGTGCCTGATAGTCATTGGCCCGTCCGGTGCGTTCCAGATTTCTCGCATTCATGGCCAGGTTGCGCCTGGTTTCTGGCAACGGGATCAGGCCATCCCTGGTGAACATCTGCTCGATCAATGGCGTGAACTGCTCGTCTGTCATGAGCTTCTCAAGATCCGGCAAGGCTTCGATGCTCTGCACGACGCGGGCATTGGCTTGTGCGTCCCCGGCTGCATTGGCCTCGAATAATGCCTGCCAAAGTGATTGAAAGTACTCATCAGGAAAGGTGTCGTTCATCAACTTCACACCACGCAAGTAGTCATACCTTTCGTACCCCGAAACGGAAGGGTGAAATGCTCCCACAACGAGGTCCGGATAGAGATCCGCGATCCCCTGCAATGTGGCGGCCTCGCCTTCGCCAGTCGGAGCGCCGCCACGCAGGCGCATGACCCGGGGATCGAAAGTGAAGGGGTCAAGAGCGGGGAGTTCTGAAAGTACTTTGCCTAGTCGATACGGCTTCAACGCCCGGTTGCTAATCGCCTCTTTCAGTTGCCACCCTTTTCCGATGCCAATGTTCAGTGCGTTGCGCTCGGCATTCGGTAGTGCTTGCAGAATCGACAGATAAAAGTCGGAAGCAGAATTCAAGGTGTTGCCTTCAGCGTCATAAGCTTGAAAGCTCAGGTCTTCGCGTTCAACGAGGGTACGTCGAATCGTGGCGTCTTCCTTGCCGATGCTGTCGAGCAACGCTCCCCCAAAATCGAACTGGCAAACGTCGATTCGCACGTCAGGATTCCAGCCGGGCAGGTTTTTCAGTGAGTGCAAGACCAGCCTGCGGGTATCGGGGTTGTCGACCGAAGCCAGATACAACCCTTCATAGGCGCGGGCGTTGCGCACATCCCGAAGTGCCCATTGCGCGAGGCTTTTTAGCCTGTCGGACAGCTTGCCTTGCGCGATGTCCTGCAACTCTGAGCGAGTGGCAATCGCCAGCAACTCTTGCGCAACGGTGCCCGGCAGACCTGGCACTCGGTCCTGGATATTTCGAACCGAGGCATTCTTGGCGCTTCGGGCATTTTCAAGCTGACGGTATCGTGTGTCGAATAAGGATGTTTGCCTGTTTTTCGCCCGTTTCGCCAGTGCGAGCCTCAGCTGTCGAGCATTCGCGTCGATGGTGGTTTCCGATGCGCCTGACGCCTGATCCATCAGCAATTTTGTATCAGCCTGATCAAGATGGGATAACAGCGTTTTGAGCAAATTGCCTTCGATCATACGATCTTTTCGTATCCGCAGGGGTGCAGCATCGGCACGACCTATAACCCTTAGAACCTCGCCATCAGCCCCCGTCAGTTCGATTGCTCGACCGGGCCACACGCCGTCCAGCAGCTCAAACTGAAAGGCAAGGTCGGCTCGCAGATAGTCCTGCGGGTGATTACTGCCAATTTGTTGGATAAATGTCTGGATATCACGGTCGATCTGGAAACGCGTCACGGTATCGCTCAACAAGGGTAAAGCGCGTTCCTTGTCGACATACATTCGGCGGATTGCATTGACGTCACTGCGACTGACCGTGCGAATGTCATTGTGTGCGTCCCCTAACCCTTGCATTGGCTGGCCGAGTCGGGCCATCAAGGTATCGTCATCCCACAAGCGAGGCTGCTCACCCTCAACGATGAAGGCACATTCTCCATTGCTCTCGACCACGGGTTGATAGGCGTCCGGCCGAGTTGGATGCTGGACTCGATGCTTGCCGGTTTTCGCGTCTTTTTTGAGTTCGAAGTAGCGCTTACCAAGATTGAGAATGGGCTTGCCTTCGTGCCGATGCAGCCCGTATAGATCGGGCTTTGAATCGGCAGCCAGCGCCAGATTGCGCTGATAGGGATCAAGGTCCTGCCCCCACAGCCGCTTGTCCCCGTTGGCCAAAGTGACCGGTTTAGCCCCCTCGATGAACGGCGAGAGCTTGGGCAGTACCACCCCTGAAACAAGCTGCATACCGGCGCCGAACGTACCCAGCTGAATCAAACTTTCAACGAAGCCGATCAGGTGCTCGGCACCTTCCAGATAAATCCCCTCCGCCAGATCGACGACGCCTTCGATCACTTCGCTCGCCAGTTGATAAACCATGTAGGCCATCATGACTTCGCCCAGAAATGGGACAAATGGAGTTACCACCAGCAACGCGGCATTGAAGATGTCAGCCAACATCTTTGTCAGGTTATCGAACCAGGCCCCCCGCTCCTTGCGATCGGCGTCGGCAGTGGAAATCACCATCTCCCGTGCGTCGTTGAGGATTTTGTTTTGCTGCATCTGGTAGAGATACACCCACAGGTTGCCATTAAAGCGGGTTTCGGTATCTTCCTGAAATTTCAGCGTGCCAAAATGAAGGCGCGGGTTTTCCACGGGAGTTTCACGCCAGACAGGCCGATCCACGCCCCATTCTTTTTCATGCTGCTTGATCTCGACCAGGCGACTGTTGAGCTCGGCAAAGAAATGCCCGCGTTGCTGATGGGCGACGAAGCGGCTGAAGAACTGCTGGTAACTGCATCGGGAGGGAAGGCCTTCAGGCGTAGACGTGGGGCCAGCGTCGCGCAACTGGCGGGTCAGTTCGAGCGCGAACTCTTCGGTCGAAGCATATTCTTTCAAGGGATGCTCAGGGTCGTGAGGCACATAGGCAATGAGTCGCCTCTCGGCAACCGGGGCATCCAGGTCACCGGCGATCAGCACGATGCCGTACATTCGGGTGTCCAGTATTGTCAGGTGATAGTAACGAACCGGGAGGCCTTGCAGCTTCATGCCTTGAAGCCCTTCAAGCATGCCCATCACCACCCGATAGCCGTTGGCCGAAATATCTTTGCGCATCAAGGCCAGGTCTGTGGCGGCGCTCAGTGCGCTCTTCTGGCTTTTGGTGATTTTGTGCTGCAACACTCCCTGCGCCAGCCCATCGCTGGGGCGCAAATAATTTTCAAGATGTTTTTGGTATTGCGCGCCAATATCCAGTTCCCGACACAGGGTCTTGAACTGCTCAATAGACATCCGGTTTCTGATGTCGAGTATTTCGAAACGACCCAGTTCATCAGGCTTTGAAATAAACTGCGAGTCAGGAAGAAGCACTTCATGATGTGCAAAGTTATGTAAAGCCGCATCCAGCATTGAGACTGTTCGAGAACCGGCCCCACGCACAATGCTATTGGCCCACAGGGGCACACTTGCCGGAGCGAACAACTTCAGATAAGTACCTCTGACATCGACATCAATTCCGTATTGCCGTTTCAAGGCCTGAATCAGCAAAGGTTCGGCAAAGTCGTAAACATCCTGTAATTCAGCCAGCATTCTGTCGACATCATTTTGCGCGTTCCAACTTGTCGTCATCGACTTTTTCAAACTTGTGTGTAATACCGCAGGGGCCTCCTTGATCCACTGGGGAATACCGGAAAGCCCCATCTTCAGCGCACCAACTCTTTTCAAGGGGGCGCCGGCCAGCCATTTTGGCAGGGCCCTCTTTATAAATTCATGATGAATACTTTTTTCTTGTTTGATGGGTTCTGCCGGTCCGCGAACCAGAACTGAATGCTCCATGCCTGATCACTCCAATGCCCCTGTAAATTCAGGCTGGAGAATACCGCGATGCCTAAAAGCTTCGCTGAGCGCATTTCAGACAAAACGTGTAGAACACCCCACAACAACGTCAATGCCAATAAAAAGCCAACAAATACTTGAATATGCAAATACAACTGAAAAACTTGCAAACATAATCTGCAAGTAGAACCATACCTCAGACAATCAAAACCCTCGGTGTCTGCGATAATGTTCCGGCGTACAACCTGCCTGGCGCTGAAACATCGCGATAAATGCCGAACCGGTGCTGTAACCCATGTCGAATGCGATTTCCTGAATGCTGCGGTGGCTGTCCAGCGCTTCGATCGACGCCAGAAATCGCAACCGCTGGCGCCACTCGCCAAAACTCATGCCCAACTCCCGGATAAATTGCCGCGCCAGGGTGCGTTCGCTGACATGTATGGTCGTGGCCCAATGCGCTAACGGCCGGTTGTCCCCCGGTCCCGCCTGCAAGGCTTCCAGAATTCCGAGCAAGCCAGGGCTGCTGGCGTAGGGTAAGTAGCGCTCGTGCACCGGCGCCTGTCGCAGTTGATCCACCAACACCTGGGCCAGACGTTGGTCCGCTTCGTGCTCAGGGATCTTCACATCGCGGGCGGCAAAGTCCTTGAGGATCGCTTTGAGAATATCGCTGATCGCCAGGGTGCAGGCTTGCGCAGGCAGGTCACGACACACCGACGCAGCCAGGCAGACCGCACGGTAGTTGATCGGCTGATGGCTGTAGAAGCTGTGCTCGGTCTGCGGGGGCACCCATACCGCGTATTGCGGCGGTGACATGAAGCGACTGCCGCCGATTTCCATGTGCAGCACGCCATGGGCCGAATACTCCAGCGTGCCCCACGGATGGCGGTGAGCCGAGGCATAGCGATGAGCATCAAAGTCGGCGTAGCGGAAATACACCGGGGCAGGCAGCTCACTGAACTCCAGTAGATCGATGGGTTTACGGGTCATGCTGTCCGTCATGAAGGGCGGGTTGTCTGGATCGAAGTATAGGCCTGTATCCAGACAATGGATAATTACCCCTCATTAACGTTCTGGTTTTTCCCATGCAATACGCTTACCCCCTGCTGGCCATTTTCATTTGGGCTGGCAATACCGTGATCACCAAAATGTCGGCCGGGGCGATCTATCCCGCCGAGATCGGTTTTTACCGCTGGCTCCTCGCCGGATTATTGTTCACACCCTTCATGCTCAAACCGGCTATTGCCCACTGGCCGTCGATTCGCCCGAACCTGGGCAAGATCTTTGTCCTCGGCGTGCTCGGCATGGCTGTGTACCAAAGCCTGGCGTACTTCGCCGCGAGCCTGACCTCCGCGACCAACATGGGCATCATCCTGTCATTGATGCCTCTGATGTCGCTGGCCATGGCGATCATCAGCCTTGGCCAGCGCCTGACCATCGGCGCACTGGCGGGTGCGGTGTTGTCGTTTGCCGGCGTGCTGGTGGTCGTCTCGTCCGGCAGCCTGGGTGTGCTGCTGGAACATGGGGTGAACCTGGGGGACGCGATGATGCTGATCGCCACCCTGGCCTACGCGATCTACAGCACGTTGCTGAAAAAATGGCAGCTGCGCTTGCCGCCATTGGTGTTGCTGTATTTGCAGGTACTGGTCGCTGTGGTGGTGTTGTTTCCGCTGTTTCTCGCCTCACCGAAAATCGGCCCGACCCTGCACAATATTCCACTGGTGCTTTACGCCTGCTTGCTGGCCTCGATGGTCGCACCGCTGGCGTGGATGCAAGCCGTGGTGCGTTTGGGCCCGAGCCGGACCACGCTGTTCTTCAATTTGTTGCCGTTGATTACCGCGCTGATTGCGGCAGTGGTGCTGCATGAACAGTTGGCGACGTACCACTTGGTGGGCGGGATATTGACGTTGGGCGGGGTGATTCTTTCCGAGCGCTGGACCACCGTATTAGGCCGCAAGGTCCGTGTTGCCTGAGGAAAAAAGATCGCAGCCTGCGGCAGCTCCTACACTTGGAATGCATTCCCTGTAGGAGCTGCCGCAGGCTGCGATCTTTTGATCTTAAAGGCCAGCAGCTTTTAGCCGAGCCGCATGTTCGACAAACAACCGGATCGGCTCCGCCCCCTTCCCCACCAGTCCCAACGACTGGTTGACGATGTCGAAATGGTCCAGCGGGTACTCGTCGCCAATCACGGTCCCGAGGTGCGAGCTGTAACGCCCGACCATCCCGTCGCAATGCCCGGCCTCGCGTACGAAGGTTCTGGCAAACAACCGGCAACTGCGGTTGGTGCCATCGAACAGGTTAAGCCCGCGATTGGTCTTGCCCGGCTGCAAAGTGCCGGACCAGGAGTAGTAACGCACACCGTTCACCTCTTCCGGTCCGTGGCCGCCCCAGGTATCTGGCAGCCCCTGTGGAAAACGTTGATTGAACCGTGCCACGCCTGCAGTTGTGAGCGAATGATGGGACGCAAGGATATCCACCGGCAACTTCGGTCCACGATAGCCGGTTTCCAGCAGGCTCATCAGCGTCGCAACGCACCGTACCAGAAAGATCACCAGACGCCCCCCGACGCTGTCATGGGGATAGTGTTTGTGCAGATAGTCGGCCAATTCCGAACCATGATTAGGCCCCGCCACCGAGGTCACCGAAGCCACCAGATCCGGGCGTTTGGCTGCCGCGTAGCGCGCGGTCAACGAGCCCTGGCTGTGACCTAGCAGATTTACCTTTTCAGTTCCGGTCTCACGCAGAATCTCTTCAATGCGCGCCAACAGTTGCTCGCCGCGCACTTCGCTGGAGTTGAGGGGCGAGACCTGCACCGCAAACACCACCGCACCACCACGACGTAACGCCTTGGCGATCCCGTACCAATACGGATAGAGCACCAAACGGATAAACCCGAGCATTCCCGGGACCAGCACCAGCGGGTAACGCGTGGCCGAATCTTGCGACATGGGCGAACATCCTTGTGATCGGTGAGGTGACGCCTGGCGACTGCAAGACTTCCGCCAAGCTTCGCCAGCGAACATGACAAACCGACGACCAGTCTAGGTCATCCGCCCTACTTCAGCCCCACCACACCGGCCACGATCAGCCCGACCGACAGTAGCTTGACCATGGTCAGGCTTTCACCGAGCAAGATAAAGCCGAGAAACACCGTGCCCAGCGAACCGATGGCGGTCCAGATCGGGTAGGCGATGCTCACCGGCAATTCGCGCATGGCCAGGGTCAGGAAATAAATCCCGCCCACTGCCGCCACGATGGTCATCAGCGATGGCCAAAGCCGGGTAAAGCCCTCGGCGTACTTCATGCCCATGGCGAAAGTGACTTCGAACCCGGCGGCGATCAGCAAAAACAACCAGGCCACTTAGAACTCCCTGGCCAGGGCCAGCAAGCGCTGCTCTGCTTCGGCGGCAGAGACTTCGAACGTGCGCGCCTCGGACTCCTCGCCTTCGGCAGCGATCACGGTGACATCGGTGATGCCGATGAAACCCAACGCCGTGCGTAGAAGCGTATCTGCATGGTTCATCGCCTCCAGCTCGCCGCCTGGGCCGAAGCCAAATCCGCCGCGACTGGTCACGATCAAGGCCTTTTTGCCCTGCACCAGTGGTTCGTACTGCGCGATTCCGTTATCCAGGGAGTGATTGAAGGTCAGCCCCAACCGCACGATCTGGTCGATCCAGGCTTTCAGGCCGCTGGGCACGCTGAAATTGTGCATGGGCGTGGAAATCACCAACACATCGTGCCCGAGCAACTCGTCGACCAGCGTATCGCTAAACGCCAGATCCGCTTGCATCGACAAGGGACGTGCGTCGGGTTCGGGGTAGAACGCGGCGGCCACGAATGCCTCGTTGACAGGTGGAATCAACGCTCGCCCGACCTCGCGGCGGGTCAGTTTCGATTGCGGGTGACGGGCCTGCCAGGCCGACAGAAAGACTTCCGCCAAACGCCGGGAGTGCGAACGCTCACCTCGTGGGCTGGCATGAATCGCAAGAACTGTACTCATCTGACTCTCCTTGGGACTAAACTCAAACTGCTCGTGGCTTGCAGCTTGGCGCTCACAGCCGCCCTGCTTCAACTGAACAAAAATCAGTCTGGATGAATCTATTTCATCCATGGAGTTTCCATGTTTGCTTCGTTGCCACTGACCGCCCTGCGCGCTTTCGAGTCTGCCTCTCGACTGCTGAGTTTCAAGGCTGCCGCCGAAGAATTGTCGGTGACTCCGACCGCGGTATCCCATCAGATCCGCTCGCTGGAAACCTGGCTCGGTGTGCAGTTGTTCGAACGCCTACCGCGCCAGGTACGCCTGACCGAAGGCGGCGAGCGCTTGTTTCACAGCCTGCACGGCGCGTTCCTGGAAGTGGCGCAAAGCGTCGACACCCTGCGCCCGCATCGCAGCGGCACGAACCTGACCCTCTCCACCACCGCCGCCTTTGCGGCCTTGTGGCTGGTGCCTCGCCTGGGCCGTTTCTATGCCCGGCACCCGAACATCAGCCTGCGCCTGGACACCCATTGCGAGGTCATTGACTTGCATCAGGACGCCAGTGTCGACCTGGTAGTGCGCTACAGCCTCGATGACTATCCGAACCTGTACGGCCTTTGCCTGTTCGACGAGTCGTTCGGTGTTTACGGCTCGCCCGGGCAAGTGGCAACGCCAACGCTGATCAGCGTGCACTGGCACAACTCCAAGCTCTACGCCCATGGCTGGCAAGCCTGGTGTGCGCAGTCTGGCGAGGCCTGGCTGGAGGAGCAGCCAACCGTGCGCGAATACGATGAAGAGCACTACGCCCTGCAAGCGGCCATTGCCGGTCAGGGTTTGGTACTGGCGAGCAATATTCTGGTGTCAGAAAGCGTCGCCAGTGGATTGCTGGTGGCCTATCGGGGAGGTGTGCAGGTGGATGGCGCTGGTTACAGCGCCCTGTGCGTGCCAGGACGCGAGCGACATCCACCGGTCCGGGCATTTTTTTCGTGGCTGCAAGAGGAAGCGCAATTATCAGGGCTTCTGCCAGGATCGCAGCCCTTATGCTGCGATCACTGACGAGAAGGAACTACCGCACTTGGTCTTCGTCTTTAGCGGTGATATCAAGCACTAGCGGATCCGTGATTTCAGGAAGGCTGACAAGAATTTTCTCTCGCATCCGAGCTTTCTCATAGGCATTCCTATCGAGTACAAGCTGCGAGATTCCGATGTCAATCTCACCTACAATGAGTTCACTTTTGAACTCCTGATGTAAAAAATTTCGCTTAATTTTTTGGGTGGTTTTGAAACAGACAAGAGCCGAACATATTGCTGGTCCCCGCCCTACCAAACTGACGTGTAAAACTACAGTCGAAAGTGTTGAGGTTTTCCCCTTGTCCTGAAAGACCATCGCATGGTCTTCAGTCAATGAAGCCATCGCCTCTACTGCGCAACCCTGTTGAATGCTGCACATCAGCTGTTCAAATTGTTCCGTTTGAGGCAAACCCACAACCGAGCCTATCCTCTTTTGAACAAGAACATTCAAAACAACGGTTTCCCCCTCATCCAACTCGATCTTACTAAACCTGAAACCATCGGTCTTCCATTTCGTTTTCGCCATCGCCTCGGTATAATTTTCATACCACCGCTGCGAATCGGAAAACTTGCTAATTTTTGAACTCGCATATAACTGAGAGAACAAAATAGAATCAACCACATCTTTTTTCCATTTTTCCAAGACATCAGCTGATACAGAGGTTAAATTACCCGCCACTAAAAAAACGTCGTCCCTGATCATGTAATTTTCCTTAATGAAACACCTCAAATCGAGAAGCCCACCGAACACCTGATGACAACCGAATTACTTCAGCTTGACGCCTTTGAAAAAATCATCAGAGTTTATATCAAGGGCCTCAATTATTTGATCTCGCCGACGCTCATGCTGACTCATGTTTAGTTCCATCACAGAAGCCACTCGTTTCATGCTCAAATTCGAAAACTTCCATTTCCAGAACCAGGCTCCGCCTGCTGACGTTGACAGTTCACAATCAACCGAAACAAAAGTGGCGATTGCTGTGCCTCCGGGGGTCTGCAGGCAAGGTATCAGCCTGAAGTCTGCGTCCTTACCGCTTTTGCTATTACTGTCAAATATTGTAATAAGCTCTTCATCGGACTGTATCTTGGTGAAAGCACCTTTCAACATATGTATGAGCGCCGGTGCATTCCTGCCCGCAGTTGCCTTGACCATATCCAGGACAACGGCGTCCATTGTGACATTAACTTGCTTGCTTACTTCCTCTCTATATTTGCTATTTGTTAGCGACCAGCCACAATGCTTCAACGCTTCAGAGTATTTCTCATGCCACTCAATGGGTGCATTTTTTTTATGTGAATAGGTGTCTGCGTAACGCTCAGCAAAATGGATACTGTCCGCGGCCGCTTGTTTTTTATCTTCATCGAGATTATCGGTAAACCCAATTGCGGTCGGGACCCCCTCACCCACTAGAAGATCTGACTTAGCTACCTTCTCATTATTTAAATCGGCGAAAGACCTGATGACTTTCGTTTTCGCAACCAATGGCTCGAGTTGTACACTGGAAAAAAACACACGACTTGCTTCGATGTCACGTACTGAAATAGTCATATAAAATCCAAATCCATGTGGAATATTTAAGCCAGCCAACCGACTGACAATGACAACTTACCAGCTCACGCCTTACTTAACAGAATTCATGCGTATCACATTATTACCTCACACTCCAAGCGATGAAAAAAACGCTTACCTGAGCGCCTCTATATTAAGTGTGCACTCCGGCCTACATACCACTCACACACCAAGAAAAACCTAATCCAAAGTCTGCAAAACACGAACCACATCAATATTCACCAATGGCGGTAGACCGTACATTATTTCGTTCTTTCAGTTTTTTACGGTCTTGGGCGCCTTACCCGACTTCATCTGCTCGAGCAACGGCGCGCACTGATTCGGCTCTCCGCCGCTCGGCGCCACCAAGGCCAATAATCCCGCCGCCGGTGCGGCGATCACACCCAGTGCAACCATTCATCAAGGGTACGGCTTTCACCCCGGCGTCGGGCTTGATGAATTTGCCCCGCACATACAGCGGCGAACGCAACGAGATCAGCCGCCAGCCCTTGGATTCCGGCGTGATGCTCAGGTCCAACTGCTCTGTGGCCATGTTTGCCGTGCCATCAATGTAGATAATTGCGTTCTCGGTATCGAAGACGAACAGCTGCGTAGTGGCCAGGCCAGCCTTTATGTCGAAGTCGGCGGCGGCGCAGTTGATCTTCACTTCCTTGTCGCCAAAGATCTTGCCGACCACATAGTTGCCAACATTCAGACCCGCCAGTTCCATCAGCTCGCGACTGATAGCGCCATCGTTGATCAGCATTTTCAACTTGCCGTTAGCGCTGCCCAGCAACTTGGCCACTGAATTGCCGCGCCCGGTAATATCCGCATCGCCGTTGAGCTCACCGAAGCTGGTTTTCATCGGCTCGAACGTCGGGAACAACTGCTTGAGCTTGAAGCCTCGAGCGGTCAGTTTTGCCCGGCCTTCCAGCGGTTCGGTGTGACCATTCAGGCGAATCTGTGCATCCAGCTTGCCACCGGCCACGCCAAATCGCAGCGGCTCAAGACTGAGCACGCCATCGGTGAGCACCAAGTGCGTGTAGAGATCGTTGAACGGTAACTTTTCGCTATGGACGATGCGCTTTCCAGTGAATTCGACATCCGCATCCATGTCGCGCCAGCGATCGGTCTTGAACTCCTCGACCGGCAGCACCTTGTCCGCCGGTTGCTTGCTCTCGCCGCCGCGGGCTTTCTGCTTGGCATTGGAATCGGCGCCGATCAAAGGGGCCAGGTCGGCGAACAACAATTGATTGGATAACAGCGAGCCGCTGAGTTTAGGACGGGGCTGGCCAGCGACATAAGCCAGGCTGCCATGGATGTCGCTCGAGCCGATCGTGCCGTTGAACGCTTCATAACGAAATACTGCACCGCCCGGCTCATGCAGCTTGGCAATCAGATGGCCGTCGGTGGCATACGGCGGCGTATCCGGCAGGGTCACACCGGTCAGGGGATAAAGATTGCCCAGGCTGGTGCCGGCCAGTTTCAGGCGTAAATCCAGGGCGCCCAGATTCATCGGATCGGTCAACGTGCCCGCCAACTCTACGCTGGTATCGCCGATCTTCGCTTGCGCCTGAAGCGGAAACGGCCGGGCCGCGTCCTGCAGCGCCAGCAGCCCACCGATTTTGCCCTGCCCCGTGAGTTTCTGAGCGTGGTACTGGCCTTTGACCTTTAGCGCAAACGCGTAATCCTGCGGCGCACTGCCCTGCCCGGAGGCCGTTTTCGCCGCTTTGTCGCCAACGATTTCGCTGAAGGGGATCGGCTTGCCCAGCGGGTCGATCAGCAGGTCCAGTTGAGTCTTCAGGTTCTGGTCGTCAAGAGTGACATGTCCTTTGTCGAAGCCGATCGCCCCAATATCCACTACCCAGGACGAGGGCTCGGCGTTCGGGTCTTTCGGATCGAACTTGAACGTCCAGTTGGCACGACCGTCGGCCAGGCGCTGCAACGCGGCATTGGGTTCGGTGAGGTCGATGCGCGGGATCACCACACGCTGCGCCAACAAGGCCAGGGGTGAAATGCGCAATTCGACGCGCTTGAGGCTGGCCATCTGCGGCGCCTTCGACCAGTCCGGGTTGCCCAGGCTCAGATCCTCGGCCACCACATGCGGCCAGGGCACCCAGGCACGCCAGCCGCCCTCGTCGCGCTCACGCTGCCAAACCACCGCCAGATTGCCGTTGATCGCGAATGGACGGTGCAGTTCTTCGGATACTTTGGCATTGAGGGACGGTTTGATCCGGTTCCAGTCGAAGAACACGATGACCAGCACCAGCACGGCCAGCAGGACAACAAGGCTGGTCACGGCCCAGGCGAGAATTTTACGAGTGCGCGTCATTGCACAGGGCTCCTGATACGACTGAGCATCACGATCGCGATGCTCAGGAGAAACGCAGGGCCAGAACCGGCCCGTCATGGAATCTACGACTGGCAAATGGCCCGCTGGTTTAATTGAAAATCCGATTTTGCCGCCGTTGACGATTGAGCATGGCGCCTCTCCTCCCGGACAGCGTTACCGGGGCCGCACTTTTGCGTGGCGCGATTGAGTCGAAAATACCCACCCCGGTGCGCCGCAAAGGCCCGGTTTAGAAGGGCTGTAGAGAACAATCAATTCCGTTGATTATTAACATTGCGTTTATGAACTTTTATATCGACTTATCAAGAGTAGCATTACCTTCGTACCCAATTTATCGCACTCCTACGGAGCACCCCATCATGAAACGCCAACTTCTGCTTAGCCTTACACTTTCAATGCTGGCCAGCACCGCTTTTGCGCTGCCGGCCGCTGACCAGGCCACTCCGCAAGTGAAAGACACTCACTCGGTGTTCAGCCAAACCGTTGCCGCTGATGGCTCCGACCGTACCCCAGGTCAAACCGTCGCTGCTGATGGCTCCGACCGCACTCCGGGTCAAACCATCGCCGCTGATGGCTCCGACCGCACCCCAGGGCAAACCGTCGCCGAAGGTGGTAACGATCGCCTGAGAGAAAAAGGCCTGATCGCTGAAGACGGCTACGACCAGACTCCACAAGGTCAAACGGTTGCCGCTGACGGTTCCGACCGCACTCCAGGTCAAACCATTGCTGAAGGCGGTGGTGACCGTGTTATCGAACGCAACAGCGCTATGAGCTAAGCCCATGGCGGCCTTGAAAAAAAGCCCAATCAACAGATTGGGCTTTTGATTTTCTGGTCATTGCCTTTTGTAGAATTCGCACCGCCCCGCCTGATCCCGCCTATGTCGTTCGACGCCGGCAAAGCCGATTTGCTAGAGTGCGCCGCAGTCCTATTCAGAAAACGTCATTGCGATGCTGCCCCGCGCCGAACAGAAACAACAAACCCGCAACGCCTTGATGGACGCTGCCCGCCATTTGATGGAGGGCGGCCGAGGATTTGGCAGCCTGAGCCTGCGGGAAGTCGCGAAAACCGCCGGAATCGTCCCCACCGGCTTTTATCGGCATTTCGCCGACATGGATGAACTCGGCCTGGTGTTGGTGAGCGAGGTCGGCCAGACCTTCCGTGAAACCATTCGCCTGGTGCGGCACAACGAGTTTGTCATGGGCGGCATTATCGACGCGTCCGTGCGGATATTTCTCGATGTGGTGTCGGCCAACCGTTCGCAATTCCTGTTTCTCGCCAGAGAACAGTACGGCGGTTCGTTGCCGGTACGCCTGGCCATTGGTCGCTTGCGCGAGAACATCAGTTCGGACCTGGCTGCCGACCTGTCCTTGATGCCGAAACTGCAACACCTGGACATGGCCGGCTTGAGCGTCATGGCCGATCTGATCGTCAAGAGCGTGTTCGCCACATTGCCGGACATCATCGACCCGCCAGCCGATGCGCTGCCTGAACACTTGACGCCGCAAGCAAAGATCACCCAGCAGCTGCGGTTCATCTTTATCGGCCTCAAGCATTGGCAGGGGCTTGGAAGTACCGAGTAACGCTTAAGAAGATCGCAGGCTTGGGCAGCGCCTACACTGCGCCGCGCCACTGTGCCATCTCTGTTCGCCACAAATTGGTGCAGTTTGAAAAATCTGCGCACCAATTTCAGTCAAGATCCTGAGCACCTCGAAACTTTTCCTACGCTGCCTACAGGTATTTCCTACACGCCCCCAGATTGGCAAGCCCCTTGCTCTAGCCTGAGCATTGTCCATTGCTGGAAGCTTTCCGATGCTGGTGATTCATCGCAGAATCGACCCTCAACCCGACTGGGCCGCCGAATTGCACCTGACCTTCGAGGCCAGGAGCAAAAGCCGCTTGCGCTGTTTCAGTGCCGAAGGTGAGGACGTCGGTTTGTTTTTGGAGCGCGGTCAACCACCCTTGTATGACGGCGAATGTCTGCAAGCCGAAGACGGCCGCGTGGTACGCGTCTGTGCCCGTCCCGAACAATTGCTGCACGTCACCTGCGCCAATGCCTACGAATTGACGCGTGCCGCCTATCACCTGGGTAATCGCCATGTCGCCCTGCAAGTGGGCGACGGCTGGTTGCGCTTGCTCGACGACTACGTGCTCAAGGCCATGCTCGAACAACTTGGCGCGCAAGCCGAACCCATCGAAGCGGCCTTTCAACCTGAACACGGCGCCTACGGCGGCGGCCATCACCATTCCCGCCACGGCGACGAAGACTTCAACTATCCGCCAAAACTGCATCAGTTCGGCGTGCGCCCATGAACCCTGCATGGGCCCTGCTGCGCCTGGCCAGTCCGCAATTGCCGATTGGCGGCTACAGCTATTCCCAAGGCCTGGAAATGGCGGTGGACAACGGCCAAGTGCACAATCCCGACAGCGCGCGGCGCTGGATCAGCGATCAGTTGCTGCTCAATCTCGCCCGCTTCGAGGCGCCGCTACTGCTCGCCCATTGCGTGGCCGCGGTCGAGGAGAATTGGAGCGAACTGCTGCAGCGCTACGAAGAACACCGTGCCAGCCGGGAAACCCGCGAACTGCATCAGGAGAGCCGGCAAATGGGCTATTCCTTGCAGCAGTTACTCAACGGCCTGCCTGAACTCGATGCACCGGCCCGCGCCTTCCTTGAACAACGACCCGAACCGCACCTGGCCCTGGGCTGGGCGCTGGCCGCCCGCGCCTGGCGGATCAGCCCGCAGGATGCACTGGCCGCGTGGCTCTGGAGCTGGCTGGAAAACCAACTGGCGGTATTGATGAAAACCTTGCCACTGGGCCAACAGGCTGCGCAGCGCTTGACCAGTGAACTGCTGCCGCTGCTGCAACAGGCCCAGCAGGATGCTACCCGAATCAACCCCGAACACTTTGGCAGTGCCGCGTTTGGCCTGTCCCTGGCGTGCATGGCCCACGAGCGCCAGTACAGCCGTCTGTTCCGTTCCTAAGGACCCCTTATTCTGGAGAATCACATGAACACACAACCCTTGCGCGTCGGCATCGGCGGCCCCGTCGGTTCCGGTAAAACCGCCCTGACCCTGGCCCTGTGCCTGGCCCTGCGCGAACGCTACAACCTGGCAGTGGTGACCAACGACATCTATACCCGCGAAGACGCTGATTTCCTGGTGCGCAACGAAGCGCTGGCGCCGGAACGCATCATCGGCGTGGAGACCGGCGGCTGCCCGCACACGGCGATCCGCGAAGACGCCTCGATCAATCTTGAAGCCGTGGATCAATTAAACCGCCGTTTTCCGGGCCTGGACCTGATCCTGGTGGAATCCGGTGGCGACAATCTCTCGGCCACCTTCAGCCCGGAACTGTCCGACCTGACCATCTACGTGATTGACGTGTCCGCTGGCGACAAGTTGCCGCGCAAAGGCGGGCCGGGGATCTGCAAATCCGATCTGCTGGTGATCAACAAAATTGACCTGGCGCCCCTGGTGGGAGCGTCGCTGACGCTGATGGACAGCGATACCACGCGTATGCGCAACGGCAAGCCGTTCGTGTTCAGCAACCAGAAAACCGGCCAGGGACTGGACGCGATCATCGCCTTCATCGAACGCCAGGGCCTGCTGACGGCAGCCTGATCAAGACTTATCAACAAGGAAGCTTCTCGATGACACTCAAACGCATTCTGGGCGCAATGACCCTGCTGTTGACACCGACCATTGCGTTGGCCCACCCAGGGCACGGGGACAATGGCTTGGTCGCGGGCATCAGCCACCCGCTCGGTGGACTCGATCATCTGCTGGCAATGCTCGCGGTCGGCCTGTGGGCGGCTCAGCACAAAAGTGCGGCGCGTTGGGCGCTGCCGTGCACCTTCATTGTCACCCTGCTGATCGGCGGTCTGCTGGGTTTTGCAGGGCTGGAACTGCCGGCGCTGGAAGGTGGCATTGCCGCGTCTGTGTTGGCGCTGGGCCTGGCGGTGGCCTTGGCGGTGCGTCCACCGTTGAGCCTGGCAATGGCCGCAACGGCGTTGTTTGCGCTGTTCCATGGCGTGGCGCATGGCCTGGAGTTGCCGGACATGACGAGCCCTTGGGGATATGCCACGGGATTTGTCGCGGCGACCGCGGTGTTGCATGCGGCAGGTTATGCGTTGGTACGGGTGTTGCCGCAAGCTGCTGCGCCTTTAGTGAGACTGGCGGGGGCGGCTTCGGCGGCGACTGGCGTGTGGTTGTTGGCAAGCTAAATCTCTATTGCCCGTGATGGCGTCTTCGCGAGCAGGCTCGCTCCCTCATTTGCCCTGCGTACACAGTTTCATTGTGGGAGCGAGCCTGCTCGCGAAAGCGGCCTGAGAGACAACACAGCTCTAAGGCCTGCTAACATGTCGCGCAATCAACCCTGCCGTGACGACGCCAGCCAATGCCGCCTGTTTCCCGCTCCGCCTCCCAGCCTGAACTGACCGCCCTGTTTGCCTCGGTGCAACAGCACTTCCAGGACGTGATCGTGCCGCTTTGGCAAGGTCCCGGCTGGAATGCCGAGTTGGCGCTGCCCTATGAGGCGCTGGACGCCGAACACCACCCGTTGCCTCCCCAACGCTACCGGGCCATGGCCTGCGCGCGGCAGCTGTATCTATTTGCCAGCCTGATCGGCCAGGTGCCAGGCGCTCAAGAGCGCGCGGCAGCGCTGTTCCGTTCCTTGCAGCGGCACTTCCACGATGCCGAGCATGGCGGCTGGTTCTACAGCATCGACCCGCAGGGCGCGCCACTGGATCAGCGTAAAGATCTCTACACCCACGCATTCATTCTGTTCGCCTGCGCCCACTACTGGGACAAAGTCCGCGAGCCGCTGGTGGAATCGGTGCTCAACGCGGCCCTGGAAGTGATCGCGCAACGTTTCTCCAGCGGCGACGGCCTCTACGAAGCGAGCCTCGATCGTGATTGGTCATCGTTGAACAGCGGACCGCTGCAAAATCCGTTGATGCACCTGGCTGAAGCCTTCCTTGCCACGCTGTCGGTGCGTGAAGACCTCGCTGTGCAACAGGCGCTCGTGGACTTATGCACAGGGATGCAGCGGCGGTTTATCGAGCCGCAACACGGCGTGTTGATGGAAAAACCGCTGGAGGCTGTGGATAACTGGTTCGAACCCGGGCATCAGTTCGAGTGGTATTTCCTGCTCGAGTCGTCCGACCTGCTGCGTGGTTCTCCACTACATGCTTCGCTGGAGCGCGCTTTTGCCTTCACCGAACAACTGGGCGTCGACCCACACACCGGTGCCGTGCGGGCCATGCTGGACCTGGGTCCGGATGGCGGCTCACGGGACGCGACTCAACGGATCTGGGCCCAGGCCGAATACCTGCGCGCCTTGACCCTGCGACCAGGCAGTGAGGCTTCGGTGCTGCGTCAATTGCAGGCGTTGCAGCAGCGCTCGCTGCACGCGGGCGGCTGGTATGAATGCCGCGACGAACACGGTGAAGTGAGCCGGCGGGACATGCCATCGACTACCCCTTATCACTTGGCGACCTGTTATCGCGGGTTGGCTGAGTATCTTGGTTGACTGAACGGTCGCTTTCGCCGGCAAGTCGGATCGACGCATCGCTCGCGCCTACATTGCGAGGAATCCACCGGATTTCACGCAATCCACTTGCGATCCCCGGTAAAACTGATGGTCAGCCACCTCGCCGCATCAGGTTTGCCGAGCTTCGCGGAGATCTCCTCTCGTAGCGCATCCAGTTGCACCACGCTGCGCAGCGGATAATTTGTCGGCAACACGATGTGAATCTCGATAAAACACGCCCGACCGTGCTTCTGCACGTAGGAAATATAGTCGTCGAAACCATGCTCGATCTTCGCCTCTTCCATCACCTGGCGCACCTTGTCGTCCAGTTGATCCGGGGCGATTCCCAGCACATCGCGTAACGCCGGGCCGATGATCTTGAACGCCGGAGGGAGCATGCCCAGGGCCAGCAGAATCAGAATCATCGGGTCGACATACAACGCCCATTTTTCGTAGCCCTGGGTCTTTAGCAACAGCGCAATAAGAAAGCTCACCAACAGGCCGGCCGAGAGCATCGCGTCCACCAGCCAACTGATGTTGTCGAACTGGATCAGCGATGACTTGAGCGTGCGATTTCGATGGCGAACGTAGAAAAAGTAAATGAGCTCGACGACGGTGAATACCGCCGCGTAGAAGATCACCAAGCCAAGCTCGACATCGCGTCCACCACTGATGATGCCGAACACTCCGTTGAGAAAGGCATAAATGGCCACCAGCAACAGGAAACTGCCTTCGATCACCAGCACCATGGGTTCCAGGTGCCAGGAGCCGAACTGGAAGCGTTGATTGCTTTCCTTGGCGATCAGCCTGGCGGTGATCAGCATCAGGACCTTGATGAAGGTTGCAACCAGCGAAAAGAATCCATCGAACAGGATGGATTGGGCACCCGAGGCAAACCCGGTGATGATCCCGGCGAATGTCACCACCAGCATCAGGAAGGTCGATTGCTTGAGCAGCGCCTGCTCGCGAAGGGCCGTAACGCGGTCTTACGCCTTGCCACCACTGCGATCAATCGCAAACCCGGCCCAGGTCTGGCTCACCGGCATCAGCTCGACGCTGTTGATGTTGATGTGCGCCGGGGCATTGAGGACCCAGAAAATGGTCTCGGCAATGTCTTGCGGCTGGATCGGGTCGGCACCCGCATAGGTGGCGTTGTAACGCTCCTGGTCACCGGCAAAGCGCACCAGAGAGAACTCGCTTTCGCACAGGCCCGGTTCGATGTTGCTGACCCGCACGCCGGTGCCCTGGAGGTCACAGCGCAGGTTCAGGGAGAACTGTTTGACGAACGCCTTGCTCGCGCCATACACATGGCTGCCCGGGTAGGGGTAGTTGCCGGCAATGGAGCCGAGGTTGACGATACCGGCGCCGCGACCATGAGCGATCAGGCGTGGCAGCAGCAGGCGGGTGCTGTACATCAGGCCTTTGACGTTGGTATCGACCATGGTGTCCCAATCGTCCAGGTCGCATTTGGGCGCCGGATCGACCCCCAAGGCCAGGCCAGCATTGTTGATAAGTCCACGCAGCTTGGCGAAGGATGGCGGCAGGTTCGCAATGGCTTCTTCCATGGCCTGGCGGTCACGCACATCAAGCACCAGCCCGTGCACCTCGGTCTGCTTCGACAGTTCGGCGCACAGGGCGTTAAGGCGCTCTTCACGACGCCCTGTCAGCACCAGTTTCCAGCCAGCCTCGGCAAAACGACGGGCACAGGCTTCACCGAAACCGGAAGTCGCGCCGGTAATAAACAGGGTGTTGGACATGGTGTTCTCCTTGCTACGGCTGATCGGCAGCCATTGGAATAGAAAATCAGCAGGCAGCATGCCCGGCCTTGCGCACAGCGGCAACCGGCGCGCTTTCTGTACAAAAAACGAACAAAACTTGCAACGCCTTGCCGGCCGTGGCTTGCAGCCATATGCACGCACCTTATCCACAGCCCCATCCACACATTCCGGGGGCAAGTGGAAAAGCTGAAAGCCGCTATCCACAAGGCTTTGCGGGCCGATTTGAAACTTTTTTGCTTGACCCCAATCGGCCTGCTGTGTAGCCCAGGGTCATTTTCCCGACCGCGCGGTCAATCCAGCGATGGCGCCAAGCCAGTAACTACGGCCCTCAGCCAAGTCTTTCCAGAGTTTAACCACAGACTTATCCACAGGCTTGTTCACTGCATTCAGGCGCTCTTTGTACGCTAAGAAAAAGGTTGACAACGCTGCCTTGAAGACAAGAAAAAGCGCCTGATCAAAAAACAACCATCGCGCTGCAAGCCACGGATTCAAAGGCGCTCAGCCAGCTACTCCCACGTTATTCACAGCCAGTTCCACAGCAAACGGGGACAAGTCAAAACCATGATAAAACAACAATTTGCAGCGGCTTTATGTCGCGCTTTCAGAGGTCGACAATTTTGTTTTCCACAATTTCACTTTACCTCACACCACCGCTCTTGTAGGAGCTGCCGCAGGCTGCGATCTTTTGATCTTGATTCTTAAAAAACAAGATCAAAAGGTCGCAGCCTCGTTTCACTCGACAGCTCCTACCAGCTTTTACAGGGGCGAAAAAAAACGCCCTGATCTCGTCAGGGCGTTTTCATTGGACGCTAAAGTTTAGTGCCCGCCAAGATAGGCGTTGCGCACATCCTCGTTGACCAACAACTCCTTCCCTGTACCGCTCATGCGAATCTCGCCGTTGACCATCACATAGGCTCGGTCCGACAGGCGCAGCGCGTGGTTGGCGTTCTGCTCGACCAGGAAAATGGTCATGCCGGTCTTGGCCAGCTCCCGCAGCGTCGCGAAGATCTGCTTGACCACAATGGGCGCCAACCCAAGGCTCGGCTCATCGAGCAACAGCAATTTCGGCCGGCTCATCAGGGCTCGTGCGATGGCCAGCATCTGCTGCTCGCCACCCGACATGGTCATCGCCCGCTGGGTGCGTCGCTCCTCAAGGCGCGGGAACAGCTTGAACATGCGTTGCATGTCTTCCTTGGCGTACTTGTCGCCGATGGGGATGGTGCCCATCAGCAGGTTTTCCTCGACGGTCATGTCGGGGAACACCCGCCGTCCTTCCGGCGACTGGGCAATGCCGTTGGAGGCGATGTAGTGCGACGACTTGTGGGTGATGTCCACGCCCTGGTAAAGGATCTGTCCGTCCGCCGCGCGTGGCTGACCGAAGATCGACATCAGCAGGGTCGACTTGCCGGCGCCGTTGGAGCCAATCAGGCTGACGGTCTCCCCTTCGTTGATGTGCAGCGAGACATTCTTCAGGGCCTGGATGGGCCCGTAGAACACGTCCAGGTCCTTGAGTTCGAGGATGGGTTTGCTCATACCACCTCCTCTTCATCGGCACCCAGGTAGGCGGCAATCACTTTCGGGTCGTTGCGAATCGCATCGGGACCGCCCTCGGCGATCACGACGCCGTGGTCCAGCACCACAATGTGGTCGGAAATACTCATTACCATGCCCATGTCGTGTTCGATCAGCACTACGGTCAGATCATGCTCGTCGCCGCGCTCAGCGCTTCGGTTTCCTGAGGGTTGAGGCCGGCGGCCGGTTCGTCGAGGCAGATGATCTGCGGACGGGTGCACATGGCCCGGGCGATTTCCAGACGACGTTGCTGGCCGTAGGACAGCTCACCGGCCAGGCGGTTGGCGCAGTCCACCAGGTCCACCACTTCCAGCCAATAGAAGGCGTGGTCCAGCGCATCGCTTTCGGCCTTGCGGTAGCCCTTGGTGTTGAGGATGCCCGCCAGCAGATTGCGGTTGACCCACATGTGCTGGGCCACCAGCAGGTTTTCCAGCACCGACATTTCCTTGAACAGGCGAATGTTCTGGAACGTCCGCGCCAGCCCGGCGCGGTTCACCAGGTGGGTGCCGCCGAACATCTTGTAGCGCAGGCGACTGATAAAGCTTTTTGGCGAGACGAAATCGGTAGGCTTGAACGGTTCGCCGAGCATTTTGATGACGTTGGTTCGCTGCCCCCGCACGTTCAGTTCGATCTTGCCACCGGAGGCCTTGTAGAACCCGGTCAGGCAGTTGAACACTGTGGTCTTGCCGGCGCCGTTCGGGCCGATCAGGGCGAAGATCGAGTTGCGCTTGACCTTCAGGCTGACATCATTCAACGCCTTGATGCCGCCGAAGTGCATCATCAGCTTCTCTACGGAGAGTACGACTTCGCTCATGGCGCTACTCCTTTACGCGGGGTCACACCGGTACGGCTGATTCGAATCAGGCCGCGCGGTCGCCATATCATCATCAACACCATCAGGATGCCGAACAGCAAAACGCGGTATTCGGCGAAGCCACGCAGCAGTTCCGGAGCAACGGTCAATACGAAGGCCGCAATCACCACGCCGATGGTCGAGCCCATGCCGCCGAGCACCACGATGGCGAGGATCAGGGCCGATTCGAAGAAGGTGAACGAGGTCGGGTTGACGAAGCCCTGGTAGGTGGCGAAGAACACGCCAGCCAGGCCGGCCGTCGATGCGCCGATGGTGAATGCCGAGAGCTTGACCAGCACGTGGTTCAGGCCCATGGAACGGCAGGCGATTTCATCCTCGCGCAGCGCTTCCCAGGCACGGCCAACGGGCATGCGGGTCAGGCGATGCTTGATGTACAACACAGCCAGTACCACCAGGAACAGTACCGCGTAGATGAAGTAGTACTTCACGTCCGGGTTGTAGGCGATGCCGAAGAACTCATGGAACGGCACGCCCCCGTCCTTCGCGCGCTTGCCGAATTCCAGTCCGAAGAAGGTCGGCAGTGGTGCCGGCATACCGTTCGGACCACCGGTCAGGGACAGCCAGTTGTTGAGGATCAGGCGAATGATTTCACCGAAGCCCAGGGTCACGATCGCCAGATAGTCGCCGTGCAGGCGCAGCACCGGGAAACCGAGGATGCAACCGGCCAGCCCGGCGGTGATCGCCGCCAGCGGCAGCACCGTCCAGAAGCCCAGCCCCAGGTACTGATAACCGAGCGCAAGGCCATAGGCGCCGATGGCGTAGAACGCCACGTAACCCAGGTCGAGCAAGCCGGCCAGGCCCACTACGATGTTCAGCCCAAGCCCCAACAGCACATAGATCAGCCCGAGAATGACCACGCCCAGCAGGTAGGAGTTGGAGAAAAACGGGAACACCACGGCGATGACGATCACCAACGGGATGATCCAGCGCAACCGCGATTTGTAATCCGGCGCCAGCACATGCACCCCGGAACCCGTGCTTTCAAAACCTTCGAGGATGCTCAAGCCCCTGGGGGTTTGCAGGAACATGCTCAAGGCAAAGCGACCGGCCATGACAATGGCGACAATCCACGCCACGCGGGTGGTTTCCAGGTTGAAGCCGTAGCCATCGAGAACGACACCGACAATCGGCCCGAACACGATCAGGGCAATGAGGCCGGCAAGAATCGCGTCAACCAGACTTTTTTTGATATCAATGGTTTTTTTAGTGGTTGAGGACATCGCTTACACCTTCGACACAAGAGGACGGCCGAGCAGGCCTTGGGGCCGAAAGACCAGAACGAGAACCAGCAGCGAGAAGCTGAAAACGTCTTTGTAGTCCGAGTTCACCAGGCCAGAGAACAGCGACTCGGAAATCCCGAGGATGATCCCGCCCAGCATGGCGCCTGGCAGTGAGCCGATCCCGCCTAGCACCGCGGCGGTGAACGCCTTGATGCCGATGATGAAGCCAGCATAGAAGTCGAACGTGCCGTAGTTCATGGTGATCAGCACGCCGGCCAGGGCCGCCATCGCTGCACCGATGATGAACACATAGGAAATCACCCGGTCGGTGTTGATCCCCAGGATCGAAGCCATCTTGCGGTCTTGCTGGGTTGCACGGCACATGCGGCCGAGCTTGGTGTACTTGATGACGTAGGTCAGCAGGCCCATCCCGACGAACGCTGCGACCAGAATGAAGACCTTGGTGTAGGTCAACTGAACGAAACCGGTACCGATATCAACGCGCCAGGCACCCGAGAGCAAAGTCGGAACGCCTTGTTGCTTCGCGCCCTGGGAGATCTGTGCGTAGTTTTGCAGGATCAGAGAGATGCCGATCGCACTGATCAGCGGTGCAAGTCGAGTGGAGTTACGCAGGGGTTTGTAAGCGACACGCTCGATGACCCAGCCATACACCGCCGTGACGACGATGGTGAAGATCAGTGTGCCAAGCATCAGCAGCGGAAAAGATTCGATACCGAAGTAAGCCAGCAGAGCCAGACTGATTGCCGCGAGGTAAGCGGAAATCATGTAAACCTCGCCGTGGGCGAAGTTGATCATGCCGATGATGCCA
>LNAP01002521.1_pt1 | contig 39950 bp, 28 predicted proteins | sample 602601 | NCBI WGS metagenome assembly LNAP01 (sample SAMN02440304, study PRJNA202911) | soil metagenome | biome: Subtropical and temperate rainforests or woodlands; isolation source: soil samples (1 kg each in a 20% v/v slurry with milli Q water) were... ... | reverse complement strand
AGCGCCACTACAAGCGCATCCGTAGCCAACAACTGCCCCCGCGCCTGTATTGATTTTTGATTCCCGAATCTATTGATTCCAGAATCATTCATCCAGGATTTACTCGCCCGAGTCGACGTCGTCGACATAGTCGGGCGATACGTGCAGTTGAGAAAGGGCGGGGCCAACTTGCTTGGCCTGTGCCCTTTTCATAACGAAAAAAGTCCCTCGTTCACTGTCAGCCCCACCAAGCAGTTCTATCACTGCTTCGGTTGTGGAGCGCATGGCAGCGCCATCACCTTCCTGATGGAACACACGGGCGCCAGTTTCCCCGATGCCGTGCGCACGCTTGCGGCATCGGCGGGAATGACGGTCCCCGAAGAAAACCGCAGTCCACGCCAGCAGCAGGAATCCGCGCGCCGCAAGGCCGAGGAATCTCGCCACACGCAGGTGCTGGATGCCGCTCAGGCCCATTACCTCAAGCAGTTGCGGGCATCGCCCGCGGCGATCCGCTATTTGAAGCAGCGTGGCCTGTCGGGTGAAATTGCGGCCCATTTCGGCCTGGGATGGTCGGGTACCGACCGCCACGGCTTGTCGCAAGTCTTCCCGACCTACGAGGATCCCGTCCTGGTCGAGTCCGGGTTGGTCATCGAATCCGAGGATGGGCGCCGTTACGACCGCTTCCGCGAGCGGGTCATGTTTCCGATCCGCAATGTGCGGGGCAGTCTCATCGGCTTTGGCGGGCGCATCATCGGCAAGGGCGAACCCAAGTACCTGAATTCGCCCGAAACCCCGCTGTTCTCCAAGGGGCATGAGCTCTACGGGCTGTGGGAGGCGCGCCAGGCCATACGCCAGGAAGGGCAGGTCATTGTGGTCGAAGGCTACATGGACGTGGTCGGCCTGGCCCAGCAAGGCATCGCCAACGCGGTGGCGACGCTGGGGACGGCCACCACGCCGGACCATGTCAAGAAGCTGCTGCGTGCCAGCGACAAGGTCATCTTCAGTTTTGACGGCGATGGGGCCGGCCGGCGCGCCGCGTGGCGCGCCTTGCAGGCCTGCCTGCCGGTGCTGCGCGACGATATCGCGATCCGCTTCCTGTTCCTGCCCACAGAGCACGATCCCGACTCGTACGTGCGCGAATTGGGCGCGGAAGCCTTCCGCGCGTGCCTGGGGGAGGCCGTGGCGCTCTCCCGCTTCTTGCTGGATGAGCTGGCCTCGCGGCACAACATGAACGAAGCCGAAGGGCGGGCCAGTTGCCTGCACGAGGCCAAGCCCTTGCTGGCCGCCATTCCCGAGTGCGCGCTACGCGTGCAGATCGAGCGGGAAATGGCCAAGCAGGTTCAGCTGACGCCGGAAGAAATGGCCCAGGTGCTGGCTCAGCAGCCCGCCAAGCCTTTTGCACCCGCTGCCAAATCGGGCGCGGCCGGAGGGGATGCGGGCGCGGCGGCGGCATCGGGCCGAGAGCATGAGGCGGGCCATTCAGACATGGGCTACGACTTCGCTGGCCACGATTTTCATGACATCCCGGCTGACGAGTCCGATTACGCGGACCAAGTCCATCTGCCGTCCCAGGGTTCCGACTTTGGCGGTGGAGGTGCTCAGCGCAGTGGTGGCAAGCAGGAATGGAAGAGTAAAGGCGACTGGAAGGGCAAGGGCGACTGGAAAGGCGGCAAAGGCAACTGGAAAGGCAAGCGCGACAACGATGTTGGCGGATTTGAAGGCCGCCGCACCATGCCGTCGCTGGCCAAGCGCCTGCTGGGCCTGTTGCTGGCGCACCCCGAGCTGGTTGACTCCATGGGCGACCAGCAGCTTGAAGTCATCGACCATGGCCCCCATCTAGGTCTTGTAAGAGACTTGATCATGCTGGCGCAATCCAGTGGCGCCCGCCATGTTGGCGCCCTGCTGGAGGCGGCGGATCCGGATTCGGATCTGGCCACCGTGCTCAAGGGGTTGCGGGCCGACATTCTGTCGCAGGAAGACCTGCCGGACCCGCAAACCGAATGGGACGATGCCTTGAGGCGTATCGAGTTTGATTCGGCCAAGCTGGAGATGGCCAAGCTCGCTGCGTCGGGGCTGGCCACGGAAGAAGCGCGCAAGCGCTATCTGGAACTTTCCAGCCGCATGGCCGTGCTGAAAGGTGCCGGCGTGCGCTAAATGCGCTAAAATCAAAGGTTGTCCGCCGACATGGCGCGTTTTTTACCGGTTGGACAGGGCAGGATTTTTGTTTCGGCGCGGGGTGCCAGATCCTCGGCGCCGAAGTTTGACAGGACTGGGCCTGGCGCGGCTTGGTTAGTCTACGAATTGAGGTGCTTGCAGTCGAAGTGCTTGCAGTCGATTTCTGCTTAATTCTTGCTGAATTTGGTGGTAATCCTGGTGCTGCAATACGTAGGCAACATGAAATGCATCTGGCAGGCGGAATCTATTCTGGCTGCCGGAATCTAATGGATGTATAGGATTTGACGCGGGGCTCGCGATCCGGACGCGGTGGACGCTCCAAAAAATGGAACGTCAGGCGCGCAACGGCAGAAATAAAAGCGAATGCGCGCGTCAAATTTGTTACATAGTTAATTAATATAGCTGAGCGGTGAATCAAGCAGTTCGGCGGCGGTCATCTCCGCGTAGCGTTAGTGGTTTGGGTGCTGTGTCTACTCAGCTGCTTGGGGCCAAGGCCCGATAAGCAAGCAAAGCCTATTTATAGGCAGACAGCCCCCCCGACGCCCGGGAGGCCCCGCAGGATGAGGTCATGCACGCAAGGCGCAAGTACGGTATCGCACCGGAACGGCGCCAAGCGGGCTCGCAAGAGCTGGCGCTGCGAACAACGCAGCCGTGTGGTCTCCGCTGATGCACCAGTTTTACCCGTATAACCGCCGTGTTGGGCTGCCGTCCAAGGCGGCTTCATGCGGTGCAACATGCCCGAACGGGTTGCGACGACCACGGAAGCGACTATGACCAAATCCACCGGCAAATCCTCCTCTGCAATTGATGCGGCCGAAACCAAGGCCACCACGGCCAAGCGCGTCGTAAGCATGGCAGCGGAAAAGGCGCCCGCCAAGACGGCGGTGAAGGTCGCCAAGCCTGCTGCCAAGACGGCCGCCAAGAAGGCGACCAAGGCCGCCGCGGCTGACAAGCCCGAGAAGGTGACGAAGGCTCGCGCCAAGAAGGCCGAAGACAAGCTCGCCGACCTCGTGGGCAGCGCGCGCCCCGTGCCCAGCGGCCGCCGCCCGGGCCGTCCCGCCAAGAATGCCAACAATGATTCCGACGGCTTCGACGATTCGATGGACGGCGAAGGCGAAGTCCTGCCCGATCTGAAGCCGCCGAAGCGCGGCGGCAAGCGCGGCAAGGCCGATCCCAAGGATCTGATCGCCCGCGGCCCCGTCACGCCCGAAGAATACGAAGCGCGCCGCAACCGCCTGAAGCAGCTGATCAAGCTGGGCAAGGACCGCGGCTACCTGACTTACGGCGAAATCAACGACCATCTGCCTGACGATCTGGTCGACGCCGAAGCGATCGACGGCATCATCAGCACGTTCAGCGACATGGGCATCGCGGTCTACGACCAGGCGCCCGATGCCGAAACGCTGCTGATGAGCGAAAACGCGCCGGTGGCCTCCAACGACGACGACGTCGAAGACGAAGCCGAAGCCGCGCTGACCACCGTGGACTCCGATTTCGGCCGCACCACGGACCCCGTGCGCATGTACATGCGTGAAATGGGCTCGGTGGAACTGCTGACGCGCGAAGGCGAAATCGAAATCGCCAAGCGCATTGAAGACGGCCTGAAGCACATGGTCATGGCCATCTCGGCCTGCCCGACCACGATCAACGAGATCCTGGCCCACATCCTGCGCGTGCGTGAAGGACAGGCCCAGATCGACGAAGTGGTCGACGGCCTGGTGGATCCGGAAGACGGCGAGGAATACGCCGGCGCCGGCGTCACGGCCGAGGAAGACGAAGGCGATGATGGCCCCGCCGGCGGTATGTCCAGCAAGCAGCTGGAAGACCTGCGCGTGAAGGCCCTGGCCAAGTTCGACGAAGTCGGCAAGCAATTCGACAAGATGCGCCACTCGTACGAGAAGGACGGCTACAAGTCGGACGTCTACGTGCGCGCCCAGGAATCCATCCAGAACGAACTGATGGGCATCCGCTTCACGGCCAAGATGGTCGAGAAGCTGGCGGACACGCTGCGCCAGCAGGTCGAGGAAGTACGCCAGCTTGAGCGCGCCGTCCTGCACACGTGTGTGGACCGTGCCGGCATGCCGCGCACGCACTTCATCAAGGTGTTCCCGGGCAACGAAACCAACATGCAGTGGGTCGTCGATGAAGTGGCCGCTGGCCACCCGTACGCCGAAACGCTGGAGCGTCAGATTCCCGCCGTGCAGGAACTGCAGCAGAAGCTCATCGACCTGCAAACGCGCGTCGTACTGCCGCTGAAGGACCTGAAGGACGTCAACAAGCGCATGGCCACCGGCGAAGCCAAGGCCCGCAAGGCCAAGCGCGAGATGACCGAAGCCAACCTGCGTCTGGTGATCTCGATTGCCAAGAAGTACACGAACCGCGGCCTGCAGTTCCTGGACCTGATCCAGGAAGGCAACATCGGCCTGATGAAGGCCGTGGACAAGTTCGAGTACCGTCGCGGCTACAAGTTCTCGACCTACGCGACCTGGTGGATCCGTCAGGCCATCACGCGTTCCATCGCCGACCAGGCGCGCACCCACATGATCGAAACGATCAACAAGATGAACCGGATCAGCCGCCAGATCCTGCAGGAAACCGGCGCCGAGCCGGATCCCGCGACCCTGGCGCAGAAGATGGACATGCCCGAGGACAAGATCCGCAAGATCCTGAAGATCGCCAAGGAGCCGATCTCGATGGAAACGCCTATCGGTGACGACGACGACTCGCACCTGGGCGATTTCATCGAAGACACGTCCACGCTGGCGCCTTCCGACGCGGCGTTGCACGGTTCCATGCGCGATGTGGTCAAGGAAGTGCTAGACTCTCTCACCCCGCGTGAAGCCAAGGTTCTGCGCATGCGTTTCGGCATCGAAATGAGCACGGACCAGACCCTGGAAGAAGTGGGCAAGCAATTCGACGTCACGCGTGAGCGCATTCGCCAAATAGAGGCGAAAGCACTGCGCAAGCTGCGTCACCCCAGCCGTGCCGATAAGCTCAAGAGCTTCCTGGAAGGGCAGTAATCATTTTCTGGGCCTCTAGCTCATGCCTGGTTAGAGCAGCGGACTCATAATCCGTTGGTGCCGAGTTCGACTCTCGGGGGGCCTACCAAGAAAGACGCGGGTCTCGGAGCAATCCGAGACCCGTTTTTTTTTGTACATCCAGGGTTTTGATTTACCGGCGCGCAAGCGCTGCCCCGGCTATTTTCGGGATCCGCTGCGCCGTCGCAGCAATCAGTCGATGACTTCCGCGCAAGCATCCGTCGGTGCCGCAGCAACGTCGCCGACGACGGGCACGATCTTGATCGCGGCAGATGCAATACGGCAGGGGGCGGCAACTACGCCGCAACCGGAAGTGAATATGCATAGCATCGAAATCAAAAGCCACTTCATTGGATGTATTCGAAAATGATTGATCAAGGCGCAGCCTGATCAAGGGCTGGCGGTGTCGCACGGCGTCGATTTCGATTATGTTCAGACGCAAATCCCCATCTGAAGAAAATGTGCACGATGCATAGCGGAAGCGGCATTGTGCTATGTGTCGCCACGTCAATTAGTGGGGAAATGCGGGCCAAGTGTAATGACACTTGCTCGTCTTGGAACAGGAGGTAACGCAGGCCTCGCATGCATGGCGCCAGGTCCGGAAAATCCCAGGTAGGATGGTGACGTTCTTTCCGGGCACGCCCGGAAGGGCATCCAACAAAAAGAAGGAGCGCTATATGCTTGATACTTTCCCCAAGGCAGGCCGAGCAGGCGTGATCGCCGCGATGCTCGGAGTGGCTAGTCTGCTGTTTACTGGCTGCACCACGACCACTGCCCAATCCTCGGCCACGGCTGCGGAAAAGCGGCAGGAACTCGATACCGCTGCGGACGCCACGTTGACCAAGCTTTATCAGTCCTCTTCCCAGGCCAGGCAATTGGTGGAACGCGCGCGCGGCGTACTGGTGTTTCCGGGCGTATTGAGCGCGAGCTTCATCGTGGGAGCCCAGCATGGAACCGGCGTGTTGCGGGTGGGCGGTTCGGATACCGGCTATTACAGCATCACGGGCGGCTCCATCGGCCTGCAGGCCGGCGCGCAGTCCAAGGCGATGGTGGTGTTGTTCATGACGGACGGCGCGCTGGCCAAGTTCCGTGCCAGCAGCGGCTGGACGGTGGGGGCGGACGCGACGGTTGCGGTGGCCAATGTGGGCGTCAACGGCAGCATCGATACCTACACCGCACAGCAGCCTATCGTCGGTTTCGTGCTGAACAACGGCGGCCTCATGGCCGGGGTGTCGGTTGACGGCAGCAAGATTTCGCCGCTCTTGTTGTAGTCCAAGCCGATGCAGGCAGCCCGACTGGATCGCCGCCAGCCACCGCGTTCGTCCAGTGCTGTCGCGGAGCGCGCTTTCAACCCCTGAAATGGAAGAGCGCCCCAGCTCAAGGTGAGTCTGAGGCGCTCCTGCCCGGCTTCGCACGCGATGGGTGTCAGACAGCCCGGCAACTCAAATCTACTGCTGAGCCATAGGCTGGGCAATAGGGAAAACCCTGGAATATTAAAGGGTTACAAGATTCACGCCTCCCGCAGGGGGGACCGCTGAAGTCAACTGTCAACGGGCCCGCGACAACTTTATCCGCCTCGGTATCCGCGAATTGTGACATCGGGGGCAGACGCCGACACTGAAGCCTGTTTTCACAGTGCCGGAGAGCGGATATGTCAAGGTTGCGGAAGCGTCAGTTGGGACAGGGCATGACCGAATACATCGTGGTCGTGGCCTTGGTCGCGGTGGCTGCCATTGCGGTGTATCAGTACTTCGGTCAGGTGGTGCGATCGCAGACCGCCGCCATGGCGCGCGAACTTGCCGGCGAGGACGGCGGTGCGCAGAGCCGCGCGGCGCAACAGGCGGCGCAGAAAGCGGCGGCGCAGACCAAGGCTCGGTCGCTCAAGTCCTTCACCGGCAATGCGGCGGACGCGAAGTGACTACGCCTTCTTGCGCATCGCTTACCCACCAGCGTGGCCAGACGCTGGTCCTGGGCCTGCTGATGGTGGCTGTGGGAGGCATCTCCCTGGTCGTCCTGTACAACTTGGGACAAACCGTCGGAGCACGCCAGCGGCTGACGCACGCCGCGGACGCGGCGGCGTACAGCGGGGCGCTGGAGCAAGCGCGCGCGCTCAATGCCCTTGCCTACATCAACCGGACCCAGATCGCGCATCAGGTCGCCATGGCGCATCTGGTCACGCTGGGTGCGTCTGCGCAATATGCCCGCACCATGCAGTCTCAGCACAATCGTCGCAATCCACCCGCCGGCCTGATCACCATGTTGTTCGGGCCGGACGTGGGCATGGCCTATCAAGCGGCGCGAGCTGTGCCTGATGCGGAACAGAGGCTGGCGGCGGCGTTCGGTGAGCATGACAGGGTAGTCCACCAGGTCCTGGAAGCAGCTGCGGCGTCGGCTGTCGCGGGTCTGGCGGCTTCGCGCGGCCGCATCATGAACAAGGTCTTGTCCGCCAATCTCTCGGACGACGTTCCCGCGCCCGGCGTAGATGGCGCGCATGCCCGAGGTGCCAGCCTGCGATTGCTGACGGACGGGTGGCCAGGCTACGTGGGGCGCCGTCAGGCCATGCGCGACGCAGGTCTGCGGCCCGCTGTCGAGCAGGCGGCGCAACGCTATGGTTTTCTCAATCGTCGCAGCGTCACGCGCCGCAATCCGTGGATGGTCCATCCGCTGTGCCCGTTGCATCGTCATGAGTTGCGGCGGCGGGGTTCCACCTGGTTGGGACCGGACGGACGTTGGGGGGCGCTGGACACACAGTCCTACCATGCGCTGCGCTTCAACCGCTGGAGGGGGTGCTACTTCCGTGAATACGCCATGGGCTGGGGCACGGCGCAGGGGCAGAAGATCAAGGCGCCCGAAGGCCTGGAGTACGTGGATGAACCGCCGCTCGATTTTTCCGATCAGGATTTCTGGCGCTGGGTGGAACTGTCGACAAACTGGGATCTGCTCAATGACATCAGCAATCCCATGGCCAACTCGTACGCCATGGCTGACGCTCAGCGTTGGCCGGGCCGGGGCCTGCCGGCCTACCGCGACATCGCTTTGTCGCGCAGTGGCGATCCCTTGCGCTTCGCGGTGGCCGTCCGGCTTGCTGGCTCTACCTTGAAAACCACAGATGCGGAAAGTGCGGTCCGGTCGCCCGTGGGAAGGTTCCGCTATGCCGCCCTCGGTCCAGAGGACGCAGTCACTGTGACCTCAGCGGCAGAGACCTATTTTGCTCGGCCGGAACGCCGTGCCGACGGCCGTGACGAACTTGCCACGCTGTTCCGGCCATATTGGCAAGCGCGCCTGTCGGCCGTTACCGCCGGCGAGGCCACGCAGGCAAAGGGGGTGCCATGAACCGGATTCTTGCGCGGCAGCAAGGGCAGGCCCTGATCGAAGCGTTGCTGATGCTGCCGCTGTTGGCCCTGCTGCTTTGGGCGGCATCCTGGATAGGTGGATTGCAGTTCGCGGCGCAGGAAGTTGCGCAGGCCAGCCGCAAGGCCGCGATGGCCGGCGCCTTGGGGCAACCCACGCAGAACCTGCGCGCTCCAAGCGGCGCGGTGCTGTCGCGGAAAGCCAGCTCGCTGCCCGGTATCGCGCCATTGCAGGTCAGCGCCTTGCAGGACGAGTGGTTCGGCGTGGACTTGAAGCTGCTGTCAGCGACGGCAAGCACCGCGCGTCGTGATCGGGACAATGCGGTCTGGCTGCGCCGCGCCCGTCGCACGCACGTGGCAAGCGGCGCCGGATATGCGCACGGCGACACCGACGCGCAGCGCCGCATCGGCCGTGCGCCAACATCCTGGCTCAGGGCTGAAAGCGCTTCGCTGGCTCAGGCAAGGCGTTTGAAGCCTGTCGTCGATCGCCTGGACGGGCCATGGCGCAGGCCCGCCCTGTCGCTGGACTGGCTGTCCGAATGGGCGGATGTGGTGCCTGCGGATCGGCTGACCAGCCGCAAGGGGGCGGGCAAATGACCGGACTTTGTCATTTGCCATTGCCTGCGGGTTTGGTCGCGCCGTGGGGTAGCGGTTGGCGGACCTTGGCGGTGGCACGGACACTACGCCTGTTGTTGGCTGGCGCCCTGGCCGTCGCTGCGGTGGGGGGGCGCAACATTGCCGCCGCTCAGGATCTCGCGGCTGACGGTAGCGAGGCTGGGGCCGCCAGTCGGGCCAGATCCGGCGACGCCACGCTGGAAGCCCTGCGCTTTCCCGCGGGTTCGCGGCGCGGATTGCTGGCGGAACGCATCTGGCTGCATGGAATCCCGGCGCGCGTGCTCATATTCGACACGCCTCTCGGCACGCCCGAGTTGATCCGCTACCTGTCAGCCCAGCAGCCCGCTTTGACCGACCTGAACGTGTTGTCCGGCCAGGCCATTCTGTCGGGGCAGGTGGGGCAGGAGCGATGGGTCGTCCAGATGGAAGGTCTGGGCGCGCGCAGAACGGCCGGAAGCATTTCAACGGTCAGCCTCCTGGCTGTGCCGGACAGCCCGTTGCCTGCATGGCTCCCGGCTGGTGCTCGTCAGAGGTTGGACGTGGCGGTGATGGAGGACGGCGTGCGCGTCTCCGAGCGTATCTGGCAATACGCCTTGTCGCCGAGGCAGTTGGCTCCGCTGCTGGAGGAGCGTCTGGTCCAGAACGGCTGGCGTCGCATGCCGGCGTCCGAAGAATCAGCGCATTGGTGGGGCCGCCTGGGCGCTCGCATGAGGCTGTCGCTGGTACCGCTAGAAGGCGGCAGCGGGCTTCTGGTCAGCGGAAGAACACCATGAGGCACTGGATCACCCATGTCCTGCAGCGTCTGCGCAGAACGGGCGTGTACGCGATTGCGCTGATCGCGGGTCTGGTATCCGCATGGGCAGTGCGAGAACACGTGCAGCAGCGAGTCCAGGCGTTGGAGGCCGAGGCGCGCACGCCGACGGTCAGCCGCCTCGTTGCGGCGTTTGACCTGCCTGCGGGTACGCAACTCGAAGAGCTGCATGTCGCCGTGCGCGAAATCCCGGAGCCATGGGCTTCGCGGGCCAGTATCGATCCCCTGGATCTTTCTGGCCTGCTTGGCGCCACCTTGCTGGCCGATGTCGCCAATGGTGAGCCCTTGCTCCGAGGACACTTGACGTTCACCGCCCCAGTCCCGGCCTTGGCGTCCCGTTTGCGTAGCGGGCAACGCGCGTTGACGGTGGCGGCCACGGACCTGGGCGGCCTGGCGGAGGTATTGCGCGTGGGCGATGCCATCGACATCTATGTGAGTTTTGCGCATCGCCAGCAGGAGCTGACTGTGCCCCTCTTGCAAGGCATGCGCGTGCTGATGGTGGGGGGCGAGGCCGATGGCGAGAACAAGGGCGGCAATATCACCTTGGCAGCAACGCCAGATGAGGCGATGCGATTCGTGGCGGCTCGGCAGAGCGGGGTGCTGACAGCGATGCTGCGCCATCGCGACGATGCCGCCGTGGTCAGTGGCGCAGCGCAAGGAGACCTTGCTTCGCTGATCGGTTTGGACCTGGAGCCTCGGAATGCGCCGGGCGTGGCCATCTTGTACGGAGACCGGCTGGAATCCACGGCAGGTGAGGGAACAACGGAGAGAGAAGCGGCCGCGCCGCCTCGACTTAAAAGGGGGCGGCCATGAGGCGTGCCGTCGTCAGCATATTTGCCTGGGCGCTATGCCTGGTCAGTCCGACAGCGTGGCCGGAGGACCATGAGATCGAACTTCAGGTGGGCGAGACACGGATTCTGTCGCACCCCGGAGTCAAGCGCGTGGCAATAGGCAATGGCCAGGTGATCGGGGCCGTCGAGGCCGAAGGGCGCGAGGTGATTGTGTTCGCCCGCGCCGAGGGCGTGTCGTCCCTGCATGTCTGGGTGAATGGCGCCAGCGCCAAGGCCTATGAACTAAGGGTTGTGCCGGCGGGGGCGCCGCGCCTGCGGGCGGAAGTCGAGGCCTTGCTTGCCCGCATTCCTGGCGCGCGCAGTACCGAGGTGGGCGGCCGCATCCTGATCGAGGGGGATGACCTTTCCGACGACGATCGTTTGCGCATCACGGCCCTGGCGGACCGCTATCCCGCCGTGCTGGATTTCACCGGGCAAGTGGGCTGGGATCGCATGGTGCAGCTGGACGTGCAGGTCGTGGAGATCCCCACATCGAGGCTGAGGGATCTCGGCGTGCGCTGGGACGGGATATCCCAAGGCGGCATCAATGCCGGCCTGGCCTGGGATGCGGGATCCCGGGGGCGCATGAGCCGCCCCGGCGAGGGAATCATAGAAACGGTGGGCCCAGTCTCGTCGGCGGCAGGCTACTTTGGCGTCAATGCGCTTTTGTCGTCCCGCATCGCGATGTTGGCTCAAAGCGGGGAGGCCGTGATGCTGGCCCAACCTCAGTTGCTTGCGCGCAGCGGCGCCAGCGCCACCTTTCTGGCCGGTGGCGAGGTTCCCTACTCGTCGACCGATACGCGCGGCAATTCCACCACGCTGTTCAAGCCCTACGGCGTCATGCTCAGGATTACCCCCCGCATCGACCGCAACGGGGTCATCCGATCCCTGATCGAGGTAGAGGCGAGTTCGGTGGACAACGCGTTGAGCGTGCCGGGCGGGCCGGCGTTGCGAACGCGTCGCGCATCCACCGAATTCAACGTGCGGTCCGGCGATACGCTGGTCATCGGCGGCTTCCTGTCGCGCGAGCGGGACGAGGCAAGCGACGGTCTGCCATGGCTGAAGGACATCCCGGTCCTGGGCGCCTTGTTCTCGTCCCGGCGGTATCAGTTGCGGGAAACCGAACTTGCCATATTTGTGACGCCCAAACTCATTACGCAGGCAGAGCCCGCCATGGCGGACCGTGTGCGGCGTGGACGGGGCGTGCTGGAAGCGGCTTTTCCCGTGCCGCCGCGCCTGGGAACCGCCGTGCCTGCCTCGGCAGGGTGGAATGCCTACGCGGGCGCAGGTTCGCAATGGGGTACACAACCTGATGGCGTGCCGGATTCTGCATCGGAAACGAGACCATGATCGACATAGAAATGATGTTCGAGGACGCCACGGTGGACAAAGCGACGGTGGCCGCTCCCGTGCTGATCGGACGCGGCGCGCATTGCGGCCTGCGCATTGTGAACTGGCGTGTGGGACGCCAGCACGCCCGTCTGGTGCACGAAGAGGCTGGTATTGCGCTCGAAGACCTGGGTACGCTGGGAGGGACACTGGTGAACGGCGAGAGAATCGTGCGCCACGTACCGGTACTGCCCGACGACGAAATATTGATCGGACCTTGCCGGCTGCGGGTGTCGCTGGCGGTCACTTCCGAGCACTCCGGGGAATCGAGCGGTCCGACGCCTGACCGCGCCGCGCGCGATATGGCAGCAGCGCAGGAGCTGCCGATGCTGGCTGCGCTTGCAACGTCGTTGCCGGTGCGCGCGCCGTTGCATCAGCTGCAGGAGCGTCGGCGTCTGCATGGGGCTTTGCTGGCGGCGCTGGACCTGCGCCGCCGCGACGTGGCGGGCATGAGCGACAGCATGTTGCGCGCGGAGGCCGAACGGCTGCTGATGCACATCGTCGCCACGGACGCGGATTTGCCGCCGGAGGCGGACCGGGCGGCGCTTTGTCGCGAGGTGCTGGACGAGGCGGTCGGCCTGGGACCTCTGGAGCCTTTGCTCGCCGCTGCCGACATCACGGAGATCATGGTCAACCGCCATGACGAGATCTATGTCGAACGCGCCGGCCGCCTGTCGCGCCATCAGGCGGCCTTCACCAGCGAGCAATCGTTGCGCTGGGTCATCGAGCGCATCGTCACACCCTTGGGGCGGCGCATCGACGAAAGCTCCCCGATGGTGGATGCTCGCCTGACGGACGGATCCCGGGTGCACGCCATCATTCCGCCGGTGGCCATGAGGGGCGCGAGCCTGACCATACGCAAGTTTCCGCAGCGACGCCCCGGGATGTCCGATCTGATCCAGGCGGGCTCGCTGAGCGGCGTCATGGCGCAATTCCTTGCGCTCTGCGTCAGACAGCGCAGGAATCTGGTGGTATCCGGAGGCACCGGGGCTGGCAAGACGACCTTGCTCAACATTCTGTCCAATGAGATTCCCGATGGGGAACGCGTGGTCACCATCGAAGACGCAGCGGAACTGCGCCTGAACCACGATCATCTGGTGGCGCTGGAGGCGCGTCCCGCCAACCAGGAGGGGCGCGGACGCATCGACATACGCGAGCTCGTGCGCAACGCATTGCGCATGCGGCCAGACCGGATCGTGGTGGGCGAGTGCCGCGGGCCGGAGGCATTCGACATGCTGACCGCCATGAACACCGGCCATGAGGGATCCCTGACGACGCTGCATGCCAACTCGCCTCGCGATGCGCTGGGGCGTCTGGAATCGATGGTCCTGATGGCCGGCCTCGACCTTCCTCTGGCGGCCGTGCGCGAACATATCGCCGCCAGCGTGGACATCGTGGTGCAACAGGCCAGGCTGGCTGACGGGCGGCGCGTCGTGACGTCGATCGCGGAGGTCGCCGGCATGGAAAGCGGGCGCATACAGCTACAGGATTTGTTCCGGTATGACCGCGTCCGGGGTTTTACAGGTTGCGGCGCCTTGCCCGGCTTTGCGCGCGATTGGACACAGGCCGACGAGGCCTTCGATCCGGCCTGGTTCTCCGACACCGAGAAGGTTGAGCCGGGGACTGCAGTCTTTTCGCAAGGAACGCCATGATCTGGGTGGCGGCGGGGGCCGCCATGATCTCCGTGCTGCTGCTGGCGTGGCGCGTCCAGAGCTGGTTTGCGCCAGCACTGCGCCGTTATCGCGAGGTCTACACCCAGGAGGCGGGCTTGCGCCTGAGTGAGGTATTCCTGTTCATAGACCCGGCCCAATTGTGGGCAGGCGCGGTGGCCTGCGCCGCGTTGGCGGCAATCTTGGCCTTTTCGGCGACGGGTAGCAGCCTGGTGGCCGCCATGGCGGCGGCGCTTGCCTCGCGCTTGCCCCGGGCGTTTGTGAACGCGTTGCGGCGCCGGCGGGCCCGCCGGTTTGAGCAGCAACTGCCGATGGCGCTGCTGATGCTTGCCGCTGCCTTGCGCGCGGGCGTGGCGTTGACCACGGGCCTGCGCCACGTCGTCGAGCAGAGCGGCGCACCCCTGGCTCAGGAGTTCGGCTTGATGCTGCGTGAGCAGCGCATGGGAGTGCCCTGGGACGCCGCACTTGAAAACCTGCGCAATCGCATGCCGGCCGATTCCACCGCTCTCGTCGTGGCGGCGATGCGTATCGCGGCGCAGACGGGCGGCAATCTGGCGGAGGCGCTGGAGAGCATCGCGCAGACCCTGCGAGCCCGGGTGCAATTGCAGGCGAAGCTGCAGGCGCTGACTTCGCAAGGGCGTTTGCAGGCCTGGATCGTAGGAGCTTTGCCCTTGCTGCTGCTTGCGGTGCTGGACCGCCTGGAGCCGGAAGTCATGGGTTTGCTGTGGCATACGCCCGTGGGTTGGGGCGTGCTGGCCATCGTGGCGGTGTTGGAGACCACGGGCATGCTGCTGATCCGGCGCATTGTCCGGATTGATATCTGAGGGGCGGGTGCCATGTGGTTGTACTTGAGTCTGTTGACGGCCGCGTTGGCTGCGGGGTGGCTGACGTGGGTGGTCTTGAAGCCCTTGTTGCTGGACAGCCAGGGCGCGTCGTCCGCCTTGCCTTGGTGGTGGCGAGCGGCCTGGCCCTGGATTTCGGCGGTGGCGCCCTTGGCGGGGCCTTTGTGTACCTGGCGTTGGCGCATCCGGCTGACTCGCGCGATCGAGCGGGCGGCGTTGCCCGTCGGTATCAACTATGCGCATGTGGCGGCGCTATGCTGGAGTGCAGCAATGGCCGCCGGTGGGTTGGCGACGACGGTAGCGATTGTCCTGGTGCAGGCCCAGTCCTGGGGGTGGATTCCTTGGGCGGTAGCGTCTGCCCTGGGGGCCGGCGCCGTGCCGGGGCTCTGGCTGCGGAGTTTGAGCGTCAGGCGGCGGCGCAGCATCGAACACGATCTGCCTTTCGTGTTCGACATGATGACCTTATGCGTCGAGGCGGGGCTGAGTGTGCACGGGGCATTGCAGATGGCCGCGCAGAGCGGCCCGGCCGGCATATTGCGCGACGCATTGGTCGACGCGCTGGCAGAGATGCGAGCGGGAGTCTCCAGGACTGCAGCGATCAAGGCCCTGGCGGAACGCAGCAACAGTCCGCTTGCGCGCAATTGGGCTGCCGCCTTGGCGCAGGCCGAAGCGCTGGGGATAAGCCTGGGGCCGGTGCTGCGCGCGCAGGCGGCGCAAAGCCGCAGCGATCGCCACGTGCGCGCGGAGCAACTGGCGATGCAGGCACCCGTGAAGATGCTGTTGCCGCTGATCGGCTGCATCTTTCCCTGCACGTTCATCGTGCTGGCCTTTCCGGTCATGGTGCAATTGTTGCAGAGCGTGCAATGAGAAATGGCCTGCCATCAAGGCCGCGCGGCAGGCTCAGGCTGCTCAAAGTCGCCAGCTGGTGTGGCCGCGCACGCGGCTTGCTGGGGCGCAAGCCGCCAGGGCCGCGGTCCGGCATCTTGCTGATGCCTTGTGCCGCGGTGCATACCTTTGGCATGCGCTATGCCATCGATGTGGCATTCATGTCGCGGCGGGGAAGGGTGCTGGCCGTGCGCAGGGCGCTAGCGCCCTGCCGCGTGGCCTCATGCCTGGGCGCCGTTGCCGTCGTCGAGATGCGCGCCGGCATTCTCGATGCCGAACACGGAGGTATAGGCAGGATAGAAGCTGCAGTACAGCACGCCACCCGCGGCGATATTGAAGGGAATCTGCAGCGTCCCGGCAAGCTGCGGCGACAGGCCGATGGCAACCAGAAGGCCGGCGCAGAGGTCGATGAAAAGAAACACCAGGATCCAGGTGGCGCCGTAGACCAGGAACGGCAGCTTGTTGCGCCAGCAGGCGATGCCGGAGAAAAACAGCGCCTGGACCAGTCGCAGCCCATGCCAGGCGACCAGGACGGGCGCGTGCCAGAACAGCGCCGCGATCACGACGTACGTGATTGCGAACAAGGTCAGCGGTACGGCCATGGCGGACAAGATGGGCTCCATGGATTTTTCCACGGAGGCGATACGCATGCCCTCGACCATCGCGTCGGTGAACGGCAGGAAAATGATCAGGCCGCAAGCGATGCAGAGCGCCGCGTACAGCAGCCCCATCAGGAACAGCTTCCTGAACACGCCGGGCTGCTTGAGCGGTTTGGCCCACATCGAGGGCAGCATGACGCGGTCGGCTTCGACATGCTTGCACGCCGATAGCGTCATCAGCGTGATGATAGGCATCAGCGCCACCACCAGAATGGGGCCGACCGGCGGCGTCGCGGTGGCGAAGATGACCAGGAGGCTGATGGCCATGGCCCAGGTGAACATGGCCAGTGGTTGCTTGCGGAACAGACGGAAGCCGTCTCGGACCCATTGCCAGCCGGATGTTGCGGGTAGGAATGCTGCTTGCATGGCTCTAAAAGGGGAGTGATCTCTCAAAAAGGGACGCGCTATCCCCATTATGGGGGGAGCAACAGTTACGGCAATATTGGCAGGCCCGGGCGGTGGCGTGCTTGCAACACTCTTTCGAAATGCCGGGGGTCGTGGGGTTTGAGGGTCTGGGCCGGCCGCGGCAGGAAAAAGTCGTACAGGCGAGATATCCAGAAGCGCAGCGCGGCGGCGCGCAGCATCAGCGGCCAGACCTCGCGTTCCGCGTCGGTGAACGGGCGCACCGCCGCATAGGCAGCAAGCCAGGATTCAACCAGTCCGGGCACGAATTCGCCGGTGTCGCGCTCGATGCACCAATCGTTCACGCTTACCGCCACGTCGAACAGCCAGGTATCGCAGCCCGCGAAGTAGAAGTCGATGATGCCGCCCATCAGCGGATCCTCGAAGGTGCCGGCGAACAGGACGTTGTCCCGGAACAGGTCGCAATGGGCCGGGCCGGTCTGCAAGGCCTGCCAGGCCGGCGTCGCGGCGGCTGCCTGCTGGTCGGCCAGCTCCGACGACAGTAGTTGGGCCTGCGCCGGTTCCAGGAAGGGCATGACCTTGGGAGCCGTTTCTAGCCACCAGGACAGCCCGCGCAGATTGGGCTGGTGCAGCGGGAAGTCGCGCGCCGCCAGGTGGGCGCGCGCCAGCGTGGCGCCGGCCAGGGCGCAATGCGCCGCGCCGGGAGCGGGCTCGTAGCCGCCTGGCAGGCGTGAAACGATGGCGCAGGGTTTGCCGTGCAGCGTCGTCAGGCGGGTGCCGTCGCGCAGGGTCTGGGGCCGGGGCACGGGAATACCGCGCTCGGCCAGGTGATACATCAGTTCGATGTAGAACGGCAATTGGGCCTGCGTGAGTACCTCGAACAGCGTCAGCACGTACTCGCCGCGGCTGGTGTACAGGAAGTAGTTGGTATTCTCGATACCGGCCGTAATCCCCCGAAGCGAGACAAACTCGCCCAGATCGAAATGCGCCAGGAGGGCGCGAGCGTCGTCATCGGAGACAGGGGTGAATACGGCCATTGATGTGCGGAATCTAGGGGTTAACGGACGCGCGGGCATGCCTGTTTCGGCTGCGGCGGCGCAATTTTAGACCACATGGCGGGGCGGCCTGTCCACCAGCCGGCGCAGCGGACGGAGCTCCCGCCCGGACACAAAGCCGTCAAGCACCGTAAAATACCGCATCCCCTTGTTTTGTAGAGTGATTCTTGGACTCCCCCGACTGGCGGCTGTGTGTCGCCCCGATGATAGATGTGACCGACCGCCATTGCCGTTTTTTCCATAGGCTGCTGGCGCCGCGCGCACGCCTGTACACGGAAATGATCACCACCGGCGCGCTGCTGCACGGCAGTGTCGAGCGCCACCTGGACTTTGACGAAGCCGAGCATCCCGTGGCCCTGCAGCTAGGCGGCAGCGAGCCTGATGCGCTGGCGCATTCGGCCCGGCTAGGCAAAAAATGGGGTTATGACGAGATCAACCTGAATTGCGGTTGTCCTTCGGAGCGGGTGCAGAAGGGTGCGTTTGGCGCCTGCTTGATGGCCGAGCCTGCGCTGGTGGCCGATTGCATGAAGGCCATGCAGGACGCGGTGGATATCCCGGTCACCGTCAAGCATCGGCTTGGGCTGGACTATGACGAGTCCTATGAGTTTGTCCGCGATTTCGTCGGCAAGGTCTATGACACGGGTTGCCGGGTGTTCATCGCCCACGCCCGCAACGCGGTGCTCAAGGGGCTGACGCCCAAGGATAATCGCGAGATTCCGCCCCTGCGCTATGAGGTGGTGCGGCAGTTGAAGCGCGATTTCCCGGATTGCACGTTCGTGCTCAATGGTGGCCTGGCCGACGCCGACCAGTCCATGCGCGCGGCGGGCGATTTCGATGGCGTCATGCTGGGCCGGGCCGCCTGGCATACGCCGCGGGTGCTGTCGGAAGTGTCCTTGCAGCTGTGGCCGTCGCTGCGGCTGCCCAGCGATGCGCAGGTGGTGGACGCCATGATGGAATACGCGGCGCGGCAAGTCGCTGTGGGCGTGCCCCTGCGGGTGATGACGCGGCCGATGTTGGGGCTGGTGAACGGCCAGTCCGGCGCGCGCCGTTGGCGCCGCATGCTGTCCGATCCGGCCTTGCTGGCCGCGAACAACCCTGAACTGATCTACGATGCCTGGCGCAGCCAGCGGCATGCGCCTGATATGCGCGGCGCCGCGATCGAAGCGGCGCCGGCTGGGGTGTGACGGCAGGCCAGCTGAGGCTGGCCGCAGGCTCAGGATTTGGCCGGTTCGGCGCTTTCCGTCGGCCAGTCGCGGATATAGGCCTTCAGCATGTTGTTTTCGAACTGCTGCGCCGCCACGATGGCCTGAGCCATGTCGTAGAACGAAATGACGCCCATCAAGGTGGGACCGTCCATGACCGGGATGTAGCGCGCGTGCTTTTCGAGCATCAGGCGCTGCACTTCGTCGGCGCTGGTGTTGGGCGACACGCTGACCGGAGCGTCGTCCATGATGGAGCGGATGGTGGTGTCGCCGGCGCCGCCATGCGCATGCATGTGACGGATGATCTCGCGGAACGTGAGCATGCCGGTCAGCGTCCCGAATTCCATGATCACCAGCGAGCCTATGTCCTGCTCGCTCATTGTTTGCACGGCCTGGGACACAGGCATGTCGGGCGACGCCGTATAGAGCGTATCGCCCTTGACGCGCAAAATCTCGCTGACCTTCAACATCGGTTCCTCCTGGGCGGACTACGCCCTGATCCTATTTGCTAGTTTTTTTCGCTTCCAGCTGCAGTACCGGAGCAATTCCATTTTCGGTATTTTGCGCTTCTCCGCAGACTTCTTCCAGCGTGGGCGTATTTTGCTGTGAAATCACGGCCGAGGCGACTCGCAGTATTTCCGGGTCATTGCGGACCCTGGGCTGGCTGCGATCCAGCAGAAAGTGATCCACTACAGGCGCCATCGAGGTACTGCGGGCATCGCAGGTCAGAACCCAAAGCCCTTCAGGGCTGCGTGTCGCCAGCCCCATTTCAGCCAGCGTTTCCAGCACTTCGTTCAGTTCGTCCTGGTGCAGCCGCAATTGCGCGGCCAGCAGATTGGCGGGCAGTCCTGGCGGATTGGCCGCTTGTGCCCGGCGCAGCGCGCGCAGCGCATCCACGGCATCCACGAAGGGCGCGCCGGGATAGCGGTTGATTTCCCAGCGGCCCAGCCGGATAAGCGGCGCGCTGGAAGCCAGGATGGCCCCCAGCAGCACGGCCAGCCATGACAGGTAGATCCAGAGCAGGAAGATCGGCAGGGTGGCGAAGGCGCCGTAGATAACGGTGTAGGTGGGGAAGCGCGTCAGGTAATAGGCGAACGCCGACTTCATGATTTCCAGCACGACCGCGGTCACGCAGCCGCCGACCAGGGCGTCGCGCCAGAGGACCTCGCGGTTCGGGACCATGACGAACAGGGTGGCGAAGCCGAGAGCGGTCAGTATCAGCGGGATGAACGACACCGCGACGCTGAGGGCTTCAGGCACGTCCCGGACCAAGCCCAGCGATTCGCGCGCCACGAACGAGGTCGCCCAAAGGCTGGCGCCAGCCACGACCGGTCCCAGCGTGATGATGGCCCAGTACACAAGCGCGCGCTGCCGCAGAGGGCGCTGGCGCGTCACGTGCCAGATGTCGTTGAACGCCTTGTCGATCGTCATGATCAGCAACAGCGAAGTGATCAGGAGAAATACCCCGCCAATGGCGGTCAGGCGGGAAGCCTGGCGCGCGAACTGGTTCAGATAATCCATGATGTTGTCCGACACGGACGGGGGCATCAGGCTGTTGGTCAGGAAATCCTCGAGCGCAACGCGGAATTCCTGGAATACCGGAAATGCGGTGAACAGCGACAGGACCACCGCCAGCATCGGCACGATGGCCAGGACGGTCGTGAAGGTGAGGCTGGACGCCACTTGCAGCAGTTTCTCTTCGCCGGCGCGTTCAGCGCTGAAGCGCAAAACGCGTCCGGCCCGCGCGATCCATGAAGAGCGCGGGGTCGAGTGCTCGGTGGCCGCCGGCGTAGTGGCGGCAGGCTCGGCGGGGCGATTCATCAGGCGATAATAGCAGTATGAACCCCGAACTCAATCCCCGTTTGCGCCTGCTGGCCTCGGTTTCGCTATTCGCCCTGATCGTGCTTTGCGTCACCTGGGAAACCGTGGTGGCGCCGGTGCGGCCCGGCGGTTCCTGGATGCTGCTCAAGGCCCTGCCACTGGCATTTCCGCTGCGCGGCATCCTGCGCGGCAATCTCTATACCTACCAGTGGGCGTCCATGCTGTCGCTGCTCTACCTGATGGAGGGGGCGGTGCGGGCCATGTCGGATCCGGCCCCGCTGTCCGTGCTGATGGCCTGGGGCGAGATCCTGCTGTCGGTCATTTTCTTCCTTAGCGCCATTTTCTACGTGCGGCCTGCCAAGCGGGCCGCCAGGAGGCAACGCGCATGAGCGCCCATCTGCTGTCCGACCTGCGCGTCGTCAATTCCTTTGCTGCCTTGCCTGTGGCGTTCTACACCCGGCTCGCGCCTCAGCCCTTGAACAACCCGCGTCTGCTGCACGGCAATGTGGAGGCGGCGCAACTGATCGGCCTGTCCCCGTCCGCCCTGTCCACGCCCGAATTCCTGAACGTGTTTTCCGGCGCCCAGCCGCTGCCTGGCGGCGACACGCTGGCGGCGGTATACAGCGGCCATCAGTTCGGTGTCTGGGCTGGCCAATTGGGCGATGGGCGCGCCCATCTGTTAGGCGAGGTCGAGGGGCCGCAGGGCAATTGGGAACTGCAACTCAAGGGTTCGGGCATGACGCCGTATTCGCGCATGGGCGATGGCCGCGCGGTGCTGCGCTCGTCGGTGCGCGAGTACCTGGCCAGCGAGGCCATGCATGGCTTGGGCGTGCCTACGACGCGCGCGCTGGCGCTGGTGGTTTCCGATGATCCCGTCATGCGGGAAACCGTGGAGACGGCCGCCATCGTGACGCGCATGTCCCCCAGCTTCGTGCGTTTCGGCTCGTTCGAGCATTGGTCGTCGCGCCGCCAGCCCGATTTGCTGAAGACGCTGGCGGACTACGTCATAGATAGCCATTACCCGGAATGTCGTGAGACCGGCGCCGGCGAGGTTTCGAACGACGTGGCGCCCTATGTGAATCTCCTGCGCGCGGTTACACGGCGCACGGCGCTGCTGATGGCGGACTGGCAGGCGGTGGGCTTCTGCCACGGCGTGATGAATACCGACAACATGTCCATACTGGGGCTGACGCTGGACTATGGCCCTTATGGATTCATGGACGGTTTCCGCCTGGGCCATATTTGCAATCACTCGGACTCGGAAGGGCGTTATTCCTGGAACCGCCAGCCGTCCGTGGCGCTCTGGAACCTTTACCGTCTGGGCGGCAGCTTGCACACGCTGGTGCAGGACGTTGAGGGCTTGCGGGCGGTCCTGGACGAATTCGAGCCGGCCTTCACCCGCGCCTTCCATGACCGCATGGGCGCCAAATTGGGCCTGGCCGCATGGCGGCCGGCCGACGAAGCGCTGCTGGACGACCTGCTCAAGCTGATGGACGCCAATCAGGCTGACTTCACCTTGACCTGGCGGCGTCTTGCCGATGCCCTGTCGGGCCAGCGCGCCGCGTTCGAAGACCTGTTTATCGACCGTCCGGCCGCAGGAGCGTGGCTGGACCGCCTGGTGGAGCGGCATGCGCAGGATGGACGGCCGGTGCAGGATGTAATCGCGGGCATGAATCGCGTGAATCCGCTTTACGTGCTGCGCAATCACCTGGCGGAAGAGGCGATCCGCGCAGCCAAAACGGGCGACACCAGCGAGATCGATACTTTGATGAAGCTCTTGCGCAACCCGTACGAGGTCCAGCCTGGACACGAGAGGTATGCGGCATTGCCACCGGATTGGGCAGGCAGCCTGGAGGTCAGTTGTTCCTCGTGATACCGGCCGCCAGCCGTACAAACCGGAGCCAAGTGAAAGCGATTTTCCCGGGATTTACGGGAAAATAACCATTCGGACAAGGAATATCGCAGTTTTTTTCATTGCAATCATTCGTTTCCATTGTAAAAGACGTAAGATTGTCGCCAACGGAAGTCCGCGGGGCATTTGTCGATAATCTTCAAAATAAAGCACTCTAAATATGGCTGGCGCAGATGGTTTGCTGTGTATCGGTCTGCTTGAGGATGACGCCGACTTCCGGGAGGAGTTGGCGTTAGGCTTGGGTGGCTATGGTTTCCGGGTGGCATTTGCCTGTGATAATGCCGCGGCGTTTTATCGCAGGTTGCAGGAACAGCCCTGCGATATCGTCATTCTTGACGCCCACCTGCCCGGGGAAGACGGTTTCTCCGTGGCGACCCGTCTGCGCGCCCTCAGTCCGGTCGGTATCGTCATGCTGACCGGCCGCAGCGCGCTGGAAGATCGGGTGCGCGGCCTGGAAGGCGGCGCCGATGTCTATATGACCAAGCCCGTGGATCTGTTGGAACTCAGTTCGGTCATTCGCAGCCTGGCTCGCCGGATGCGGTTGGCCAAGGCGCCGCGTCCCGTGGATGCTGAAACGCGCGCCACCGCCGACACCTCGTGGTCCTTGCAGGATGGCGGCTGGATCTTGGTTGCGCCCGATGGTGCTTCGCTGCATCTTAGTGCGCAGGAACGTACCTTCCTGGTTGCCCTGATGGATGCCGCAGGCAGCGCCGTCAGCCGCCAGGTCCTGGCGGAACTATTCCTACCGGACAGCCCGAGCGGCTTTGAACTGCGCCGCATCGATGTGCTGGTCAGCCGTTTGCGCGCCAAGGCGCAAAGCGCGGGCCTGAAGCTGCCCGTGCTGTCGGTACGCGGCCAGGGTTACGTGTTCGCCGCCTGAAGACGCCAGCGGCGGTCAAGTCGCCGGCGCGCTGGACGGCAAAGTGACGACGAAGCGCGTGCCCACGCCTACCTCGCTTTCCATGGTCAACGAGCCGCCCTGGTTCTCGCAGATGTGCCGGGCCAGGTAGAGGCCAATGCCCATGCCTTGAGTCTCCCGGTGCGCCGAGCGCCGGAAATGCGGTTCAAAGATCTTGGTCTGTTCTTCCACGCCTATGCCTGGGCCGCGGTCAGTGACGGCCACCCAAGCCATGGGAATGGCTCCCTCCCGCGTTTCGCCGGTTTCGATCCGGACGGGTTCGTTCGCCGGCGAATACTTGATGGCATTGTGGATCAGGTTGCGCACCACTACGCTGGTCAAGGGGCGGTCGCAGTAGACGGGCAGGGAGGCGCCGGCCTGCAGCATCAGCGCATGCGCAGTATCAGGCTGCATCGCGGTGACGACATCGCGTACCAGATCCGCCATGTCCGTTTGTTCGCCGCGGGGCGTCCACGCCTGCTCGCCCAGCCTGTCCTGATTCAGCAGTTGATCCATGAGTTCGGTCATGCGGGTGACCGAGCGATGAATGCGCGCCAGGCGGTTGTCCACGGCCTCGCCGCTTTCGGCAAGTATCATGTCCAGGGACTGGGCTGCCGCACTGACGGTGGCAAGCGGTGCGCGCAATTCGTGCGAGATCAGCGCATTCATCTGGCGTTGCGTATCGAGTGCGCCGGCCAGCTCCGCCAGTCTCAGTTCGCCTTGGGCGAGGTGTTCCGCATTGTTGTGTTCCTGGCCTGCGCGTCTCGCTGCCGGTTGCGGACCGTGGGGTTGATTGATCGCCAGCAGAATCAAGGCGCTCGATACCAGTAGCAGTCGTGCCAGTTCAGCGACTGTTCCTGCCGCGCCCTGGGCCAACCAGGCGTCATGTCCAAGCAGCCAGGCCGAGATGCCATAAGCGCCAGCCAAGGCCAGCGCGGCCGCGCGCGTGGGTGTTCTGCTTGCGGCGTGGATCAGGAACCAGATGGCCAGCGGCAGGCTGGCGATGGCGCAGGCGCCGGCGATCGCGGCGGATGCGATGCCGTTGCCTGGGTCGTAGGCGATGATCAGCGCCAGTATCGCCACTATCGTCAACGCCGCGCTGGTCCAGCGGCAGGCCGTCGCGAGCTTGGTGGCGGACGCTCTCGCAAGTAGAGGGGTGGTGAGCGCGAGCAAGGCCGCATAGGATCCGGCTTGCAGCGCTGCCGGCGGCAACAGCGTGGGCATGGAGCGGAACACGCCTTCGAGCAGAATGAAGGCCAACCCTGCGCCGTAGATGGCATCGCGGGTGGCCGCCCACGCGACGGCTCCAGCCACGCCACAGGCCGTGGCGACACCGGCCGTCAGGCCCAGATGGAGGTCGTCGTATGAAACGCCTGGGCCATAGGCCAGGACCGCGTCGGGGCCGAGCAGGGCGCACAGCAACAGCCCCAGGCGGGTCAGCATGACTTGCCGAACCGCGGGGGCGTTACCGGAGCGGCGCGGGCGCAAAGGCCTGCGGATGCGAAAAAGCCAACAGATGCGAAGCAGCATGCCTTCCGTCAACTGGAAACCCATGGATGATCAGGAGCGAGGTCGTGCGTCTGGGCGGAGTTTACGACAGGCCCGCGCATGGCGTGCACGCCGATACTCGCCAGGACGTTCTGCGTTGCGATGTCAGGCACGTCTTCTGCGTAGACCGCGATATTCAGCGCCGCGGCTGTCGCTACTACCGTGGCGGCGAGATGCTGGCTGCCCGGGCTATGGAGCAAGCCGGTGATGAAGCCGCCACATAGCTTCAGGTATGACAAGGGGAACTCGTGTAGATGCTCGATGGCGCCGAAGTGGTACGACAGCCGGCTCACGCCGGCCCGCGCGCCGGCCGCCACGACGATGTCGCAAAGTTGATGCAAGTCTGCCCCTTGGACGGCCAGGGCCGCGGCGTCGATTTCCACGATCAGGCGTGCGCTCAAGGCCGGTCGGTCGGCCAGCATGCGTTGCAGCCTGGACTGGAACGACGGCTGGGCGATCGATGCCAGCGATATCGGCACGGCCAGCGCGCCAGGGCGCGTGAACAGCCAGTCCAGCCCCAGGCGGATGGCTTGTATGTCGCATTCGGCGGACAGACCGAGGCGGACGGCGGGCGGCATGAAGATCGAGGCCGGCACGGGATCGGCGCCGGTGGTGTCGTGCAGGGTCAGGCTGGCTTCCTGGTGCAGCAGGGTGCCAGACAGGTCGTGCAGAGGCTGAACGGACAAAGAGAATCTGTGCTGTTCGAACGCAGTAACCAGGGCGTCGTGCCAGCTGTATTCGCCGATGCGCGTGCTGTCCGGCGCACGGCTGGCCGGCGCGATCTGGTCGTCGTCGGCACTTTCGGCGCACATCAGGGCGTGGTCCAGCCGCGCGAGGGTGTCGCTCATGCCATCGCCTGGCGCGTAGGAAGCCAGCGCCAGGGCCCAGCGGCAGGACTCTTGCTTGTTCATGGGCACGCGCAGCGAGCGCAGTTCGCGCCGCACGCGCTCGGCCAGCAGGCTGGCGTGCGGCGCCGAGGTGCGGGGCAGCAGCAGCGCAAAATCAGAACCGCTGATGCGCGCGAGGATGGCCGCCGGCCCACCGAATTCGGCGACCAGTTTGCGCAGCCGGTCGGCGGATGAGCGCAGCCACTGGTCCGTGAAGGCGCGTGAAAGATGCCGGTTGATCTGCGCCAGGTCGCGTTGCCGGAACATCAGCAGATGGCCGCCGGCTTCGGGGTCCTTGTCCGCCAGCGCCTGCCTGAACTGATCGACAAAATACTTGCGATTGTGCAGCCGGGTGATGGGATCCTTGTAGATCTCGCTCTGAAGCGATTCGATCCGGGCATTTTGTTCCTGGACGGTGGCGGCGACCATGCGTTGCGCGTCCACCAGCGCCTGATCGACGCCTGCCAGTTCGCATGTGCCGTTCAATGCCTGGCGGTTGTCCGGGGCCAGCGCGCGCACGCGCTCACAGATGTCGCGCGAAGTGCGTGCTTCTATCCGCCGCGCCAGGTTCAGGGAGAACAGGACCCACAACAGGCCTGCGGCCAGCATCAGTCCCAGGACCCGTACGCCGCCTTGCCACAATGTGGCGCGGGCTTCGCGCGAATCCGCCTGCACGGTGACGATACCCCGGGAGCTGCCGTCCGGGGCTGCGTAAGGCCGCGACACGGCGGGCGCTTCCACGTTCAGCCAGGTGTCGCGCCAATCATGCTCCCTGGACTGAGGGTCGGTTTGCGGCGTTTGCCGTTCGATGGCGGAGGCGCCCGTTTCGTCGGCAATGCGTACCAGCGCATAATCCCCCGCCGCGAATAACTCGTCCGCCAGCACCATTTGTTCGCGGGGGCCGGCCGCCGCGTGCGACAAGGCCCAGGCCAGCGCGTTGGCGCCGTCGTCGCTTTGTTGCGCCAACTGCGAGTTCAGATAGCGGTGCGCGGCCAACATCCCCACCGCCTGCGCGCCGAACAGGACGAGGCCGATCAGAAGGGAGGTGAAGAAAAGTAGCCGGCGGAATGTGGACATGTATTTGGAGGTTCCCTTCCTGGCCGCTGCGTGGCCTGAACTGAGGACTGCCAGGTGTCCGGTTGGAACGGCGTCGGATCGCGATCAGCGCGAGAAGGCCCGGATACGGGGTGTGACACGAGTCACTAATACATCAGTGGAACAGCAATTCTACATGTCACAGAACGTGCCGAATATTACTAAATTCATGCCGTAAGAGGGCAAGCTGTGCAATTATTTCGCTGCTGCCGGGTTTTGAATGACAACTATCGAGACAGGGTGTATTAATTTTTCGGGTGTAGCTGTCGTAAGTAGTAGGGCGAGCATGGCACAGAGGGCCGGGACTAGCCTTCGCGGCCTGTCCCGAATCTTTCGTGAGCAACCAGAATAACCGTAGGAAAACAGGGGAAAGAGGTGCGTTGCCTCTGAAGTGTGGCGTTTTTTGCGAAAATAATGCATATTTTAAAAAATGTTACAGTCCTTGGGTTCCCTTTCGAACCGCAACGCCAGGGGCTTATGGATAGGGGGCTTCGTGCGTGAGAGTTACCTGCTCGCACTGTGCCTGACGCTTGCAGGCGCACTTGTAGCGATATGCTGGGTCTTCGTGCGCAGGGAGCGCCTGCTGCGTCAACGGCTGACGCGCGATGAACTGACCGGTGTCCTGAATCAGCAGGAATTGCACCGGCGCGCCCGCGCCTGGCTCAACAATGCCGAGGGCCGCTCGCGCCGCGGCGCTTTCTTCCTGGTGAGTTTCGAGCAATATGCCGAGATCAGCGCCATGCTGCGCGCGGGCGAAGATCAAGCCCTGCTGGTGCAGGTGGCCAACCGCCTGGGCCTGATCTGCCGGTCCATGGGCGGCATGGTGGCGCGTTCCGGGACTGATGCGTTCACGGTCTGCGCACCCGATGTCGACGAAACGGGCGCGGCCCAGGTGTCGGCCAAGCTGCTGGAAGCCCTGAGCGCGCCCTACGAGTTGGGCGGGCGTCCGTTGATGGCCATCTTCCGCGTTGGCACAGCCTTGTATCCCGAACATGGCCGTAGCGTGGAAGAGCTGCAGCGCTGCGTGCAGGTGGCCCTGCTCCCGCTGAAGGAGCGCGGCGGGCCGGGCTGGAATCTGTTCGATTTCCGCATGCTGGCGCGCCAGCGTGACCAGCAGGGGCTGGAAAACGACCTGCGGCTGGCGCTGACTACGCCCGCCATGGAGCAGTTCGAACTGTATTACCAGCCGGTTTGTGACAGCGGTACTGGCATGGTGCAAGGATGCGAGGCGCTGCTGCGCTGGCATCACCCTGTGCTTGGCAGCGTGTCGCCTGCCGTCACCATCGAACTTGCCGAGCGCAGCGGCCTCATCGTGCCGCTGGGGGCATGGATCCTGGAACGGGCATGTACGCAGGCGGCGCTATGGCCGGCGACCTGGCGCGTGCACGTGAACCTGTCGGTCAAGCAGATGAACGAGGACGGTCTGGTCGAACTTGTGTCGGACGCACTCGAGGCCGCCAATCTGGCACCGCGCAAACTGGTGCTGGAAATCACGGAATCCCTCTTCATTCTGCACTACGAACGTCATGTGAAAATCCTGAACACGCTGCGGGCGATGGGTATAGGCGTGGCGTTGGACGATTTTGGTTGCGGCTATTCCAGCTTGAACCACCTGCGCTGCCTGCCTATCGATTGGGTCAAGATCGACCGCAGCTTCATCTCCGCGCTGGAGTCCGACGCCGGCAGCCGCGAGGTGGTTTCGGCGTTGTTCGGTCTGTGCCAGGCGATGCATCTGCCGGTGGTGGCGGAAGGGGTCGAAACCGAGGGCCAGCGCGAGATCCTGAAGTCTCTGGGATGCCGGGTGATGCAAGGTTTCCTGTTGGGGCGTCCCGCGCCAGCCTCCGAAATCCAGGCTTTGGCTTCGGCGGTGTCATAATCGGGGTTGCTTGCAAACCCGACCTCTCTTGACTTCCTATGCCCGGCAACACCCTAGGTACCCTCTTTACCGTCACCAATTTCGGCGAATCCCACGGGCCGGCCATCGGTTGCGTCGTGGACGGCTGTCCTCCGGGGCTGTCGCTGGACGCTGCTGACATCCAGCTCGAACTGGACCGCCGCCGCCCTGGTACTTCCCGCCACGTTACGCAGCGCCAGGAAGCCGACCAGGTCGAAATCCTGTCGGGCGTATACGAGGGAGTGACGACGGGCACGCCTATCGGCCTGCTCATCCGCAACACGGATGCGCGCAGCAAGGATTACTCCAACATCGCGGATACCTTCCGTCCGGGCCATGCCGACTATGCCTACTGGCGCAAGTTTGGCGTGCGGGACCCGCGCGGAGGCGGCCGTTCGTCGGCGCGCCTCACTGCGCCGACGGTAGCGGCGGGCGCCATCGCCAAAAAATGGCTGGCAGAGCAATACGGCGTCAGGGTGCGTGGCTACATGAGCCAGCTTGGCCCCATCGCCATTCCCTTTGTTTCCTGGGACGAGGTACCCAACAACCCGTTCTACGCGCCCAACGCCGAGGTCGTGCCGGAATTGGAAGCCTACATGGACCAATTGCGCCGCGACGGGGACTCCGTAGGCGCCCGGATCGAGGTCGTGGCCGAGAACCTTCCGGCGGGCTGGGGAGAACCGATCTATGACCGCCTGGACGCCGACATCGCCCACGTGATGATGGGTTTGAACGCCGTGAAGGGCGTGTCGATCGGCGCGGGCTTCGACAGCATCGCGCAGCGGGGCTCGGAACACGGCGACGAACTTACGCCGGATGGCTTTCTGACCAATAACGCCGGGGGGGTGCTGGGCGGCATTTCCACAGGCCAGCCAGTCACGGTTTCGCTGGCCATCAAGCCGACGTCCAGCATCCGGGTTGAGCGCCGCTCCGTGAACCGCGCCAACGATCCGGTCATGGTGCAGACGCTGGGCCGTCATGATCCTTGCGTTGGCATCCGCGCCACGCCCATCGCCGAAGCGATGCTGGCGCTAATCCTGATCGACCATGCGTTGCGCCACCGCGGCCAGTGCGGTGATCCGGTAGTCTGATACGCTGTCGTTCTTCGAATCGACCGGGAGGTCCGCCATGAACCGGAAACGTCATCTGCTGCGCAGTGGGAGCGCAGCGCTCGCGCTGGCGGCCCTGGCGGGCTGCACCGGCATGAACACCACGCAGTCGGGCGCCATCGGCGTCAACCGGACCCAGTACATGTCCAGCATGGTGCCTTCGCAGGCGCTGGAGCAGGAAGCAACCCAGCAGTACGCCGACATACTCAAGCAGGCGCAGGCCAAGGGCCTGCTGGACCGTGACGCCCAACAGGTGGCGCGGGTCCGCACCATTTCCCAGCGGCTGATCGCGCAGGCGGGAATCTTCCGCCCTGACGCCGCCAGCTGGAAATGGGAGGTGCATGTGCTGTCCAGCAATGAGATCAACGCCTGGTGCATGCCGGGCGGCAAGATTGCCGTCTACACGGGGCTGCTCGGCAAGATAAAACCCACCGACGATGAGCTGGCGGCGGTGCTGGGCCACGAGATTTCGCACGCCTTGCGGGAGCATGCGCGCGAGCGCGTATCCCAGCAGATGGCTACCAACCTGGGGCTGTCGGTGCTGGCTATCGCCACCGGATCTTCCGCGGCGTCCGACCTGGGCGAGCAGTTCACCAGTGTCATGTTCACGCTGCCCAATAGCCGTACGCATGAAACCGAAGCCGACCGCATGGGCGTGGAACTGGCGGCCAGGGCGGGCTATGACCCGCGCGCGGCCGTGACGCTGTGGCAGAAGATGGGCGCCGCCGATCAGGGCAGCGCCCCGCCCGAAATTCTGTCGACCCACCCCTCGGCCGCATCGCGCATCAGCGATCTTCAAGCCGCCGCGCAGCAGGTGCTGCCGCTATACGAACAGTCCAAGGGCAAAGCCTCCCGCTGAAGCCGCTGCGGCGGCCGCGGGGGTTTGACCGGCGGCCTTATGTCACGGTCGTTCTGACGCCGGGACCGCGCATGATACCGATGCCCAGCCTGGCCAGAATGCGCTGGGTTTCGGCGTCCGGCACATCTTCGGCATAGACCGCGATCTTCAAGCTGCGCGCGGTTTCCAGCACTGAAGCCGTCAACTGTTGGCTGCCGGGGCTTTGTGACATGCCGCCGACGAAGCCGCCGCCCAGTTTGACGTATGACAAGGGCAGGGTGTGCAGCTGAGCAACCGCGCCGAACTGCTGCGCCAGGCGGCGCACGCCGATATGCGCGCCGAACTCCGAGGCGACGCGGGCCAGCGTCGCGATCTGCTCGTGGCATTCCACCAGGCCGTGCGCGTCGATTTCCAGGTACAGACGGCGCGCAAGCGGCCGGTGTTCGGTCAGCAGCAGAGCCAGCTGGCGCACGAACTTCTGGCCTCGCAAGGAGGGCAGTGCCACCCGCACCGCGAGTTCGCCGGGGTTGGCCGCCAGCCAATCCAGCCCCAGGCTGACAGCCTCCAGGTCGCAATCGGCCACCAGGTCCAGGCGCACCGCCGGCGGGATGAACAGCGTGGCGGGAATCGGCACCTGATCGGCGGCAGTGCGCATCATTAGCATCGCTTCGGTGCGGACGATGCTGCCATCGGTGGCCTGGAGGTTTTCCGTGGCCAACTCGAAACGGTGCTCTTCCAGCGCAGATTGGATTGCATCCTTCCAGGCGCGTTCACCCGATTCCGAAGGCGACTGCATGTCGGTCGCGCCCGCGATCACGACCTGATCGTTGCCGGCGCTTTCCGCGCGCATCAGGCCGAAGTCCAGGCGCGCGAGCACCGGACCGGCCTGGCTGCCGTGGCCATAGTCCGTCATTGCCTGCGCCCAACGGCACAGATGCCCTTCACCCACGGGAATGCGTGAAGCGTGCAGGTCGGCGCGCACCTGCTCCGCGACCATCATGGCCTGGGGCGCCGCGCAACCGGGCAGCAGCAAGGCGAAATCCGAGCCGTTCAGGCGGGCCAGCAGGGGCGAGGCCACATGCATGCTCTTGAGGGTGCCGCGGATGCGCTCGCAGGCGGCGCGCAGCCATTGGTCGATGAATTCGCGCGGCATATGGCGGTTCAGGTCCGCCAGGTCGCGCTGGCGGAACACCAGGACATGACCGCCGTCGATGCCGCGTCCCGTCGTGACGGCAGTGGTCTCCAGCGCACGGCGGAACTCGTTGACGAAATACTTGCGATTGGGCAGCCCGGTGACGGGATCCTGGTTCAGTTCCAGCTCCAGGGATTCGATCTTGGCGTTCTGCTCTTCGACGCTGGCATGGATGCGTTCGCGGGTCTGGTTCAGGGCCTGCACCACACCGGACAGTTCAGGCACGCGCGCCTCGACCTGCTCCATCGAGGATTCCTGGCCGATGCTGCGCACATGGTCGCTGATTTCGCGCAGCAGGCGGTTCTTGATCCAGCCTACCAGCATGAAGGCGAACACGGCCCACAGGATGCCGGCGCCCACCACCAGGGCAATCATCTTGAGGCTGCTGCGCCACAGGGCCTCCCAGGCATAGGCGTCGTTTGCGATCAGCGTGACTTCGCCAATCTGGCGCCAGCCGTCGCTGACGGCATGGCTGGCTGATTGCGTGGTTAGCGGGGCCAGCGCCTGGAACCAGGCGGGAACCGACGCCGCGGTGGCCGTGGATTTCCGTTCGATGAGGACTTTGCCTTCCGGATCTGCCAGGCGCACCAGCGAGAAGTGTCCACCGTCGTACAGCGCCGATACCAGCAGCTCCTGCACGACCGGATCATTATTCGCGGGCTGCGACAGCGACAGCGCCAGCGATACGGCGGCGTCGGTGCTCTGCACCTGTAGTTGGCCTGACAGGTATTCCCTGGCGGAGTTCACGCTGAGCGCCAGCGTGCCCAGCAGGATGACGCCGATGGCAAGGGTAACGCTGAGCAATAGCTGTCGAAGTATGGACATAGTCTTATTTCCGGACATCAGGGGCGCACGCCTTCCCGTTCCATGCGTTGAAGTAGATCACGCCAGCGGCTGAGACGGTCAACCGGCGCGGCAGGTTTGCCGTCCACATAGACGCCGTCGGCATTGAAACTGAATACCGGCGTCAGGTCGCGACGCTGCGTGGCGGGCAAAATGGTCGAGATCAGGTTGTCCAGCACCAGCGGCACGGCGTTGGGAGTTTCGTAGTAGCCCAGCACCATGTGGGCGATCTGGGTGCTGCTGGCCGCGCCGCCGATGCGCGCGCGGACGTAGATGAAACGCAGCTTGTTGGCCGGCACGCCCAGCGCCAGCAGTGTGAAGTACTTGCCGATGACGTAGTCTTCACAGTCGCCGGCGCCTCTGCCCAGCGATTCTAACGGCGTAGCCCAATAATCGGCCTGCTTCCATATCGTGATGTCCTCGCCGGACATCAGGGAGCGGTTCCAGAAATCATTGGCTTGTGTCAGCGCGCCTCTTTCCTGGGCAGGGGCGGGGCTGCGCATCAGCTGCAACCATTCCGATACCGCTTTCGAGCCCTTCGCGCCATAGCGGCTGGCCGACAGGCTTTGCAGCCGGTCGGCATTCACTTCCAGGGCGGAACTTCCGCCCCAGCCGCAAGCCAGGCATAGCAAAGCCAATCGGCACAGATTCAGCGTGCGGCGGAAGCGGCGGGACGGTGGCATGAAACGGATTTTCACATTTTTCCGGGCATCTTAGATGCACCCTGGGAAAAAATGCGTCATGCGGGGGCGGGAAGACCCATTGCGGATCTTCCCGGGAGCTATTGCTCAAGCATGGTCGACGTTCAGCTTACCCTTCTGCAGCAGGTCGTTGATGATGGCCTGGTTGCTCATGGACTGGCCGTAGAGATCGTGGGTGAGGTCGACGTTTTCCAGCACGATCTTCTGGTCCGCACCCTGGGTGTCTAGCTTGCCCTGGGTGTTCACGTCGATGACCGTATGGTTGCCTTCCTTGCTGAAGTTCAGGTAGTTGGTCAGGGTGGCGTCGCTCTCGCCGATTAGCAGTTCCTGCAGATCCAGGATGTCGCCGCCTTCGATAGGCTTCAGGGTCGAGAAGTCCTTGATCGTGTCTATTGCTGGGGCGCTGGTAGTGCCCTGGTCGTTCAATGCCCACTTGAACGTGTCGCTGCCGTCGCTGTATCGGCTACCGTCGCTGTATGGGCGGCCCTGGTCATAGAAGTCATGGCCATTGCCGCTCAGGATGTCGTTGCCCATGCCGCCGATCAGGACGTCGTTACCCGCGTTGCCTTCCAGATTGTCGTTGCCAGTGCCACCCGACAGGATATCGTGGCCAGCGCCGCCTTGCAGCTTGTCGTTGCCGCCTTGGCCGTAGAGGATGTCATCGCCCCGATCGCCATACAGCCAATCGTGTCCACCACGCGTATCGCCTTGCGCGTCGAGCATGTCGTGGTTATCTGTGATGAACTTGTGCAGATCGGCGTCCGTAGGCGGCTCACCGTTCTTCAGAAACAAGAACTTCTTGAGCGCCCACAGACCAGATCCGTCCAGCATGCCTTCTGGCCTGGCGGGGTTGCCATCAATACCCCAGGGCAACTGATCCGTATTGATTGCATCGCCGAACAGGATGTCTGATCCGTCGTTACCGAAGAGCGCGTCGTTATCCAGCGGAGCCAGCACATGAGTCGGCCTGCTGCCGGCCTCGGCTTCCCGTTCCGGCGGATCCGGCAATATCCGCCATTCAGCAGGATCGGGGGGAGGAGGAGGGAGCCCGATCACGCCGCCCTGGTCGCCTAGCATTACATCATTGCCGTTGCTACCCCTCTGAGTGTCGTAGGCGTCGTTGCGGTCGGCGTTGCCGTTGTCGCCAACGATGAACTGGCCCGCATTCAGCTTGAACGTCTGCAGATGGGAAGTGTCCTGCCCGCCGTGGGCGGTGCCGCCGCTGTCCTTGACACGGAAGTCGAACGACGAACCGTCGTTGTCCCCGAAGTTGCCGGCGTCGGGCAGAAATACCAGTTTGCCGCTGGCCAGATCCTCGGCGCTGACTTCTTGCCCTTGTGCAATCGCTTTGCCGTTCAGGAGCAGCGTACCGAACAGGGGGAGAGAGTCGATGATTACCGACTTCATCGTATGGCCTTCTCCCTGGTCGGAGAACGGAAAATCCTTTAGGCCGAACACGTAGCGGTTGCCAGCCACGAAGTTGCCAGAACCGTCTTGCGATACCGGAGCGTCGTTGACGGACCGAACGCCAATGTCCAAGGTGGAGGAGGTCGTGGCCGTCCCGTCCGTCACGGTGTACGTGACTTGGGGGAGGTCTCCGTTCCAGTTCGAGTCCGGTGTGAACACATAGCTGCCGTCGGCCTTGATAAGGATCGAGCCCGTGCCCGCTATGTACGCGGTGCTGCCGGCGGAGTATGTCGCTCCATTGAGCGTGAACGTGGTGACCGTCAGCGCATCGTCGTCGACGTCGACCGCGCCGGCGAGCACGTTGCCGGATGCCGTGTGGTCCTCCAATACATAGGTGGCTTGAGCCTGGAGGACAGGTACGTCGTTGGTGCCAGTGATTTCAACCGTGAGAACAGCCGTGCTTGTACCGCCCTCGCCATCGGAGACGGTATAAGTGATCGTGCTGTAGACCTTTTCGCCGGCGCCCAGGTGTTGGAAGGCGGAGCCTGGGTTGAAGCTGTAGGAGCCGTCGGCGTTCAGCGTGAACGTGCCGCCTTGGGAGCCCGCAATGGCGAGGCCCACATAGGTTGTGTTGCCGTTGACGTGCGATACGGCAAGGGTATTGCCGTCTGGATCACTGTCGTTTGCCAGCACACCGTTTCGAGCTCCGACATCGAGGGGCGAGTCCTCGCTGGCAACGCCCGAGTCGTCGGATGCAGTGGGCGCGCGGTTGCCGTTGACCAGCGGAGGAGCCTCGTCGTCGTCGACGGCGGAGCCGGTACTACTGGAAACGCGTGGCATGACATCGGTACGATGGCCGGGGTCGGAATAGACCAGGTCCAGCGGGTTGGTGGTTTCAAGAAGGCGGGCCAGGCGTACGAAGCTGCTGCCACCGTCGCCACCGCCGCCGGCCAAGACAGCGGCGGTGGGATCGAGTTCGTCGAACAGGTCGCGGCCGTCGCGCAGGGCGGCCAACAGACGGTCGGAGTCGGTGCCCGAGGGCAGGGCCACCGCGGCTTCGGACAGGTCGTCCAACGTGGCGGTCATCTCGTTGGTCAGCGCGACCATGCGGCCTTCGCCGATGACAATCGGCAGACCGTTTTCAACCTGAAGGGAAACCGTGGCTCCCGAGGCAGTGACGACATCACTACCGGCGGGGACCTTGCTGCCTTGATGCAGTTCGGTCAGAGATCCGTCGCCATGGCGCAGCCACGCGCGACCGGAGATTTCGTTGACGATTGCGGGAGACGTATTGGCCATGTTGGTTCCCTTTCCAGGGTGTTATCCAAGATGGTCAGATACTAGATGGCGTTGCCAGAACTCGATACTGGCAACACTGATAGTGCCAAGCTGCAACGTTGCTGCTCGGGAAAAGTCCGCCAAGCCGGGAAGGCCTTTGCGGGCCTTCCCGGGGCTTGCTGCTTAGCTGTGATCGACGTTCAGCTTACCCTTCTGCAGCAGGTCGTTGATGATGGCCTGGTTGTCCATCTGACCATTGTGCGTCAGGTCGACGTTCTCCAGCACGATCTTCTGATCCGCGCCCTGGGTGCCAAGCTTGCCCTGGGTGTTGATCTCGACGAGCGTGTTGTTGGAGTTGGCCGGATCCTGCTTGAAGTTCAGGTACTGCGACAGGTTGCCGTCCTTCTCGCCCACGAGCAGATCTTTCAGGTCCAACACGTCGCCGCCGTTGGCGATCGTGGCGTTCGAGAAGTCCTTGATCGTATCCACGGCCGGGGCGCCGACGGTGCCTTGGTCGTTGAGTTCCCATTTGAAGGTGTCGCTGCCCGCGCCGCCGACCAGGGTGTCATCGCCCTTGCCGCCGATCAGGACGTCATTGCCGTTGCCGCCGTACAACGTGTCGTTGCCCGTGCCGCCGTACAGAATGTCGTTGCCATCATCACCGTACAAGGTGTCGTTTCCGCCTTGGCCGTAGATGATGTCGTTGCCATTGCCGCCATGCAATTCGTCATTGCCGCCGCGCGTATCGCCCTGCACGTCGAACATCCCGTGGTTCTCCGAGATGAACTTGTGCAGGTCGGCGTCCGTGGGCTGCACGCCGTTCTTCAGAAGCAGGAACTGCTTGAGACCATCGAGGCCGGAACCGTCACCCAGATCGGCGGGCTTGGCCGGGTTGCCGTTGACGCCCCAAGGCAACTGATCCGTATTGATCGCGTCGCCGAACAGGATGTCTGCACCGTCGCCACCGTAGATCTTGTCGTTGCCGACCGGCGCCAACTCATTGGTCGTGCTGCCGCCGACCAAGGCCGATTCCAGATCCGACGGACTCAACACGACTTGCGAGTTGCCGGTACGACCCGTGGTGTACGTGCGGATATCGTCGATATCCACACGGAACGCGCCACTGCCCGAACTGTTGTCGTTGAGGATGAACTGGTACAGGTAGTCGCCGGGTCCGTAGATGCCGGTAGTCTTGGTATTGGCGTCAGTACCCGACTCGACGGCCTTCCACTCTGAACCATTCCACTTCAGCAGAACCCACTTGAACGTATCGGCCGCGTTCTTGTTCCCAAAACTTGCGCTGAAACCGAACGAGGCTCCGGCAGGATTGGTTACCGTGATCTTGTTGGACGCGCTCATAGTTACCGTGAACGACTGGCCGTCCGCCGAACCGTCCGTGAGGCGCATTGCGTTTCCGTTCTTCGCCGCAGTGCCAGTGCCGTCCTGCTGCCAATTGTTGGGATTATTTGCGCCCGTGTTGCCAGAGAAGTTCACGTAGACGTCGCCGCCAGTGGTGAACTGGCCGCCGGTATTGTCATACTTGTTGAGCGTGGAGGTCGAAACTCCCGAGCCGATACCAATGCCGTGCACGTCGCTGACACCGGCAAGTTTGTTGAACTCGGTGTCGCGGTTGTAGCTCCATTCGCTACTCGGTTCACCGTCCGTCAGGAAGTACGTCAGGTTCTTGTACGGTTTACCGTCGGCATCGAACTTAGGCTGGCCGTCGAACCAGTCCTTGGCTTCACGGAAGGCGGCGCCATACGGCGTGCTTCCGCCGGCCTGCAAGCCCAGGAGAATGTCGACCATGTCGTCGACATTGTCTGGCGTCAGGCCCGAAATCGCCTTTTGCAGATAGGCACTGCTACCCTCGAAAGTGATCAGAGATATGTTGATGGTGCCGTCATGGAGAGCCAGTTGATTCTCCAACAGCGCCTTGAGAGCTTTTTTGGCGGTCTCGAGGCGTGTCTCCCGGTTGGAGCCAGTGCCCCAGTAATAGTCCATCGAGCCGGACAGATCCAGCACCAGAGCGATGTTGTAGCTAGCGCCCGGCGTCACGTTCTTCAGCATGCCGCCCTGGTCGCCCAGTAGCACATCGTCGCCGGAGCCGCCCTTCACGGTTTCGTCGCCATTGTTGCCGGTCGTGAACTGGTCTACGTGCAGCGTGAATGTCTGCTCGCTGGACGTGTCCTGGCCGCCGTTGGTAGTGCCGCCGGTGTCCTTGACCTGGAACTGGAAGGACGCGCCGGCGTTTTCGCCGACGTTCGATGCGTTCGGCGTATACACCAGCTTGCCAGCAACCAGATCCGCCGCGCTGATCTCCTGGCCCTGCGTCACTTCCTGGCCGTTGAGGTACAGTTTGCCGCCGGTAGGCAGGGAGTCGATGATCACCGACTTCATCGAATGGCCTTCCACCGGATCGGAGAACGCGAAGTCCTTCGTGCCGAACACGTAGTCCTTGCCTTCGGTCACGTGACCGAAGCCATCCTGCGACACCGGAGCGTCGTTGACGGGCAGGACATCGATGTTCAGCGTGGACGAGGTCTGGGCAGTGCCGTCCGTGACGGTGTAGGTGACTGTCGGGACCACCCCGTTCCAGTTGGCGTTCGGCGTGAAGACATAACTGCCGTCGGCCTTGATGAAGAGCGAACCGACGCCCACGATGTTGGCCGTGGCGCCAGCGGCGTACTTCGCGCCGTTGATGGTGAATTCAGCGACGGTCAGCGCGTCGTGGTCCAGGTCGGTGGCGCCGACCAGCACGTTGCCGGACACCGCGTGGTCTTCCAGGCCCTGGTTGGTTTGGGCCTGGATCACCGGCGCGTCATTGGTGCCGTTGATGGTGATGGTGATGGTGCTGGTGGCCGTGCCGTCAGAGGAAGTGACCGTGTAGGTTTCAACGATAGACTGGCCCGCTTTCAGGAACTGCACCGCGGCATTGTCGACCTTGTAGTTGTATGTGCCGTCGGGGTTGATGGTGACGTTGCCCAGTTGGCCGCCGGCATGCGTGCTGCCGGTGAACTTGAGGCTGCCTGTGTTGAAGGTCGACTCGCCAGCGTCAGCATCGCTGATGGTGACTGCGCCGTTCACGCTGAGCTTGCCGCCGGAGACGCCAACGTCCTCGGTGACCGACTTCGCGTCATTGGTCACCACGGGGATGTCGTTGGTGCCAGTGATCGTAATGGTCAGCACGGCTTCGCTGGTGTCGCCATCTGCGTCGGTCACGGTGTACCGGATGGTTTCCGTCAGGAGCTGGCCTGCCTTCAAGGCCTGAACTGCGGACAGGCTGTTGTTGAGCTGATAGGACCAGGTGCCGTCGCCATTGTCGACGAGCTTGCCGTACTTGGCGTCGCCCGTGTTGAGGGCGGCGGTGACGGCATCGGCGCCCAGCTTGTCGTTGGTCAGCACGTTGCCCGAGATCGGAGCGATCGTGTCTTCGGTGATGCCAGCCGTGTCGTCCTTGGCCACCGGAGCGGTGTCGATGATCTGGATGACCAGGTCATTGCTGGTGGCCTTGCCGGCCACGTCGGTGACGGTGACGGTGAAGTTGTCCTTGACCGAGTCGTCGCCCGCGGTGTGGTCGTCGGCGCCGCCCGTCTCCGTGTAGGAGTAGGTGATCTTGCCGGTAGCGGCGTCGTAGCCGCTGACGGTCAGGATGCCCTTGTCGGTG
>LNAP01001256.1_pt1 | contig 39979 bp, 39 predicted proteins | sample 602601 | NCBI WGS metagenome assembly LNAP01 (sample SAMN02440304, study PRJNA202911) | soil metagenome | biome: Subtropical and temperate rainforests or woodlands; isolation source: soil samples (1 kg each in a 20% v/v slurry with milli Q water) were... ... | reverse complement strand
GCACGAAAGCGGCAGGCGGGCATAGTTGAACACTATAGATTGTAGCCCTATAGGGCTCAATCGGATGTCATCTTGGATTTTGCGGAGATCCAGGGTTGGCAGCGAAACATACATTGTCGGAGGCACTAAAGACCATCAGGAAAGCACGTGGTTTGAGCCAGGAAGCGTTCTCGGACGTGTCCAGCCGCACCTACATGAGCACGCTGGAACGCGACCTCAAAAGCCCCACCTTGAACAAGCTGGCCGAGCTGTGCGAGGTCATGGAGGTGCACCCGCTCACGCTGCTGACGCTGGCCTATGCCGGCGACGACCTGCAGCAGGTCGATCAGCTGCTGGCGCAGGTGCGCCAGGAGTTGGAGACTGTGGCGAAGAAGAGTGACACGCCATAGCGTGCGACCGCGCTGGCGTGGCCGATCCGGTGCAGCCGGTTCGGGGACTTCAGGGGCGCCAAGCATCGCGCGGCGGGGAGAGGCCGCAGGGTTTTCCCCCGGAGGCAAGCGAAGCGCGCAGCTGCGATAGGGATTGAAGCCGAATGGCCATGACGGCGAAGTCGGCATGGGGCGCAGCCCGCAAAGCCCGGTCGGCGCAGTGCGCCGAATCGCCCTGCATTCGCCCTGGCAACACGAAGTCATGGTGATGCTGCCCGACCACCACCATCACGAAGCTGGGAGAGCCAAGCCTTCCAGTCTGCTGATCCAAGCAGTACAGCGCCCCGCCGCAGTGGGCGGGGCGCTGGCGGCCGTCAGGCCGCCAGGGGCTTGTTGCGCGACCAGATCAGCGTGTGCGTGCCGTCCTCTTCCTCGATCAGGCGGGCATAGACCGTTGCCGGGAACGAAGGATCGTCGAGGGTCACGGACACGTAGGGCCGCTCGGCCTTGCTGACTTTCTTCCACGCCGCGCCGATGTCGAAGCCCGCCGCCTGCACGCGGTAGTCGGGGGCGTGTTCGTTGTCCCCCTTGTCGTTGGGAACCAGCTTGGCCTTGACGTTGAGCGTCAGGGTACGCAGCGTGCCGGTGAAGCCGTCTTTGTCTGCGGTGAAGGTGCCGATATTGGCCATGATGAATCTCCTTACGGTTGAACAAGGTTCGCGCCCATCGCGTCCTTGTTGTGATCCGACCGGCGGGGGACGGGCTGGCTGCACCGCTTGCGGTCGCAATGCAGTGGAGAACCGGAAGGCGAAAAGAATTTGTCCCGCGAGGAATCTGCGCAGCAGAGGGGAAATTGTTTTCGCCGGACGGTTGCAGCCACGAAGCCCGAGGCGCAGCCGCGCCCCCGCCAGGATTCACAACGAGACAAGGACGCCTTGGGCCGAACCACATCCGAAAGGAGACATGGCCGGCTCGGCATCCCCGCACGAAGGCTTCTCCGGTTCGTGCCCTGATGCAGGCCAGGTCAACCGCCCAACGACAGGCGAGAACGCCCCTGCCGCACTCTGCGGTGCTGGTCTTGAGCCGTGGCGTGGAAGCTGCATAGCAATGCCGGGCGGTGTGTCCGTGAACCATCCTTCGTGACGCGAAGGGCAAGAACCGTCAGCGTCGAGGACGGCACGCATTCGCACAACCTGCCGCAGCAAGCTATGGCGTGTTTGCCGCGCCCCGCCCATCGCGGCGGGGCGCGGCGCTGGCCGGGCCGATCCGGCGATGCCGGTTCGGCTCTCTTGAAGGGGCGCCAAGCATCGCGCGGCGGGGATAGCCCGCAGGGCTTTCCCCTGGAGGCAAGCAAAGCGCGCAGCGCCGCAGGCGCGTAGGTGCGTGAGGGACTGGAGCCGAATGGCCGTGACGACAAAGGCGGCACGGGGCGTAGCCCGGAAAGCCCGGCGGCGCATTGCGCCGACACGCCCAGGCCGTTCAATGCGCCATCAAAGACAACCTACAGATGCGACTTGAGCCAGAACCACATTGCCGCTCCCATGGCCAGCCACAGAGGCACGATCAGCACGGCCCCGAATCGGCTTCGCGGTTTGGCACCTTCCGCCCGCATCCATTCATCGGCCAGAAGACGGCATGGCACCAGCACTTCGGACGGTAGCAACTTGACGGGGTCTGCTCACGAAACGGAAAAATCGTACGCTAAGGCATAGCCGGGCTTGCACCCCCCTGTAGCGACGCAATCAACGGGCAGGAAACATTTCCCTGCCGCAGATGGCAGGCGCGCACAAGTTCGGACAGCACCGACTCCATACGTGCCAAGTCGGCCATCTTCTCGCGTACGTCCTTAAGCTTGTGTTCCGCCAGTCTACTGGCTTGCTCACAGTGGGCGCCGTCGTCCAATCTGAGTAATTCGGCGATTTCATCCAGGCTAAAGCCCAACCGCTGGGCCGATTTCACAAACCGCACCCGCATCACATCCGCCTCGCCATAGCGACGAATGCTGCCGTAAGGCTTGTCCGGCTCCGGTAGCAGGCCCTTGCGCTGATAGAACCGGATGGTCTCCACGTTGACCCCGGCTGCCTTGGCGAAAACGCCAATGGTCAGATTCTCAAAAATAGTTTGCATATCGCTTGACTCCGTACATGACTACGGAAGTAAGGTTACGCTATCCATTCCAAACTCAAAAGGACAAACGCATGTCGGAACCACAGTACGGGCGCGGGGCGCTCGTCACCGGCGGGTTAGCCGCCATTCTTGCCTCGGCTTGCTGCCTGGGGCCGCTGGTTCTGATCGCCTTGGGGTTCAGCGGAGCATGGATCGGCAACCTGACGATCCTAGAACCCTATCGCCCCATCTTCATCGGCGTGGCGCTGGTGGCGCTTTTCTTCGCTTGGCGGCGCATCTACCGCCCGGCGCAAGCCTGCAAACCAGGGGATGTGTGCGCGATTCCCCAGGTGCGAGCGACTTACAAGCTCATTTTCTGGGTCGTGGCTGCGCTGGTGCTGGTCGCGCTCGGATTTCCCTACGTCATGCCATTTTTCTATTGATCACAGGAGTTCGCCATGAAAAAACTGTTTGCCTCCCTCGCCCTCGTTGCCGCTGTTGCACCCGTGTGGGCCGCTACCCAGACCGTCGCGCTATCCGTACCGGGCATGACCTGCTCCACCTGCCCGATCACCGTCGAGAGGGCGATTTCCAAGGTCGAAGGCGTCAGTAAAGTTGACGTGACCTTCGAGAAACGCGAAGCGGTCGTCACCTTCGATAATGCCAAGACCAGCGTGCAGAAGCTGACTAAGGCAACCGAGGACGCGGGCTATCCGTCCAGCATCAAGCAGTGAGCGACTGCAAACGGCACCGCAGTACATCTGACGCCATTGTCTGGTGCCACAAACGGTAAAGGATCTATTGCATGACCCATCTAAAAATCACCGGCATGACCTGCGACTCGTGCGCAGTGCACGTCAAGGAAGCCTTGGAGAAGGTGCCTGGCGTGCAGTCTGCCGTTGTGTCCTACGCCAAGGGCGCGGCCCAGCTCGACCTTGACCCCGGTACCGCATCAGACGCACTGACTGCCGTCGTGGCCGGACTCGGCTACAGGGCGACGCTCGCTGATACCTCATCGACGGACAACCGCACCGGACTGCACGACAAGGTACGCGGCTGGATGGGAACCGCCGATAAGGGCAGCGACGGCGAGCGCCAGTTGCATATCGCCGTCATCGGCAGCGGCGGCGCTGCAATGGCGGCGGCGCTGAAGGCCGTCGAGCAAGGCGCAAAGGTCACGCTGATCGAGCGCGGCACCATCGGCGGCACTTGCGTCAATGTCGGCTGCGTACCGTCCAAGATCATGATCCGCGCCGCCCACATCGCCCATTTACGCCGTGAAAGCCCGTTCGACGGCGGGGTCGCAGCAACTGTGCCTGCGATTGATCGCAGGAAGCTAGTGGCCCAACAGCAGGCCCGCGTCGATGAACTGCGCCACGCCAAGTACGAAGGCATCCTGGACGGCAACCCGGCCATCACTGTGCTGCACGGTGAAGCGCGTTTCAAGGACAACCAGAGCCTTGTCGTCCGTTTGAACGATGGCGGCGAACACGTGGTGGCGTTCGACCAGTGCCTGCTCGCCACGGGTGCCAGCCCGGCCGTGCCGCCGATTCCAGGCTTGAAAGAGTCGCCCTACTGGACTTCGACCGAGGCCCTGGTCAGCGACGCTATTCCCGAACGCCTGGCCGTGATCGGATCGTCGGTAGTGGCGCTGGAACTGGCGCAAGCCTTCGCCCGGCTGGGCAGCCAGGTCACGATCCTGGCGCGCAGCACGCTGTTCTTCCGCGAGGACCCTGCCATCGGCGAGGCCATTACGGCCGCCTTCCGTGCCGAAGGAATCAAGGTACTGGAACACACGCAAGCCAGCCAAATCACCCATGTGGACGGCGAATTCGTACTGACCACGGGACACGGTGAACTGCGTGCCGACAAGCTGCTGGTCGCTACCGGCCGGACGCCAAACACGCGCAGCCTGGCATTGGAAGCGGCGGGGGTAGCCGTCAATGCGCAAGGGGCCATCGTCATCGACAAAGGCATGCACACCAGTACGCCACACATTTATGCCGCTGGCGACTGCACTGACCAGCCGCAATTCGTCTATGTGGCAGCGGCCGCCGGTACCCGTGCGGCGATCAATATGACAGGCGGGGATGCTGCCATCAATCTGACCGCGATGCCGACGGTGGTGTTCACCGACCCGCAGGTCGCCACCGTGGGCTACAGCGAGGCAGAAGCGCATCACGACGGGATCGAGACCGACAGCCGCACCTTGACCTTGGACAACGTGCCGCGTGCGCTTGCCAACTTCGACACACGCGGCTTTATCAAGCTGGTCATCGAGGAAGGTAGCGGACGGCTCATCGGCGTACAGGCGGTGGCCCCGGAAGCGGGCGAGCTGATCCAGACGGCGGTGCTCGCCATCCGCAACCGCATGACGGTGCAGGAACTGGCTGACCAGTTATTCCCCTACCTGACGATGGTCGAAGGACTGAAGCTCGCGGCGCAAACCTTCAGCAAGGACGTGAAGCAGCTTTCGTGCTGCGCCGGGTGAAGAAAAGGAGGTGTTCAATGAACACCTCCTCGGCATGTCAATCATCGTGCTAGATTGGCACGACAAGGCTTAGCGTACGATTTTTTCCGTTTCGTGAGCTGCCCCCTTGACGGTCAACCAGATCAGCAAGGGCAAAGAGGAGCTTGTAGGCCAGATTGACGCGCGGGACGGCGCAGACCTGGTCCGGCGCGCACGCGACAGGGCGCCAGATCTGCCGCCAGGCATAGAACAGTGCCGCCACTGAAGCGGCCACGAAGATCGGCTGATAGGGCGCGAGTCCTGCAAGGTTGCTGATCCACGCGCCCGAGATCCCTACTAGCACCAGCACCAGAGGACCCAGACAGCACGCCGAAGCCAACAAAGCGGCGAGCCCGCCGGCAATGAGTGCCCGGCCCCCGGACCGGGGCATGCGAGTGACAAGCTCCTTGTTCATGGACTAAGCTTACCTCCGTACCAAAGTACGGAGTCAAGTCATGTCCAGCCCGGCCGATTTCCTCACCATTGGCGCCTTGGCCAATGCCGCCTCGGTCAACGTTGAAACCATCCGCTTCTACCAGCGCAAGGGTTTGGTGCCCGAGCCCGATCGCCCCGTGGGCGGCATCAGACGGTATGCCGGAAGTGATCTGGCTCGCGTCGCCTTCATCAAGTCCGCGCAACGGCTGGGCTTCAGCCTTGACGAGATCGCCGAGCTCCTCGCACTCGAGGATGGTTCGAGTTGCGCCAAGGCCCGGATGAAAGCGCAGGAGAAGCTGGTAGACGTCCGCGCGAAGCTGATCGATCTGCAACGGATCGAGCGCGTGTTGAACAACTTGATCGGCCAGTGCGAAAAAGCGAAAGGCAAGGTTCGTTGTCCGCTGATCGCAGCGCTCCACGTTCCTGCTGGGGTGCCAGGCTAAAGCGCGCCAACTCGCCACTTACTTTGGGCGACGCCTGCGAGCGCTCTAACGCATCGCTGTAGAGCACAATTGATGCGGGCGGCGCTTGACCCTGAACCGACTTTAATGTGTCAAATGGGCGCTCACAACGAAACAGCCATTTTTATCAGCCTGATCTCCGTTCTGTTGTTGGGCGCTGTGACGCTCGGAGCCATAGCGTATTTGCTGGCAAGGCCTTTCCCTCCACGGCTTGAATCAAGCCTATGCAATCCCCCCATGCCAATTAGTCTTTCAGACCCCCCTCCTCGCCGCACCAACATTCCATCGCCGCAGTGGTCCCTCTTGCTGATGGCTTTCTTGGTTGCGTTCGTCGCGACCCTCGGCAGCCTGTTCTTCAGCGAAATCATGAAGCTGGAGCCGTGCGTGCTGTGCTGGTATCAGCGCATCGCAATGTTCCCTCTGGTGCCAATCCTCGCCATCGGGCTCTACTCGCAAGATTCAGGAGGCATCAAATACGCCATGCCGCTGGCGGGCGCGGGATGGCTTGCGGCGTTCTACCACTGGCTGCTGTACTCGGGCTACATCCCAAAAGGCCTGCAGCCGTGCGGTAAGGGCCCGTCCTGCGCCGAGGTCAGCCTGGAATTGGGCGGCCTGGTCACCATCCCAATGCTCTCGCTGGCTTCCTTCAGCATCATCATTATTTTGTTGCTACTGGCGACCAGGAAAGGTGGGTCCCAATGAACCGGCAGCGAATTCTTCTGATTTCGGCCATGGCCGTGATCCTGCTGTTCGGCTTGGGCGTGTACCTGTACGACCGGATGGAGGACGAACGGCTTGGCGAACTCGCCCGCCAAAGTGACTCGGTGTTCAATCGCCCGCATTCACCGACGTATGGCTCGGCACAGGCCAAGGTCCGGATCGTCGAGTTCTTTGATCCGGCCTGCGAGACTTGCAGGGCTTTCTATCCTCTGGTGAAAGATATCGTGGACAGCAACCCCGGCAAGGTTCAACTGGTCGTGCGGTACACGCCGTTCCATGCCGGCGCCGACACGGCTGTCAAAGTGCTCGAGGCGGCCCGGCTTCAAGGTCTTTTCTGGCCGGTGAACCGCGCCTTGCTGAACGCACAACGGACCTGGGGCGCTGACCACGACCCCCGGCCCGATCTGATTTGGTCCATCGTGGACGGCACCGGACTGAACCTCAGGAAAGCCCGCGAGGACGCCGGCTCGGCTGAGGTCCTTGCCAACATCGAACAGGACATGGCCGATGCCAAGATCCTGAATGTCACCCGCACGCCAGGATTTTTCGTCAACGGAAAGCCGTTGAAGGATTTTGGCGATGAACAGCTCAAAGCCCTGGTCAATCGGGAGCTCAAAGCGGCCTACCCGCAGTGAGTGAGATGGGAAACTTTGACGCTGCCGACCGGCTCCCGAGAGAAATCCATGATCGCAAACATTGAATCCGTTGCCCAAAGTGCGCCCTTGGCCGTCGCGCGACTGGCCTGTGCCGTCCTCCTGATCTTCGGCAGTGCATTCGCTCTGCGGGTTGAAGCGCAACCGCTCAAAAGCGTGGTCACGACCGAGCGCGCGCGGGCCGAGTTGCTGGCCCATGCGCCCGAAGGCGTCGAGCCCGGCAAGGCGTTGTGGGTCGGACTGCAACTGGCCCACCAGCCCGAGTGGCACACATACTGGAAGAACTCCGGCGACTCCGGCCTCCCCACCCAGTTGACGTGGACGCTACCGCCGGGCGTGGAGGCTGGCGAGATTGCCTGGCCGATACCGAAGAAGTACCCGATCGGAAATCTGGCTAACTACGGCTACAGCGGCACGGTACTTTTGCCCGTGCCACTCACCGTCACGCCGCAGTTCAAGCCTTCGCTCCTGGGCGGTGACTTGGAAATCAAGCTGAAGGCGCAGTGGCTGATATGCCGGCAGGAGTGCGTCCCCGAAGAGGGCGAATTCGCACTCAAGATTCCCGCGCGCAGTGCCACAGCCCTGTACGCGAATGTCTTCAATGCCAGCTTCCAGGCACAACCCCGCCCGCTCCCCGGCGCCGGGACGGTTCGGATCGACGGCAAAATGCTCAAGGTCAGCGTGCCCGGTTTGCCGGCTGAGGCGCAGGGCAAGGTGCTTGGATTCTTCCCGGAGACGAAGGAGGTGATCGAGACTGCGGCGCCGGTCACGCAATCCTGGGACGGCAAGGTCTGGAACGCCGTTGTGCCCTTGTCAGCCCAGCGCAGCGAGAGCCCGGCGCTGATGCCTTTGGTGCTGACCCTGGGAGACAAGGGTTGGCGCACGGAGGCCCAAGTCATAGGCCAATGGCCGCAGGTGGCCGCCGCACCCGGCGTGTCCCCCGCGCTGGAGGAGGCGTTGCGGCGCAACAGCCTGAGCCAGCCAGCATCTGCTATGTCTCTTACCTTCGCGGCAGCGCTCCTGGGTGCTCTGCTGGGCGGCCTGATTCTCAACCTCATGCCCTGTGTTTTCCCCGTGCTGGCGATCAAGGTGATGAGCTTCGCGCGCCATGCCGACGATAGGCGCGGCCATCGCGTCAGCGGGCTGGCGTTTTCGGCTGGCGTGGTCGTGTCGTTCGTGTTGCTCGGCGCCCTCCTGGTCGGCCTGCGCGCGGCGGGCCAGCAGCTTGGGTGGGGCTTTCAGCTGCAGACCCCGCTCGTGGTCGCCACGCTGGCGGCGCTATTCACGGTGATCGGACTTAATCTCGCCGGAGTATTCGAGTTCGGCGCCTTCCTGCCGAACAAGCTGGCAACCCTGGAGAGCAGGCATCCAGTGGTCAACTCATTCTTGTCGGGAGTGCTGGCCGTGGCGATCGCATCGCCGTGTACCGCGCCATTCATGGGTGCTTCTCTCGGCCTAGCTGTCACGCTGCCGACGCCGCAGGCCTTGCTCGTGTTCGCCGCCCTCGGCTTCGGCATGGCCTTGCCCTACCTTGCCGCCGGCTGGATTCCCGCCGTGGCCAAGTTACTGCCTAGGCCAGGCCCATGGATGGCGACACTGCGCCAGTTCATGGCCTTTCCGATGTTCGCAACAGTGACCTGGCTGCTGTGGGTACTGGGCCAACAAAGCGGAATCGATGGGGCAGCTTCGCTGTTGGTGCTGCTGGTCGCCATGAGCATGGTGATCTGGTCCCTCACGCTGATCGGGCGTTCGCGGCGCATCGTGGGTGGCATTTCATTCGTCGTGCTCGCGCTGCTGATGTGGCACGCGGGTCAGAACATCACAGCAGTCGATGCCCGGCCGGCCACGGCTGCTGCCAGCGAAGGTTCCTGGCAAGCCTGGGAGCCGGGACGCGTTGAGCAAATCCTGGCAACCGGTCGCCCTGTGTTTGTCGACTTCACCGCGGCCTGGTGCGTCACTTGCCAGTACAACAAGAAGACCACGTTGGCCAACCCAGCGGTGATGGCTGACCTGTCAGCCAAGAACGTCGCGTTGGTGCGGGCCGATTGGACACGGCGCGACCCGGCCATCACCGCCGCCCTTGGCCAGTTGGGCCGGAATGGCGTGCCGCTGTATGTGCTTTATCAAAACGGCAGGCCGCCGGTAGTGCTGTCCGAGATTTTGAGCGTGGATGAGGTGCGCTCAGCCGTCGCGTCGCTCTGACATCCCGCTCGCGAACGCGGCCAATATCGACATGGGCCTTTGGCGGATGCAAGTGGCATGCAGAGTTTTGTGAAGCATGCTTGCCAGCACTCAAAGCAAAGAAGACGAGCCATGGGACTTTTGCGCCGGCGAAAGGTCACCTTCTTCGGGTGTCACGTTCGCAGGTCGCCAACTTCGTCGCCACAGACTATGGCTATTGAGCTCCAAAATGAGCACGTAAGGCGATCTTTAACGAATTGACGTTGATCGAATTCTGATCAACTCCTAAGCAGTGCTGCTCAATTGCGCTGACGCATTCTTCAACAACCATCTGAGCAAACTTGTCCAGATTTAGCTCGCTCCAGGTTTCGCTCTGTCCCGAGCAGTTATCGCTATGTTGCTTGAACTCCGTAGCTTGGGCTGCGAGCGCCTTGACTCGTTGACCCGTAGGCACAGTTGTTTGCATTGATGCCCTTAAGTATTCTTGAATGCCAGAACGAAGACTGGCTCGGAGCAATTCCTCTTTTTGAAGCTCGCCATTGTAGGCATTGCGGTTTGGAGAGGCTGGCAGTGGCGATAAGCGATGTACCGCCGTCGTATGTCAGCAGCACCGTCAGCCGCCGGCAGGCCACTTTCGCTCCAGCATTTCCCTCTTGTTGGCTTTGCCATTCCAAATATCGGCATCCGGCAATGGAAGGACCGTGCGAACGATGGGGCGCCAACCGGGCGCTTGAGCGAGTTCGGCGTTCAGTTTTATGAAATCATGCTGCCCCGGCGGCACATCGTCCTCACCGAAGATCGCATCTGCCGGACACTCCGGAATGCAGACGCCGCAGTCGATACATTCGTCCGGCGCGATGACCAGCATGTTGGGGCCTTCGCGGAAGCAATCTACAGGACACACGTCCACGCAGTCCGTGTATTTGCATCGGATGCAGTTTTCAGTGACCACGTGCGTCATAGGATCAGGATGAACGACTTTGCACCGCCCTCGGTGCGAATCATGGGGTCGGACCGCGCTCAGGTCTCGGCAAGCAATTCTTCGATCAGCTTGTCAAGTTCGTCAAAGTTCGGCTTGCCAACGTACCGCTTGACGATATTGCCGCGCTTGTTCACAACGAAGGTCGTCGGTGTAACCTTCACGTCCCCCCAGGCCTTTGCCGCAGCACCGGTGTTGTCCAGGGCAACAGCGAACGGCAGCTTGCGGGTGCTGGCGAAATTGACGACATAGCTCGGCGGGTCGTAGCTCATGGCGACAGCAAGGGTCTCGTAGCCGCGTGAACGGTACTTCTCATGAGCCCGCACAATCATCGGCATCTCTGCCACGCAGGTGGCGCAGCTCGTGGCCCAGAAGTTGACCAACGTGACCTTCCCGCGAAAGTCATTGGCCGTTCTCAAGGATCCATCGAGAAGAACGAACGTCGCTTCCGGTGCCTTGCTGGAGCTTGTGCTGTAAAGCAGCGCGGTGCCAAGCAGTACCGCAGAGGCGGCCATCGTGGCGATGAATATTTTCATTTTCATTTTTGAACTCAGTCTGCCGGTCTTGGGGGCGACGATGGCACCCCGACCGCTTCGCGGGCTTCTTCAATGAGCCGGCGCAATGGCATAGCCACTGGCATGGGCTCAAAGGCACTGACCGTGGCCCTTCCGACGTTGCCCAATGGGAGCCTGCCCGTCCCATTTCCCAGGGGCACCAGCAGGAGCCGCAACACTTGGCCGGCAGCCTCCGGCCAGTCACGTTCAGCCGCAGCGAGTCGAAGCATCATCAGGTGACTGTGCAGATGCAGGCCCAGGCGCTGCTGTCCCATGATGTGTGCTGCCATCAGCCATGGCCAGCGCTGCTCGGGACTTTGGTCTGTGCTGCGCCCGAACTGGCGGATGAGGTATGCGTACGTTTCGCTGTCGTCAGGAACGATTGCTTGTTGATGCATGCTTCTGCCTCTTTCGTGCGGGGTACGATCACAGATTAGAAACCCTGCAGCGACTCCAATGTCAAGCGCTGCTCAACTCAGGCTCGGCATTTCCATGAAGATGGCGGCTATCGTGGGGGTCACTTTGGGCCCCAATGCCGCGACGACAACAGTCCCAATCAATCCAAAACAGAAAGCTAAGCCGCTTTGGCCCCGGTTGAAGCGCCAGTGCGATTCTTCATCAAATTTCACTCAGGAGTACCCATGCAACTCGACCGGACCGCCATTGCACGCGAACTTGGCGTGAGATCCCATTTCGACGTCAAAGCGGAGGCCGAGCGCCGCATCGACTTTCTTCTCACGTACCTCATCCGGTCCCAGCTGGCTTGCTTCGTCCTCGGCATCAGCGGAGGAGTCGATTCGACGGTGGCGGGCCGCCTATGCCAGCTCGCCGTCGCAAAAGCTCGCTCCCAAGGAGCATCCGCCAGGTTCGTCGCGATGCGCCTGCCCTATGGATTGCAAGCCGACGAGCAGGATGCGCAGCGGGCCTTGGCGTTCATCGAGCCTGATGAGGTCCTTGCTGTGAACATCCGGCCGGCGGCAGATGCCATGCTCGTGAACCTGAAGGAGTCGGGACACGCGTTCGCGCATGCTTCCCAGGAAGATTTCGTCCTCGGCAACATCAAGGCGCGGCAACGAATGATCGCGCAGTACGCGGTCGCGGGAGCACGACGCGGCTTGGTCGTCGGCACAGACCATGCGGCGGAAGCGCTCATGGGCTTTTTTACCAAATTCGGGGACGGCGCGTGTGATCTGGCGCCGCTTTCGGGACTGACGAAAGGGCGCGTGCGCGCGCTCGCCTCGCACCTTGGTGCACCAGCTGAGCTTGTCAGCAAAGTTCCAACCGCCGATCTGGAGACCCTGCGTCCTCAGCTTCCAGATGAGTCGGCATTCGGCATTACCTACGCCGAAATCGACGCATTCCTCGAAGGCCGGCCCGTGTCGGAAACCACAGTGGCGATCATCGAACGCTTCTACCTCGCTAGCCGTCACAAGCGCGAACTGCCTGCGCAAACGAAATGGTCGGGTCTTGAATCCACGACAGTGGTGCTTTGAGGGCTGCTCAGGCAGACAGCTTCAAAGATTGAGCGCCCCGGTGCCAGCAGCCAGCGAAGCTTCGCGGATGGCCTCGTAGAGAGTTGGATGGGCGTGTGAGATACGGCCGATGTCCTCGGCCGAGGCTTTGAACTCGATAGCCATCGTCGCCTCTCCGATCATCTCTGAGGCATGCGTGCTGATGATGTGAACGCCCAGCACGGCATCCGTCTTCTGGTCGGCCAGGACCTTCACGAATCCGGAGGTGTCGCCGTTTCCGAGTGCGCGGCCGTTGGCGGTGAACGGAAATTTGCCCGTCCGGTAAGCAATGCCGGCATCCTTCAATTCCTGCTCGGTGCGACCGACCCAGGCCACCTCGGGACTGGTGTAGATGATCGACGGGATGGCGTCGTAGTTGACGTGCCCCGCCTGCCCCGCGATGCACTCCATCACCATCACACCCTCGTCTTCAGCCTTGTGAGCCAGCATGGGCCCCCGCACGACGTCGCCAATCGCATAAACGCCGTCGACCGACGTGCGGCACTGCGCGTCCACGTCCACGAAGCCGCGTTGGGTTGTCTTCACGCCAAGAGTCTCCAATCCGAGACCTGAGGTCGTTGGGACTCGGCCCACTGCGACCACCAGCTTGTCACAAGCCACGGAATGGGCTGTGCCTTGTGCTTCCACATAGGCGAGGCTCAGCGATCCGTCGCTCGCCCGCTCGAGGCCCGTCACCCGCGCGCCAAAGTGAAAATCCATGCCCTGCGCCATGAGCAACTTGAGCATCTCGCGCGCCACGTCCGCATCGCACATGGGCAACAACTGCGGCAGCGCCTCGATGACCGTGACCTGCGCACCCAGCCGGCGCCAGACCGATCCCAATTCGAGCCCGATCACACCGGCTCCGATGATTGCCATGCGGCCCGGAACAGAGCGCAAGTCCAGCGCGCCCGCGTTGTCGCAAACGTCCACGTTGTCGACTTCTATGCCGGGCAACTGGCGCGGGAGGGACCCGGTTGCGATCACCAGGTTGCGAGCGGTCACCTCTTCAATCGAACCCGATCGGGAGATGGACACCCTGAAGCCGCCCTCTGCCCGCCCGAGGATCGTCGCCCGGCCCTTCAGATAGGCAACCTTGTTCTTTCGGAACAGGTATTCGATGCCTTGCGCCATCTTGGTGACGATCGCGTCCTTGCGCGCGATCATCGCCGGCACGTCCATGGAGGCGCCCGACACGCGGATGCCGTGCGCGTGGGCGTGCTTCTGGATGTTCTCGAATTCTTCGCTCGACGACAGCAGCGCCTTGGAGGGGATGCAGCCGACGTTCAGACAGGTTCCGCCGGGGCGCGGTTCTCCTTTCGGATCCGCGTAAGGGTTGGCCTCCACGCATGCGACTTTCAGGCCGAGCTGGCCGGCCCGGATTGAAGCGATGTAGCCGCCGGAGCCGGCGCCAATGACCAGGACGTCAAGGGGTTGTTGTTTTTCCATTTGCATATCCGTCGTCGTGAAGTGCGGAGGGACATTCTAGGCAGCGCTTGATTCAGCCTTCCAATCTCTCCCTGGTCACGTGGTTCCTGAGTGGATGGCTTGACCTTGTACCGACTAGATGGTTTTAAATAGAGGGTTTTAAATAGAGGGTCCATGCATTGAGCATCCTCCTGACCTCATGAAACGAAGACTTTTTGCCGCATCTCTCTTGGGTCCCTTCGCATGGAACGTCCCTGCGTTTGCGCAGGATCGTCCCGTGGAAGGCCGCAACTATCTGGTCCTGCAGTCGCGGCAGCCCACGCGCGACGCGAGCAAGGTGGAGGTTCTGGAATTTTTCGCTTACAGCTGCGGACACTGCAACGCCTTCGAACCCATGATCGACGCATGGCAGAAAAAGCTGCCGCGTGACGTTCTTTTCCGACGAATTCCCGTCGCGTTTCGAGACGAACTCGTGATCCACCAGAATCTGTACTTCGCGATCGAGGCGATGGGTTTGGTGGAGCAACTGCACGCGAAAGTGTTCGCAGCCCTTCACGTCGAACGTAGAAAGCTCGACACGCCCGATCAGATCGGGACCTTCGTTGCGGCCCATGGCGTGGACCGTGTTCGCTTCCTCCAGGTGCTGGACTCTTTCGGCGTCGTGGCGAAGGTGAAGCAGGCCACTGCGCTGGTGGGCGGCTACGCCATCGAAGGCACACCGTCGATCGGCGTGAACGGCCGCTGGCTCACATCCGGCTCGCTGGCGGGATCGAACGCCAAGTCTCTCTCGGTGGCCGAGTACCTGCTCGACTTGGCGCGCAAGGGCAGATAGTGGACGACGACGACGAATTTGCCGCGATGGACCTGGCGTCCAGCAACGCCCAGGACCGCAGGATCCTGCTGTATGTGCTACTGATCAACCTGGCGCAAAGCGCGCTCGGAATGGGCGTGGGTGTGTGGGCGTCCTCGACCGCGCTGATCGGCGCGGCGCTGGACAACCTGGCGGATGCGTCGGTCTATGCCGTGGGCATCTACGCGGTCGGCCGCAGCGTGCGCGCCAAGGTGGTGGCGGCCCGCCTGTCCGGGTGGCTCTTGATCGGCTTGTCAGTACTTCTTGTCGCCGAGGTCATCCGCAGGTTCATGGGTTCGGAAGCGCCGATCGGGCCCGCCATGATGGTGATGGCCGGGGTGAACGCGGCCATCAACGTCTATTGCCTGCGCCTGCTCAAGCGCCATAAGGGCGAAGACGTCAATTTCAAGGCGTCCGCCATTTTTACCAGCAACGACTCGATCGTGAACATGGCGATCCTCGTCAGTGGATTGCTCGTTCTCTGGCTTGGCTCGAACGTGCCGGACCTGGTCCTGGGCGTTGTCTCGGCACTGTTCGCCGCCAATGGCGGCAGGGAAATCCTCGAGCACGCCCGCAAGGCTTCCCGCGAGTAGCTTGCTTCCGCCTCAAGTAATTCCATCTAGCACCAAATGACCGCCTCCACCGCGACCTACGCCCTCAGTCTCAACGAGGGCTTCTTCGCGCGCCGCAACGCGCTCGATTGGCTTTTCGCCGCCTTCGCCGCCGCCGCGGGCGGTTACGCTTTTGCCGCATACGCGGCTCACATGGACATCTACGAGAAGGCGATCCTCGCGTTGTCCGTGCCGGCTGTGATCTGGCTGGGCTGGTTCTGGCGGCCGCTGCGGGCGCTCATCGCCAGCGTAGCGATCGTATCGGTGCTGGCATGCATGTCCTACCAGGGCGACCTGCAGCGCGCCGAGTCCGTTTTCTGGCTCAAGTATTTCTTCTCGAGCCAGTCGGCGATTTTGTGGATGAGCCTGCTCTTTTTCATGAGCACGGCGTTCTACTGGGTCGGCATGCTGTCGACGCGCGCCGTCGGCTTCGACCGGCTCGGAAGCGGGCTAGCGTGGGCGGCCGTGACGATGGCTCTCGTCGGAACGATGGTGCGCTGGTTCGAAAGCCACCTGATGGGACCGGACATCGGCCACATTCCGGTGAGTAACCTCTACGAGGTATTCGTTCTGTTTAGCTGGATGACCGCGGCGTTTTACCTTTACTTCGAGGATCGCTACGAAACCCGCTCGCTGGGCGCCTTCGTGATGCTGATCGTCAGTGCGGCGGTGGGATTCCTGCTGTGGTACACGCTCGTGCGCGAGCAGCACGAGATCCAGCCACTGGTGCCGGCGCTGCAGAGCTGGTGGATGAAGGTTCATGTGCCGGCCAACTTCGTTGGATACGGCACTTTCGCCCTGGCTGCGATGGTGGCGTTCGCCTACCTTATCAAGCAGCAGGCCGGCGAGACTCGCTGGTACAAGCTCGCCCCCCTCTGGCTGCTGGGCATCGCGCTGTGCCTGGAGCCACTCGTCTTCCGGCGCGGTGCCGATACCGGCGGGGCATTCTGGCCGGTCTACTTCGGCGCGTCTTCCCTGATCATCGCGGGCATCATGCTGGCGCGGGGACGCATCGCCTCGCGGCTTCCCTCCCTCGAGGTGCTCGACAACGTCATGTACAAGGCCATTGCCGTCGGGTTCGCATTCTTCACCGTGGCCACGGTATTGGGTGCCCTGTGGGCCGCTGAAGCCTGGGGCGGCTACTGGAGCTGGGACCCGAAGGAGACATGGGCGCTGATCGTCTGGCTGAACTATGCGGCGTGGCTGCACATGCGCCTGATCAAGGGGCTGCGCGGCAACGTTTCCGCTTGGTGGGCCCTGATCGGCCTTGCCGTGACCACCTTCGCATTTCTGGGCGTGAACATGTTTTTGTCTGGACTCCACAGCTATGGGACGCTGTGATCCCCGCTTGACCCTGAAGCGACTACAAGGTATATCGTGCCCTCATCGAGAAAAATGGAGAGTCAAGCGATGGATTCCAGCAGCACAAAATCGTGCGGTACGGCCGCATGTGAATCGCTGGCCCGCGAGCCGCTGGTGGGCTCGGGACGGCCTGCGACCGACACCGTCTTCTACATCGAGAAGATGGATTGCCCGAGCGAAGAGCGCCAGATCCGGCAACGCGTGGGCCAGATTGCGGGGGTCGTAGCGCTCGGGTTCGACCTGCAGCAACATCGACTGACCGTGACGCACCGGCTTGACGACGTTTCGCCCGTGACCGCGGCGCTCGTAAAACTTGGATTGCCGCCCTCAGGTCTGGAAGAAGTGCACACGGAAGCTTTCCACGTTTCGCGCATGGCTTGCAAGAACGAAGTCGCGCAAATCCGCGAGCGCCTGGGCCAGATCGCCGGCGTCGAGGGCTTGCGCTTCGACCTCGCGCAGCGTGTCCTGACGGTCGAACACCGGTTGCCCGATTCGGTTGCGGTCATCGATGCGCTCGCGGCACTGGGCATGCCCGCGACCCCGCGCCAGCCAGTTGAGGTCTCAATCCGATCCACCTTCGATGTGCCGAAGATGGATTGCCGCAATGAGGAGCGGCAGGTGCGCGAGCGCTTGCAAGGCATGGCCGGCATCGAGGACCTGGAATTCGACCTGCCGCAGCGCCGGCTAACTGTCGTCCACCGGCTGACGGAGACGGACTCAGTTGTCAGGGCCCTGACAGAGATTGGCATGCCGCCGGCGGACGCGCAGCTACCTGAGCCAACGCCCGCTGCATCCGCAGGCGCGACTTTGCGCACCAACACCTTCCGCATCGAAAAGATGGACTGCCCCACGGAAGAGGGCCTGATCCGCAAGCGGCTGGGTTCGCTCCAGGGGATCGACAGCCTCGATTTCAATTTGATGCAGCGAAAGCTGACCGTGCGGCACGCCTTGCTGTCGACCGAGACGATCGTCACCGCGCTGAAGGACATCGGCTTGCCGCCGGCAGAGGCGACTGGATCCGCCCCCGGCGGCGCGCAGCGCAGCGTCTATCGGATCGAGAACATGGACTGCCCGACGGAAGAAGGCCTGATCCGCGACAAGCTGCAGCACATGCCGGGGGTTCAGTCTCTGGACTTCAACCTGATGCAGCGCAAGCTGACGGTGTCGCACACCATTTCGCCCGCTGACCTGGAGTCCGCCTTGCACTCGATCGGCATGAAGGCTGTGCCGGATGCAGGCGGTGCTGACACCCAGGAATCACCGAAACCGTCCGTCAGCAAGCGCCAGTGGGGCTTGATGGCCGTGTCCGGCGTGAGCGCCGCCGTGGCCGAAGCCATCGCATTCAGTACGGGGAATGACTCTGCCTGGCCGGTGATCGGCCTGGCGCTGGTCTCCATCGCCACCGGCGGCTGGCCCACCTACAAGAAGGGCTGGCTGGCGCTCAAAAGCGGCATCCTCAACATCAACGCGCTGATGTCGATCGCGGTGACCGGCGCGATCCTCATCGGGCAGTGGCCCGAGGCGGCGATGGTGATGTTCCTGTTCGCGCTGGCCGAGGTGATCGAAGTGTTGTCGCTGGACCGCGCCCGCAACGCGATCCGGGGCCTGCTGGCGATGGCGCCGGAGCAAGCCACCGTGCAGCAGCCCGACGGCACTTGGCTGGAGGTGCCCGCCAAAACAGTGGCCGTGGGCCAGCTCGTTCGCATCCGGCCGGGCGAACGCATCCCGCTGGACGGCATTCTGGAAAGCGGCCAGTCGGCGGTCAACCAGGCCCCCATCACGGGGGAGAGCATCCCGGTGGCAAAGGCCACTGGCGACACCGTGTTCGCCGGAACGATCAACGAAACCGGCTCCTTCATCTATCGGGTGACGGCCGAGGCCACGCACTCGACGCTGGCGCGCATCATCAAGGCGGTGGAAGAGGCCCAGGGTAGCCGCGCGCCCACCCAGCGCTTCATCGACCAGTTTTCCAAGGTGTACACGCCGGCGGTCTTTGCGGTGGCATTGGCGGTCATGCTGGTGCCTCCTCTTTTTCTGGGTGGCGCATGGATGGATTGGCTTTACAAAGCGCTGGTGCTTTTGGTGATCGCCTGCCCCTGCGCCTTGGTCATCTCCACGCCGGTGACGGTGGTAAGTGGGCTTGCGGCGGCAGCGCGCCGCGGAATACTGATCAAGGGCGGAGCATATTTGGAGCAGGGCCGCCTGCTCAAGTCGCTTGCACTGGACAAGACAGGAACAATCACTCAGGGTAAGCCTGTCGTCACCGACATCGTGACCCTCGGCTCCGATGAGAAGCATGCATTGCGCTTGGCGGCCAGCTTGGCCTCACGTTCAGACCATCCTGTCTCGGGTGCTGTCGCCACCTACTGGCGCGAAAAGCATGGTCAGGAGCTGGGCGAAGCGGACGATTTCGAGTCGCTCACCGGACGCGGCGTCAAGGGCCGGGTGGCTGGGCAGTGGTACTACCTCGGCAGCCACAGGCTGCTGCAGGAACTGGGGATCGGCAGCGCTTCCGCGGAAGCCGCGCTGAAGAAGCTTGAGGGGGAAGGCAAGACGGCCATCGCCATCGCCAGCCAAACCGAGGCTTTGGCCGTCATCGGCGTGGCCGACACCGTCCGCGACTCCAGCCGGGAGGCGATCCGCGAACTGCACGCCCTGGGGGTGCGCACGGTCATGCTGACCGGCGACAACCAGCAGACGGCCAGCGTGATCGCCCGCGATGTGGGCATCGACGATGCGCGCGGCGGGTTGATGCCGCAAGACAAGCTCACGGCCATCGACGCCGAACTGGCCGCGCACGGCACGGTGGGCATGGTTGGCGACGGCATCAACGATGCACCGGCGCTCGCCAAGTCCAGCATCGGATTCGCGATGGGGGCGGCGGGTACCGACACCGCGATCGAAACGGCCGACGTGGCGCTGATGGACGACGACCTGCGCAAGATCCCGCAGTTCATCCGCCTGAGCCGAAAGACGGGGGCCATCCTGAAGCAGAACATCGTATTGGCGCTGGGCATCAAGGCAGTGTTCCTGGTGCTGGCACTGACGGGCACCGCCACCCTGTGGATGGCAGTGTTCGCGGACATGGGAGCAAGCCTGCTCGTGGTGTTCAACGGCCTGCGGCTGCTGAAAACGCGCGGCGCCTGATCGATATGGGCGCTGGCGACATGGGACTGCTGCGGCACTGGGCGTACGACTGGGGCGGTCTCAACACCCAGCTGATGCTGTGGACCAACCGATCCGTGTCGGCAGACTGGATCGGCCTGGCTCGTGCGCTCTCTGCAATCGGCAGCTACTGGGGCGCGCCAGTCATGGGCGTATTGCTGCTGGGATGGCAGGCCGTCAAGCGCTCCGAACCTGCCGCGCTGGCACCGTTCCGGTTCGGGGTCGGCTTCCTGGTCGCCATGCTCCTGGCCTGGACGGCAAAGGTCGCGTTTGCGCTTCCCCGGCCGTCGGACCTCTATGCCAGTGACATGGTTTGGGTGCTCGGCGCACCCGACAGCCTCTATACGTTTCCCAGCGGCCATGCTGTGTACACGGGCGCCGTCGTCGGCTGCCTGTGGCCGCTGGGCCCCTGGCCTTTCCGAGTCTTTCTGCTCGCATTGGCGGCAGCCGTTGGCTGGTCCCGCGTGGCGCTGGGGGCGCATTTTCCGGCGGATATTGTTGCCGGCTTCCTGCTTGGGGGCGCTTGCGTTGTGGCAACCTATGGATGGGCCGTGTCGTTGAAGCGAGCCGCTAAGGCGTGGCGGACCACGCGATGACGCTTACCGCAGCCCGGCACCGTATTGATTGTGTCGACACCTTAATCGCCCGGTGCGCAGCATGACGCCACCCTCAGTTTGCACGTCCGACACCATCTCGACGCCATGCTTTTCCAGGCGTTGGAGATGGCACTGGTGCCTATCCTCGTTGCCTTCGCTGAGACTGCCAGCACGCCGCTATTGGCGGACCTGCTGGCCGACAGACGAGTCGGGGAGATGTTGAAAGCGCCGTCGAACTGAAGCTCGAAATGTCCCCGGACCCAATCCCACCAAGTGAATATGCAACCCCATCGACAAACTCTCTGGTTCTCGCTCGCCTTCGCCGTCTTCGCCCTCGACCAGGCCACCAAAAGCACCATCGACGCTACCACGGCCCTTGGCTGGTCCCATTCAGTCACGCCTTTTTTCAACCTGGTCCATGTGCTGAATCCCGGCGCGGCCTTCAGCTTCCTTGCCGGCGCCGGCGGATGGCAACGCTGGTTCTTTTTGGCCATCGCAGTCGCGGCTTCCGTCTGGTTGATCTGGATGTTGCGGCAACCTCGACCACGCAGCGAGTCGCTGGCCTTCAGTCTGATCCTGGGAGGCGCGCTGGGCAATGCTTTCGATCGTGCCCTCCGTGGCCATGTAATCGACTACCTGGATTTCCACCTCGCCGGCTGGCACTGGCCAGCGTTTAATGTGGCAGATATCGCCATCACCTTGGGTGCGGCTTGTCTGGTGCTGGCATCTTTCACCGTGTCGAGCCAACCACAAACTCGAGACGAGGCATGAGCAGCTCCGGTCCCCGCAAGGTTCACCAAGCGTCGCGCGGGCCGCGGGACGCAAAGGTTGAGCGCAGGCGCGTCGCCGCGGTGCTCGGGATTTCTGCGCTGGTCGCCGTGCCGACTGCACTTCTTGTGCAGTCCAGGTCTTATTCGATTGCCAGCCCTTTCAAGTTGATTGACATCACCGGCGCGGGCTATGCAGGTGACTTTCGCTTACTCGATCACAATGGCGTGCCGCGCAGCCTCAAGGATTTCAAAGGCGAAGTTGTCGTCGTCTTCTTCGGGTTCACTCAGTGTCCAGACGTGTGTCCCACTACATTGGCCGAGATCGTGCAGGCCAAGAAGTTAATGGGCCCGGACGGCGTCAAGCTTCGAGCGATCTTCGTCACGGTCGACCCCGAACGGGACAACCCGCAGGTGCTGAGGTCCTACATGGCCAATTTCGACCCGGCCTTTGTGGCATTGCGGCCAGATTCGGGACAGCTTGAACAGTTGGTACAAGAGTTCAAGATTCACATCCGCAAGAATGCGGGGCAGTCGCCTACCTCGTACACGCTGGACCATACAGCGGCCAGTTTCGTCTATGACCCGCGTGGCCGCCTTCGACTGTATGCACGGTATGCCGCTGGAGCCGAGGCGCTGGCATCGGACGCCAAGCTCCTTTTGAACGGTGCGTAGTGCAGGACCTGTGATCGATCCGCGCACATCCGCTGCCGGCTGCTTAAGCTGGGCCAATCGACTCCGCCCGGCTGGGAGCGTATGCACGCCTGGGGCCCAATCGACCGCTCCATGAGGCAGGAATAAGTATGCGCGGCCTGTCGCTTGTCACACGCGAGTAACTTTTTGTGGTGTACCTGCGCGGCCATCGCCCGCGTGTGCGCCGAACAAGTGAGGTGCATGGGTGCGGCCACTGGGGATCCCAAACCCTGCAGAGACGTTAAGGTTAGACGCTATACTTCTGCTGGAAAGGGCCTACCCATGAAGATCGGCGAACTCGCGAAAGCAACTCAGACGCAGGCGGAAACCATTCGCTTCTATGAGCGCGAGGGCCTATTGAAAGAGCCTGCGCGCAGCGGCTGCAATTACCGCCTCTACGGGCATGAGCACCTGGAACGGCTCGCCTTCATCCGGCACTGCCGATCGCTCGACTTGACGCTCGATGAGATTCGCGCTCTGCTGCGCTTCCAGGATGCGCCCCTGGAGAACTGCCATGCCGTCAATGATGTATTGGATGAGCACATCGAGCACGTGGCACAGCGCATCCGCGACCTGAGGGAATTGCAGAAAGAGCTCAAGTCGCTTCGAGAGCAATGCGATGGAGTGGCGGCCGAGTGCGGCATCCTGGATGGCCTGAAGCAAGTCACCGTCCGAAAGTCCACGGGCCAAGGGGTGCACTCGGTCGGGCACCGGCGGCCCCCGCAGGGACCGCGTAGCCCAAAGCCAGCGCATTGAAGCCGTTCGATCCGGCCGGCCTCGCTTGGGCTGGGCGCGCTTGGATCGCCCCCGGGATAGGCGTGTTCCGTGGAAGCGTCGGCGCACACGACTGGCACCAGCACCTTGCCCACCAGATCACGGTGGGCCTGGAAGGGGCCGTCGAGGTGGAGACCCCGGCCGGTCGCCTGCGAGGTCGGGCACTGGTGATTCCGGCCGGGATGCGCCACAGGCTGAGCGGAGGCGCGGTGCTCTCGATTTACCTGGATGCCCTCGCGCCTGAGGCGACGGCGCTGCGATTGCGGCCTCAACAGGCCGCTCTGGCGCTCGATCCCGACTTGGCGCGGCGGCTGCTGGACTTCTCGAGCGCAGACGATCTGACGACCGTTCAAGTCATCTTCCGGTCGGACCCGCCGCGTGTTGCCGACACGCGGCTCGAAGCGGTCGTGCGGGAACTTCGTGCCTGCAGGGGAGAGACCGACAGGCGCAGCCTGGCGGCGATGGTTCATGTTTCGCCGGAGCGCTTTTCACACTGGTTCGTGGAGCAGACCGGCCTGCCCCTTCGCAGCTACCTGAAGTGGGTGCGCCTGATCGAGTCACTGCGACAGCTCGCGGCGGGAGGCAGTCTCACCGAGGCAGCCCATCTGGGCGGGTTCTCCGACTCAGCCCATCTGAGCCGGACGTTCCGGGCCATGTTGGGGAGCAGCCCGGCAAACCTGCTGAAACAAGTCGCGCTTTCCGGCGCGATCGACTGATTCGTTCAAGCCGCAAGCCCGGCGCGCCTCTATCGTCGGCACATACCAGAACCAAGGTACCGACATGAAGCAGCTCGCACAATCAATCCTCCGCTGGGGTAGCTATCCGCTGGTATTTGGCGGATCGACCCTGGCCATCGTCTACACGGCCTATGCCGGCATGGCGTATTGGCCCATGGTGCCCGCAATCTCGCTTGCCGGCGTGCTGGCCGTTGCGGTCCTGGAGCGATTCCGGCCCTTCCGCGCGGCCTGGCTCGCGGACCACGGCGATACCAACACAGACATCGCCCACACCGTTGTCAACCTCGCGGTCATCCAGCTGACCGCCATGTGGATCGCCAGGCTGGGCGACTTCGTGCCGCCAGAGTGGCGCCTGTTTCCCGTGCAGTGGCCCTTGTGGAGCCAGCTGCTGCTCGTGGCGGCCGTGTTCGACATCGGTCTCTATGCCGTGCACCGCGTCAGTCATGCCGTGCCCTGGCTTTGGCGCCTGCATGCGCCGCACCACAGTGCCGAGCGGCTGTACTGGCTCAACGGCGAGCGGCGGCATCCCTTGCATGCCGCACTAATGGCGGCGCCCGGATTGACCGTCCTGTTCGCGATGGGCACTCCCTCGGAGCTTGTCGCGGCCTGGCTGGCGATTCTGGTCGTTCACCTGACTTTCCAGCACTCCAACCTGGACTACAGGGTGGGACCCATGCGACATGTGATTGGGGTTGCCGAGACGCATCGTTGGCACCACAAGCGGGACTTCGAAGACGCGCAGGTGAACTTCGGCGAGTTCTTCATGATCTGGGACAGGGCGCTGGGGACCTACTTCGACAGCAGGGACCAGTTGGGCGATGCGGCGGTGGGCCTGCGAGAAAAGGACTACCCGCGGGACTACTGGAGCCAGCTGCTGCATCCGCTCAAGCGCGCGGCTGCTGCCAATGTCACCTCACAGAAGTAACGCGATGGAGTGGCGGGTTGGTCCCGGTGCGCTTCTTCGGTCGGCCGTGCCGCCAGGGGTCGTCGGGGCTTGGCATCCAGCCCAAACAGTCGATGCGGGCATCATGCGGACTTTTCTCCGCAACTCCTGCTCCAACATCTCGGTGCGCGGAGTAGGCCGGTCAGTGGGCCCTTTACATCGCCTTTCTGATGTTGAAACGCGGGCAGGGTTTTCCCGCGCCTCAAACCGCTAGGATTTGCACCGAAACCGAAATCACCCCAACTGCCCCTTGATACGGCGGACACGGGCGATCAGTTTGTCTTTCTGGCGGGAGGTGTGGGGCATGGCGGCAAGCAATCAATATAGCTTAGGGGACTATATTATCTTGAACTCACCAAAACCACTACCTGAACTCAAGCGCCTGCGCGTCGAATGCCGTCGAGCAGGCGCTTTTGAGGCAACACGGCATCGTGTGATGCCGCATGGCGTTCCGCCCGGGGCGGCATGTTCCCGGTGCTGGAACCGGCCAGCGCCCGAAGGCATCGCGTACCACAGCGATGCCGTTAACGCCGTCGCCTGAGCACAGCGAAGACGGCGGCGTTCTGATGGGGGCTGATTGCCTTCAACACCGGGCGCGGCCACTGCCGCGCCCGGTTTTTTGACCCCGCCGGCCCCAGGTCGAATGAACTGGGGCCGGTGCTGATCGCGGCTATTCCTTCGTCTCGATGAGCCACCACACGGCACGCGGCAAAGTGCGGCCCGTGATGGGATGAATGTCCGTGAGGTCGGCGTGGGCCGTCCAGCCCGAAGGCGGGCGGTAGCCGCGCACGTCGCCATCGCCATGCCAGCGGCGGCCGCGCACCGTGCCAGTTGCATAGATCGCCGCCAAGCGCGGGCGGGTTGTTGTGGTGCGGATCATGAGCGGTTCTCCTTGAAAGGCAAGCGCCCCGGTCGAAGCCGGGGCGCTTGCCTTCGGCGCAGATCAAGCGGCCAATGCCTCGACGGGTTCATCCGCCACGGTGGCGGTTTCTTTCGCGTCGTCCTGCTGTGCATCCTGTGGGCCTTCCTCGGGTGCATCCTCCTGCGTGTCTTCGGCCTTGAAGATGGCGGGCATCCAGCCCGTGCCATTGGCCAGCCGTTCGGCTTCGCTGGCAATATCGGCCTTCTTCAGCTTCGCCAGCCGGTTGACGGAATCCGGTGCAAACGCGCCCACGGCATCCAGAATCACGGACTTGGAAACATGCTTGAAGTAGCCTTCTGCGCTCGGCTGCCACCATGCGGCCATGTCGAGGCCCACGGCCTGCGCCAGTTTCGCACCGGGCTGGTGCGGCGTGGCACGCGGCGTCACCACGTCCACCGTGGAAGCCACGCACACGGCCAGCAGCTTCACCAGTTCGCCTTGCTCCATCACCAGCAGCGCGGCGAACAGTTCGGCGCTGCCCTCGGGCAGCTTGCCGCCCCATGCCTGCTGCAATTCGCGCAGCGCCACGGCGGCAGGCGATTCCGGCCAGTCCGGGGCCATGCCTTCCAGCCGATCTTGCACCGTGAGGCGCACGCCCAGCGGCAGGTCGTGCCCGTAGTGGCTGCCCTGCAGGACGGTTTGCACCATGCCATGCACCACAGCGGCCAGCGCGGCTTGGGGATGCCGGGCGACTTCGATTTGCAGCGCGGCGGTGCGGTGCGCGCTCAAGCGCTGCGCCAACCGGTCGGACATGGCGGGGGCTTGCGCTTCGTCTGCCGTGTCGCCTTCGTCGTCGCTCTCGGCATCCTCGCCGCTGAACCCTTGGCGCAGCCTTTCCAGCGTGCGCAGTGCCTTGGCCTCGGCCTCGCGCAGCAGCCCGCGATGAATCACGGCTTCGCCGTTGCGGTCAATGGTGACGATGGCCCCGGCTGCGGCCTTCACGCTCGGGGCGTACCCCTGCAAGCCATCTTCCAGCGCCTGCAATTGCTCGCCCAGGACTTCGCCTTCCTCCTGCAAGGCTTCGGCCTTGTCCTCGTCCTCGGCTTCCATCGCGGCATCGAGGGCTTCGGCTACCTCCCGCATCCTGGCTTGCAGCTTCTCGATGCGCAGGGCTTCGCGCTTGCCCGGCGTGCGCCGCTCTCTCGGGGCGCGTTGAAACGCTTGCAGGTCGGCATAGGTGGCGGCGTGTGCAGCATCCACCCATGCCCAGCCTTCGGCCTTCACCTCGGCGGCGATGCCCGCCAGCCTCTCGTGCGCCAGCCGTTCCAGCAAGGCCGCATCGTTGAGGTACACGCCCGCATCGCCTTCCGCGAACAGATCGCGGCGAATCCCGCCGCCTGCGGCTTCGTAGGTGTCCAACCCGACGAATCGCACCAGCGGATGCCGGTAAGCATCAATCTCGCGCTCGGTGAGGCGTTCGCGCAGCGCAGACGGACTGCGCTGCCACTGCGGCGCATCGTAGAACGCGGCGTCTTGCGAAGCATGATCGTCAGTGATGGAAAGCGCCATGAGTTGGTCGAGCGTGACGGCATCGGCGCGATAGTCGGCCATCAAGCGCGGCGAAACATTCGCCAGCTTCAAGCGGCGCTGCACCACCAGCGGCGTGACGGAAAAATCCGCTGCAATGTCTTCGATGGGCCGGCCTTCGGCCACCAGCGCCGCGAAGGCTTCAAACTGGTCTGCCGGGTGCATGGCTTCGCGCTGCACGTTCTCGGTGAGGCTGGCGGTGCGGGCCGTACCATCGGCCACTCGCAGGCAAGGCACCTCCCAATCCTTGGCGATACGGTGTTTCTTCGCCAGCAGCTTCAATGCGGCCAGCCTGCGGCCACCGGCCACCACCTCGTAATGCTCGCCATCGCTGGCGGGAATCACGATCAGGTTTTGCAGCAGGCCCGCGGCCAGTTCTGGGATGGACATGCGCGGGGTCTTGCGCACGTTGCGGCCCGTGGGGCGCAGCACCAGCCGCGACAGCGGAACCAGAATCATGTTCTTGCTCGGGTCGGCGGCTTGCAGCATGTTGACGGCGGTAGTGGATGCGGTATTGACGGCGCTGGTTTCGGCATGGGTAACGGCGTTCATGATGGACTCCAATCAAATGAAACAGACAGGGAATGGAGGGGAAACCGCCCCTCCGGCGGGGGAACGGGTCAGGCTTTGAGGGCGCGCATGCCATCGGCCAGCAGCCACAGGGCGCGGTTCAGGCGAATGTCGGAATCGATGCCCTGCACGGGCCGGGTCTGCTGCCTGCGGCCATTGGCGGCGCGGCCAGACAATCCGCCCTTCGCGAGGTTTTCTTGGGTGCGGTTAAAGACGGACCACAAATCGGGGCGGCGATCCTCGAAGCGGCGCGGCATCAGAATCTGAGATTCGGTGATAGGCGCAGGCTTGTTCGGGTCGTTGTACTTCAAAGCCAGCGCAGCACGGGCGAACACTTCGGATTCGCCATCGTCCAAGGTGATGCCGCGCATGAGATTGCGGGATTCCTTCACCCGCTCGAAGCCGCTCAACACCTCGTAAGCGCCTGCTATGACGTGCCCGGCCACGTTGCCTTTGTGGGGCACGCGCACATCGGCCACGGTGTCACCGCACACCAGCCCATTGCTGCACACGAAACGGAACATTCCGGCCAGCATCTGATAGCTGCTGGTGCCATCGTGCGAGTTCAGCAGCACGATTTCGTTAGCCTCCGCACCGTTGATCTGGCTGGCGTGGCGCAGACGCAGCATGTGTTTGGTGTGCTCGCGCTTGCCTTCATCGCGCACGCGGGTTTGCGTCACCATGAAGGGCTGGAAGCCTTCCTTGCGAAGCTCGGTCAGCACGGCGGCCGTGGGGATGTAGCTGCACCGCTCGGAGCGGCTTTGGTGCGGGGCGTCCGCGAAGATGGACGGGGCCACGCTGCGAATCTGGTCATCCGACAGCGGGTAGTCGCTGCGCAGCGCGGGGGAATGGGAAGCGAAACGGGTTGCAAGCATGATCTTTCTCCTGACAAAGTTGGTTGTTGAAGAAGCCGCACACCGGATTCCTAGATTCGGAGCCCAGCCTTTCGGCTGTTTGGTGCGGTCGGCACGAAGAACCCGGTTGGCCTCGTTGCCACCGTCTTTCCTGAGTTCATCGCCCGCGACGAAAGGGAGCCCGTGGACGGGGGCCGTCAAGGAGGCAAGCGCAGGGTTGGTGCGGCCCGCAGGCGCAGCCGAGGACACGGCCCTGCGCGCCTTGACGGCACACGACCGCGGGCTACAGTCGCGAGCAAGGTGATGGAGTCAGGAAAGATGGCTGGACAGGCAACGGCCCGTTCCACCGCCGACCGCTCGGCAAGCGAAGCGCGCAGGCCCGAAGCTGGAAGCCGGGCCGCAGGCGTCAGCCGAGCAGCGCGAGGGAACGATGGAAGCCCGACAGGGGCGAGACGCCGAAGGTGGCTCGATGCGAAGCACGACAGCGCGACCGGCCATGTTTCTTGGCCGGGGACGCCCAGACTTCAAGGCTCGATGGACACCACGCCCAGGATAGACACCATGTTCCAGGCATTGGGAAGCTGGCTCCACGGCCTTTGCGGCTGCGGATTCCTGGCCGAGCCGGCGCAGCCGGTTCGGCGGCATCGAGGGGCGCCAAGCATCGCGCGGCGGGGATAGCCCGCAGGGCTTTCCCCTGGAGGCAAGCGAAGCGCGCAGCCCTTGACGGCGAGAACGCCGTGATACGGTGAAGGGAACAGCAAGACCGCCTACCCACCTCCAACAAAGGTATGGGTAGGCAAGCGCAGCGCGCAGGCCCGCCAGGGCCGCAGGCGTCAGGGATCAAAGCCGGATGGCCGCAACTCGGAGCGAGGTGCGGGGCAACGCCCGCGAGCCCGGCGGCGCACTGTGCCGGACGCACAGTTCGGCTCCCTTGGCTTATCCGTCTGTACTGTGTTGACGCGCGTCGGATCGAAGAATCTTTTTGTTACTATTGTTGGAAACACTTCAATAGGTACTCGGGGCTTGGAGGACGAGGTACGGGGAACAGCGATGAAACGTCGCGGATCGTCGATGGGCTGTGATAGCTGGCTTGCCCTTTTGGGGCGAGCGCCCCCGGCAGTTCAATTGACAGAAAAATGGACATGGGGACTTGAGCATGGCAGAGGTTTCCGCCGATCAATATGCCGCAGGCGAGCAAGGCTTGGGATACATCTATCAGCCTCGCTTCGGTCTGCTGAAGCTTTTGCAGCTACCGGAGAGTACGTCGATCCTGATTGAAAAGGACGATGACCTTGACTTCATCGACAAGGATGGTGTCAAGACCCTGGCCTCCCTGAAACACAAGGGGATCGGCGATCGCCTGACGGACCTGTCCACAGACTTCTGGAAGTCGGTCCGAATCTGGCTGGCACGCTACAACCGTGACGGGCGCAGCGAAGCTAGCCTCCGTTTTTTTCTGTTCTCGACGGGCACTGTTTCAAACACGTCCTTCTTGCGGCGCTTCCTGCTGGAATCGCCTGCAGAAGACGGCGAGGTTATGTCGCTGTCACAGATCGCGTCCGATGTCCTTGCCAAGACCGAGTCGAAACTCATCGGTTCAATTGCCGAAGAGTTCCATAAACTCAACGACGACGAGAAAGAGGATTTTCTCTCGCGCATCGTGATATTCGATGGCGGACCTCGCATCGAGGATGTGCCGTCAATTATCAAAGACCAGCACATGCGCAGCATCCGGCGTGACAACCGAGACGCCATCTTTGAGCGTCTCGAAGGCTGGTGGAATGACACCATCGTCAATCTGTTGGTCGGAAAGCGCACCGACCCAATCTTCGGCTACGAGATCTCCGACAAGCTTTCCGCATTTACCGAAGAGTACAAGTCAGACAACCTCCCGATTACATTCAGAGGGAAGGTGCCCGCTGGAGAAATCGACGCAGACAACGATCCGCGACTTTTTGTTGCGCAACTGCGAGAAATTGGTATTGCCTCTAACCGCATCCGCAACGCCATCTTGGATTACTACCGGGCTTTCGAGCAGCGGTCTTCCTGGGCTCGCGAGAGCCTCTTGGTCTCGGGGGAAATGGAAGAATACGAAGACCGTCTTGTCGATGAATGGAGCCGCTACCGGGACGTGGTGTTCGAAGAGCTCGATGGGCTAAGCGCTGACGCGGTTCTGCTGGAAGCAGGCAAAGCGCTGTATCGCTGGGTGGATCTGGAGAGTGGCAGTAGCAGCACGCTTCGCATCAGGGAGCGTGTGACCGAACCCTACGTGGTGCGTGGCGGATTTCATATCCTCGCCAACAGCCGGCCGCTTCCAAGGGTTTATTGGCACCCTCGTTTCCTTGATCGTGTCGGTCGGGTGTTGGGGGCAACGGAATGAAACGATGGGATCAACGACCGTTCGAAGTCAGAAATCTTTTCAATCCCGCCTTCTGTGGCCTTGTGCTGTTCAGGGCATTGCTGGGCTATGAGGAAGAGAACCCGGATGGCATGCCGTTTTCTCTGGCGCTGCTGGTGCTGCCGCTGTGTCTGCAGAAAGACGCTCGTCAAGTGATCGCGGGAAACTCTCGCAGCTATCTGCTGAAGATCGTCGAGAAGAATCCTCAGCTACTGGTCGGTTTCGCCGATCGCGCCAGCGACATGCTGCCATTTGCGCTTGAGGCTTTCGGTGTGCTGATGGAGCGGGGATGTTTTGTCGTGTTGCAAGATGGCCGGTTGAAGACCGTGCCGGGCCGAGTTCGAAAATCGGTGACGTCTCCTGCCAGCGCGTCGCACGCATCGTTGGAAAAGAATTTGCCCGCATCGCAGACCGCGTGACGGTGTACACGACCTTTGGAATACGCCCATGAAGATCAAGTCGATTCATATCTACAGTCACGACGGCCAGCGACGGGATCTTCAGTTCAAGGTGGATGGCCTGAACGTCATCACGGGTCGCTCCTCCACCGGAAAATCAGCACTCTCCGAGATTATCGAATATTGCATGGGGCGCTCGACCTTCAATGTCCCGGAAGGCATCATTCGCGACAAAGTGGCGTGGTTCGCTGTTATCTATCAGTTTCCAAAAGAACAGGTACTGATCGCGAAGCCCACGCCAACTGCTGGCGGTACGAGTTGCAGTACCGCCATGCAGCGACGGGGAAATCAGCTGGCAGTCCCAGACTTCAAGGAACTGGTGGTCAATACCGATGACGATGCGGTGGTTGCACTGCTGTCGCGGTTGCTCGGAATTCCGGAAAATCGAACCGATGTTGCGATTGAGCACAGCCGAGAGAGCTATGACGCGAATGTTAAACACACCTACTACTACCTGTTCCAGAAACAAGGAATCGTCGCCAACAAGGATCAGCTCTTCTATCGCCAGAATGAAGGGTTTCAGCCGCAGGCGATCCGTGACACGCTGCCGATACTTCTTGGCATTTCCTCCAGCGATCGGTACGAACTGGAAGTCAAGCTGCGCGCTGCCCAGAGAGAACTGAAGCTCAATGCCAAGCTATTGGAGCAAGCCCGCGACGCCATAGACACGTCCCAGCAGAAGGGCATCAGTCTTTTCTCAGAGGCCAAGACGGTCGGCATCATTGGACCAGAGAACCAACAGGCTGGGGCCGATGGTGTGATCGACGCTTTACGTACTGCCTTGGAATGGAAGCCAGCCTCGGTTCCCGAGGACGACGGTCACCGAATATCTCGGCTCGAAGAAGAGATCGGCCAGCTACGCAAGGATCGGCGCGAGGTTCAGTCCAAGATTGATGCAGCCCGCCAGTTCTCGAAGCAGGCCGGCGGTTTTGCGAGCGAGGCGCTGGAGCAAAAAGATCGGCTCGCCTCCATCAAAGCTCTTCCCAAGAATCCTGAGACGGGTGAATGGCAATGGCCATTCTGCGAAGCGAATCTGGCCTTGGAGTCTCCTGTCGCAAAAATGCTCCTCAACGAACTGACAACGCTCGACGAAGAGATGAGCATCGTGGCCGGGCAACGCCCGAAGCTGGAGGCTTACCTGACCGAACAGGATGACAAGGTGCGAGAAGTCGTAGACGCGATCAAGAGCAAGGAAGCGGAGCTTTCTGCGGCGATCGCCGCAAATGAAGTTATTGCGCAAATGGGTACGCGCAACAGTGCGGCAGCACGGGTCGTTGGCCGCGTCAGTTTGTTTCTAGAGAATCTCGTCCCCAATGCGGAGCTTGCCTCGCGTGAGGCAGAGCAGCGCCGCCTGAAGTTCAAGGTCGAAGAGCTGGAGAAAAGAGTTGGCGCCGACGATAGCCACGAACGACTGACTTCCATTCTGAACAACATCTCAGCGCAGGTATCACGGTACATCCAGACCTTCGAGGCGGAGTTCAGCGCCTTCCCTGCGCGGCTCGATCTCAACAACCTCACCATTGTCTTTGATCGTCCGGATCGTCCGGTACCGATGAGTCGAACCGGCGGCGGCGAAAATCATCTGGCATATCACCTCTCCGCATTGTTGGCGCTGCATCTCTTCGCTGCGAAGAACAACTGCCCGATTCCTAAATTTCTGCTTATTGACCAGCCAACCCAAGTTTATTTTCCGTCGGAGAAGGTCTATCAGGAAGCAGATGGATCTGTTCAGAAAACGGAAGCGGACGCCGATCTGGTGGCGGTGCGCCGATTGTTCGAACTGTTGTTGAAGTTCACGCAGGATGATGTCCCGGGCTTTCAGCTCATCGTGACCGAACATGCGAACCTTCGCGATCAATGGTTCCAGGATGCTTTGGTTGAGCAGCCTTGGACCAAGCCTCCAGCACTCGTACCGGAAGACTGGCCTTTGCTGCCACGGTCATCGTCGTGACCAGAAGCAGGAAAGAAGCATGACCACCAAGATTCCGAACTCCGTCATTGGTGCCGTTTCTTCCGTTCTCGCCGAGTACTACTACAGCCATTCGACACTGAACTCCCTGTTTATGGAGAGCGGTGCTCCGGGAGGCGTGCCCGAAGGAAATTGCGAAACGAAGTGCGGCATTTGGCTTCGACGCTGCAACGATGATTCCACCGTCGATCCCATGCTAGTGCTCGGCCAGGTCATCCAAAAGTTCATGGACCTGGAGCCCGACGACTGGAATCAGAAGATTGGCCCCGGACAAGAGCGCATCCGAACCAGCTTGGCCAAGAACCAGTTGAACTATCAGATGAACGGGCTCATCACTCTGGCAGGGGCGAGCCCGGCTGCAAAGTCACTCGCAGATTTTTTCAAGGCTGGCGACTTTTCGTCTATCGAAGCAGAGTTCGAACGCGCCATCTCGCAAGTTGATCGCGATCCGCACGCAGCGATCACGGCATCCAGTGCCATCATTGAGGCGCTGTGCAAGACCTACATCGAGACGCGTCAGTTGGACATGCCAACCGTTCAGACCATCGGGCTGCTTTGGAAAGTGGTGCAGCAGCACCTTGGCCTGAACATTGATCGCACCCTGCAAGATGATCAGAAAAGAATCTTGCAAGGCCTTGCGTCCATCGTCGATGGCATTGGCGCTTACCGGACCCACATTGGGTCGGCACATGGGCGCGGCATTGAGCCGCCTAAAATCGTGGTGTCAGAAGCGCGCTTGGCGGTTCATGCATCGCACACCATTGTGATTTTCGTAATGGAGCGCTGGCTTGGCACGATGCGGCGCGTTTGAACGACCTGCGGCCATTATTTCTAATGAGCCGGCAGGCCGGTGGTTCAGGCGTGCGACACGATGGGCTCGGCCGGTGCAACGGACAAGCGCATACCGACCGCATGCAGCACGGCCAGCAAGGTCTTGAGCGTCGGGTTGCCTGTCGGCGACAGCGCCCGGTAGAGCGCTTCACGGGTGATGCCTGCTTCCTGAGCAACCGTCGCCAGTCCGCCGTAGGCCTCGGCCACGTCGCGCAGCGCGAGCAGGCCGACCGCACGATGCTCCGGGTTGTCCAGCTCTTCCAGTGCAGATTTCAGGTATTCGACCGCAAAACCTCGATCGGCACGCAGCTCGGCAATGGTGGCCTCGCTATGGGAGACCGAGGCGGCATGTTTGCGATTGCTCATGTATTTCTCCGTTTCCAGTCCAGCCAGTATTCCTTGGCCCGTTGAATGTCCGCATCCTGCGAGCGCTTGTCGCCGCCACACAGCAGGATGACCAGCGCCGCACCGTGCCGGCCGATGTACACGCGGTAGCCGGGGCCGATGTCCTCGCGCAGTTCCAGGACACCTTCGCCGACCGGCTTGATGTCGCCAAAGATGCCCAGGGACACCCGCCGGAAACGGATTTCCAGCTTGGCCCGAGCCCGTGCGTCCCGCAGATCGGCCAACCAATCGGTCAGCGGCACCGCACCATCTACACGTTGGTATCGCCGGACTTTAATCATGGCGCGGCCTCCATTGTAACTTATAAATCACAAACATCAAGGTGGCCACCTTCATGATGCAAGCTCGGCCGACGCATCGGTCGCGTGCTTGCTGCCGGGCGGGACTGCGCGCGTGCCGTCCTTGCGATGCCGAAATGGCTTGTAGACCGCGACCGGGCTCTTGGGCTCCTGTGCGATCGGAGCTGGAGGCGGAACGTCGATGGCTGGCGACGGCCGGGTTTCGATCACGACTTTGCGCCGGCTCGCCACCAGCTCGGCAGCTGCGCGAACGGGATCATCCTCGGTGTGCACGTACCGCATGAACATCGTGACCGTCTTGTGCGCGGTCAGTGCCATGCCGACTTTCACGGGGACGCCTGAGTTGGCGATGTCCGTCGCCGCGCGATGGCGGATGCCGTGCGTTCCGACATGGGGAACGCCGGCGCGATTGAGGACGCGCCGCCATGCCTGATAGTAGGAATTCGCGGTCAGCGATTTCTTGTGATTGAAGATCGACGGGCAGACATAGGGAGAATTCTCGTAGCGCGCCGCGGTTGACAAGAGCCGGTGCGCTTCCTCGCTCATGGGCTTGGACATGTCCCCAGTCTTGCTGTCCGGCCAGACCACGCGCTTGTTGGGCAGGTCGATCCAGTCCCACTCCAGCAACAGGATCTCCGACATGCGGGCAGCGAACTCGAACTGCAGCCGGATCGCCAGTGTCAGCGTCGGGTGCTCCAGTCCTTCGGCGTCGGCCTTTTCGAGATAGGCGAACAACAGCGCCATCTGCGCGTCAGTGATCAGGCGCGTCTTACCTTTCTCGGGGTACTTCGGAACGTGCCGGCAGGGATTGGAGCCATCGGGCCGGTAGCCCCACAGTTCGGCGAGGTTGAACATCTTGCGAATGCAGCCGAGCACCCGATTGGCCTGGATGGGCGACTTCTCCTTGCGCTTCATCAGCGCGGTTACATCCAGGCGGGTGACGTCCGCCACTTTCATGTTGCCGAAGGCCGGAATGATCGAGCGGTCGATCTGATGCTGGTACGAACGTTGGGTGCTCGGCTTGTTGCGGGTCTTGGAGTAGTCCTCCATGAACCGGGTACACAGTTCGGCAACGGTCGGCGCCTTGCGCGCCTCCGCCTTCTGGCCGCCGGGGTCGCCGCCACGGCGAACTTCGGCCAGCCAGTTTTGCGCGAGCGTGCGGGCTTGCTCGACGGTCAGTTCACCGAACAGCCCAAGCGACGGCTTGCGGCGCTCGCCAGCGTTGGTGCGATACTGCACCATGAACACCTTCCGGCCTGTGGGGGTCACCTTGCACAGGAAGCCCGGAACCAGCGTGTCGCGCAGTTCCACGTCAGTGGATTGAGGCTGCGCCGTATCGACCGTCGTTTTCGTCAGTTTGATCTTCGCCATGATTGCTCCTTGGAATTGCCCGATTTCCAGGAGCCAGGCAGGAGCCAAGCGAAAGGGAACCGGGTCGATTTGCATCAAGCACCCGGGTATCATCAAGACAAGATGCCCCTATGAAAACCTGCCTCGGGGGGCTTGATCCAAGCCCGGAGTGCCTCGGTGCAGTACCGATTCTTCGGCTTAAAATCCGCCGCTTTCCTGAAAAGGGGCGTGCCGGTTCGACCCCGGCTCGGGGCACCACGAAGAGCCTGTTCAATGTTTTTTTGGAGATCGCATTGGAGTGCAATCGGGAGGAGTGGATGCTACGGATGCGCCGCATGGGCTCATGCCCTTGCAAGCAGCCGAGGCGTCCAATCGCCCAATTTCCTCCAACCCTTCGGGCAAGTGCCTTGCCGGGCGGTCTGCGGCGTTGCGGCACTTGTTGATAGCCGAGCTATCAACCGCGCACCACGCCTAGCATCCCATCCCGGCAAGGTACTTGTGCGACTCCAAAAAGACATTGAACAGGCTCTAGGATTCAATCATGTCAAGTTACAACGCTCCCTTTGAAATTCATGTCCACGGACAGGTCCAGCTGCGTGCCGACGCGAGCTTCGAGCAGCTCCAGGATGCGCTCAAACCCCTTTGGAAATATGCTGGAGCCCGCTCGCTGGCCGATGGCGCGGCGAGCGCCTACGAAGAAGAGCCCGGCATCAAGTTCGACGCGCAAGAGCATATGTTGCAGATGTGCTGGACGGTGCGTGGCGATGAAGATTTCCGCCAGTCGCTCGATGAGATGTGCATGAGCCTCAACGAGCTGGCCGAACTGGGTGCCGCCATCGAGGTGACGTTCTATGACGCCGATTTCGACGAAGACGAGGAAGACGATGGCACCGAGTCGCGTGACGATTTCGTGATGCTGTTCGTGGGCCCCACGCCGGCGGCCATCATGCAGGTGCAGCGTGACCTGCTGGTGCAGGATGTCGTGAACATGATGGAGCGCCACTTTGACGGCGCCGAACTCGGTGGTGTGGTGGCCGAGATCGACAAGCTGTTCACGCAGCGCTTCGATGCCCTGGTCAATTCGCTGGAAATTGGTAAACCTCCGCGCGGGTCGGGTGGGCCAGGTGGCTCGGGTGGCGGGCACGGCGGCGGGCGCCGACCGCGCCATCTGCACTGAGAAACGCTGGTAGGGGCCGCGGCGCCACGGGCCTTGCGCTGCGTGCAACACACGTGCAGCCCCTGCGGGTGATTTGATGACAACCGATCTGCCTTACCTGCGCAGCTACCCTCCATCGCTGCAAGACCAGGCCCGGCATGTGCTGGGCCAGGGGCAGCTGGGTGCGGTGCTGCTGCGCAAATATCCCCAGCCCCACGCGGTGCGCAGCGACAAGGCCTTGTACGACTACGCCGCGGAACTCAAGTCCCGCTACCTGCGCAACGCAGGCACGGTGAACAAGGTGGTTTTTGACAGCAAGATCCATGTCGTGCGCCATGCGCTGGGGCTGCACACCTCGGTGTCACGCGTGCAGGGCAACCGCCTGGCGGCCAAGCACGAGATCCGCGTTGCGGCGATGTTCAAGCAGGTTCCGGACGAGTTCCTGCGCATGATCGTGGTGCACGAGCTGGCCCATCTGCGCGAAAAGGACCACGACAAGGCGTTCTACCAGCTGTGCGAGCACATGGAGCCGCAATACCACCAGTACGAGTTTGACGTGCGCCTGTACCTCACGCACCTGGAGCATGCGGGCGAGCGCTTGTGGGCGGCGCAATAGCGATCAATTAAATAGCTTCTGGCGCTTCATTCATAGCGCTATGGCCTGATTGGATCTGCATTCAGGGGATGGCAACGGTACCGCAGCAGTCGGGCGGCAGCTGCAGCCAGCGCGCTGCCGCCGCCTGCAATGGTGCGAGGGCACCCGTGGTGAGCAACCGGATGGGGACGGGTATCTGGGCGACCGCATCCTCTGGCGCCAGCAGCGCATCCTTGTGCAGCAGGCGCCGTGTCTGCCGGGCCACCGGTTCACCGGTTTCGATCAGCCGCACCTGCGGGCCCACCAATGCGCGCAGGTCGTCCACCACAAACACATAGTGCGTGCAGCCCAGCACCAGCGTGTCGATTTCGCCCGGTTCAGTGCCAAATTGGCCCATGGCGCTGATGTAGCGTGCGCAAAGCGCTCTGGTTTCTGTTGCGGACGGGTCGGTGGCCAGGGGCAGCGCCGTGCTGTGCTCGATGGCGCGGGCCAGACCATCGCAGGGCTGGACCACGAACTCGGCCTGCCCGGCCAGCGAAGTCAGCAGCCTGGAAAATTTGCCACTGCCCAGCGTGCTCCGCGTACCGATGACGCCGATGCACCCGGTTTGGCTCAGCGCGACTGCCGGCTTGAGGGCGGGTTCCAGGCCCACCAGCGGCAGGTCGGGCTGGCTGCTGCGCACTTCATGGATGGCGGCGGCCGTGGCCGTGTTGCAGGCCACCACCAGGGCCTTGATGTGGTGCTGCTCGCGCAGGTAGCGCGTGATGGCGTGGGTGCGGGCGCACACAAAAGCGTCGCCACGTGCGTCGCCGTAGGGCGCATTGCCGCTGTCGGCCAGATAGACAAAGCGCTCATGGGGCAATTCGGCCTGCAGTGCCTGCAGCACGCTCAGGCCCCCAATGCCACTGTCGAAAACGCCAATGGGTTGCGCGGCAAGGTTCATGGTGTCAGGGCGAACAAGAAAAGGCGGCATGGCGGCGGGCACCCGCTGTGCGCGGGTGGTGCCTGGGGGCGACAAACCCGCAGCCATGCCCGGCGGCATCAGGCGGCCGCGACTTCGATGCCCTTGAATTCGCCCGTGGCGATGCGCTTTTGCCACTCGGCCGGGCCGGTGATGTGCGCGCTGGTGCCACCCGAATCCACGGCCACGGTGACGGGCATGTCCACCACGTCGAATTCGTAGATGGCTTCCATGCCCAGGTCTTCGAAGCCCACCACCTTGGCGGTCTTGATGGCCTTTGACACGAGGTAGGCGGCGCCGCCCACGGCCATCAGGTAGGCCGATTGGTGGTTCTTGATGGACTCGATGGCCACGGGGCCGCGCTCGGCCTTGCCGATCATGGCGATGAGGCCCGTCTGCTCCAGCATCATGTCGGTGAACTTGTCCATGCGCGTGGCGGTGGTCGGGCCTGCGGGGCCCACGGCCTCGTCACGCACGGGATCGACCGGGCCCACGTAATAGATCACGCGGTTGGTGAAGTCCACGGGCAGCTTCTCACCCTTGGCCAGCATGTCCTGGATGCGCTTGTGCGCGGCATCGCGGCCCGTGAGCATCTTGCCGTTGAGCAGCAGCGTGTCACCGGGCTTCCAGCTGGCCACTTCTTCCTTGGTGAGCGTGTCGAGGTTGACCTTCTTGCTCTTGTTGTAGTCGGGCGTCCAGTCGACGTTGGGCCACAGGTCCAGGCTCGGGGGCGTGAGGTACACGGGGCCCGAGCCATCCATCACGAAGTGCGCGTGGCGCGTGGCGGCGCAGTTGGGAATCATGGCAATCGGCTTGCTGGCCGCGTGCGTGGGGTACATCTTGATCTTGACATCGAGCACCGTGGTCAGGCCGCCCAGGCCTTGGGCGCCAATGCCCAGGGCGTTGACCTTCTCGAACAGTTCCAGGCGCAGGGCCTCGACCTTGTCGAGCGCGGGGCCGCCGGTCTTGGCGGCTTCGGCCTTGGCCTGCAGCTCGTACATGTCCAAGTCGTCCATCAGGCTTTCCTTGGCCATGAGCACGGCCTTCTCGGCGGTACCGCCGATGCCGATGCCCAGCATGCCGGGCGGGCACCAGCCGGCGCCCATGGTGGGCACGGTTTTCAGCACCCAGTCCACCACGCTGTCGCTGGGGTTGAGCATGTACATCTTGGACTTGTTTTCCGAGCCGCCGCCCTTGGCCGCCACGGTGATGTCCACGGTGTTGCCGGGCACGATCTCGGTGAAGATCACGGCGGGGGTGTTGTCCTTGGTGTTCTTGCGG